>CAAGKR010015524.1_pt1 | contig 12198 bp, 10 predicted proteins | sample 2556971 | NCBI WGS metagenome assembly CAAGKR01 (sample SAMEA5207829, study PRJEB30636) | soil metagenome | biome: forest; feature: boreal; material: soil | place: USA | collected 2011-09 | depth 1 m
ACCGTGGCAAACCAGCGCGCCCGCCGCGAGCCCAATGGCCACCCCGTCGCCGTGACTGGATAGATTCATCGCTACGGGTTGGGCAGGCTACAGCTCGGTCGATTCACCCGATTAGCCTGTGGGGTGCAAGTCGTAGGCGTTGACCTCGACGCTGAGATGCTGGATACGGCCGGGCTCGGTGCCCCTCAGCGTCATGGATCGAGGGCGAACATCAGCGCCATTCAGCTTGGCCGCTCATTCGACATCGTGTTGATGGCCGGCAATGTGATCAACTTCGTGATTCCAGAGTCGCGGCGGAAGGCCTTAGAAAACGTCGTGCGCAATCTGCGGCCGGGTGGTCTCCTAATCAACGGCCACTCGATCCGGCCCGACGGCTGCCCGCCTGCGGTGTTTGCTGCTTGGGCCGAAGCCGCGGGCCTAGAGCTGGTCGAACGCTGGTCGACGTGGGACCAGGATGCGTTTGTCGACGGCTCGGAGTACAGCCTGACGCTACATCGTTTCGTCGACTAGCAACGGCGAGGACGCTCCCTCGGCCCGGACCTCGACTGCTATCTGGTTGGCTCGGCCGCGATCGCCATGACGGCAATTTGTCCGCCCAGGCCTGGCGCTCGTCGGTCTACGACCACCTTCAGCCCAGCATCCGAGAGCATGCCGTCGAGGTCAGCACGTTTAGGGAACTGATGCAGCCTCAGCAGGCTGCGAACGTGTTTCATAAATCCGGATGCGACGAAGTCCGCCAGCAGCCATCGACCGCCCGGTGTCATGACCCTCGACACCTCGGCAACGCCTCGGCCTTGGTTTTGCCAGTGGTGAAACGTCATCGTGCTGAACACCAGGTCAAAGTAGTCGTTGGGAAACGGAAGCTCTTCGGCTGTCGCCTGCTGGAATTGGATGGCGGACGGATTCGAGGCCCGCGCGTGCTTCACCATCTCGATCGCCGCGTCGACGCCCACAAGCTTCGCGCCGGGAAACCTGTTTTCCGCCGACCTGAGCAATCTCCCCGTACCACACCCGACGTCGAGGATTGCGCCGGGCTGGCCGACCTGCTCCGCTGCCAGCTGCAGGACGGTGCGTTGGATCGGCCCGAAAATCATGCGTTGCATCCAGTGGCGGTCGTAACTGGTTGCCCAGCGGTTGAAGCGATCAACATCGTGGCCGTGAGCCATCGACTGAGATCGTAAGCGTGATCGCGGCATGATGCTGATAACCACCCGGAGACGAGACCTACCTGACCCGCCGGACAACTATTTATGTGTGCCGGCGCCGCCACCAAGACAAACGCGTGAGCAGAGGTTGCAGCGCAACTTGCTCCAGGCCTAGGGCTTTGGGCGCCTAGCATGTGCCCGTGACTTGTCGGACTCGGCGAGGTTCGGCCGCGTAACCGTGGAACGTGCGTCCACGGCCGTGCCGACCATCTAGGAGCCTGCATGGAGGTCATCGGCAGAGCCGCCGAGCTCGAGACGCTAATGAGGTGGCTTCACGGCGAGATCCCGAGTTCGCCGGAGCCACCCGCGATCAAGACCGTGCTTGTTATCGAAGGTGAGCCTGGAATTGGCAAGACGACGCTGTGGGCCGAGGGGGTCAGGCAGGCCCGGCTCGAGGGCAGCAGCGTTCTGGTGTGCCGCCCGCGACCCTCTGACGCCAACCTGCCCAACGTCGGCCTGACCGATCTGCTGCGCAACCTGCCGGATGAGGCTTTCGAACGCCTTCCGACGCCGCAGCGAAGGCCGCTCGAGGTGGCGACCCTGCGCCAGGACGCGGGAGAGGGTGACCTCGAGCCGCGCGCCGTGGGCACCGCACTCACCGCATTGCTGGCCGGTCTTGGAAACCGGGGACCCCTCCTGCTGGCGGTGGACGACGCACAGTGGCTGGACCCTGCGTCGGCGCGGTCCCTGGCGTTTGCTCTTCATCGCCAAGACACATCCGACGTGCGGCTGCTGGCAGCCGTGCGGGTCGAGACCGGCATGGTGAGGCAGTCGGCTGTTCTGGAGAACATCGAGTCGACGCTTGGACGCGCGCATGTGGAGCGTCTTCCCCTCGGGCCCCTGAGCGTCGCAGCCATCCACCAGCTGATCCTGGAAGCGTTCGGCAAGGCGTTCACGCGCCCGGTGCTGATGCGGGTCCACAAGGCGGCCGGAGGCAATCCCTTCTACGCGCTGGAGATCGCCCGCGAGGTCCAACGTCTCAGCCCCCTGCCGCCCGGTCGCCCGCTTCCGGTTCCCGAGGACCATCGCGAGCTCGCCCTGCTCCGCCTGAGCCGGCTTCCTCGCGCCACCCGTGACGTGCTCGCCCAGATCGCGGCGATGTCACGGCCGACGACCGACGACCTCGACCTGGAAAGCCTTGCGCCGGCGGAGCGGGCCGGCATCGTTCGCGTGCTTCCCGGAGGTCGGGTGGATTTCACCCATCCGCTGTTCGGTTCCGCCCTCTACTCCTCACTGCCGGAGACGACGCGGCGAAAGCTCCACCGAGGGCTGGCGGCCCGGGAGGGGCGCCTGGAGGAGCGAGCCAGGCATCTCGCGCTGGGGGCCGCTGGTCCCGACGAGGCCAGCGCCGAGGTGCTGGATCGGGCGGCGGAGGCCGCGGGATCGCGGGGAGCCGCTGAGGTGGCGGTCGAGCTCAAGGAGCTGGCGCTCCGGCTGACCCCGCCCGATGACTCCGAGGCCGTGGTGCGAAGGGAGATCGAGCTGGCGTCGCGCCGGTACTTCGCGGGCGACGCCCCAGGTGCGAGACAGGGGCTGGAGCGCTCTCTCAAATCGCTCCCGGCGGGCGAGAACCGGGCCCGGGTCCTGCTCGAGCTCGCCAGCGTGCTCTGGAACCAGCTCGAGGGCGAGGAGGCGCTGGACATGATCTCGCAGGCGCTCGAGGAGGCGACGACCCCGTCGCTGCGGGCGCAGATCCACTCCCGGGTCTCGTGGATCTCAGAGGACTGCGACCTGGGCTTGGAGCACGCCGAGGCCGCGCTCGCCCTGATGGAGGAGAAGGACGATCCGGTCCTCTACTCTTTCATCCTCCACAACATGGCGCGCCTGAAGCTGTACTCAGGCCGGGGCGCGGACCATGAAGCGGTCGAACGGGGCATGCGCCTGCAGCGCGAGGCGGCCGCGTGGGAGGTCAGCACGGTGCCCGCGTTCTGGGCACGCGATTTCGATGACTTAGATACCGCGATACGCCGGTTCGAGGAGCTGGTCCGAGTCTGCCGCGAGCGAGCTGACGAGGCAAGCAGCTGCGGCATGCTCGCCCACATGGCGGTGATCCACTCGCTGACCGGGCACCCTGACCGGGCGCGCGAGCTGGCCGCCGAGGCGCTCGACCTCGCCCGCCAGACCGAGCAGGAGACCTGGGTCGGGGTTGCCCTCTGCGCCCAGGGCCAGGTTTGGGCGCGCGCCGGCGCGCTCGACCAGGCGAAGGCGGCGGCAAATGAGGTTCTCCGCATGCTCGAGGTCCATCCCGACCAGACCGTCGAGTCGCTGGCCTCGATGGTGCTCGGCTTCGCTGCCTTCTCGGCAGGTGACTACGCGGAAGCCGACCGTCGGTTCGCGCGGAGCGACGCCGTCAACGCCTCGCACCACATGCGGGAGCCGCCCGACCGGTTTCACGCGGATCACGCCGAGGCGGTCCTCGCTCTGGGCGACCTCGACCGTGCCGAGGTCATGGTCACTCAGTTGGAGGCGCGCGCTCTGGCGCTTCCCAGGCCGTGGATCCTGGCCGTCAGCGCCCGCTCCCGCGGGCTGCTGCAGTCCGCCCGCGGTGATCAGGACCGTGCTCTTGTGTCGATGCAGGAGGCGATGAAGCATCATGAGCATCTCGACATGCCGCTGGAACGGGCGCGGACCATGCTCGCACTGGGCCAGGTGCACCGCCGGCGCAACGAGCGACGCGTAGCGAGGGCCGCCTTCGAAGAATCGCTGGCGACGTTCGAGCGGCTCGGCGTCGCGCCGTGGGTGGCGAGGGCACAGGCCGAAATCGCACGCGTGCCCGTGCGCCGCGCCTCGGCCGACCTGACACCGACCGAAGAGAGAATCGCTCAGCTCGTCGCCACCGGCCTCACCAACCGCCAGGTCGCGGACCGCGCCTTCATCAGCGCCAAGACCGTCGAGGCGAACCTGGCCCGCATCTACGACAAGCTCAGCGTCCACTCGCGGGCCGAGCTCGGGCGCGTGATGAACGAGCGTGAGCGGGCCATCAAAAGGTAGGGAAACACCCGATTCGGCGGAGCCGGTCGCGCCATAGCCTTGGCTGCATGGCGGAGACCTCGACGCGATTCATCGCCGAATGCTTCTGGGTCGGGGTCAAAGAGGACGACCTGAGCGCGCTCGACCGGCGGGTCCAGAGCTGCGTGGCCGGGATGACCCAGGACGGCGAGAGCGTTCGCTACCTCGGCTCGATGCTGATGCCCGAGGACGAGGTGGTCCTGTGCTTTTTCGAGGGCTCCGCCGCCACGGTCCGTCAGGCCGCGGAGCGCGCAAAGGTTCCGTTCGAGCGGATTCTGGAATCGGGCGGCACCGCCTGGCCAGGCATCGAGCCGCCACCACCAGGGAGCGAGAGGTAAATGAACCCAAGGGTCTTTCGTCAGAGCGTTTCTCATCCCCGCAGCTGTGACTGACCAGGGCCCCTTTCCGCAGGACGCGCTGGAGGACAACCGCGCCGGTCGCCTCACCAAGCCGCAGCGACAGGGCTTCCGGGCCCAGGCGCGGGGATTCCGCAAGGCAGAGCTCCAGTTCGCGGTGATCGTCACGATCATCGGGCTGCTCGTCTGGTTCGCCGCCGGTCCCGCCAAGTACGCGACCGTCAAGCCGCTCATCGGCATCGCCTGTCTCATCCTCGCCGGCTTTTTAGTGGTGCGTTCATTTCTAGGCGCTGACGCTCTGACCCAGGACCTGCGCGGCGGCCAGGTCGCCTCGGCGCAAGGCGCCATCACCAAGACCAGTGTCACAACCCACGGAAAGGAGAGCAGCAGCACGTCCTATTACTTCAGCGTCGCGGCCACGAAGGTGAAGGTCTGGCGTGATGCTTATCAGGCGGCGCCCGAGGCGGGGATGGTGAGTATCTACTACCTCCCACATAGCCATGAGCTTGTGAACATGGAGCGGCTGGCGGACACCGGCCTGGCACCGGACGCGATGAAGTCGCCGCAGGTGGTCCAGAAGCTGATCGCCGAAATGCGCTCGCACGACCCGAACGAGGCGGCCGAGGCCCGCGCGCACCTGGCCACGATGGGGGATGCGATGAAGGCCTCGATATCGAGTGCGGCGGCGCCCCCGCCCGAGGCAGCGCGCGATGCGCAGCCACTGGCCCAGGTCATCGTCGGCACCTGGGGCAACGCGATGATGTCCGTGACGTTCGCCGCGGACGGCACGCTGAGCGCCGACATGCCTGCGATGCCGGGCGCTGGCCATCGATCCGGCCATTGGTCAGTCGATTCGTCCGGGCACCTCGTGTCGGACATCATGGGCGGACATCCAATGCCGACCGAGGCGTGGGTGAGCGGCGATCAGCTCACGGTCAACATCGGCAATAACGCATTGACGCTGCAGCGAGCAACCCCATAGACCCGACCACGACCGCCTCCCCACGCCCTCGCCTCAAGCCGACCTTGCGGCTGAGGGCAGAGGACCTGCTGATTTCCGGCTGGGTCGCGATCGCGAGCCCGCTCCTGTTCAGGGTTGGCGGCGACAAGGGGCCGTTCGACCCGGGCCAGCCGCTCTAGGGGCTGGTCCGGCTGGGCGCGGTGCTGGGCGTCCTCGCGTGCCTGGCGGCGCGGCGGAGGGATGACGCCGGGGGCGCGCGACCACGTTCGCTGCTGACCAGCGGAGCGGTGGGCCCGCTGTCCGGCGCCCTTCTGCTGGTGGCGATCAGCGCCTTCAGCGCGCTTGGCGCCCCGACTCCCGCCGTCTACGCCACGCTCCTCGCAGCCGCGCTCGGAATGATCGCCATCCGGCTCGCGGTCCCGCCGATCGGCGTTCTCGTCCGGCGGCTGCTGGTGAGCCCGTTCGTGATGATCGCCGGCGGCCTCTACTGGACGTTCATCGAGTCCGTCGTCGGTACGCCCGGCGCCGCCGCCCTGCGGCGCAGCGCGCCCCTCGATCCCCGCGGCGCCGAGCTCGCGCTCTCTTTCCTGCTCGCCTTCTCGGCGGTCTACTACGCGATGCTCGTCTATGCGCCCAGGCAGATCGCCGAGCGCGAGGGCGGCCTCGTTGAGTGGCTCCTTCGCTACGCGGCCTTCGTGGCCAGCATCGTGCTGGGGCTCGGATGGCTGAGGATCCTGAGCGCGTAGGACCAGCGCCCGAAACGTAGGGTTTCACCCGATGCGAGCGGGCCATCGACGCCCGTAGCGTTGGTGGCATGAGGCATTCGATCCTGGTCGCAGCCAGCACTGCCACCCTCGCTCTCTCCCTGGCCGGATGTCACACGTCCCCCTCGACGGCGGACCAGTCGAATTCGCCCGCCACCAACCCGTGCTTTCTGCTGACCAGCGCCCAGGTCGGCGCCGCGCTCGGGGTATCGGTCGGAGCCGGTGTGGAGTCGGGGGTCAACGCGCCATCCTGCAACTGGCAGAGCGCGGACGGCTCCGCCACGGCCGTTCTCAACTACCCCGAAGACACGAGCCAGGTGTGCACGATCACTCCTGCGCTGCAGGGCGACACCGCCATCAAACTCGTCCATGTCAGCGGACTGGGCACCGCCGCCTGCTACACGGAGCTCGGCACCATTCAGGCGATGCTCGACGTGAGCAAGGGGAGCAAGGCCTTCTCCATCGGCGCAGGCCTGGCAAACGGAAGCCAGCAGCAATCAGAAGCGGCCGAGAAGGCGCTCGCGCTGGAAGTTCTTGCCCAAATCTGATCCCGCCGAGCGGCGCCCGGATTCGCTCGGCCTGTCCCGCCGCGACTTCCTGATCGCGGCCAACGCCGCCGTCCTCCTCGTGTTCCTGGAGAGCTGCAGCCTGGGCCCGCTCGGCCGCCAGGCTACCAAGTCGTCGATTCCCACCGGCAGCTCAACCTACGAGCAGGCCGTCAAGCTCCTGCAGGAGGCGGTGCGGGCGAGCCCTGACCACCTCGCGCAGCGCGCCGCCGACCTCGTCGCTGCCCGCGACGCAACCAAGATCGTGGAGTTCGTTCGAGACCGGATCGCCGTGCTGCCGCCGTTCTCCCCGGACGACGACCCGGCCAGCGCCCGGAAGTGGGGCTCGGCGGCTACCCTTCGCGGCGGCCAGGGCACGCTTCGCGATCGCGCCGAGCTGCTTGCGGAGATGCTGACCCAGGCCGGGTTCAAAGCGCAGGTGCAGGCCGCCGACCGGCCGGCGGCGATCACCCTCGATGCGCTGTACACGCCGCGAGCGCTCACCTTCTCACCTGACCAGAGCCGGTACGACCTGGCCGCGAGCATCCTGCGGCAGGCAGGCTATCCGGCTCCCGCCGCGCAGCACCCCATCGCTCCCGGGCCGGACCCTGTGGCCGCGATCCTCGGTGCTTTGCCCGCCTCGCTGCAGGTGGCGCGGGTGCGCGACGACCTGTTTCCGCAGCGGGTGCCGGTGGTCGTCTTCACCGACGGCGGCAAGCAGCGATATGCCCTTGGCCTGGAAGGCGTTGGGATCATGGACAGCCCACCGAGCCGGCTTGGTCCCTACGACGCCGAGGCCCTCGGCAACATCAAAATCACCGTGTCGGCGCTCTGCAACCCGGCCCTCGGCGCGACGACCCCGCGGGGGCAGATCGTCGACCTCGTCACGGCCAGCTGGCCGGCGGACCAAGTGGTCGGCCGGCAGGTGCTGCTCACATTCGTGCCCCCGCAGGGCCCCCAGGCCATCCTGGGATCCGGCCTCGCGTCGCTGCCCGTGCGGGTCCCGATCCTGCGGCTCCAGACTGACGCGCCGCCGGTCACGGGCGGCACGAGCGTGACCGCAGCCGGAATGCTGATCACGGTCCAGGGCGACGTGCTCGGCCCGGCGAGCGCCGCGCCCACCCCAGCCTCCGGCATGGCCGGCCCGTTCGGGACGCTCCAGATCCTCTCGGACGCGGACCGGACCGGGGCGCTCGGCCGGGTCACCTCGATCACGACTGTCGCCAACGCGGCCGCCTTTCCGGAGGTCGAGCTGGAGGTCGCCGTCGACGACGGCACGGACGCGGCGGTCGATGGGCTGGACGCGCGTTCGTTCACCGTGAACGAGCAGGGCAGCGCGGTCGACAGCTTCACCCTCTACTCGAACGTCGAGGTCCAGCAGCGGCCGCGGGTCCTGGTCGTGTACGACGCCTTTGTCGCTTTCTCGCCGAACCTCTTCAAGACCGAAGCCGACAAGTCGGCCTTCGAGTCATCGCTGGCGACGGCGCTCACCGCCCAGGCCGCGAAGACGCCGTTTGACGTGCAGGTCGTCGGGTTGGGTGTGCCTCCGGACCCGCACCGCTGGGCGCCGCCCGATTCTGCAGGCATCTCCGCGGCCCTGGCCGCCGCCCACGAGAGCGCCGATGATCCCTGGGGCACGGTGGGCGGGCCCGCCCTCGAGCAGGGCCTGAGCGCGATCATCCTCGTCAGCGACATGGACGCGACGGACACCGATCCCGCGCGTGTCCCCACCTATCAGCGCCGCGTGATCACCTCACGCGTGCCCGTGTTCGCCGTGGCCGTGGGCCAGATCGACGAAGCGACCGAATCGCAGATCGTGTCGATCAGCGGCGGCACGCGTCTTGACGCTGCCGACCCTTCGACTCCGAAAAAGCTCGCGGCCCTGGTCGCTCTGCTGGTGTCGAAGTGGACGAGCGGCGCCTACCGCATCCGCTACCAGGCGCATGCAGCCGGCCCATCGCAGCGCACCGTGACGGTGGCTCTGGCCGGCCAGGTCCAACCCGTCGGCGCCGCGACCTACCAGGTGCCGGCCACGCCGGTGCCGGCGCCGTCGTTCGCCGGCCTGTACGTGACGATCACCTTCGGACCTCTGAGCGCGACGCGCCGCCTCGCGGGTCTCGAGATCCGGCCGAGCGGGGCGCCGCTGGGCGCGCTTGACGACCCGGCTGTCCTGGCCGAGACGAGGGCCGCACTGGACGGTGTCACCACCATCGCGGTGGAGCCGGGAACCCCGACCAGCGCGGCGATGCTCGACGACGTCATGGCTTCGATGCTGTCGGTCGCGCCACTCGTGCCGATCTGGCAGACGGCCAGCAACGACCAGATCCTGGGGGCGATCAAGAACGGGATCTGGCGAACGCCGTTCCTGCTCCCGTCGCTGCTGCGGCCGACCGCGGTGGATCCGGCCACCGCACCCGGGCTCAGGGTGGCGATCTTCCAGGAGCGCGCATTCTCATCCGCCAGCCTCGAGCAGCACGCCGACCTTGCCGTCGGCCTCAACGAGGTGGTCCCTCTCTCCACCGACCGCCATGCCGCGTTCAAAGGGGCGGTCGCATCCTCCGTCGCCGCGTCCGCGGCGGAGGCCGCGACGTATACGGACAGCGCCTATGGCCGGCTGTCGGGGCACGCGCTGAAAGCACTCGCCGTCAGCGATTACGGAGGCCAGAATGCCTGGCTCAACTCGCTTCCGCCCGATCGGCAGGCCGCCTGGAACGCGATCTTCCGCGTCTACGACTCCTACCACCTGCTGGTGCCCGCGGCCGGCGAGGTCGACGCGCTGTGGGTGGTGGACCCAATCACCGGCGTCGCCAAGGCGGTGCTGCTGGACAGCACCGGCGGCGCGATCTTGACGGGGGGATGTCACCTCGACGCGTTCGACGCCGAGGCGCTGGTGATCGCCGAGCTGGCCCTTTTCTGTTCCGCAGAGGGCGCCTTCTTCCCGATCTTCTGCGCCGGCATCAACACCGCCGCCTCGGGAATGTGCGTGGTCGCCCTCTTCAACGGCCATGCGGATCCCGGGACGCCGCTGGGCGCCATCCAGCCCTGGCTCGGGCTCGGCGAGGCGGGGCTTGGAGGCATGGACGTCGCCCTTGGAATGATCCTGCTGGCGCTCACCCTCTCGTCCGCCGGCTGCATCTAGCTGCGGCTCAAAACGTAGGGAATCACCCGATTCGAGCGAGGGCATCGGTGGGTTAGCCTCGCTTCATGGAATCAAGGCTCGCTAAGGAGACCACTCACATGTTTCGAACGATGAGCATCGCCCTGTTCGGACCGCTGCTGTTCCTCGTTGCCGCCTGCGGCTCAACCACCACCGCAGATCTATCGATCACGCCGACACCGGCGACCTCAGCGTCACCGATGGCCCAGGCGAGCGGGACACCGGTGTCGTACGACCCGTGCGTGCTGATGAACGCCCAGGAGGCGTCCACGCTCACCGGCATCAACTTCCCCGCCGGCAGGGATGAGCTCGAAAACGCAACGAAGCTGTGCGTATACGGGTACCAAACGACGGATGTGTTCAGCATTGGAATCGCGCAGGCCCCTGACCTGGCCACTGCCAAGGCAGATGAGGCGCTGGCGAAAGCCGCGCTCGTGAAGGCCGCCGCGCACGGCTTGCCGTTCACGCAGATCAACGGAGTCGGGGATGCGGCGGCCGAGGTGCAGGCCAGCGAGTCACTCAATGGGACCAAATTCGCCCTCTGCGCCATCTATGTCCTCAAGGGCACGACCTTCTTCTTCATCAGTGATGTCGCTGTCAACCACGCCGTTCCGAGCAACGCGGCGCTCCAGGGCCAGGCGTCCAAGGTGCTGGGCCGCCTTTAGCCGCGCGCTCCACGCGGTCGTCACGGATCCGGCACGTTCGCAGTCACGGTGTTGAGTGGTGTCACTGATCGGGTTGGCGAGCGGCACACTGGAGGGGTCCCTGTTTGGCGGTGGCCCGACGGGGAAGCGGGGATGCCGGCAGAAGGTGCATGGGAGGACCCAATATCGAGTAGGTCAGATGCGCTGCCATCCTGGTTCTTCAAATCCCTCTCGGAACCCAACCTTCACCCAGCGCAGCGGGGACCTCGAGCTTCACCGTTCGGGTGAGCGACTCCTCGAGCGCGGCGCTCATCGCCACGATGAGCTACTCGATCGTGGTCCAACTGGCCATTTCCCCGGCGGCACTGCCGGCGGCCACGGTCGGCAATGCCTATACGGCCGCACTCTCGGCCGTTGGGGGGACTTCCCCCTACACCTGGTCGCTCGCCTCAGGCACCCTGCCCGCGGGGCTTTCGTTGTCAGCATCTACCGGAGTAATCTCGGGCACGCCCAGCGCGGCGGGAACCTCGGACTTCACCATCCAGGTGACCGACTCTTCGAGCCCGGAGCTGAGCGGCAGCAAGACCTACTCGTTGGTGGTCAAGCTGGCCCTCTCCCCGGGACCGCTGCCAACGGGCACGGCAAACACCGCTTATTCGACCACCCTTTCGGCCACAGGTGGAACTGCCCCCTATAGCTGGGCGCTCGTCTCGGGCACCCTGCCCACAGGGCTGTCGTTGTCAGCGTCTACGGGAGTGATCTCGGGTACGCCAACCAACGCGGGAACCTCGACCTCCACCGTTCAGGCGAGTGACGCCTCGAGCCCGACACTGAGTGCCAACAAGACATACTCGATCGTGGTCAAACTGGCCATCTCCCCGACGTCGCTGCCAGCAGCCAAGGTAAATAACGCCTACTCGGCCACGCTTTCGGCCAGCGGTGGAACCTCTCCCTATACTTGGAAGCTCGCCTCGGGCGCTCTGCCCAAGGGGCTTTCATTGTCAGCGTCCACAGGCATGATCTCCGGAACGCCAACCAAGGCGGGAGCCTCGACGTTCACTATCCGGGTGACTGACGCGTCGAGCCCCGCGCTCAGCACCATTGGGAGCTACTCGCTGACCGTAAGCCCATAAGCGTGAACCGGGCTAGTTCGTAGGGATCAATTCATTGGTTTCCGAATGGATTGAGATTGTGTCGGCGCCGACTTTATTAGTGAGACAAGGGATAGGGGAGGGCGAGAGCTTTCGATCGGGGAGACGGTCGCTGGCGGTTCGGGACCATGAGGCCCCGGGTTCAAATCCCGTGCCCCCGACCAAATTTGTATTCAAAATCGGCGATTCTTGAGGCTGTCTGGAGTCGGCGGATCACAGCCGGGTCACAATTTCCTGCGGAGCATCAAAACCGAGCCGGTGTAACGGTGGCTGTCGTGGGGCAGCGTGAGATCGCTGGGCTGCAAGTGGAGGCTACGCAGCGTCCTAACTCGACGGACGCACAGGGAAGGACCGTGAGGCAACTCAATCAGCTCTACCTTCTGCGTCGCCTAAGCTGGCTAGCCTC
>CAAGKR010516414.1_pt1 | contig 12197 bp, 15 predicted proteins | sample 2556971 | NCBI WGS metagenome assembly CAAGKR01 (sample SAMEA5207829, study PRJEB30636) | soil metagenome | biome: forest; feature: boreal; material: soil | place: USA | collected 2011-09 | depth 1 m
CGCGCAATCATCCGTGGAGATGACCGCTTAGAATGCTGACGCCGCGCGGAGAAACGGCTTCGCTTTTACAGCAGTCGCGGGACGCGACCCCTGGGCCACTGCAGAATACACTTGGACTCCGGGCCGTTGACAGGCCCGTTGTCAAGCCGATCGCAACGATCCAAGTGTGTCACGCGTAATCGATTTAACCGAAGAAGTGTGGGGGAAATCATATGAATGGTCTGAAGGGAAAGGTTGCGATAGTTACTGGGGCCGGGCGGGGCATCGGCCGGGGAGTCGCGTTCAGGCTAGCTGAGGAAGGCTGCCGACTCCTTCTAACAGCGCTCGAGGGAGACGAGGTGGAGGCGGTCGCCGAGGAACTTATAAGGCGGGGATCCGATGCGGTCACGGTGGCTGGCGACATCGGTCTCGCCCAAACAGCCGACCGGGTGATAGGTGCCACGCTCGATCACTACGGCGTGGTGGACGTACTCGTCAACAACGCCGGCTGGGCTCAGGCGGTCGCGCACCTTCTGGAGATGGATGAGGAGCACTGGGACACGGTCTTGCGCACCAATCTCAAGAGCGTGTACCTGTGCACGCACCGGGCGGCCACCGTGATGGCCGACTCCGATAGGGGGGGCAGCATTGTCAACATGAGTTCGTGGGGAGCCATCCGATCGCACCGCCAGATGGCCGCCTACGACGCCTCCAAGGGCGGCATCGACGCTTTCACTCGGACTGCCGCAATCGACCTGGCCCCTTACGGAATCAGGGTCAATGCGGTTGCGCCGGGGACTGTCCGGACCGAGTCATACGAGGCAAGCGGCGAACTGGTGCCGTTGGGGCGACCGGCGTTGCCTGCGGACGTCGCCTCAGTGGTCGCATTTCTGGCCTCCGACGATGCCGGCTACGTGACCGGCCAGGTTATCCAGGTCGACGGAGGGATGGGCGCGCAAGGTCGACCGCCCGCTCTGGATAGGCTCCCGCCTCCCCGAAGGCAAGGGTAGGTGGAAGGCGGAGCGGCAGCGCAGTACGAGCAGTCGGCCACCCCGCTCGGCGCTCAAGACACCACCGATCAGCAGCAGGTGCCCGAGGCTTTCGACGCGCAATACCGCCAGGGCAGCGCCGCGGCGGTCACGAGGCAAGTGGACAGAATGGAACTGTCACCCCATGAGGTCCAGACCGATGTTCTATCAGATCGGTGCTCTGTCCGCCTTCGCCAGATCTTATGGCACCGTGCTCCAGCCTGTGACGCCGCACGGTCGTCTCGGCAACTTGGTGGTAACGAAAGTTGAGTATGCGAAGCAGTGGCAGAAGCGGTGGCTCGCTTTGACCCCTCTCTTGCGGTCGTGACACAGGCGGGGGCGCTAGCCGAATCGGCGGCCAGAAGGGGTTTGCCGGTCGGCATCATGGGCTTGGCCGATCGTGCTTATAACGACGACGGGAGCCTGGTGTCGAGGTCACTACCCGGGTCGGTGATCACCGCCCCGGCTGAGGTCGTGGCTCGCACGGTCCGGATGGTGAAGGAGGGGGTCGTTCGTAACGTCAGCGGTCGCGATGTGCAGGTAGAGTGCGACACAGTGCTGCTCCACGGAGACACTCATGGGTCGGCAGAGCTTGGCCGCCAGATCCGCAGTGCTCTGCTGGAGGCCGCGATCGGCCTCCGGCCGTTGGCGGTATGTCTTGGGCTAAAGCCAATTCCTGACCGCACCGCAGGAGGCTGAAATGACGATGCAGCGATTCAGGGTCGCAGTGATCGGAGCTGGTGCCGTCGGTTTGGCGGTGGCCCGGGCGCTGGCGCTGGAGGGGATCGACGGCGTGGTTGTGCTCGACAGCAATGATGCCCCCGGGCTGGGCTCCACCAGCCGGGCCGCTGGCGGCATGCGCGCGCAGTGGAGTCTGCCGATAAATATTCAACTGTCTGGCTACACCATCGACGAGTTCACAGCCATCAAGGCCTCGACCGGGGAGCTTCGTAGCTTTGTCCAGGCCGGCTACCTCATCACCGCAGGCACCCCGGCAGGAGCTCAGTACCTGGAGCGGGCGCACACAATTCAAGAGGAGGCGGGTGTCGACGCCCAGCTACTGACTCCCGATCAAGCCCTAGAAATGGCCCCCTATCTGCGCCGTGACGGTCTGCTCGCAGCGAGCTACCGGGCGGCCGATTCGCTGTTCGACCCCCATGAGATCGCGACTGTGCTGTGGCGACAGGCACAGGTGCTGGGCGTCCAGGGTCGCTACAGCACGTCGGTCGCGGGCATCTCGGTGGTGGACAAGGGCTTTGAGCTCCTGACGCCATCCGGAAATCTGGAGTGCGACTGGCTAGTGAATGCTGCCGGGCCCAGCGCAGCTCAGGTGGGGCAGATGCTTGGCGTCGAGGTACCCGTACAGCCCTACCGCAGGAACGTGGCCGTCACTGAGGCCATCACTGGTCTGCCGGAAGTTATGCCGATGTGTGTGGACCTCGACACGGGCTTGGTCACCAGGCGCGAGGGCCCGGGCTGTGCCGTGATGTGGAGCGACCCAGCCGAACCCTCCTCCTTCTCGATAGCCTTCGACCCCGACTACTTGCTGCAGATCGCCCAGCGGGTGGGCAACCGCTTCCCGTTCTTGGAATCCGCAAAGATAGATACTCGTAAGTGTTGGGCTGGACTCTACCCAGAGACGGTGGACTACAATGCCATAATCGGGCCAACGCCTGGGCATGCCCAGTTCCTACAGTGTTGCGGCTTTGGCGGGCACGGTGTGATGCAATGCCTCGGCGCAGGTAAGGCCATCGCCGAGATCGTCACTCACGGGCGCTGCGAGACTTTCAACATTCACCCTTTGAGGCTCTCTCGCTTTAAAGACGGGGAGTTATTCCAAGAGTTGGGCCATCTGTGACTTTCCAAAAGATGTCGTGAATATTGCGACCCTGACGTTGCCCGCCATCAGGGGCGACGATGAAGCCCTCTCGATCTTTCGCCAGACCTATCGTTGCGATGGCGCCCGGCACGATGAGTGACCAGGCGGAACTCTCGAGCTGGGCCTTAGTGTCAGGCTTGGCCTGAAAGTTCCTTTGCCATCTGCAGAATCAGTTTCTGAAGGCCAGGGTCGAGACCTGGCCTTCCAGGACCTCGCCGGCGACCGAAGGCTGCCCACTTTCTGTGCACCAACTCCCGGTGCCAACCGAGGACCGTCTCAGGCTGCACCAACATCCCGACCAGAGCCGCACGGCTCACCAGCCGGCTTAGTGCTGTCATGATCGCCCGGTCCGCCATATCCAGTTGCGGCCTCTTCACCTGGCGGCGCACCACGCGCAGTTGATGGCGCAGAAGTAGCAACTCCGCCTCGGGGTCACGCACCCGCAGCCACACGTCGGCGACGTCGAGGAGTAAGCGCAGGACGGAGTAGACGAAGGCGAATAGCATCGGGAGGGCGATCCTACCGGTTCGCTACAGCCACTCCGAGTAGCCAACCCACCCACGAATATGTGCCCCACAGCCTGACGACCTTCCTATTATTGGACCGGTGGCGCGTTGGGACAATGTCATGATTGCATCCGGGCACGGTACTCTTGGCATTACGCTCGCGCCGGCCACAGGACGCGTAATCGTGGACCTCGTCTTAGGATCGCCGGAAAGGATCGACGCGAGTCCCTTTCTCCCGAGTCGGTTCGGCGTCTGACGCAGCAATTCCGACATGGCGAGATTGCACCTGAGCGACTACGACAATGATGTACTTTCTGGAGGCCTTGGAAAAGCCGCGCGCACCTGCATGGGAATTGTAGTTGAGTATGGCCGTGCCCTTGGGGCACCTGATCTGATCTCGATTACGAGAGCTCACATCGACGGGTGTCTTTACCACGGCAAATCTGGCTTGGAGTTCGCGCAGCGTTTGACCGAGGAAGAGGCTTCGGTGGTGGTTGACACTACGCTAAACGTTGGGGGAGTCGACCTTTTGCACCCACACCTTAACCGGGGAGACCCCGCCCGGATTGACGAGGCGCGGAAGTTGATGCACGCGTACACAAGCATGGGGTGTCGGCCAACTTGGACCTGTGCTCCATACCAACTTCACGGACGTCCTGTACTCGGTGAAGACGTAGCGTGGGCAGAGTCTAATGCCATTGCCTTCATCAATTCCGTGATCGGCGCTCGCAGTGATAGGTATGGAGACTTCATCGATATCTGCGCCGCGATCACAGGACGAGTTCCAAACTATGGCCTGCATCGTGCCGAGAATAGGCGCGGGCAGGTAGTCTTCGATATCGCCGACGTCTCGAAGGCGTGGTCCCAAATCGACCTCTTCTGGCCTCTACTCGGCCTCGTGGTGGGTCGGGAGGTTGGTAGCCGGATTCCCGTACTGGTTGGGCTACAGGCAGCGCCTAATGAAGATGACTTGAAGGCGTTCGGAGCTGCAGCTGCCTCGGCGGGATCAGTGGCCATGTTTCACGTGGTGGGCGTAACTCCCGAAGCGCCCACTTTGGATGATGCGCTCCAGGCGGAAGGCGCCCTCCGGACGATATGTGTGACGGGCGACATGCTCCGAGGAGCCGCGACGACGATCACGTCAGGCCACAGCGGCAAGTTGTCTGCGATCAGTCTCGGCACCCCACACTTCTCCGTATCGGAATTTGCGGAGCTCGTGAGGCACATTCAAGGACGAAAGTGTCATCCGCAAGTCGAATTCTATGTGTCGACAAGTCGCGATATCCTGCGGGACATCGAGAAGCGGGGATGGGCAGACTCGCTTGGGGACTTCGGAGCCGAGATCGTGGTCGATACTTGCACGTACTTAACTCCGATTATCAAACGACGGAGCGGGGTCGTGATGACCAACTCAGCGAAATGGGCCTACTACGCCCCGGGAAACCTCGGATTTGAGGTTGTGCTCGCTACCCTGTCAGCTTGTGTCGGGTCGGCGATTTCCGGCGAGATCATCACTGGGTCTCTCCCCGTTGCCTGACTCCGAAGGCACCTTCAGTATCGAGCCGCTCGTGGCTGGTGTTGCATCTGGCCGGCTAATCGTCCTTACCGAGCCGTTGAGCCTTTGGGGAGGGCTCGATCCCGCGTCCGGAGTAATCATCGACATCCATCACCCGCAGCAAGGTGTTCGAGTGGGGGGCTGTATCTTGTTAATGCCCGGCGGCCGGGGCTCTAGTTCTAGCAGTAGCGTCCTGGTGGAGGCCGTTCGCCAAGGTACAAACCCATCGGCTATGTTGCTGCTTCGCGAAGATCCAATCTTGATCGTTGGGGCCATCGTGGCAAGGATGCTTTATCGGACTACGGTGCCCGTTGCCTTGGTTCATTCGTCTATTCTCAATCACGCCTCGACTGGAGACTTCGTTCGGATAGAGCGATCCTCGATCATGGTTCACCGACAATGATCCATCCCTATTACTTCGACGGGGAGGTACTGACGGTGGATATCTTCCTGTGCTGGCAGTGGCCGCTTTGTTTGATCAGCAGCGCTAACACTTGCTCGGATTCCGCAATGGAAACCGAGTTGCGGCGACGATTTCCCCGGTCACCTGGACGATTTCCCCGGTCACCTGGATGAATCGGGCTCTTCCTGTATCCGCGGAAGTCGTCGTTATCGGGGGCGGCGTGATCGGCGTCAGCGCCTTATACCACCTCGCGGCAGCAGGCTGCGCGTCTGCCATCCTCATTGAGCGAGAGGTTTTGGGATCGGGTTCGACCGCCGCAGCTGCGGGTGGCATCAGGGCCCAGTTCTCCGACGAGCTCAACGTCCGTATAGCACTTGAATGTATTAGACGATTCGAGAGATTCGAAGATGAGATCGGCGTGGATATTGAGTTTAAGCAGTGGGGGTACTTGTTCCTTTTAGAGGCAGGTGACGTCGCGGAGTTTAGGCGATCAGTTGACCTGCAGCATCGCCTAGGGGTGCCTGTACGAATGGTTTCCCCAACAGACGCTTTACACATTGTTCCTGGAATGAACCTAACTGGAATCGCAGCGGCGACGTTCTGCCCCATCGATGGCTATGCCACGCCGGCGGCCGTCGTAAATGGATACGCTCAGGCGGCCCGCCGCTTAGGAGCGGCAATAATCGAGGATTGCAGGGCAGAAGACATCTTGGTTCGAGACGGGAAGGTCGTCGGCGTGCGTACAAGCCAAGGGACGGTCGCTTCGCCTTTGGTGATATGCGCAGCGGGAGTTTGGTCTCGGGCTCTGGTCAGCAGGGGAGGATTGGATCTACCGGTCGTGGCAGAGGTCCGGCATGTCTTCTTCACCGAGCCTGGAGATCCACTTCCGCACGAGTTGCCATTGACCGTCGACTTTAGTACGGGTTTTTACTTCCATCGAGAGGGGACGAAACTACTACTGGGGGACGGATGGTTACCGTGGAGGAGCTGGCGGATGCAGCCATTCGCCGACTACCAATGATCTCTGGACTAGGGGTCATGAACCAGCCCGCGGGATCAGCAGACATATCAACCTCATCGATCGCCAGGTATTCGGCACAGCGTGGCCCCCGTCTGATCGGGGGGCGACTTTCCATCCATGGGTCCGGTGCGACTCTTGACCTTTCGGGGCCGCCCGTGTGAGGACAAGCGGGTCGGCTATCACCGTGATCTCATCGTCGGATCTAAGGCGACTTGTCCCCATGGCCGACGCAATCTCTGCAGTTCGAGACGCATTCATCGCGGTCGAGCGAGGGGAAATAGAGCAACCTCAGCGCCTGGTTGCTCGGGACGGTGGGTTGCTTTTGATGGCCGCCGGCGACGTAAGGGGTCATGGCGATGTTGTCAAAATTCTCTCGATTACGCCAGAGAATCGAACGAGACATAGTCCAACCGTGCAGGGCCTGGTTCTTTGGTTCGATACCAAAACTGGCCGCCCCAGCCTAGTCATCGAAGGTTCTACGTTGACTAGTCTGAGGACTGGAGCAGCCACCGGTGTAGCTACCGATTTGCTGGCGCATGCAGCAGCATCCAGTCTGGCGGTGATCGGCACAGGCGCCCAGGCCATGGACCAAATTCGTGCTGTGGCTGCAGTGCGCCGCATAACTGATGTAAAGGTAGCTAGCAGGCACTTCGCGAACGCTCAAGAGTTTGTATCGCTGCATTCATGGGAGGTCCCTGAGGCTACTTGGAGAGCGTTTCGACGACCAGCCGAGGCTGTCGCCGGGACGGACATTATTTGCTGTGCTACCACCGCCGTCGCTCCGCTGTTTGCTCGGGACGACTCTGGGCCGGAGGTCCACATCAACGCGATTGGTTCGTATCGGCCCAACATGTGTGAGTTGTCTGCGGATGTGTTGCGGGCCGCCAGTATTCTGGCAGTCGACCTTCGCACAGCCGCTCTGGAGGAAGCAGGGGATATCATTCAGGCGCTCGATGCAGGTGCAATTTCGGAAGAGTCCCTGGTCGAGTTAGGTCACCTCCTAGCCGCTAACAACGTGAAAAGACATGGTCGTACGGTCTTCAAGTCTGTCGGGATAGCTGCTCAGGATTGGGCTTTAGCTAATGTGGCCGCAGCCCATGCTTTAGATTCGACTGACCTGCCGCGACTCGATTTAGGCCTGTGATCACCAGCCCTGCGGTCGTGTTCTGTATCGAGGCGACCTGTTGAGGCCTATTGAAGCACCAGGACGCTGTGGTCGATCAGTCGCTACCCGTTCTAAAATTTGTTGTGAAACAAAGCGTGCGGCCAATCAGTTGTAAGCGGTTCGAGCTGGGGGGTGACATGCCACTCATTACGGTGACGACGTATCCGGGACGGTCTCGCCAGCAGAAGCGTAACTTTGTTCAAGCCATGGTGCAAGCGGCGTGCGGTCGACCATCTCGGAACAACAATCGACGGCGTCGAGATCATCATCTATGAAGTGCCGCGTGAACACTGGGCATTAGCCGGTCGTCTTCCGGATGAATCGCCCTCGCCTTATAAGCGACCAGCTCACGCTGAGCACGACAACACCGCATGACCAATACACGCTTGCCAGTCACGTCCCACATTCGCGGCGCTTGGTTGGTGTCATGGCCTTACACTGACGGCCACCAAGCTCACATCGCTGCAGGTCGATGAGGCTGTGATCACGTTGACATTGACAGAGGAGGAGGCTGCATGCGCGTTGCCAGAATGATCACGGCGATGGATCTTCACGCTGCGGGTGAGCCAGGCCGTGTGATTATCGGTGGCGTTCTCGACGTTCCTGGCGGATCGATGTTCGAGAAGCGGCAGTATCTTGAAAGAGAGGGGGATGGTTTGCGTAAGCTCATGCTTCGCGAGCCCAGAGGCTACCCGGCCATGTGCTGCAACCTAGTCCTGCCATCGTCTGACAATCGTGCTGCTGCGGGCTTCGTGATTATGGAACAGACCGAGTACCCACCCATGTCAGGCAGTAACCTCATCTGCACCGCCACAGCTTTGATAGAAGCCGGAATCATTCAACCTCATGAGCCAACCACAGAATTCTTTCTGGAAGCTCCGGCCGGCCTAATCGGAGTGGTTGCTGCCGTGGAGGGCGGAAAAGCCAAGAGCATTACGTTCAAGAACGTGCCCGCATTTGCGGTCTACCTCGATACTCCCGTTGAGGTACCAAAACTAGGGACAGTCACGGTAGACGTTGCCTTCGGGGGCATGTTCTATGCCATCGTGGATGCTAGCCAAGTGGGACTCCGAATCACTCCGGACGAGGGACGTGACCTCGTTCGGGTAGGGGAGATGATCAAGGCCTCGGTCCGGGAGCAGTTGCCGATCACCCATCCTGACAACCCCGCCATCGTCGGCGTGACGCTCCTCGAGTTTTCCGCACCGGCTACACGGCAGGATGCGAGCCTCAAGAACACCGTCGTGGTTTCGACAGGGCAGTTTGACTGGTCTCGTCCCGAAACCTGGACTGGGATCCTTGACCGATCGCCATGCGGAACTGGAACCTGCGCCAAGATGGCGGTGTTGCATGCCAAGAAACAGTTCGAACTGAATCAGGACTTCGTGCACGAAGGACTGCTCGGGACGACCTTTACGGGTCGGTTGATCGGGACCACGCAGGTGGGCAGTTACCCTGCCGTGGTGCCGACCATCACCGGATCCGCGTACGTGTACGCAATCTCCCACTACATGGTTGACCCTCTTGATCCATTTCCAGAAGGTTTCGTAGTCGGCGACATCTGGTAGCGAGGCAACCACGGAGGACGCCCGAGGGCGCCTGTTTCACTGCCAACGGCAAGCTGAAGGTTCAGTTATTCAATGGACGACTCTGGGTGATTGAGAAGGTGGAGTTCCCTATGAAAGGCGGCAGTCCTACCCAACCGCACTGCCCGCTTGAGCTATGGATCCAGAGTCGGAATTACAAGCTAGCCATTGCGAAAGTTCGATTGTGTTTACATCTCGCTGGATGTTCCTCGTCAAAGCGCCATCCAGGCGCTCGATCGCAGGGCTGGGCCGCCAGGCTCAACGATCAGCTCAGCAAGATAGTTACCGTCAGATCCCACCACCGCGTAAGTATCCATTTCGTACAGACCGGCTATAAGGGTTTTGCGGCCATGAAAGAGCACCTGACCGCGAACGCCGCCGCGCGGGGTCGAAGCCGAATAGATGATCGGGGTCGCGCTGCAGGTTCGGCGCTGAGGCGCAACTATCTGGACAGATGGATCCAACAGCAGTCGCCAACCGATGAACCCGAATCTCTGCAGTCTCGACTGAACGCCGCGCGCCGCAAATGCTTCGTTCAGCGCCTTCGCCGCTCGATGCTCCGACTCAGTGCCAGCAAAGCGCGTGCCAATTCCTTCGACCAACATCCGCATGACGTCCTGCATGCCGCCCCTCCACTTGGTGATCAAGGATTGCCTGTGAGCCCGAGCCCGGTCGCTATGATTGTCTCCTTCGTCTAAGGGCTCGGACCGAGGCTGCCGCATCGTCGCCGATAGTGTGCACAATCTTCCAGCAAGTGGTCCCGCGCCTCTGGTCGCCTCTCATAAGTGGACGCCCGCTCAGATTTCGTGACCCGCGTCGAGCGACGGTGAATCCAACGGTAGGTCTCTATGCGTCGCTCCTCAGTGCGAGGAGCCTTATGGCATCGCCGCTTAGTAAGGTGCCAAAGGCACTGTTGAAAGCTACCATCGCCTTTGCACGGGAGTTCCTGAGCAGCCAATGGCGCGCGATGCGCCAACACCCCAGTCATAGAGGAGGACTTCATGGCAGTCGAAGAACATGACATTCGGACAAGAGAATCTCAAGCAGAAGGGATCATTTCTGCCCTCGGCATCACCTCACACGCCACCCTTTCTGGAGTAGCTCTTAACGGGGCCTTTCTCGCGCATGCGAGCGGTCCGGAGCTAGGGACTTTCGATCCCACGACGGGCTCGCTTCTGGCCCGGATTCGGACAGCGGCACCCGATGAATATGCCGCTGCCTCCGCAGCTGCCCAGTCGGCGTTCCAAAGATGGCGAATGGTGCCTGCACCTCGACGTGGGGACATCGTGCGTGAGCTTGGCCAGGCTTTCCGAAACCGAAAGGAGGACCTGGCTCGGCTGGTGAGCCTGGAGAATGGCAAGATTCTTAGCGAAGCTCGCGGCGAGGTCCAAGAAGTCATCGATATGTGCGACTTCGCGGTTGGCTTATCACGCCAGCTCTATGGCAATCAGATGCAGTCGGAGCGGCCGCATCATCGACTCACCGAGCAATGGCACCCATTGGGGGTGGTAGGAATCATTTCAGCATTTAACTTTCCATTGGCAGTGCCCGGTTGGGGCTGGGCTCTGGCTTTGGTTTGCGGGGATACCGTCCTTTGGAAGCCGTCGAGCCTTACCCCGCTCATCTCGATTGCTGCCCAACAGATCTTCCATGACGTCACTCGAGGGACGGAGGCGGAAGGCGTCTTCAGCCTCGCCATTGGCCCAGGGACTGCAGTCGGCGCAAACTTGCTTGCGGACCCAGGGGTTCCTTTGATTCAGGCGACTGGCTCCTGTGTTCTTGGTGAGCGGGTGTCAGCCGCCGTCGGCAAGAGAGGCGGGCGTTCGATCCTTGAGTTGGGCGGCAACAATGCCGTGATTATTCTCAACGACGCTGATGCTGATCTCGCACTCAGAGCCGTACTGTTCGGAGCCGTTGGAACGGCTGGACAGCGATGCACAAGTACTCGCCGGCTGATCCTGCAGCGAGGGATCGCCGAGACATTCCTAGACAGGCTGGTTCGATCTTACGCGACGGTTCGAATAGGAGATCCTCTCGACGAGGCGAGTCTCATGGGACCACTGGTCTCGGCCGAAGCAGTGGCTGCCTTCTCGGAAGGCGTATCCACGATCAAGGCCCAGGGAGGGGAGCTCTTGTATGGGGGTCGAGTGCTGGAGGACCGGTCCGGCTACTTTGTGCAGCCTACGATCGTCCAGTCGCGTCCCGAAATGCCCGTTTGCGCTGAAGAGATCTTCGCGCCAGTTCTGCACGCATTTACGGTCGACAGCCTGGAGGAAGCCATTGCCATCAATAACTCAGTTCCCCAGGGGCTTTCGAGCAGCCTGATGACCCGCAGTCTGCGCTCGGCCGAGTTCTGGCTCTCTGCAGCCGGTTCCGACTGCGGAATAGCAAACGTCAATGCGGGAACATCAGGGGCGGAGATAGGCGGAGCCTTCGGTGGTGAGAAGGCAACCGGTGGCGGTCGCCAGGCAGGATCGGACAGCTGGAAGGCATACATGCGTCGCCAGACTTGCACGATCAACTATGGCCTGGAGTTGCCATTGGCCCAAGGAGTTACGTTCGATGTCCACGACGCGAACATGCCAAGAGGTCGGCGGTCAGTGTCTGCTCGGTCGCGTCGAAAGCATCGTGCCTGACCCCGGGGCTAGCAGCCCGTCCAAGTAATCCCTGAAATCGACTTTGCAAGCGCCCGAGTGCGTGGGAGACTTGGTGTGCGATGCAGAAAACGTTCCGCCCATACGACCCAGATCAGATGCTGCTACTGCCGCCTTCAGTGCATGAGTGGGTTCCGGTTGGAGATCTCGCCCACTTCATCAGTGACGTGGTCGACGAACTCGATCTGAGCGGGATCGAGTCTGTCTACGACGCTGGCGGAACAGCGCCAAGGTCCGAAAATCCTTAGGAGGTCGCCAGCGGCAGCAGCGTGAGGTAATCCAGGTCCGGCAGGCTCCCTTGAACAGTCGCAGCAGACGTTCAAGGAGATGCCGATGCCTGTGGGGGTCACATAGTGCGCCGGGATAAACCGGCATGAAGCAAGGAATGGAGGAGTCCGACATCGAAGGGTTAGCGACCCAG
>CAAGKR010360972.1_pt1 | contig 12196 bp, 11 predicted proteins | sample 2556971 | NCBI WGS metagenome assembly CAAGKR01 (sample SAMEA5207829, study PRJEB30636) | soil metagenome | biome: forest; feature: boreal; material: soil | place: USA | collected 2011-09 | depth 1 m
TGACCCCGGCGGGGATCTACATCGTGGGACGTCGTGCCGAGCCCCCTAGTCGCGGTTCGATAGCCTTGCGGCATGAACAGCCCCGGGCCGGTTCCCTGATAGGTTTTGGCTAGGCATTCCCGTGCTCCGCTTCACGCTTAACCGACTGTTGCAGGCGTTCTTGGTGCTGCTCACCGTCGTGACAGTGGTCTTCATGCTGGAGCGGGTGACCGGCAATCCGGCTCAACTCGAATTGCCAGACTATGCAAGCCAGGCTCAGAAAGAAGCGCTTGCCAAGAGTCTTGGACTCGATGCCCCGATCTATGTCCAGTACTACAGATTTCTTGCCAGGGCCGCCACTGGTGATTTCGGCGACTCCTTCAGCTTGCAGGGTGAGGTCGGCTCGGGAAGCCGAGCGTCAGCGACGGTTCGTGAGCTCATCAACCATACGTTTCCCTACAGTGCAGAATTGGCGCTGGCGGCCTTTGCCATCGGGGCGGTCTTTGGGGTCGGTCTGGGAACTATCTCCGCTCTCAACTCTGGTAGTTGGATCGATTCGGTCGCCAAAGGAGTGAGTCTGCTAGGACAGTCTGTACCGTCCTTCTGGCTTGGCATTCTGTTGGTCATTCTTTTCGCTGTCAAGCTGCGCGCGCTCCCCGCGTTTGGAGCGGGCACCCCGCAGAGCTTGATCCTGCCGGCGTTAGCCCTGAGTAGCTTCCCGCTGGCGGCGACGACACGTCTAACTCGCTCCGCAACCCTGGACGTACTTCGGGCTGATCACATGCTTTTCGAGCGAAGCAAGGGGGTGAGCCAGCGTGTCTTCCTGTCTCACCTGTTGAGGAATGCCTCGCTCCCGGTCGTAACGCTGTCCGGAATACAGCTAGGAGAGCTCTTGGGCGGATCTGTCGTGATCGAGACGCTCTTTGCCTGGCCAGGCATGGGCCTCCTGGCGATCCAGGCTATCAACAATCGCGACTACGCGGTCATCCAGGGTGTCGTCCTTGTGGATTCAGCCATATTCGTGTTGCTGAATCTACTTGTCGATCTCTCGTATGGCTGGCTCGATCCGCGGATCAGCAGGCAGTAGATGGCCGTGAAACGATCGGAAGCGCCAATCAGTGAATCGAATGGCAGCCCATTAATCCCGGCGTCCAGGCGAACCTTTTGGAGAAAGATCGCACAGCGTCGCGGAGGTTTTCCCATCTTCTCAGCCTCAGTACTTGGCATCTTCATCCTTGCCGGAACGGTAGGCCCGATCATTGCGCGTCACGATCCCACGCTCGTCGATCTGTCACACGCAATGCTCGCTCCAGGAGCGGGGGGATGGTCGTATCCACTGGGCACTGATGCTCTGGGGCGTGACATCCTGAGCCGCCTGTTGGGAGGGGCCCGGGTTTCCCTGGTGGTTGCCGTATCTGTTGTCATCATCTCAGGGGGTACGGGATTGGTGGTGGCCATGCTCGCCGGCTACGTCGGCGGCCGGTTGGACGCCTTTCTAATGCGCTTGACAGATGCGGCGCTGGCGTTCCCGTTCATCCTCTTGGCGATCGTGCTTGCAGCAATCTTCGGTCCAAGCACCAAGAACGTCATCATCATCATCGCCTTGGGTGGGTGGGCCAGCTATGCCCGCGTGATTCGGAGTGAGGTCCTGAGCCTCAAAGCCCAAGAGTTCGTCACCATGGCGCTAGTGATGGGCGCCGGGCCGAGCTGGGTCATCCGGAGGCACCTGATCCCCAATGTCGCAAGCTCGCTCTTGGTTCTGGCGACCCTGCAGTTGGGGCGGGCGGTACTGGCGGAGGGATCGCTTAGCTTTCTCGGAATTGGTGTCCCGGCGCCGGCGCCATCGTGGGGTGGGATGCTCGCTGACGGACGCAATTACCTCGTTGTTGCATGGTGGCTTCCGACTCTGCCTGGCATTGCGCTCAGCCTCGCCGTTCTCGCCTCTAACCTTATGGGCGACTGGCTGCGCACTCGCAACGACCCGAAGAGGCTGCGCTAGTGGACATGCTATCGATCACGGATCTCCGGATTGCGTACCTCGACGATGGGCGCCGATCAGTCGCGGTTCGCGGAATCGATCTCGAGGTTCCACTCGGCAGTGCGGTCGCACTGGTGGGAGAGTCAGGCAGCGGCAAAACGACAGTCGCGCTGGGAGCAATGCGCCTCATTGCTCCGCCTACCGGGCAGATCGAGTCGGGCAGCATCAGCCTGGCTGGTGTCGACCTGCTCAAGTTGGATAGCTCGGCGATGCGCAGAGTTCTTCATGAGGACATCGGGTACATCCCGCAAGATCCAGCTGCCGCACTTGATCCCTTGTGCACCATCGGACGGCACGTCGACGAAACTCTCTCCGCAGATGTGCCACGCAGTGAACGAGTCCACGCAATAGTCACATTGCTCGAGTCGTTGGGAGTTAGCGATGCCCGAAGGCGTCTCGGAAGCTATCCTCACGAGTTTTCGGGAGGGATGAAGCAGCGTGTCGCCATCGCCACCGCCCTGGCTAGAAAGCCAAAGCTGATCATTGCTGACGAGCCGACCACAGCACTTGATGTCACGACCCAGCTAGGCATCCTGCGCCTGATTGATGCGCTTCGCCGCGAACGTGGGCTCTCGCTGTTATTCGTCACGCACGACCTTTCTGTCGCGCGCCTCCTCTGCCAGTACGTGGTCGTCATGTATGCCGGCCTGATTGTCGAAAGAGGGCCGATCGAGAACGTGATCGAAAGACCCCGTCATCCGTACACCAGAGCGCTGGTAGGCGCCATCCCGCACATTTCCGACCTTCCCCGGACCCGCCTCCAGGCGATCCCTGGTCAACCGCCGGCTGCGGGAGACGTGCGAGTGGGCTGTCCGTTTGCGCCGCGTTGTCCGTTGGCCGAGGCGAAATGCTTCGCAGAGAATCCTCGTCTGCGACCCTTCGACAGTGTTGAAGTCGCATGCTGGAACGCAGACCAAGAGTCGCGAGAGTGACTATCAAGAGCGGCGTGATCCTGGAAGCACGAGAAGTTCATAAGCAGTTTCCGCGGCGGTGGGGATCTCGGGCTGGGGCGAAAGCGCTCGCCGGAGTGAGCCTTCAGGTGGAGTCCGGCGAGACCATCGGCATCGTTGGGGAAAGCGGTAGCGGCAAGACAACCCTCAGCAGGTTGCTTCTCGGGATCGATCATCCGACTCAGGGCTCGATCCTGTTCCGAGGGGTTGAGCTGCCACGACTCGACGATCGAGGTCGTCGCGAGTTTCGCCGGTCCATCGCCGCCGTGTTCCAGAATCCGTACAGCTCCTTTGACCCGCGCATGAGGATCTGGCAGCTGATCACAGAGCAGCTCGTCATCGAGAAGTCCGGGACTGACCGCCAGCGACGAGCACGTGCAGCGGAACTACTCACGAGAGTGGGACTGGACGCCGGCATGGCTCAACGATATCCGCACCAGTTGAGCGGCGGCCAAAGACAGCGAGTCGCCATCGCGCGGGCGCTGGTTTCAAATCCCGAGATACTCGTCCTCGACGAGCCCTTGTCAGCCTTGGACGTGTCGATCAGGGCTCAGATCATCAACCTTCTGCTGGACCTGCAGGAGTCGCTGAGACTCGCCTATATCTTCATCGCCCACGACCTCGCGATCGTGCAGCACCTGTGCCACCGGACCCTCGTCATGTATCGGGGTCGGGTGGTGGAGGAAGGCGCTACAAGGGCCCTGTTCGACAAGCCGGCACATCCTTACACCGCCGCTCTAATCGCCGCTTCTTATCTCGACCAGGGCCAGCTCCAAGTACGCGGGCAGACTCTGGCGGAGTCTCAGGAAGAACCGCCTCCGGGCGGCTGCGCGTACCAGCCCAGATGTCCGATTGCGACCACACTCTGCATCAAGGTAGCCCCAACGTATCGCGATCTCGATGGGGCTCACCACGCTCTGTGTCACTATCCCGCGGGGTTTGCCCCAGTCGCCTCAGAGTCGATTCCCGTCTCCTGACACGGCCTGTGCTGAACAGCCTACCCTCGGTCGCGATGAAACACGTCAACAACGTGACCATTGAAGTCATCGGTAGGGCGTTGAGAGTGTAGGTCGCGAACCTCCTTCTTGAGCTCTGCCTCGCGAGGCTTCGCGCGGTAAGCATCCTGCGCTTCGACACTCGCCCACTTGTTGACAATCAAGTACTGGTCCGGTTGATCAGGACTCACCATCACCATCGACGAGATAAAGCCCTCATGCGAAGCCATGAACGGATAGACGGAGTCGCGACGCCACGTTAGGTATTCCTCGTGCTTATCAGGCTTGATGTACTGGCGGCGAAGGTTCACGAAGGCAGCGGAGTCTCGCGCCGGCTCGGTGTCTCGACTGGAAGCTAGCCTGGGTCCGACTGCCCAACTCTCGCGCGGGAGATCGTTGATGAGGACTTGAACCGCCTCCCGGGGCACGCCGGCATGCTGGGCGACTACATCAATCAGGCCCCGGGCCAAGAACTCCTTCTGGACCGAGCTTAGGCCGGAAAACAGAGCAACAGAGACGATCGACATCCGAACTCCTCCTCATTTGTGGTTGCTTGGCCGGATCCAGGTCTTGCTGCAAGCGCCTTTTTTGACCAGGATGTCCTACTATAGGATTGTTCAACATGGCGTACGAAGCCACCCCTGTCAAAGTCGAGAGCCTGATCACGAAAGCTGCCGATGAGATCCGGCGATTCATCGACCTCCGCGAGATGGTGCCCGGGGCCACGCTTCCACCGGAAACTCAGCTGGCCACGATGCTGGGCATCAGCCGAAACTCGCTCAGGGAAGCCCTGCGCATCCTAGACAGCCTGGGGTTCATAGAAAAGCGCGCAGGAAAGCAAGCAATCGTTCGTTCTCGGCTGGGCCTCGTACGTAGGGTTGCCGATCCAGCGAACGTGCTGGAGGGTCTTCCCGTCGCCTATGAGGCGCGGATGCTGATCGAGCACAAATGCGCGGAGCTCGCTGCGGGACGGGTTCAAGACCAGGAGCTTCTCAACCTCTCTAATCTGCTCGACGCTTTCGAGAAGGAGCTCGATCAACGACGTTACGAAGCCGCATCGCAGATTCACCGTCAGTTCCATGACTCGCTGGTCTTGGCTGCCAAGAATCCACTGCTCAGCCAGATCTACGCGGGGATCGCCGCGGCTATCACGGAACAGACTGATGTCGTGCCCGAGTCGCTTAAGGACCGGCGGCTGAGATCGGTTCACCGCGCGATCTATGAAGCGATCCGCGACCGGAGCACCTCGCGCGCCGGAATCGCGGTGCGAGAGCATTTTAGGGCCAACCGGCCGAGGGTCGAGTTCAGGGCCCATGCTCAGCAACAGAACGCGCTGCTGCCCGGTTCGTCAGCCAAAGTCAAGCCGTCCGGCCGCGCTGAAGTTGAATCCAGTGGTCGGGCGCGTGCCGGGCGACGGAGCTAGCAAACCCGTGCAGCTCGCGCTAACAGTGAACGGCGTACGCCGGAAGGTATTGACGGACCCGTCGCGGCTCCTTCTGGACGTCATTCGCGAAGACCTGCGCTTGACCGGCGCAAAGAGGGCGTGCGACAACGGCGAGTGCGGCAGCTGCACAGTGCTGCTGAATGGACGGGGTGTCATGTCGTGCCTGCTTCCCGTGTCTCGAGTCGGCAACAAGGAAGTCGTCACGATCGAGGGGCTGGCCACAATACCTGAAGCCAGGGGGATTGCTGGACCATCACTCGAATCCGATCCTCTGCATCCCTTGCAGAGAGCCTTTGCCGACCTGGGCGCGGCGCAGTGCGGTTACTGCATCCCGGGCATGATCATGGAGGCACAGGCGCTTATAGGGTCCAATGCCGCTCCATCCCGCAAGGACATCGAGTCGCGCCTATCCCGCAACCTCTGTCGGTGCACGGGTTACACGAAGATCGTCGAGGCGGTTCTGCTTGCTGCAACAGTGATGCGTGATGGCGTCAGTAATGGGTCAGTCTCAGCCATCAGGGAGCGAGTTGGGGACCCGGTTCCCAAGCTCGACAGCGAATCGCACGTGACTGGTCGCTCGCTCTACGCGGCCGACCTGGAATCGGACGGCGCTGTCCAGGTCAAGATATTGCGCAGCCCACATCATCACGCTCGCATAGCGGCCATCGACACTTCGCTGGCAGAGCGTTTACCAGGCGTCGTAGCAGTTCTCACTGCCCGGGATGTACCTGGAACCGGGGAGATGCTCAACGCCAGGCCGCAGGTGCACATCCTCGCCAAGGACAAAGTTCGGTTCATGGGCGAGGCGATTGCCGCGGTTGCCGCTGAGTCGGAGGCGATCGCAGTCGAGGCTCTTGGCTTGATCAACGTCGAATATGACGTGCTGAAACCGATCTTCGATCCGGTCGAGGCCATGGGTGCGGATGCGGAGTTGATACAGCCCCCATTTCCGAACTGGATCCATGTGGCTACGGTCAACGTCGGAGACGTCGACCGTGCACTGGCTGAGTCGGACGCGGTCGTTGAGGGCACGTACCGCACCGCTACGCGGGAACACGCACCGATGGAGCCTGAGGCTGGAATCGCCTTTCTGGACGACGAGAACCGATTGACGATTCACGCCCCTCATCATCATCCGTTCGCCGCCCAGCAATGGATCGCATCTCTTCTTGACATTCCAAAGGATCGTGTACGCATTGTTTGCCCGGCGATGGGCGGGAACTTCGGTCATCGCGGCGATTTCCTGCATAGCGGACTCCTCGGCCTGTTCGTGATCAAGACTGGCCGGCCGGCTCGAATCGTCTTCACTCGAGAGGAGTCGCTTTTCGGGTCCGGCAAGGCGATGTCATACGTTCTCCGATACACGACCGGGGCGACCCAAGATGGCACGCTAACCGCGATGAAGGCCGAGATCGTCGGCAATGGCGGTTGTTGGGTTCCACATCCTGAGGTGACGGCGAAAGTCTCCAACATCAAGCAAATCGGGCTGTTCTCTCCGGGTCCGTATAAGGTGCCTAACGCGTTCGTCGAGATATTCGAGGCGAGCACGAACCGGCCACGAAGCAACCCGATGCGCGGCACGAACATTCCCGATCTGGCTTTCGCCTGGGAGTCCCAGATGGACATGCTCGCCGCCAAGCTGGATCTTGACCCACTTGAGTTCCGCATTCGCAACGTGATTGACGCCGGCTCCACCACCATCAGCGGTACGCGCCTCGACGAGAGCGTGGGCGCAAGAGCAACCTTGGAGGCACTGAGAGGTCCTTATGCGCAAGCCCGGGCTCGCATTCTCTCTGAACCTCCGCCAGCTCCGTCTAAGCGCGGTATCGGTCTCGCGTGCATCTGGCAGTCGGTCGGTGGTGGCCGCGGCGAAGAGGGAGGAGGCGGCTGGCATGGTTTGAAGCTAGGCCCTGTTAAGGCCGGCGCTGAGCTACTGGAAGACGGGCGCGTTCGGGTGCAGTCCGGCATCGTCGAGAAGGGCCAGGGAATTTCTGTGGCACTTGCTCAAATTGCAGCCCAGGAACTCGACCTGCACCTCACTGACCTGGTAATGGAATATGGCGATACGATGCTTGCCCCATACCCGGTCGCCACCAGCGGTCAGAGAACACTCTTCCATGCGGGTGGTGCCGTGCAGCGTGCATGCCAAGAGCTCAAGAAAGGTCTGAGCGCCGTCGCCGCCACTGAGTTGAATCGGTCGCCTGATGACTTCTTGTTTGAGAACGGGTGGGTTGTGGCTAAGAGCGACCACCAAATTCGGCTGTCCTTCGCGGACATGGCCAAGTTGATGGGTGATCGTGGAATCGAGAGGCATTTCGAGGGCACCTTCACATTTGAAAAATCCGAAGCCTTTCAGGGGCCTGTGTATGGCTATTCCTCGCAGCTGTCAGAACTTGATGTCAACCCGGACACCGGTCAAGTAAAGGTGCGGCGTGTCACTTACGCCGCTGACGTTGGAAGGGTCATCAATCAGCAGAGCATGGAAGGTCAGGTCGACGGTGGCGTTCTGATGGGGCTCAGCTACGCACTGAAGGAAGCCTTTGTCCCTGGCGAGACCGGCTCACTTAAGGAGTACGGCCTGCCGACGATCAAGGATTCTCCCGACTCCGTCACCGCAATCTTCCTGGAAGACCCTGTCGAGGGAGGTCCGTTCGGAGCCAAGGGAGGGGCTGAAATGACAGCTTCGGCCGGGATAGCTTCGGTTGCCAACGCAATAGCAAACGCGGTCCACGCGCGGGTCTACGACATTCCAGCCAGACCAGCTATCGTGCTCGACGCGCTCAGCAAGGCAAACCCTGACCACGGTCGCCGCTGATTGGACGTCGACGTAGCCGTACTCGGCTCTGGTGGTGCCGGCCTTGCGGCGGCGATATCAGCGACCGTCGGCGGTGCGAGGGTCGTTGTGGTCGAAGCCGCCAACCTCTTTGGAGGCACTACATCGGTCTCGGGAGGGGGGCTGTGGGTGCCGAACAACAGATTCATGGCGGCCCACGGGATCCAGGATTCGCGCGCCGAAGCAATCGCTTACGTGAGGAGGCTGGTCAATCACAGTGGCCTCGATTCACTGATCGAACGCTATGTCGATGAGTGCAATCCGACCCTGGAGTTCCTGGAAGAGCACACGCCCGCTCGGTTCGAATTGGCACCTCACCCCGACTACCACCCTCAGTTCTTCGGGGCCCGTGAGTTCGGCCGGTGCGTCCACGAGGGTCTGTATGACACCAACGGTCTGGGCGAACACAAAGCGACTCTGAGAGTGGGTCACTCGTGGTGGGGATACACGCGTAACGAGATTTACCGTGCGACCCATGGTGATCCGATCGCCCGTGATCTTCCGCGGATCAATCGAGAGCGCCAGCAGGCCGGCCTGATAGGCGGTGGCGCCGCCCTCGTCGGAGCACTACTCGAAGGCTGCCTACGCCTCGGCGTTCGGCTCGAAGCCGGAGCCAGAGCACTTGAATTGAAGCGGGCCGGAGACAGGGTGACCGGAGTGCTCGTTGAGAAAAACGGTTCCCACGACCTGATCTCCACCAAGCTGGGGGTCATTCTCGCGACCGGCGGCTTTGAATGGAACTCTAGCTTGGTGGATCGATTCCTCGGCGCACCCATGGTCGCCCCCGGCTCGCCTGGCCAGAACGTGGGTGACGGGTTGATTATGGCGTCCAAGGTGGGCGCGGGCCTCGCCACTATGACTGAGGCTTGGTGGGCACCCATGTACAGCGTTCGTGGCGACACGTACGAAGGGCACCAACTGAGTAGGCCTACCACCGACTTGCGCGGCAAGCCAGGAATGATCATCGTCAACCGAAGCGGCCGGCGCTTTGCAAACGAGGCCATGAACTATCACGACTTCGGAAAGGCAATGTTTGTCTTCGATCCTGACGCGTACGAGTACCCGAATCTGCCCTCTTACATGGTCTTCGATCAAGAGTGCCGGTCGACGTACGCCTTTCACACCGTCCAGCCCCGCGATGAGGATCCCGAGTGGCTCAACAGAGGCGCCACGCTGGCCGGGCTGGCCGAATCAGTCGGAATCGATCCGGTAGGGCTGGCTGAAGAGGTTGAACACTTCAACACTGATGCTGCCCGTGGCGTTGACATCTTCCGCCGTGGCGCGACAGCTTACGACCGTCACGTCGGTGATGTGACGAAACCGGGAATCTCAGCCAACTTGCGACCAATTGGGTCGGGTCCCTACTTTGCCGTGAAGATCCAGCTCGGATGCCTCGGGACCAAGGGAGGCCCAATGACAGATGGTGACTCTCGTGTCCTTGGCTACGACGGAGTTCCGATCGAGGGGCTATATGCCGCGGGTAATACAGCGGCGCATGTATTCGGTTCCGCTTATCCCGGCGCGGGCGCCGCGCTCGGACCGGCCCTCACCTTCGGTTGCATAGCCGGTCGGTCGATCACCAGGCAGACCCGGCCCACCAGGTAGCTAACTCGTGCCAGTGATGCGCTGCAGCCGGAGGCCAGCCGCGGCCGTCAATACGAGCTCAACGCAGACCGAGATGGGAAGCGCGGTGCTGTCGATGGTCATGTGGTAAAGCGAGGGATCCGCCCAGTCTCGTTTGTAAAAGTGGCGGACGTACTCGGCTCGCGCCCGATCAGTTTGCTGCAGCTTCTGTCTTGCGTCGCGGTCGGTGAGGTTGAGCGCGTCCATGGCCTGACGCAATCGCGCCTCCTGAGGCCCGTCGAATCTCACGTGCAAGGCGTCGGACCGCTTGCCCAACAACACCGCCGCAGCCCGCCCGAGGATAACGCAGTCGGATGCATCCACCAGCCGTTTGATCACCCGCTCGGTGGCCGTGAGAAACGCATTGCCACCTCCAAAGACTTCCTTTGAAAGGCTTTCGCCTGCTTCGGCAGCAAGCAAGATGGCCGAATGGGTCAGGGCTCTCCGAAACCAGCTCTCCACCCACTCGTCATTGTCGAGCACGACATCGATTGGTACATCGAGTTGGTCCGCTACCTCGACAGGGATTGCCCGATTGATGACTTTCCAGCCAAGCGCCGAGCCAACCTTGGTTCCGATTACGCTACCACCCGATCCGAATGTTGATGAGATTGTGATCACAGCCATTGGCTTCGTTACGCCCTCGTTACGATCCCAGCAGGGTGCCCAGCGCGTGGAGGCGGTCAATCATCGCGGGCACCGAACCGGCTTCGATCGAAAATGCAATCCACGTCACTCCCATATCGCTCAACTCCGACAGCTGAGCCAGTATGAGTTCGTCTGGCGCGTTCGACCATACGCCACGAATCAGGAAACAGATATCGAGAGGCTGCGTTCGGCCGCTGAGCTCGACAACTTTGTTCAACTCGTTGATTTTGCTTCGAAGGTCCGCGAGAGTCGCGATGGCGCCTGTGCGCGTTACGGCGGAGCGGCTGCCCGGCGATTGAAAAGGTGACCATCCTTCACAGGACGCTACAGCACGGCCCATCGCCAACTTGCTGTTGCCACCCATCCAGATCGGAGGAGTACTGGCCTGCTCAAGCGTCGGCAACGCATTGCCGTTGGCGAGCCAGTGGCGGCCGGTGCGCGTAACCGGGGCTCCATGCCAAGCCTGACGGATGACCATGATTGCCTCATCAACCAAGTCATTCCTTTCCGCGAAGTTCACGCCTAAGGCCGCGAACTCAGGCTCGAGATATCCTGCCCCGACTCCGAGAATCAGTCTTCCTTCCGAGAGTTGATTAAGAGTCGAGGCCGCGCTGGCAACAAGAAACGGGTTGCGGTACGGCAGTACGAGGACGTTGGTATGAAGGTTGATGCGTTTGGTCGCGGCTGCCGCAAACGCAAGGGTGCTGAATGGGTCGAGGGCCTGGCGTCCGGTTGCGGTATTGCCAGCTAAGGGGAACGGGTGATCGGTAACGTGGCATGCGTCAAGACCGGCCTCCTCGATGGCTCGGGCTATGGCGGCTAGGGCGGCAGGTCTGATGAATTCATTACCGGCATCTACTCGAGGCAGGGCAACTGAGAACCGCATTAGGGTTGAGTGGGCACGGGGTTCATCAGCTCGCCTTTCGTTACAGCCTTTTCAGCAGCGCGCTTCACCATCAGGCGATTTCGCGCTTCACTGTCTAATGGCCGCTGGAGTCCAGGTCTCTAGTCCAGTCTGCACAGCTGTCAGAAAGCGACTCGCCTGGAGGCCATCGAGGATCCGGTGGTCGAAGGACAGGTTCAGGTTCATCATGTCCCGGAGCACAATCTGCTCGTCCCTACCTACGGGTCGTCGGATGATCGACTGCGTGGTGAGGATCGCAGCCTGAGGGTAGTTGATGATCGACATTCCGGCGAATCCTCCAATCGCACCTGCGTTATTCAGCGTGAAGGTGCCGTCCTGGACATCCGCCGCGCGCAGCTTCTTCTCGCGAGCTCTGCTGGTGAGGTCGTGGACGGCCTTGGCCAAATCGACCAAACCCAGTTTGTCTGCATCCTTGATGACAGGCACGATTAGCGTGTCGGGGAGCGCGACTGCCAGTCCAAGGTTGATGTAGTGCTTCACCAGTATCCCGTCCTCCCGCCAGGTCGAGTTGAGGAGGGGATTGGCCTGCAGCGCATCGCACACAATCTGAATGACAAAAGGCAAGTAGGTGAGCGGAATGCCGTGGCGCTGGCGAAAACCTTCCTTGTTCTCCTCTCGATAAAGTACGAGCGTCGACACGTCGACCTCTCGCATGCCCCACGCGTGCGGGATTGTGGTCACGCTCTTGACCAGATTGTCGGCAAGCTGCCGACGCGCCGGGCCCACCCGCACGAGCTCCTCTCGTGGACCAACTGGTGCCA
>CAAGKR010280853.1_pt1 | contig 12194 bp, 8 predicted proteins | sample 2556971 | NCBI WGS metagenome assembly CAAGKR01 (sample SAMEA5207829, study PRJEB30636) | soil metagenome | biome: forest; feature: boreal; material: soil | place: USA | collected 2011-09 | depth 1 m
ACGATCGTTTCAAGTGAATCCGACGTTCGACTCTGCATGATTCGTCTCATGACACGCCGCCTGGCGTTTGGCTGAATTCTTGCGAATCTCCCTGTAGGACACCCTCTGAGCTCGGCCGCTGCCAAATATCGCGCGAATTGGCGCATTTTCGACCGGCATGATATTTTTAGCGGCGGCCATCCTAATCCTAGCCAGAAGTTCCCGTTTTCCAACAGCCGCATTTACGACGTCCGCTACACGCTCTTCCAATAACTGTGCGGCCCTTCCCGATAAATAGGGCCTCAATACCACAACAATCGACCGTCTTTTCTGGTCGGTTAGTAACCTACTAATGTAGTCTGTCACGATGCGGAAGCTCCCGCAGACTACGGCTACCTCCGGTACTCGTGCCTGCTCATTTAAGCGATGCAACGAATACCCTTCTACTTCTAGGTGGACATTGAACGACCGGTGTGTGAAACGGCGAATCCGTTCGGTTAAGGCGGGTGGAGCGCCAACAATCCACAATTTGTTGTGCAACCGTGGTGGCACCGCCGACCCCCGTGCAATGTCCATGCCAACCGACGGGGGGGTTCCATCGCAATTTGGCGCCAAAGGTATATGTCAGTCGATTTTGGGTTTCGAAACTGCGTGGTTCCGACACTCCGTCACGTAGCCCCCGGAAGGACTGGACCACCTAAGAAGGAACTCCGAGGGTCAGGCGGCGTTTCGGATCTCCACCTGGACGCCGATGTCCGAGAGTCCGAGAGTCAACGAATGAGTCGTCCGGCGAGGGGCTTGGTCCGGTGAGAGTCGAAGTAGCCGCCGGTCAGATCCCGATACGGCACGCCGTACCGACGGATGTGGTAGGCGGCGGTGGGCATTGACGCTGGTGCCTGCGACGATCGCCTTCATTGGACCTCGCTATCCGCTGCATCGGCCGTCTTTCTGAGGGCGAGGGGAATGAAGCAGCTTGGCGTGACGGCCCGTCCGCTCGCTCCCACCGAGGCGTTGCCAGATGGTCTCATCGCTAGAATCCGCGCTCGCGTCCCCGGCGCGTCCCTCTGGCGGGTCGCGTGACCATGTCCACCCCGATCAAGCTGAGGAGGTGGGTCTACCCAAGCATTTTGCGGCTGCCGCCAAGAATCTCCGAAGTCTCTCTCCACCACCGCCTTCGCGTAGACTGACGGGGTGCTGGAACGGTTTCGTCGCGGGACGGGCGACAAATCGCCGCTCTCCATCGCGGGCGATGCGCGGGGCGTGCTCTGCCTGCACGGCATCACCGGCACGCCGTTCGAGGTGCGGCCCCTCGCGGAAGCCTTCGGTCGCCTCGGCGGCTCGATCGAGGCGCCGCTGCTGGCGGGCCACGGCGGGACGCTGGGGGATCTGGCGCGCACCGGTTGGCCCGACTGGCTTCGCTCGGCCGAGGAGGCGCTCGACCGCTTGCAGGCGCGCGTCAGCGGCGCGCCGATCGCCATTTGTGGCTTCTCGATGGGTGGGCTCCTGGCGCTTCGTCTGGCGCGGCTCTTCCCGGCGCGTGTCTCCGCGCTGGTCGTGATGTGTGCGCCGCTCCGGCTGCGCCGCTTCCAGGTGAGCGGGATCCGGACGGTGACTCGCCTGCCGTTCGACTTTGGCTCGCTGCCGGGGATTTGCATCCCCAAGCTCAAAGGCTCCGACATCTCGGATCCCGAGATGAAATACAAGAATCCAGGTCTGCGCGCGTTCCCGCTCGCGGCTCTGAAAGAGCTGGTCGATCTGATGGATGTCACGCGCGCGGATTTGCCGGCGATCCGGACGCCGACCCTGGTCGTGCACGGGCGGCACGATCACACGGTGCCGATGGAGGACTCGCTGGAGCTGACCGGCAGCCTGGGCAGCGACGTCATCGAGCGCCTCTGGCTGGACAAGTCGTTCCACATCGTGACCCTCGACGTCGAGCGCGCCGCTGTCGCCGATGCCGCCGCCCGATTTTTCGCCCGCCACGCGGGTTGGTCCACAGCCGGCTCACGAGCCGAATAGTGGCCCCATCCGTGATGCGCGATCGGTGATAGCGTAGGACGCCGTGCAGGACCTGGTGGTCGCGATCGATCAGGGGACGACGGGCACCACGGTGCTGCTGGTCGACGCCGCTCGGACGGTGCGCGGGCGGGGCACGCGCGAGCTTCCGCAGATCTACCCGCGTCCGGGCGAGGTGGAGCACGATCCAGAGGCGATCTGGGCGTCGGTGACCGGCGCGCTGGCGGATGCGCTCGGCGGCGTCGACACACGCCGGATCGCGGCGCTCGGGATCACCAACCAGCGCGAGACGACGATCTTGTGGGAACGGAAGAGCGGGCGGCCGGTCGCCAACGCGATCGTCTGGCAGGACCGGCGAACGGCGCCTTTTTGCGCTGCGCTCAAGGCGGCCGGGCACGAGCCCGCCGTGCGCGAGCGGACGGGGCTGCTGCTGGACCCCTATTTTTCGGCCACCAAGATCCGCTGGCTGCTCGACGACATCGCTGGCCTGCGCGCGCGCGCGCTTGCGGGGGCGATTGCCTTCGGCACCGTCGACAGCTTTCTCATCTGGCGGCTCACCGGCGGCCAGGTTCACGCCACCGACGTGACCAACGCGTCGCGGACGCTGCTGTGCGATCTTCGGACGCGCCGCTTCTCCGACGAGCTCTGCGCGCTCTTCGGCGTGCCACCGGCGTTGCTGCCGGATGTTCGCCCGTCGGCCGGGCGGATCGGCGAGACGCGCGGCGTGCCGGGCCTTCCAGACGGCATTCCGATCAGCGGCGTGGCGGGTGATCAGCAGGCCGCCCTCTTCGGCCAGGACTGCACCGAGCCGGGCGACGCCAAGTGCACCATCGGGACCGGCGCGTTCCTGCTCATGAACGTCGGCCCCGAGCCTCGGTTGTCGACGCGCGGCTTGCTGGCGACGGTCGCCTGGACGCTCGACATCGCCCCGACCCTCTCAGGGTCGAGAGGTGTAATCGACGCGGCGCCCGCGACGGCGTACGCCCTTGAAGGGAGCGCCTTCGTCGCGGGCGCGCTGGTGCAGTGGCTGCGCGACGGTCTCGGGATCATCGGCAGCGCCTCCGAGATAGAAGCCCTGGCGCGCTCGGTCCCCGATTCGGGCGGGGTCACCATCGTCCCGGCGCTAACCGGTCTCGGCGCACCGCACTGGCGCGCGGAAGCGCGCGGCCTCATCACCGGGATCACGCGCGGAACGACCCGGGCGCACATCGCCCGCGCCGCGCTGGAGGCGATCGCGCTCCAGAACGTCGACCTGGTCACCGCCATGCAGGCCGACGCCGGTCGCGGCATCAACAGGTTACGGGTAGATGGCGGCGCCGCCACCAACGATCTCCTGATACAAATCCAGGCCGATCTCCTGGGCGTGCAGATCTTCCGCCCCGAGATGGTCGAGTCGACCGCCCTCGGCGCCGCCAAGCTGGCCGCTCTCGGCGTCGGCCTGCCGCCCGTCGACAAAGGGGGGCAGACCGCCCGCATCCGGATCTTCAACCCGACGATGCCCGCCCCAGCGCGCGCGGACCTGCTCGCGCGCTGGGCGGGTGCCGTCGGGCGGGCGTAGTCGGCCCTTGCCGAAAGGGCTTGATCGGGGGGCGCGCTATTTGCGAACGTGGTGGTTCCTATGCCAGCGTCGCCCCTCAACGGAGACCCCACGGCTCTCCCGCTCGCCTCGTACGCGCTTTCCGATCCGGGGCGCCAGCGCAAGGAGAACGAGGACGCGTTTGGCAACTTCATCGACGGGCGGCTATTCGTGGTGGCCGACGGGATGGGTGGCCACAACGCCGGCGCGGTAGCAAGCGCGCTGGCGGTCGATGCGATTGAAACGTTCTTTCGCTCGTACCACGCCGAGCCGCACCAGGCCTGGCCGCACCCGGTCGACCGGTCCTTGTCGCTGGCGGCGAACCTTTTGCGCATCGGCATCAAGGTGGCGAATGACAACATCCGCGCCGCCGCCGCTGCCGACCGCGCGCGGGCGCGCATGGGGACCACCGCCGTCGCGATGGCGATCGGTGAGGAGCAGCTGGCGATTGCGCACGCCGGGGACAGCCGCGCCTATCGGTTTCGCGCCGGCGGGCTCAAGCGCCTGACGCGGGACCACTCGGTTGCCGAGGAGATGCGGGCCGCGCGGCCCGAGATGGCCGACGAGGAGATGGCCACCTTCGCGCACCGCAACGTGGTCACCCGCAGCTTGGGGAGCAAGGACGAGATCGAGCCCGCGATCTACGTGAACCGGGTTCAGGTGGGCGACTTGTTTCTGCTCTGCAGCGACGGGCTGTGGGGCGCGGTACCGGACGGTCGGATCGCCACCATCGTCCGCGGGACGTCCGACTTGGGGGCGGCCTGTCGGCTTCTGGTCGACGCTGCGAACGAGGCGGGTGGACCTGACAACATCACCGCGCTGCTCGTGCGCGTCGGCTGACGAGCGGCAGAGACCGCACGGCGATGATGCGCGCGCTCTGCGACGAAAAACGTATCCTGGTATGCGTCGGGCCCGGCGGCGTCGGCAAGACGACCACCGCGGCGGCCATTGGCGCGCTGGCCGCGCGGCGCGGGCGACGGACGTTGATTTGCACCATCGACCCGGCCCCGCGGTTGGCGGACGCGCTGGGCGTGGACGGCCTAGGTCCCGATCCGCGACCGGTGCCAGCGGCCGCCTGCCTCGCGCTCGGCATCCCGGACGACGGGACCCCACGTCTCTATGCGGTGCGGCTAGACACGGAGCGGACCTTCGCGCGATTCGTGGAGGGCGAGGTCGCGGATCCGGCGGCGCGCCGGCGAATTTTCGACAACACGATCTACCGCCAGATCACCACGGCGCTCACCGGGTCGCAGGAGTATGCGGCGACCTTGGCGCTCTATGAGCTCGCGCGCGACGGGGGATTCGATCTCATCGTTCTCGATACGCCGCCGACGGCCAACGCGCTCGATTTTCTCGACGCGCCAAAGCGGATCGCAGCCGCGGTGTCGAGCCCTGCGCTCAAGTGGTTCGTGCGTCCGCCGGGAGGGCCCGGCGCGGGCCGACTCTCCTTTCAGAGGTTGTGGGCGGGCGGGGCGCTGGTGTTGCGCCGGATGGCGAAGCTGGTGGGAAACCGATTTCTCGACGACCTCGCTGCGTTTTTGGCCGATTTCCAGAGGGTTCTGGGCGGATTTGTGACCCGCGCGAACGCCATCGACCAGCTGCTGCGCGGTCCGGAGGTGGCCTTTGTCCTGGTGCTGGTGCCGGCGGCGGCGGCCGTGGACGAGGCGCTTTATTTTCAAGGCCGGCTTCGCGAGGCGGGCGTCCCGCTCGGGGCCTTCATCGCGAACCGCGTGGCCCGGGCGCCCGGCCTCACCGAGGCTGGCGCGCTCGCCGCCGCGCTGCGCGCCGAGCCCGCCTTCGCGGATCTCTCCGACGCCGCGATCGCGGATGCAGCCGTCCAGCTGGAAATGCTCGGGCGCGGGTTTGAGGCGCGCCGCGCTTCGGAGCTTCACGAGCTCGATCGGCTGGCGACGCGCGCGCCGGGGACAGCCGTCACCCGCGTACCCCTGCTCGATCACGACGTGGACAACCTGGTGGAGCTGCGTGTCGTGGGCGAGTCGCTGATTTCCGGCTAGCGGTTTGGCGGCGGCGCCAGCCGTCGAGCATCTGGTCGAGCGCGTGGAGCGAGGTCTCGGGCGCAGCGAGGAGCAGCGCGACGGACTCACCCTGCCGGTCGAGCGCGTACACGCCGGCGGGCGAGGCGAAGGCCACCCGGTTCCCCACGGGCGCCGTAACATTCCCCCCGGGGCCGCCTGCGTCGGTCGTCTTTGCGATCGCCTGCGTCGCGATCACTTGCGTGGCGGCGCGCGCGAAGTCATCCGCCTCGCCGGAATCGTCCCACACGGTCAGCCAGACGAGCGGACGCTCCCGGGCGGTGCCTCCGTCGGGCGAGACGCGGGGTTTGGTGTAGATCCCAGCGCGGTCGCCGCCCCAGCCGGCGGCGGCCCGGGCGGCGATCTCGGGAGGCAGGACCGAAGCCAGCCAGGCTCGCGTCGCCAGCTCGCCGAGGACATTGCTGGCCGCCGGCCGGCCGAATCCGGGCAACTCGGGGAGCGCGGCCTCATCGACGATGACCGGCATTTCGCAGGCGTCGTATTTTTCCGGGTGTAGCACCTGCTCCGTGGAAACGGGGGGATCGGCCCACAGCCGGTCGACGGCGCTCCACGGCCCGCGGGCGCGCGCGCGCGCCGCGAGCAGGAAGCCATCGACGTGGGTGAAGCTCTGAAGCTCGCCGGCCCAGCGCGCCGCGCCGGGCGTCGTGATCGCTGCCCGGAGGCGGCCGGCCAGCGTCGTGCGCGCTTGCGCTCCCAGGAAGGCCTCGTGGGGATCCACGAGCTCAAGGACGCTCAGCGTCGCGTCGCCCTCTACGATCGCGAGGCGGGCGCGCTGCGCGTCGCCGTCGATTCGCCGCCCGCCGTCGGGGGCCATTTTCAAAAAACTTTTCAGGCCAAAATGTTGGTCGGCGATCGCGTGCGCGATCTCGTGCTCGAGCGACGGACGCTGATCGTCGAGTGGGACGAAGTCGGGGACCAGGAGCCGGCCGGTCGCGAGATCGTAGGTGGCGCCAGGGCGCTCACCGGGCGCGGGGAGCTTGGCGACGAGCGCCCCCGTGTCGGCGCCGGCGGAATTGAGCCCGAGGCGCTTCAGGATTTCCCCCCCGGCGTCGTTGTTCGCGTTCGAGACTCCGACCCCGATCGCGAGCTCCCGCTCGGCCGCTTCGCGCGTCACGATGCGCGCCGGGAGCGAGCCTTGAAACGGCAGGTGGCGGGCCGCGGCCAGCGCGGTGACCAGGCGGTCGACCTCGGCGCGCACCGCGCCATCGGTGAGGGGGGCGACCGCGAGCGCGACCGTCAGGGTGGCCACGAGCTTGCTCACGCCAGCCACGGGGCAGCAGTTTGAGGTAAATAGGCGGACCGTTCAATGAGCGTCTCCGGTTCGGACATGGGTGCGCTGCTGGCGCCCGAGCGGCGAGGTTTCGCGCAAGCGCTGCACGAGATCCGCGAGCTCTTGGGCGGCGCCCGCGCGGTCGAGGTGTACGGCGCCGCCGGATCGCTCGGCGCGGCTGTGGCCGCCGCGCTCTGGGATGGCGGGACGTTGCTCTACGTCGTGGCCGACGAGGAGACGGCGGAGGCACGCGCGCAGGATGTCCGTTTTTTTCTGCCGGCGCCGCCCGCCAGCGACGATCCGCTGGCGCCGCCGTCGGTGCTCGATCTGCCGGCGCCTGATTCGTCGCCCTACGCCGAGATGCAGCCCGACCGCGCGACCACGCTTCGGAGGATGGCGGCACTGTTTCGATTGTCGCAGGGGTTTGCGCCGCAGGTGTTAGTCGCGTCTGCGGCGGCGCTGTTTCGGAGGGTGGTCCCGCGGGCGCCGTTCGAGCGCCTGTGCGAACGGATCGCCGTGAAGTCGACGCTCGATCGCGACGCGACGATCGCGGCCCTGCTGCGCGCCGGCTTTTCGCGCGCGCCGGTGGTCGAGGATCCGGGCACCTTCGCGGTGCGCGGCGCCGTGATCGATCTCTACCCGCCAATCTACCACCATCCGATCCGGATCGAGCTCTTCGGTGATGAGATAGAATCCATCCGGCTTTACGATGCGGCGACGCAGCGGACCCTGCGTCCCCTCGACGCGGCCCATTTTCATCCGGTGCGCGAGACGGTTCCGACGGAAGGCGCCGATCCGCGTGCCAAGATCCTGGTCGCGGCCGACGCCGCGGTCTACCCGTCGTCGAAGACGCGCCGGCTTCTCGAACAGATCGAGGCCGGGGAGCTGTTCTTCGGCATCGAAGCGCTGACGCCGGCGTTTCACGCGCGGATGGAGACCCTCTTCGACTATCTCCCTGAAAGCGCGCTGTGCGTGGTCGAGGACCCGGAAGCGGTCATCGAGGAGGCGCGCCGCCAGGCGAGCCGGCTCCGCGAGGCGGCCGCAGCCAGGCAGGTCGAGCACCGTCTGGCGTTGCCCGCGCTCGACTTCGTGCTGGGCGAGGGCGAGGCGGCGGCGGCGCTCGGAAAGCGACGACGCCTGGAGCTGCGGCCGGTCGAGATCGCCCGCTTTGGCGATCGGGCGGACGCGCCTCCGCGGGTGCACCTCGCCTCGACGCCGCACACCACGCTACGGGCCGAGCTGCAGCAGGCGCGCGCCCTTGCCGTCGGGCCGCAAAGCGAGGTCGACATCGACATCGGCCGGCCGCTCCGCGACCGCCTGCGCGCCTGGCTCGATGCCGGCCAGCGGGTGCGCGTCGTCGCACCGAGCCGGATGCACGCCGATCGGCTGACGGGGCTGTTTCGCGCGCTCGGTCTCGCGGCGGAGCTCTCCCGTGGCGATGCCGGCAATCTCTTCGCCGCCGACGCCGGGCGGCGCGTGCCGCTGGCAGTCCTGAGCGGGCCGCTCCGGCGCGGCTTCGCGTTGCCCGCCGACCGGCTGATCCTCGTCGCCGAGGAGGAGATCTTCGGGCCGCGGTCGCTGCGCGAAACCAGGCCCGGCAAGGCGCCGGCGCTGGGCGATCTCGGCGAGATCGCCGAAGGGGACTTCGCCGTTCACGACGAGCACGGCATCGGGCGCTACGTCGGCCTCAAGAAGCTCACCGTCCGCGGCGTGCCGCAGGATTTCCTGCAACTAGAGTTCGACGGCGGATCGATCTACGTCCCGGTCTATCGCATCGGCGTCGTGCACCGCTATTCGGGAGGCGATACGGCCGCCGTGCGCCTCGACAAACTGGGCCTCCGGACCTGGCAGGAGAAGCGGCGCCGGGTCTCGGCGGAAGCGCGCAAGATCGCCGAGGAGCTGATGCAGCTCTACGCGCAGCGGGCTGCGCTGGCCGGTCATGCGTTCCCGGCGCCGGACGCGGTGTTTCGCGCGTTCGAGGAGACCTTTCCGTTCGAGGAGACGCCCGATCAGGAAAAGGCAATCGAGACGGTGATCGCGGACATGCAGCACGGCGTCCCGATGGACCGCCTGATCTGTGGCGATGTCGGCTACGGCAAGACCGAGGTCGCGCTTCGCGCATCGCTGCTGGCGGTCCTCGGGGGCAAGCAGGTGGCGGTCCTGGCACCGACCACCGTGCTTGCCGAACAGCACTTTGTGACCTTCTCGGATCGATTCGCCGATTTTCCGGTGCGGGTGGCCGTGCTGTCGCGATTTCGCAACAAGACGGAACAACAAAAGACGCTGGCCGGCCTTGCCGACGGCAAGGTCGACGTCGTCGTCGGGACGCACCGGATCTTGTCGCGTGACGTTCGCTTCCACGATCTGGGCCTTCTGGTGGTCGACGAGGAGCAGCGGTTCGGCGTGGGACACAAGGAGCGTCTTAAAGAGCTGCGCACGCAGGTCGACGTGCTCACGCTGACCGCCACGCCGATTCCACGAACGCTGCAGATGGCGATGGGGGGCCTGCGGGAGATCTCGATCATCGCGACGCCGCCCGCCGATCGCCTGGCCATCCGCACCTTCGTCTGCCGGTTCGATCGCGAGCTTTTGGCCGAGGCCCTGCGGCGTGAGCGCGCGCGCGGCGGGCAGATCTTCTTCGTCCACAACCGGATCGAGGATCTGGGCGAATGGGCCGCAAAGATCCGCGACCTTTCGCCCGAGGGGACGCGGGTGGCGATCGCGCACGGTCAGATGGCCGAAGGCGAGCTCGAAAAGGTGATGATCGACTTTGTCGATGGCCGCACCGACGTGCTCGCCTGCACGACCATCATCGAATCGGGGCTCGACATCCCGCGCGCCAACACGATGATCGTCAACCACGCCGACCGGTTCGGGCTGGCGCAACTCTACCAGCTGCGTGGCCGGATCGGCCGGTCACGTGAGCGCGCGTTTTGCTACCTGGTCGTCCCGGAGGAGACGCGCATGACGGCGGAAGCCCAGAAGCGCCTGGCGGTCCTGCAGCGCTTCACCGAGCTCGGCGCGGGGTTCCAGGTGGCGACGCACGATCTCGAAATCCGCGGCGCTGGCGAGCTTTTGGGCGAGCGGCAGCACGGCGCGGTGGCGGCGGTCGGCTTCGAGACCTACGCGCGAATCTTGGAGGAGGCTGTCGCGGAGCTGAAAGGCGAGCCCATCAAGGCCGAGCACGATCCGGAGATCTCGGTCGACGTGCCCGCGTTCTTGCCAGACGACTACCTGCCGGACACCGGCCAGCGGCTGGACTTCTACCGTCGTTTCGCCCGGGCGCGCGACGAGGACGACGTGCGCGCGACGCTGGCCGAGCTGGAAGATCGTTATGGGCCGTTGCCCGACGAGGCGCAGCTCCTTGGGGAGGTGATGATCGACAAGACGTTGGTGCGCGCCCTTGGCGCGCTCGGCTACGAGCTCGGTCCTGCGCGGCTGGTGCTGGCGCTCGGGAGCGACACCGCGCTCGACCCGGCCAAGCTCTTGCGGTTGGTCGAGGTCAAGGGGAGCCGCTTCAAGCTCACGCCCGACATGCGACTCGCCTACGGCTTCGACGACGCGGAGAAGCGCGACCGGATGCGGGCCGCGCGGGTGTGCCTGACGAAGCTCAAGGCGCTGGTCGCAGGCTGAGCCAAGCTCAGACCCGATTTGGGGCTGCCTTCGACCGAATCTTCGAGTTAGGCTTGCGGCATGTACACGCTTCTACATGTCGCGACGCTCACGGTGACCGTCCTGGCCCTGTCGCGGATCTTTTCGACGGTGAAGATCAAGAGCGTGGCGTCGGCGGTCGTGGTGGCGATCGTCTTTTCGGTGCTCAATGTCCTTTTGGGGTGGCTGATCCGCGTGGCGCTCATCGTGCCGGCGATCCTGACGCTGGGCGTGTTGTTCCTGTTCGTGCCCTTCATCGTCAACACGGTGATGCTGTGGCTGACGGACAAGCTGCTGGGCTCCTTCGAGATCGAGACCGCCGGCGCGCTGTTCGCCTCGGCGGCGATCATCACCGTCGTCAACGGCCTGTTCCATTTCGCGCTTTATGCCCACCGGATGGACCTCACCGGCGCCGGACCGACGCGCTGGATCTAGACGCCAAGGCGTGTAATCTCTGCCGGATGTCAAAGACCGCCCTCCGCCGCCCAACCCTAGATTGCGCCTTCGCCGCTCTCGTCTGCCTCTCTTTGGCGCTCCCCGCCTGCAAACATGGCCTGGACAAGACCGGCCACCAGGCCGACAACGTCGATCCTTCGCAGGTCGTCGCCAAAGTCGACGACACGGTCATCACGGTCACGGACGTGCAGGAGCGGATCAACAAGCAATCGCCCTTCGTTCGCGCGCGCTACACCAACGCCGACCGCAAGAAGGAGTTCCTGGACGGTCTCATCAGGTTCGAGGTCATGGCCAGCGAGGCCGAGCGGCTCGGGTACGGCAAGGACCCCGAGGTGCAGCGGGTCATGAAGCAGCAGATGATCTCGAAGTTCATGCAGAAGGACTTCGAATCGAAGCTGAAGGTCGAGGACGTTCCCGATGCCGATGTCCAGAAGTACTACGGCGATCACCCCTCGGAATTTCACCAGAAGGACGAGGTGCGGGTGAGCGAGATCGTCGTGAAGGAAAAATCCAAAGCCGATCGGGCCTACGCCGAAGCACGCGCTCTTCCCAAGGGGCAGGCGAACGGGATGGACCTAAAAGGGTTTCGGGATCTGGTGACGAAGTATTCCGAAGACGACGAATCGAAGCCGCGGGGCGGTGACCTGTCGTTCTTCGCGGCCGATTCGGCGACCACCCCAAAGGTGATTGTCGATGCCGCGTTCAAGCTCAAGGAGGTCGGCGACGTCGCGGCGCCGATCAAGACCGACAAGGGGTGGGCGATCCTGCGGCTGACGCAAAAGCGGCCGGGCTTCAACCGCCCGCTGCAGGAGGTCAAGCGCCAGATCCAGCAGCGGCTCTTTCGCGACCTGCGCGCCAAATCGATGGATGCCTTCGTCGCCGACCTCAAGAAGAAGAGCAACATCGAGATCCATGAGGACAACCTTTCCAAGGTGGTGGTCGATACGACCGGAGCGAGCGGCGTCGGACCCGGCGGGATGATGGGACCCGGTGGGATGGGACCCGGTGGCATGGGAATCAAGCCAGGGATGCGCAGCGGGCCGGGCGCCAGCGGCGCCAATGGAATGATGCCGGGGATGTCGCCGCCGGGCGGCCCGACGAACATGCCGCCCGGGATGATGAACCACCCGCCGGGCGCGGGGCCAAGGCCGACGCTGCCCGTACCGGCGCCGGGCGCGCCGTGATCCGCCGC
>CAAGKR010027399.1_pt1 | contig 12192 bp, 12 predicted proteins | sample 2556971 | NCBI WGS metagenome assembly CAAGKR01 (sample SAMEA5207829, study PRJEB30636) | soil metagenome | biome: forest; feature: boreal; material: soil | place: USA | collected 2011-09 | depth 1 m
AAGCCCGCGAAGCGGGCGACTCGCAAGAAGGAGACCAACTGACCAATGGCACATAAGAAAGGAGGCGGCTCCTCCCGCAACGGCCGCGACTCCCAGCCCAAGATGCTCGGAGTGAAGATCTACGGTGGCCAGGTGGTGGGCGCCGGCGCCATCCTCGTCCGGCAGCGCGGCACCAAGATCTCGCCCGGCACGGGCGTCGGCCTGGGTCGCGACCACACGCTGTTCGCGCTCGTCCCCGGGCACGTCCTGTACGAGCGGGTCGGCAAGGACGGCCGGCGCGTCAGCGTCGGCACCGCGCCGCAGGGCGCTCAGCCAACCGAGAATCACGGGCAGAACGGCCAGGACTGACGGCCGCCGCCAGTTCGTAGATTCGGCGCGCATCGTGGTGCGCGGTGGGCACGGCGGAAAGGGGTCATCTTCGTTTAGACGCGAGCCTTTCACGCCGCGTGGCGGGCCTGACGGGGGGGATGGCGGACGTGGCGGTTCCGTCGTCCTGAAGGCGACGACCGGAGTCTCGGACCTCTCGCTCTACAAGCAGCGTCCGCGCTGGAGTGCCGAATCAGGTGCCGATGGCGCCGGCGGGCGCAAGACCGGGCGGGGTGGAGCCGATGTCGTGCTGGACGTGCCGGTCGGCACGGTCGTGCTCGACCTCGAGGGCGTGCTCGTGGCCGACCTGGATCGGGCCGGCGCGGACTCTGTCGTGGCGCACGGCGGTGTGGGCGGACGGGGCAACGTGCATTTCAAGAGCTCGATCCGTCGCGCTCCGGATTACTCCGAACCTGGTTTCAAAGGCGACGAGCGAATGTTGGTCCTCGATCTCAAGCTCATCGCGGACATAGGGCTGGTGGGTCCGCCGAACGCTGGCAAGTCCTCCCTGCTGAGCTCGCTCACGGCAGCGCGGCCGAAGGTCGCAGATTATCCGTTCACGACGCTGGACCCTGAGCTTGGCGTTGCGGATTCAGCCGGCGGCCGCATCGTGATCGCGGACATACCAGGGCTCATCGAGGGTGCCGCTCGCGGCGCAGGGCTGGGGCTTCGATTCCTGCGCCACGTCGAGCGGACGAGGGTTCTGGTCTATGTGCTGGACGGTTCGGCGCCCGATGCGTGGGCTGCCCTCGAAACCGTGCGCAAGGAGGTCGAGCAATTCTCCCCTGAGCTCGCCCGCAGGCCGTTCGTAGTGGCGATCAACAAGCTCGACCTCGACGCGACCCGCGTGCTCAAAACCCGCAACCGTCGCAAGGGCGTGCATTTCATCTCGGCGCTCAGTGGCGAGGGCTTGCCCCAGCTGATGGACGCGATGGTGAGCGCGCTGGCCGTCGCCCCCGAGGTGACGGCACAAGGGCTGGCCGCGAAGAAGACCACATTGCCGGAACGCGCGGTTGCCGCCGGATTGGCCGTCGAGCGAAAGCCGTGGGGCTTTGCCGTGAGCGGCGATCGGGTTGAATACCTTGTCGGGCGCACCGACCTCGAGTCAGAGGGCGCGCTGGCTCGCTTCCAGTCGGAGCTCGACAGGCTCGGTGTCAACGCTGCGCTCGAATCGGCCGGCGTGCAGCCCGGCGACACGGTCAAGATCTCCGAGATCGAGTTCGAATATCAACCATGAGAACGTATGAGAAGGAACCGGACTGTTCCTTCTGCGCGCGAGCGCGAGCAGGATGGACCTACTGATTGCATCGCCCGGTCGGCTGCGCCGACGGGGACCCGGCCCTCAGCCAGTTGGGTCGCGGAGCAACTACCAACAGGGCCGGCGCTCATCTTCCTGGGATCGGATTTCCAGAAAGTCCCTCCGCGCGACGCTTGGGTGCCTGACAGAAGAGCCAGGTGACGGCCGGAATGAATCTGGCCTACAGACCACGTCTGTGATGTGGAGCGATAGCAGGCAGGGCGCAGAGTTATGAGGCTGGGCATACTCGGGGGGACTTTCGATCCCATTCATGTCGGACACCTCGGGGCGGCCAGGGCGGCGATGGATTGTGCGCACCTCGACCGGGTGCTCTTCATCCCCAGCGCGCAGCCGCCTCACCGCGGGCCGGCCTCGGCGCCGGCCGAGTCTCGGCTCGAGATGGTCAGGCTGGCGGTGCAAGGCGAGCCTCGATTCGAGGTGTCGGACGTCGAGGTCAGGCGTGGCGCCACGTCTTACACCGTGGACACCCTGGACGAGCTGCGCCGGGCTCGTCCCGATGACGAGCTCTTCCTCATCCTGGGGTGGGACGCGGCGCGCCTCTTCAGCACCTGGCGCGAGCCGGAGCGGGTGAGCGCTCTGGCTTCGGTGGTGATCGTGGCGCGCCCGGGACTGGAGGCTCCGAAATCATTCGAGCTCGTCGCCACAGGTCTTCCTCCAGGGCGGGTCGTCAAATGCATGGTGCCGACGCCTGACGTGTCAGGCAGCGAGGTGAGGCGCGCGCTCGCGGCGAGCGAATCCGTGGCCGGAAAGCTGCCTCCTGCTGTCGAGCGCTACGTCACCGAGCACCACCTGTATATGGATAATCGAAACGTTGGCACCTAGAGCCCCGAAGGGATTGACGCCGCTGCAACTGGCTCGCGTGCTGCGCACCGCGGCCACTGAGAAGAAGGCGTGGGACACGGTGGTGATCGACGTGCGAGAGCAAACCTCCATCGCGGACTACTTCGTGATCTGCGAGGGGGAAACCGACCGCCAGGCCCGCGCGATCGCCGACGCCATGGTCGAGGCGGCACGGGCCAAGGAGCTGAGGCCGATGGCGGTCGACGGCTACGATGACGCGACGTGGATCCTCCTGGATTTCGACTCGGTGCTGGCGCATGTCTTCCTGCCTGGAGAGCGGTCGTACTACGACCTGGAGAGCCTGTGGGCGCCGGCGGCGAAGCGGCGCAAGCGTGCTGCCACGGGTTAGCAAGCTTAGGCCCCTCACCCCGACGACCTCTCCTCGACGGGGAGAGGGCGTTGCAGCTTACTAGATAATTTGTGAGTATCGGTCGAAGATTTCTCGCAGGTCCGAGGGCGGTTCGACTCGGTGCTTCTTCATCACCTCGAACAGGCTCAGGATGTGACGCACTCCGGCCAGCGTCACGCCCTTCTCTCGCGTCAGGTTCTGGATGACCTGCACCTTGCTGATGTCGCGCTGAGAGTAGCGGCGGCGATTGGTGCTGGTGCGGTGCGGCTCGATCAGGCGCGCGTCCTCGTAGAGCATCAGCGTGCGCGGGTGGGTCTCCAGGATCTCGGCGGCGACGCTGATGGTGTAGAGCGGCTTGTCGAGATCGCTGAACGACGGCTGTGCGCCGCGCGGCGCTCGCGTGCTCATGGACCTAATGAAGCGACTTCAAGATCTGGATGATGGCGGGCCCGAGCAGGACGATCCATAGCACCGGGAAGATGCAGCCGACCATCGGAAACACCATGCGCGACGAAGCCTGGGCGGCTCGCTCCTGCGCGGTCTGGCGCTGGCGACGGCGCATCTCCATCGCCTGCACGCGCAGCAGCCGCGCGATCGGGACGCCCATCTGGTCTGACTGCACAATGGATTCGACCAGGTGGTGCAGGTCAGGGACACCGGTGGTTTCGGCCATGTGCTCGAGCGCGCTCATGCGAGGTCTTCCAAGGCGGATCTCACGCAGCACCTTGCCGATCTCATCGCCCAGGGCGTTGTGGAACCGCTCCGTGATGCTCAGCATTCCCTCGTCGAGGCTCATACCCGACTCCACGACGAGCGTCAGCAGGTCGGTCGCTTCCGCGAGCGAGCGCTGGATCTGGTGGCGGCGCGCCGAGATGAGCTGCTCGAGCCACAGGAGTGGGAGAAAGTAGCCGAGCGCCGCGAGCGCGACGCCGGAGATCGGGGCGACCACGATCACGGGCACGGGGATGGAGACCAGTACGCCCAGACCCAGCCCGACGATCGCCATGAGCGCCGCCAGGCTGTAGCGCACGGCCTGGAACCCGGCGGGCGTCAGACCCCCCGGGTCTCCTGCGCGGCTCAGCTTCTGGCGGACCTGGATGGTTGCCTCGGACGGCAGGCGCGACGTGAAAGGCCGGGCCAGCGCCTCGAACTGCTTGACAAAGGTGGGTCTTGCGGCTTGAGGCACGAAGCTACCGTTCGTGGCGGGCGCCGCGGTCCGGTATTGGTCGATCGCGATGAAGTACGCGATCACGATCACGCCGCAGATGACCCCGGCGATCACAGCGATTAGGAACATAAAGAGTGTCTCGACCCCGAAGTCCGCCGCATATGCGCCGCAGGCGCCCGGCCGTCTAGGCCGCGCGGATGCAAGGAGCTTTGGGGGCGGGACACTCTAAGCGTCCAGGCTGGTCATGCGCTGGATCAGCACGTTGCCGATCAGGATCAGCAGGGCAGCGACGGCGAGGAGCACGTACCCGATCACTGTGCTGGTCATGGGCGCGAAGTAACCCGGGACAAAAACGTAAAGGCCGAGCGCGAGCAGGATGGGCAGGCCAGTGATGATCGTCGCGGACGCGCGCGATTGCGCCGTCAGCACGCTCATGTCGCGCTTCGTCTGCAGGCGGTCGCGCAGGGTGTCGGAGATCGTGTCGAGGACTTCGGCCAGGTTGCCGCCCACTCGAGTGTGCAGGAGGATCGCGGTCACGATGAACTCCAGGTCCGGGCTGTTGATCCTGAGCAGCAGCGCGCTCAGCGCCTCTTCGACCGAGGTGCCGAGTGTGATCTCGGTGGCGACGCGTTCGAATTCGGTCGAGACGGGCGGCTGAGATTTCGACGCCACGGTCTCGAGCGCGCGGTCGATCGCGTAACCGGTCTTGAGCGAGTTCGACAGCAGCTGAAGCATGCCGGTCAGCTGGTCGTTGAACATCGTCTGCCTGCGCCGCTGCAAGAAGCTCATCACCAGAGGCGGCGCGATAAAGCCGACCAGCCCCAGGATGATCGGTCCGATCGAAACTCCGAAGCGGAAGAGTCCGACCAGCGCTCCGAGTGCCACCGCCCCGATCCGGATAAGCAGGTACTCGGCCGGCGTGATGTTGAGGCCGGCGCGGGCCAGGTCCTCGGTCAGAGTGGGCTTGCCGCTTGCGCTCCGTCGCTGGCTGAGGTTCTCAGCAGCCGGCCGCAGCAGCCTCTCGACGAGCTCGCGGGGCGTGGCTCTTGGAGGGGCCGCAACAATCGGCCTGGCGATTCGTTCCTTGCTGATCCGGTCCAGGCTCCAGAAGAAGACGGCGATCGCCGCCGCCATCGGGACGGCGACGATGACCTGAGGCGGCAGGTTCATGGCGTGGCCCTAGGAGAAGAGGGTCGGGTAGGCGGCCTGGATGAACGGCAGTGTCACACCCTTGGCGTCCGCCACCGTCGGACACTTGGGATCAGGGGCCTGGGTACCCGGCTGCAGGTAGTCGTGGAATGACTGGAGGCTGTACTTCAGCGCCGCATAGTCGAGAAACCAGGTGATCACCTCGGCCTGGCACTCGGTGACGACGACTGTGAGGCTGCTCGCGGTCGTTGCGTTCGAGCCTGTGCTCCCCGCCGTGCCGACCCGGATCACATGGAGGTTGGTGAAGATCGTTTTCGTGGCCACCTTGCCGGCGGTGGACACGGTCGCTATCACCGAGATGTAGTCCTCCGGCTGGATGAAGTCGGCGACGCCCTGTTGCTCGCTGGTCGGGATGGTGATCGCGACGTAGCCCGAAGGGATCGGCAGGTACGCCGATTGAGAGCCGAGTGCAGCACTCGGTTTGGCCACGTCATTCGAGGTGATCGCCTGGTCAGTTGCAATGGCCACCAGCGGAACCAGGCCCTGAACATCCTGGATCCGGGTGAAGTACACCTTGGGGTAGGTCCCCGGCACCGGGATAGGCCTCAATTCGAGCGATGCCGGGTCGATCGCCACCCTGGGCTGGAGGTCTTTGGTCGCCACGACAACGTTCATCGTGGGACTGCTGGCGGAGTTCTGGGCGTTGAGAGCTACGAGGACGAAGGCCGCGATCACGAGCAATGCGAGAAGAATGCCGAGGATGGTGAATGGCCTCGTGAACCTGAGACCGGAGATAAGGGGGCGCACAGCCGACCCATCATAGGCAAGATAGTCCGGTGCCGCGCCCCCCTAAAGGGCCCTTGCTGAGCCGGTTGATGAGCCAGCGGGGCCAGTCCATGGTCGAGTTCGCCCTCTCGTCCGTGGTGCTCCTTCTGCTGGTGGGCGGGCTGGTGGACATCGGCCGGGCGATCTACATCAGCGAGGCCCTCTCGAACGCCGCTCGCGAGGGAGCGCGTCATGGCGCCTGGTTCGATGCGCCGCGCCAAACCCATCCATGGCTCTCCGACACCGAGATCAAAACGGTGGTCGACGCCGAGCTCGCGACGGTCTCGATCCCGCCCTCGACACTGAAGAATCCGGGGACTACCTGCCCGGCACCAACGGATGGCAACGCGTTCCACACCCCGCCGTATGCGAATTCCGCCTATCCGGCGACGGCAAACCAGGCGTGGCTTTATATCTGCTACAACAACACGCCCGGGACGGACCCACCCGCCAACCAGGGCCAAACCGATCTCAACGTGATCATCCTGTACTCATATGGTCCACTGACCCCGCTCATCACGGCTCAGTTCGGCACGTTTCACATCGCCTCGAACGTCCACCTGACGGTGCAGGGCAGTTGAAGGCCGCCGGCCAGCGCTCGCAGGCGCTCATCGAGTTCGCCCTCGTGTCCCCGGTACTGCTGCTCCTGCTCTTCGGCATCGTGGACATCGGGCGGGCGGTCTTCTACTACGACACGGTCAACCACGCCGCAAGCGAGGGGGCTCGAACGGCCATCCGCGCCTCTGGCCAGCTGCCGACCAACGCCGACGTCCTGGCGACCGTGACCAGCCAGATGATCGGCGCCCCGGTGACCGCGCCGTGCCCTCAGGGTCCTGTCACGAGCGCGACCCCGCCTGACAACGCCGCCTGGCTCTACATCACCGAGCCGGGCCCGCCCGCGACGGTGGAGACGGCGCCACCACCGAATGCCCCAGGTGGGGAGTATCCCGCGGCGGCCGCCGGCTCGTGCAGCGCGGTGAACCCGGCGGGCGGAAACGAGGAGCTCCAGGTCACGGTCAGGTTCAACCTCATCCTGATCACGCCGGTGATCGCGCAGGCGACCGCGAATCACATCTTGATCACGGCCGCGGCGATCTTCCGGACGGAGTATTGATGGATCCCCAGCGGGGGCAGGCGATCGTGCTGATCGCGATCATGCTCGCCGTGGTCATCGGCATGGCGGCACTGGCGATCGACGGCTCGCGCGCTTATGAAGTGCGTCGCGATCTCCAGGCGGCCGTCGACGCAGCGGCGCTTGCCGCGGGCGACAAGCTCCAGCAGGCGGGCGACTACCCGAGCGCCGAGCAGGCGGCCTCCAGCATCTTCGGCATTAACCTCCGCCTCTACGCGGTGCCATCCTGCCAGGGGGGTTATCGAAGCCCCGGCGCGTCTCCCGTGACGGTGACCTGCACGTATTCGGACGGCACCGTGATGACGCAGGTGGTCTCCGCCCTCGGGCCCCAGGGCAGCCAGTTCAACATCGCTGCGACCCGATCGCTTGTGCTCGAGTTCGCTCGAATCCTGACGAGCGGGACCGCTCCCAGCATCTCAGCGACGGCCGCGAGCGGTGTGAACAACCTCTTCTTCGCTCCCACCATCGCGGCCCTTGACCACGCCGGATGCGATGGAAAGGGTGGCGCCGCCATCTCGGTGACCAGCGGCGGCACGATGAACGTCGTCGGCGACGTGGTCTCCAACGGAGCGATCTCTCTGCTGGGATCGCTCCAGGTGGCAGGCGACGCGTACGCTCGCTGCCAGGCGTCGGTTTCAAACCTCGTCACCACTTGCTTTCCGAGCGGCAATCCGACTCCATGCACGTATCCCGACGTCGCTGGGGCCACTCGCACGGGTTATACCTTTATCGATCCTAACTACCCGCCACCTTCGGTGGTCGGGGGAGCGCAGGGAAGTCCCTTCGACAACGTGGTGCTCTCGCCTGGCGACTACGCCATGGATCCCGCCTTTCGCTCGGGGCGGTGCTACTTCCTCGCGGGCGGGGTCTACAGGTGGCTCGCCGGATATACCAACAACGGCAGCTTCGTCTCCAACGAGCTAAAGCCGCCGGACGAACCGAAATTCAACGACAACACCGTGCTGGCTGGCCACCAGATGTGGAATACAGATAGCGTCCACTGCGCGGGGGCTGTCAGGGTCACCTCGTTCGGGCGGAGCTTCGGCACGCTCCGGGAGGGGACGTGGAGCATCCTCGTCACGTCTGTGCGAACCGCTCTCTACAACGGCATCTCCTACTCGCGAGAAAGCGCGCCCTCCTACTGCCACCCGGTGACGATCGGCGACAACCAGGTGATGCAGCTGCAGATCAGCAACGTTCCCGGTGCGACTTCCTACAACGTGTACGCGGCTCCACCCAACAACGGGTGCTCGGGCCCGTTTGGTCTGGCCGGCAACATCCCGTCGGTGGGCTCGCAACAGAACGACAACACCGGGGGATGCGCCTTCAGCGGATCCGGCTGTAGCCTGGGCACAGAGACCGCCGTCTTCGACTCCACGCTGCTCGGCCTCTCCTTCGCACCCAACGCTCTTGCGGCTCCAGGCGTGGTCGGCTCATATCCGCCGTCGGGCGAAACGGCTCCTTTGCGGAGCAACCTGCCCAACGAGAACGCCAGCCTCGCCGCGCCCCCTGCAGGCGACCGCGCCAACGAGAATCATTGCGACACGACGGCCGGCGCACTTGCCGCCTGTCCAGCACCAATCACGCCTGGCGCGGTTGCGTTCTACATTCCGAGCGGCGGCTGCGTCAACGACACGAGCAGCGGCGATGTCTACGTCTTCAGCGGTTACCAGTACGACTGGATGGTGCTCTATGAGCCGGGCCTGGCCAATCCGCCCGCGAACACTTGCAGCAATACGCTCGGGGCAGCCACCGACTCCGCTTTCATCGGGCTCATTTATGCGCCGTCCGCGTCGATCAGCGTCCAGAAAGCTTCCGCGTTCAGGACCGACGAAGGTGGCGGTGTCATCGCCGACACCCTCATTTTCGGCGGCCAGCTGCCCACGATCATCGGGGACACCGTCGACTACGGACCGGTGCCCCAGGCCAGCCGGCTGATCGCTTAGACCGTGGGACACGTTTCAGCCCCTCGCCGTAGGGGGCAGAAGGGGCAGGCGATCGTGCTGATCGCGATCATGCTTGCCGTGATCGTCGGCATGGCTGCCCTCGCCATCGACGGCTCGCGCGCCTATGCAGTGCGTCGCGACCTCCAGGCTGCCGTCGATTCGGCGGCGCTGGCCGCCGGCGACAGGCTGCAGCAGTCGGGCAGCTACTCGAGCGCAGAGCAGGCAGCCACGGCCATCTTCGCCACCAACCTGAGGCTTTACTCTGCTCCGTCCTGCTCCAGTTACGGGAACCCGGGCGCCTCTCCGCTGACGGTGACCTGCACTTACCCAGACAACACGGTGCTGACACAGGTGATCTCCAATCTCGGACCTCGCGGAAGCCGCTTCACCCTGTCGGCGACGCGATCGCTGCAGCTCGAGTTCGCCAAGATCCTTACCAACGGCGCGAGCCCGACGATCTACGGCGCCGCGTCGGGCAGCGTTAACAACCTGCTCTTCACGCCGGCCGTCGCGGCGCTCGATCAGTCCGGATGTGGCGGAGCCGGCGGCAACGCGATCACCGTCAACGGTGCCGGCACGTTGAACGTCATTGGCGACGTGGTCTCTAGCGGTGCGGTCTCAGTTTCAAGCGCCGCCGTGCGGGTCACAGGCGACATCTACGCCCGTTGCCAGTCGCCCATCCCCGGTTCCGTGACTAACGCGTGCTACCCGAGCGGGGCGTCGACTCCATGCACTTACCCCGACGTCGCCGGTGCGACGCGGTCCGGTTATCGATTCATCGATCCGAGCTTCCCCGCCCCGAGCGTGGTCGGAGGCGGCCGGAGCGTGCCGGCGGGTGGGGGGGTGCTGCTGCTGACGGCCGGCGTGTACGCCGGGATTCCAGGCTTCGGAGGCGGAGCATGCTGGTTCCTCAGCGCGGGCGTTTACGACTGGCAGGCAGGTTATCCGAATACAACCGATTTCATCAGCAACGAGCTGAAACCGCCGGACGAGCCGAGCGCATCGAACAACACGCTGCGCTCGACGCACCAGTTCTGGGACACCAACGGCGTCGACTGTGCGGGCGGCGTGCAGGTCAGCATCGTCGGCGGACCCCGCGGGATCCCCATCGGGGACTGGTCGTTCGTTCTGACCTCGACCCGAACGGATACGTTCAACGGCCTTTCGTACCCGCGGGAAAGCGCGCCGTCGATGTGCTACGTCCAGCACGTCAACAACAGCGGGCAGAACATCCAGTTCGTCGTCAGCAACGTGCCCGGTGCAACCGCGTACAACATCTACGCAGCTCCACCCGGCAACGGTTGCAGCGGGCCGTTCGGATTGGCCGAGACGCTTCCGGTGAGCGTGCCTGTACTCAACACCAACACGAATCCCTGTCCTCTGTTCACTGGCAACGGCTGCTCGCTCGGACACGAGTCGGTCACGATCGACGCCGCCGATCTCGGCTCTCCGTTCGCCCCGAACGCGCTCGCCGCGCCGGGTACGGTCGGGGCCTATCCTCCAAACGGCGAGATCGCGCCGCTTGCGGCCAATCTCCCGAATCAGAATCCACCCAGGCTGGCCGGCTCATCAGGCGACCGGGCCAATGAGAACAACTGCGAGTCGACTGCGGGCGTCTATGCGTCCTGCCCAGCTGCGGTCACGCCTGGCGCGGTCGTCTTCTACGTGCCGTCCGGCGCGTGCATGAGCAGCACCAACTCGGGCGACACGTACGTGTTCAGCGGCTACCAGTACAACTGGATGTCGGTCTACCAGCCAGGAGCCGGCTCGCCACCGGCGAACAGCTGCACGCTCACTCTGGGTGCGAACGGCAACTCGGCCTTCATCGGCCTGGTTTATGCTCCCGCGGCATCGATCAGCGTGACTTCAGCCTATACATTCGAGTCGGCCGCGGTGGGCGGGCTCATCGGTAGATTCGTAAGCTTCACCGTCTCGATGCCCACCATCAACTACAACGCGGGCTACGCGCCTGTACCCCCGGCGAGCCGCCTGACGGGCTAGCCTTCAGCCTCTGGCTCTGGCGCCGCTGCGGGTTCCGGTTCATTGGGCGCGTGCTTCTCGTTCCGGAGCTCCAGGTGTGCAAGTCGCCCGTGGATCCCGGCCGCCGCTTTCTCGTCTCCGAGCTCCTCGTAGCGCTGGGCTGCTCCCGCCCACGCGGCCTTCGCGTCGTCGATCCGCCCAAGGCCCCAGGCGGCCTGTCCGCGCATGGCCAGGGCGTCGGCGCGCTCGCGCCGGCTGGTGGCCGGCAGAAGGGCTAGGGACGTCTCGAGCAGGCGCTGGGCCTCCTCGAAGGCGCCTACGGCCAGCGCGTTCCTGGCCGCGAGGCTCAAGAAGGTGGCGGTGCGGAGAGGGTCGGCGGCGGTCCCGGCCTGGTAGAGGTGATGCCCGATCTCGCCGGCCCGCTCGGGCGCGCTCTTCCCATAGACCCGTTCCAGCGTGTCCGCCACCGCGAGGTGGTAGGCCTGCAGCCGTGGAAGCGGGAGCACGGCCAGCACCCTCTTCCGCACGAGGTCGTGCGCGAAACGGTACCGGTCCGGTCCCGCTGCGATCAGGAAGCGGCCGCGCGTCGCCTCTTCGAGCGCGTCGCGGAGCTCGTGACCCGAAAGCTCGCCGAACGCCTCGAGCAGCGCGATGTCGAAATCGCGCCCGACCACCGCTGCCGCGACGAGCATTCTCTGCGCCGGCTCGCTCAGCCGCTCCAGCCGGCGGCCGATGAGTCCGCGCACGCTCTGCGCGAGCTCGAGGTCCTCTTCCGTGAAGCTGGCTTGCGCGCGACCCGTGCCACCGAGCATGGTTTCGGACTCCGCCATGTAAAGAGTCGATTGCTCGACGAACAGGGGGTTGCCCTCGGTCGCGGCCTGGATTCCCATCAGCTGGACCGGCGTTAGCAGCGTTTCGGCGAGGCCCGCCACGATTCTCTCAACGTCGCGATCGGAGAGCGGGCCCAACGTGATGCGCTGGGCGCGGCGCCGGCGCAGCAGGCGCGAGAGGACCGAACTGAAGGGGCGCGAAGAGTCGAGCTCGGAGTCCCAGTAGGTGCCGATCACGACCATGTGGCTGCCACCAACTCGCTCCGCCAGGTCTCGCAGGAGCAGCACG
>CAAGKR010127711.1_pt1 | contig 12190 bp, 12 predicted proteins | sample 2556971 | NCBI WGS metagenome assembly CAAGKR01 (sample SAMEA5207829, study PRJEB30636) | soil metagenome | biome: forest; feature: boreal; material: soil | place: USA | collected 2011-09 | depth 1 m
GCCGTTGTCGAGGCAGCTCATGGCGATCTTGAAGCCGTCGCCCTCGTCGCCGATCCGGTCCGCCTCGGACACCTCGACGTCGGACATGAAGATCGAGCCGACATCGCCCGCGCGGATGCCGAGCCTGTCCTCGATCGGCTCGGTGCGCAGCGTCTTGCCGCAGGCTGCCCTGTCGAGCATGAACGCCGATACCCCACGGTGACCAGCCTTCGCGTCTGTCTTGGCGAAGACGAGAAGAAAATCGGCGGTGTCCGCGTCAGAGACCCAAACCTTCTGACCGTTGAGGACGTAGGTGTCGCCCTGGCGGCGCGCGGTGGCCTGCATCGACGCGACATCGGAGCCGGCGTTTGGCTCGGTGAGCCCGTAGCAGGCGAGCTTCTCCCCGCGTGCCATCGGGACCAGCCATCGCTGCTTCTGGTCTTCGGTGGCCCATGTGTAAAGACCCATGCCGACGAGGCCCACATGGACCGAGAGCACAGTCCTGAAGACGGTGTCGACGTATTCGAGCTCCTCGCACACGAGGCCCAACGAAAGGTAGTCAAGGCCATAGCCGCCATAACGCTGTGGGAAGCACACGCCAGGGAGGCCAATCGACGCGAGCTTGGCGAAGATCTCCGGATCGTGGTGACCGGCGCGGTCATTGGCGCCGATCGTCGGCGCAAACTCGCGCGCGCAGAAATCGCGGACTGTCGCCACGAGCTGCTCCTGGTCGGAGGTGAGGGCGAGGTCAAGCACGGCTAGGGCTTCTTCGTCGGAGTCGGTGTTCGCTTGGGTGTCGGCTTGGGCGAGGTAGTGGGGCTTGGGGACGGCGAGGGCGCGGGCGTCACCGCCGGGTGCAGGTCGCTCGGGGCGACGTGGCCGATGACGGGCAGGTGACTGCCGATGCTGAGGATGATGGGCACGATTCTCGAGCCGTGCAGCTGGGGCGAGATGAAGCCTGTATAGATCTGCTGCAGCTGGTGGATGCCCTGCACCGAATCGAGACGAGCGCCCGCTGTGCCGGCCGCGGCGTCCTTGAGCGCTTTGAGATCCTGTTTGGAAACCATCGCCGCGGTGATTGGATTGGACGCGATCCAGTCTTCCAGCTTGTTGACCTGGGCGAGTGTGAGCGTGGCGGTCTTCAGCGATGGCTCGAACGCGTTGTCGAGCACGACAAGAGCGGAGACCGCGAGGTAGACAACGACGAGCGTGACAGCGACATGGACGAAGATGCCCAGGAGGCCGTCGATGCCGCGAATGGACTCGATCCTGTGGAATGCGCCGCCGATCGCGCCACCGATAAAGCCCATGACGATGGCCAGGATGATCGCGACGAAAACGCTTAGCACCGCGTTGAGGTGGGCGATCTTCTGCATCTCGTTCGTGTACTGGTCGTGAAAGCGGAAGACCACCAGCAGGGTGCCGAAAAAGAAGATCTCCGCCATCAACGGCTGGATCACGCCTTTCTGGTAGCCGATGAAGAGGGCCACCACCAACACCAGCACCACGACGATGTCGATAATCATCGGCAGGCCCCACGCCACGAACTGGGGCGCACCGCGGGAGCCCGAACACTTGTCGCAATCCCGAGAGTCCCGTACACCGCGGCCATTGTAGAAGCAAGGCCCCCAAACGCCTTGCGTTTGGGCCGGGTTTGGGCCGATCCGGGATGCGGCGGGAGGGCCGGCCGAGATATTCGGTGTCCAGGTGGTTCAGCTGCTAGGCGCGGCCGAGTAGCGCAGCGCACGCACCGTGGTGCGTAAGCGAGCAACGGAGGACGCAACGACGCAGATGGGCCGCATGGGCGCCGAAGATCCGGCTGGCATCTCGCGCCGCATCCCGACCACCTTGGGTTAGACTCGCATCACTCTTGGCCCGAACGATCGCGGTCGCCATGCAAAAGGGGGGAGTGGGCAAGACCACTACCGCCGTGAACCTCGGCGCCGCGCTTGCGGAGTTGGGTCAGCGGATATTGCTCATCGATCTCGATGCGCAGGGCCACCTGACCCTGTACATGAAACCGCCAAGCGACATCCAGAAGACGATCTACGACCTCCTCGTCGACCCCGAGACGACCGTTACCGATGTCGTCCAGGAGGCCCCCCAGATGGGCGTGCATTACATCCCAGCCGATGTCGAGCTGGCGGGCGCCGAGAACCAGATGATCAACGAGATTGGGCGCGAGAGCATCCTGCGCGACAAGCTGGAGGCCGCCCAGAAGCGGTACGACTTCATCATCATCGACTGCCCCCCTTCGCTGGACCTGATCGTCATCAACGCTCTGGTCGCGGCAGACGAGGTCCTGGTCCCGCTGCAGGCCGAGTTTCTCGCGCTCAAAGGCATGCAGGAGCTGCTCATCACGATGGAGCGCGTCAAGCGCAGGTTGAACCCGAGGCTCGAGCTCACCGGCATCCTGCCGACTCTTTACAAGCAGCGCGCCCTGCACTCGCAGGAGGTGCTCGCGGCAGTGAGAGAGAAGTACGGAGACAAGGTTTACGACTTCGGGGTCACCGCCTCGATCCGGTTTGCGGAGACCCCTCTTGCGGGACAGTCGATCCTGCAATACGCGAAAGACTCGGATGGTGCGAGAGCGTACCGCGCGCTCGCGGCGAAAGTGTTGGAGAATCATAGGCAATGACCACGTTCAAACGCGCATCGCTCGGGGGCTCCGAGGAGCTGTTCCGGCCGACGCGTCCGCAGGTCGTCACCGACACCGATGACGTCATCAGGGAGGCTGTCGACCGCCCTTCGAAGGTGAAAGAGGTCGTGTTCCGAACCCTCCACTTCACGCCCGAGGAGATCGAGCTCATGCTGGAGGCGATTCAGGTCGCCAAGTATCCCGACAGGCCGCGCGCCAAGCCAGCTCTCGACAAGTTCGACTCGCTTGACGCCCTTCGGATCAAGGTCCAGGGAGAAAACACCCCCGCGTAGGCTGCGGAAACAGCCACGATTGGGGAATGCAGCGCACCGAGGTCGTCGTGTTCGGCGTCGCCTTGCTGCTTCTATTCCTGTATTGGATCTATAGCTACTTACGGCGTCGCTCGCGCAAAAACTAGCGTCGCAGGGTTGGCCGGGGTTCCCCCGGCCATGACTTTGTGCTCTTCGCCAGCATGGGTCGCCTTGAGAAGCTACTCAACTAATCCCAACCTCCCCGGGAAGGTGGGTATGGGAGGGAACAGTCCTGGTTCCATCCCATTCTCAAAAACTAGCGTCGCAGGGTTGGCCGGGGTTCCCCCGGCCATGACTTTGTCCTCTTCGCCAGCATGCGTCGCGTTGAGAAGCTACTCAACTAATCCCAACCTCCCCGGGAAGGTGGGTATGGGAGGGAACAGTCCTGGTTCCCTCCCATTCTCCGGTCGCGAAGTCGGTAGATTTGCGGGTATGAAGCTCGGGATCGTCAAGGTCAAGCTCGACCGCGAGGTCAACGCCTACGTGATCACCTGCGCGTCGACGAAGGAGGCGGTGGTCATCGACCCTGGCCTGCCGGCGGAAAAGCTTGTGGACCAGGTCAAAGGCCTCACCATTCGGTACATCATCGCCACCCACTGCCACCCCGGCCACGTCGCGGGCAAGGACGAGCTCAAGGAGGTCACGGGCGGCCAGACCGCGCTTCATTCAGCGGACGCCAAGCAATTCCTGAGGTCGGCGGATCGCTATCTGCTCGACGGCGACGAGCTCGAGTTCGGCGAGTTCAAGCTCTCAGTCCTTCACACCCCAGGCCACACGCCTGGCAGCATCTGCCTCGTGGTCGCGAACCACGCCTTCGTCGGCGACACGATCCTTGCCGGCGGCATCGGCAAGCAGACGCCTGAGACCGACCTCCGCCGGCAGATGATGAGCATCGGAACCAAGCTCCTTCGCCTGCCCGTGACCACTGCTCTGTACCCGGGACATGGGCCTGCCACGAGCCTTGAGCGTGAGCTGGCGCAGAACCCGATCTTCCGCGGCGCAGGCGCCCGAGCCTGAGAGCTGATCCCTCCTACCTTTAAGGGGGAGGGTTAGGGAGTGGGGCGTTCAGGACGATCCCCTCGGAGAGGAGCCGGCGCCCGAGCCTGAGCCGGGCTACGGCGTCGACAGCACGACCGAGATCTTGGTGATGCCTCCCCCTCCCGCCGCGATTTGCAGCGTCCCCGAGGTGCGAGGGTCGCTCCTCCGCCTGAAGCTGTCTGAATACGAAGTCGTGGCGCTGCCCGAGTGGGTAAGAAGAACCCAGTCGCCGGAGCTGAGCCCTCTCATGAAAAAGGTCTGGACTTTGGTGGTGGAGTCGGCGGTAGTCCACTCCAGGCCCCAGTTGGTCTGCCCGCCGCCGCTGAACTTGGCCTGTTGGATCAGCCTGGAGCCGGGGTAGATCGGAAAATCGGAAGGAAAGCCCGCCGGCATTGCCTCCGCGCTGGGCGAAGGCACCGGGGAGGGCGATGGGGCCTTGTGCGGAGAGGGCGATACTGAGCTCGACGCCTTCGGCGACGGGCTCGACTGAGACGAGGGCGAGTCGCCGCAGGCGGATCCGATCCACAGTGCACACGCGAGCGCCAAGAGAGTTCCGACGCGCATCGAGGTCACGATGAAACCATCGGTCTCACCATGCGCCCGCTCGCGACGCCGACCTTGCGGCCCTGGCGCGCCACCGCCCTGCCACGCACGTACACCTCGACCACCCCGAAGCTGGCAACAAAGCCCTCGAGCGCAGAATGGCGCTGCCGGGATCGCATCAGCTGTGGCCTGACGACAGTGGTGCGCTCCGGGTCGACAACGACGAGGTCCGCGTCGAAACCAGGGGCGATATGACCCTTGCTCTCATGTAGGCCCACGAGCGCCGCGGGCCCTTCGCACACCCACTTTGGCGCCCTCCATACATCCCCCATTCGCTTGGCCAATTCCAGGCAGCTGAGGTAGAGGGTTTGCACGCCGGGACTGCCGGCTGAAGCCTCCTCCAGCGATTTCGCCTTCTCCGCATCCGTGTGTGGAGCGTGGTCGGTGCCGACGATTTTGATGACGCCTCGGGCGAGGCCGTCGACGAGGGCTTCGCGATCGCCCGCCGTGCGGACCGGCGGCAACACCTTCATGGCGGTGCCAACCCTTGCGAAGTCCTGGTCCGACAGCAGGAGGTACTGCGGGCACGTCTCGACGCTCAGCCTGGAGCCGTCTCTTATCGCGGCCTCAGCCGCGTGCAGGCCGAGTGCGCTGGACAGATGCGCAATGTGCAGGCGCGCCCCGAAGGAATCGGCGATCGCCGCTGCCGCCAAGATCGCGACCGCCTCAGCCTCCGGAGGACGTGAGGCAAGAAGGTCGGCGTAGGTCTCGAGCGGCCGGCTGAAGGCCGCCAGGATGCCGGGGTCCTCCGCATGGATGACCAACGGAAGGCCCAGCGCCGCAATCACCGGCGCAAGGCGCAGGAGCGTCCCGTAGTCGGGCGGGGCTTCAAGGTCCGGATCGTCAACGCCAGGCGTGTAGAGGACCTGCTTGCGACTGACACTGAAGGCGTAGCCGAGGTACGCCTTGAAACCGATCGCTCCGGCCTTCGCCAAACCTTCGAGCTGTTCAGCAGTCGAGCTGGAGCGCACAAGTCCCCAAAGTCCGAAATCCACCCAAGCCTTGCTGTGCGCGAGCGCCGCCTTTGCCTCGAGGATGCCGGCGGCGTCGACACCCGGGACGGTGTTTGGCATGTCGACGACAGTGGTGACGCCGCCGAACGCGGCTGCGGCCGTCAGAGTTCCAAAATCCTCTTTCTCGGGGAAGCCCGGGTCGCGACTGTGCACGTGAACGTCGATGGCGCCTGGCAGCACGTACATCCCGCGAGCGTCAACGATTCGCGCTCCCTGAGGCGCACTTCCGCCGTTCCCGAGCCCGGTGATCACGCCGCCCGAGACTTGAACATCGACCTCGCGGGGCCCATCGGGGGTGTAGACGGTTCCCCCCGAGATGACCAGGTTGTCAGTCAAGCTCAAGGTCCGAGATGCGGAACAGCGGAGAGTACGGGATGCCTGCGCCTCGGATGTTCTCCTCTCCCCCTTCACCGCGGTCGAGCACGACGACGAGGTGGACGACGTCGAGACCTGCATCGCGGAGAACCTGCGCCGAGCGCAGCGAATCGCCACCGGTGGTGACCACGTCCTCGATCACAGTGACGCGCTGGCCACGCTCGAACCTCCCCTCGATCTGTTTTGAGGTGCCGTATCCCTTCGTCTCCTTGCGGACGAGGACGAGCGGCAAACCGGTTTCCATCGAGACGGCGCCTCCAAGGAGGACCGCACCCAGCTCGGGCGCGGCGAGCGCCTGGGTCTTTTCAGGGACGAGGGTGGCGAGGTGCTTGCCAAGCCGGCGCAAAAGGGCAGGGTCGGTCTCGAACAGGAACTTGTCGAAGTAGCGGTTTGAGCGCTTGCCGGACCGCAGCACGAAATCGCCCTTGAGGTACGACGCTTTGACCAGCTCGCGCCCAAGCTCGCGCAGCTCGGATGCTTGGGTCTCCACCCCACGTAATCTAGCCGATGCATGTCCTCGCCCTTGACAGTCGGCCTGCTGAGGGTCGTCCTCCATATCCCTGACAGCGGTTCGCTCAAATCCAAGCGCCAGGTCGTGAGCGGCCTCCTCAAGCGGCTGCGGCAGGAGCACCATGTCGCTGCCGCCGAGGTGGGCGAGCTCGATCGCTGGCAGCTGGCCGAGCTTGCGGTCGCCACAGTCAGCGGCGACGGCAGGCACGCCGACGAGGTGCTTGCAACTGTCCTTTCGTACGTGGAGGCGCACAGCGAAGGGGCCCGCATCACCGACGTGTCCACCGAGCTGATACGCCTTTGACGGTCACCGACTCCCTGGTCGAAGAGTTCGCGGCAACCTTGCCTTTCGAGCTCGACGGTTTCCAGCGCGAGGCGATCGAAAAGCTCGACCGAGGGCGCGGCGGCGTGCTGGTCAGCGCCCCGACCTCCAGCGGCAAGACGGTCGTCGCCGAGTACGCGATCTTTCGCGCTCTGCAAGAAGGCACCAAGGTGATCTACACGACGCCGCTGAAAGCGCTCAGCAACCAGAAGTACCACGACTTCGTCCGCGAATACGGTGAGGCGACCGTCGGGCTGGTCACGGGTGAGAACTCGATCAACCCCGACGCTCCGGTGGTCGTGATGACCACCGAGATCCTGCGCAACCTGATCTACGAGGACCTCCAGAGGCTGCAGAGGGTGGCTTACGTCGTCCTCGACGAGGTCCACTACATCGACGATTTCCCGCGCGGATCGGTCTGGGAGGAGATCGTCGTCCAGGCGCCGACCACCATCAAGCTGGTCGGCCTGTCAGCGACCATCGGCAACTTCCGCGAGATCGCCGAATGGATGGCGGAGAACCGCGGCGGTATGGAGACCGTCTTTCACGACGTGCGGCCGGTCGAGCTGAAGCTGTGGCTGGCGATCAACAATAGGTTCCTCCCACTGTTCAAAGGCGATGGCGCGATCGATCAGCGCACGTGGACCAAGGCGGCGGAGGAAGAAGAGGCTTCGTACCGCGTCGGGCGTTATACCCGGCTGCCCTCGAACGACCTGCTGCACGTCATCGAGGAGCTGAAGCGCGGAGACATGCTCCCCTCCATCTATTTCATCTTCTCGCGCCGGGGCTGTCGCGAGGCTCTCCAGCGCTGCTCCTACCACGAGATCGACCTCACCACCGCGGCGGAAAAGGAGGCAATCGACCGCGTCGCGGCCGAGCGCCTGCAGGGTCTCACCGACCACGACGAGGAAGCGTTGTTTCGCAGGATGGTCGACGCCCGCCTCCTGCGCCGAGGCCTTGCCGAGCATCATGCGGGGCTGCTGCCGTACCACAAGGAGATGGTCGAAGAGCTGTTTCAACGCGGGCTCATCAAGGTCGTGTTCGCGACCGAGACGCTGTCTCTCGGCATCAACATGCCGGCGCGCGGAGTCGTCGTTTCATCGTTCACGAAGTTCGACGGCACCAACTTCTCGAACCTGACCACCGGCGAGCTCACGCAGCTGATGGGGCGGGCGGGCCGACGTGGCATCGATGTGATCGGCCACGGTGTGATCCTCAAGGAGTCGGACGTCGAGGTCGGCGTCATCTTCGAGGTCGCGATGGGCCCGACGCTTGTCGTCGAGTCGAAGTTCCTGCCGAGCTACAACATGGCGCTGAACCTCCTGCGCATCTACACCCCCGCTCAGGCGGAGGGCCTGATGGAACGGTCCTTCGGCCAGTACCAGAAGCGGTTGGCGGAAGATCGGACGCGGGAGCGGTTGGTCAACGTTCGGGCACGCCTCGAGGACATCCGCCACCTCTGGGACGACCACGAGGTGTCGATCGACGATGTGGCGCAGTACTTCAAGCTCGAGGACCGCAGGCGCGCCATCAGGATCGAGCTCAAGCGCCTGCGGCGAGAGGCAGGCGCCGAACGGCGCGGGAGGCGGGGCAAGCACACGCGGGCCCAGGGTTCCTCCGGCCGCCTGGTCCAGAGGCTCGAGATCGAGGCGAAAGGCCTCCTCGAGCGTCAGCACAAGCTCAAGCTCGTGCGCTCGCCGCGGTTTGGCGAGTACCTCCAGAAGTACGGCGAGATCCGCACGCTGCAGAAGGAGCTGGATGGCGGCGAGCGAGAGCTCACCGGCCAGATGGACGAGTACGCGCGCAAGCTCCGCCGGCTCTGCAGGATCCTGACCGAAACCGGTTTTCTGGCGCACGACAGGCCGACCGAGAAAGGCTTGTTCGCCTCGCGCATCTACGGTGAGAACACGATCCTGGTGGCGGAGGCGGTGTGGCTCGGCTGGCTGGAGGGTCTCGCGCCGGAAGAGCTGTGTGGGGTGCTGATCATGCTGACGGCCGAGGATCGCGAGCGCGGCGGCAGGGATCGGCAGCAGCGCGGACCTCGCCGCTACCCGACGCCGGCCATCGCCCAGACGGCGAGGCTCGTGCGCTCGCTGTACTTTCGCTTCGCCGACATGGAGAGCGACCTTGACGAGCCCAACCTCCGGCAGCCGTCGCACGACTACATCGACTTTGCATACAGGTGGTCGGCGGGCGAGCCGCTGGACCAGATCCCGTTGCCCGCCAACGTCGACATCGGCGACGCGATCAAGGCGATGAAGGGCCTCTACTCGCTACTGCGCCAGCTCGAGTGGGCGGTGCGGCAGGCGAAATCGCCCTTGTTCGAAACCGTCTCGCGTGCAGTCGCTCAGATGGAGAGGGACGTAATCAAGCGAACGTGAAATATAAGAGGGAAACCCGGATGGTTCCCTCTTATCGCGCGTGCGGCTTCGCCGCAGGCGCTGATCTCTTTCCGGTATATCGATGGGATTTTTCAACGAATTTGGTTTCTCCTTGCAACGATGGGAGTAAGCGAGACAAAGTCATGGCCGGGGAGACCCCGGCCAACCCTGCAGCGCCGGTTACTTAGACTGGGTATCAATGCCCTCGAAAAAGCGACGGATACTTGTCACCGGGGTTGCGCGGTGGTGGGGAGCGCTCGTCGTGCAGCGCCTGGTCGAGGATCCCGACGTCGCCGAGGTCATAGGCATCGACATCCGCGAGCCGCGCTACGACCTTGGTCGCGCCGACTACCTCAAGCTCGATATCCGTCACTCGCTCATCGGCAAGCTCGTGCGGTCGGTCGGAATCGATACCGTCGTGCACACGCTGACCCGCGTCGATTCGTTCGACATGGATCCAAGGCGCGCGCACGAGGTGAACGTGATCGGCACCCTCAACCTGCTGGCAGGTTGCGCAGGAGAAGGCAGCCCGGTGACGCGATTCGTCCTCAAGTCCTCAAGCCATGTGTATGGATCGCGAGTCGACCTGCCGACCGGGTTGCGCGAGGACCATCGCCTCGATAGCAACTCACGCCACCAGTTTGTGCGCGACATCGTCGAGGTCGAGTCCTATGTGAACGACTTCGCCACACGCAACCCGGGCATCGACATCCTGGTCCTGCGTTTCGGGAACGGCCTCAACGCCGACGAGCCCCAGCCCCTTGCCAAGTACCTCGACCTCGAGCTGGTTCCGACTGTCGCGGGTTACGACCCCACGCTCCAGCTCACCCATCGCGATGACTGCGTCGAAGCGCTGCGTCTGGCGGCCAAACGCGGCCCCGCCGGGGCTTACAACATTGCAGCTCCTAGTGGAGTGGCGCTGACGGAGCTTCTCGACGCCGCGGGCAAGATGCACGCGCCGCTGATCCCACCGTTTGGAATCGAGCTGGCTGCCTACGCGCTGAGGCGATCTGGCGTGGCTTTTCTCTCGCCCCAGCTTCTCGACCTGCTGCGTTGGGGACGGGTCCTATCGACTGCCAAGGCTGCCCGCCTGCTCGGTTTCCGAGCCGCTCGCGACACGCGCGCCGCTTTCGAGGAGTACATCTCACAGCGTCGCGTGCTGCGGTACGAGCCCGACAACCAGGGCTACCAGTACGAGAAGGAGCTGGAGGATTTCATCCACTCAAGGTCCCCTGTGCCAGAGAACGGTGGGCCTGCCAGCTCGGCCCCCTCTCCCGGCCGCGCCCGCACGGCGAGCGGGGCCGACCTCCCCCCTTCAGGGGGAGGCACCCAGATCCCTCGCCCGGAAGCGGCTAACCCTCGCCCCCGCCCCCACCGTCGATGACGAGCACTTCTCCGTTTATGTAGGACGCGGCGTCGGAGACAAGGAAGGCAACTGCTCCGGCGACCTCATCAGGCACTCCGATGCGGCCCATCGGATTGGAGGCGAGCACTCTTTCCAGGATCGCCTCGTTTCCCCACAGCGCTTCGGCGAAGCGCGTCTTGATCACGCCAGGGGCTACCGCGTTGACGCGCACGTTGCCACCTACCTCGCGGGCGAGCTGGCGCGTGAACATGATCACTCCCGCCTTCGTGATGTTGTAGACGCCGAGCCCCATGCCCGGCCTCAGGCCGCCGATGCTCGCCACGTTGACGATGGCACCCCCGTTCTTCTCCATCGAGGCTTCGTAGACGAGCTTGGTAAGGACGAACATGCCGCGAAGGTTGACCTCGAAGGTCTTGTCCCAGGCGCCGAGGTCGGCGCCGAGGAGCGGCCCGAAATAGGGGTTGGTCGCCGCGTTGTTCACCAGGATGTCGATGCGGGAGTGCGTGGTCATGGTCTCGTCGACCAGCCGCTGAAGGTCATCGGGCTTGCCTGAGTGGGCAGCAATTGCCACAGCCCTCTTCGGATAGGTCGCGTTGATCCGCGCAGCTTCGACTTCGAGGTCCGCCTGCTTCCGGCTCGACAGGACCACCACCGCGCCCTGCTCCGCCAGCGCCTCGGCGATGGCGCTGCCGATGCCGCGGCTGGCGCCAGTCACCAGCGCGACGCGCCCTTCGAGGCTGAAGCGTTGCCCGCGCCTATGCGTCGCTGAGGAGGGTTCCGGCACGGCTGATAGGATAGGCCGACCCATGGCGATCTCGGGGAAGGCGGCCGAGGACATACTCGAGCGGATCTTCCAGCCGGCAACCAAGCCGACAGCGAGAGATCAAGCTGAGGAAACCCTTCGCCACCCCAAGCGGCTTGTCTACGTTGCCATGTCGAACAAGGTTTTCTACTGGCGCACGCACATCCAGAAGTTCGTGCTGGACTCCGGGATGGTGCCGGTGAGCCCATTCATGCTCTTCGACTACTACCTGATGCACACCGTTTCCAAGGAGATCGTCCGCGAAGCGATGAACAACCTCCTCGCGCGCTGCGACGAGGTCTGGGTGTTCGGCCACATGTCGCTGGGCGTGAAGGTCCAGGTGGGCATCGCCAAGCGAATGTCGAAGCCTGTGCGTTACTTCGACATCTCAGACCTTCCCATCGCCATCCTGCCGATGAGCGAAGAAACGGCGCAAGAAGAGACCTAGCCAGCCACCCGCCGATACCAATCCTCGGGCTTGGCCAGCTCGTCCAGCCTTGGCATCTGGTCGGGTCCATTCCAGGCCAGGTTCAGCGCCTTCATGCCATGGGCGTCGTAGATCGCCCGGGCAAACGCCTCGCCTCGACGGTACTGCTGAAGCTTCAGGTCCAGGCCCGTGAGCTTCCAGACCAGCTGGTCGAGCACGCTCTTGTTCGCGCTGCGCTTGCGGTACGCCTCCTCCAGCTTGTCGAAGCCGGGAAGCAGCCTGGCGCCGAGCTCGTTCATGACCAGGTTGCTGTAGCCCTCGATCAGCGACATCGTGCCCTGCATCTGGCGCATCACTTTCCATTGGGTGGGCAGGACGCCGGCGAAGGCCGCGATGCGGACCGCGGGCGACGACTTCTGCGTAAC
>CAAGKR010183868.1_pt1 | contig 12186 bp, 13 predicted proteins | sample 2556971 | NCBI WGS metagenome assembly CAAGKR01 (sample SAMEA5207829, study PRJEB30636) | soil metagenome | biome: forest; feature: boreal; material: soil | place: USA | collected 2011-09 | depth 1 m
CGGTCGTCGTCGTCGTTGTGGTCGTTGTCGTATCCGGAGCAGGAGCGGTCTGGGCGACCGCGATTCGAGGCACTACCGCGAGACCAAGCGCTGATGTGACCGTGAGGGCACGAAGCAACGCCAGTGTACGATTAGCAGGCATGGTTTGGTGTTCTGGGATTTGGGGCAATAACGAGCGTCTACTTGGTGGAAAACGCTCATCAGAAAGTCTGGTGGATTCACCGATTCCGTGGATGTGAACGTAGCTAGGGTAAGCGATGGAAATGGCGGTCAAAAATAGGGGCTATAACAAACCAAACACCGGACGCGTAATTCCTACTTCAAGATTTCAGAAAATAATTACGCGGCCCGACCCGCACAGTTTCACGGCGCATCACACGGGATTGGCGCCGCATCGTTTCCGGTATCGCCCTGGCGAAAGGGCATTTTATCGTGCCCCGGGCAATGAGCCATCGTTGATAACGCGGCAATACGCGCTCGAATCTCCGCGTGATTGGCTCCGGCCTGAGCTGATGCATGCTGGCAACAAGGCGGTCCAGGAACGTGTGCCATAAGGCAAACGCCCTCGAGGAACATTCGTCCGGGATGGGCGCATGCGTCAGCCTAAGAAGCACATGGTCGCCTTCGGGCCTGAGCTCATAGTCGACGTAGGAATCCCAGCCGATTAGCTTGTCTGGAAGACCGGTGTTCAAGAGAACGTTCCAGGAATACCCTAGGCGACTATAGGGCTTGCAGGTGGTGACGACGCCCTGGATGGAGTTTTCAGACGAATACAGCCGAAAATTGCCCCCAATCTTGCACTCGAAGCGGCCCTCTCCCAGCCAAGTGGCCAGCAGCTCCCTGGTGGTGAGGTAGCACCAAACGAGCGCCAGTGAACCAGGGAGTCTCCGTTCGAAGAGAACGGCATGATCGTCGGTAAGCGTCCCGAAATCTGCGGCGAGATCACTTCTCATATGTGGGGAATTGGTTAGGTTGCCTTTCAACGTGCCCGCTCGGGACGACTGCGAGACGGACAGGGAATTCGTCCGGCGCGGTCGCGGGTTTGGATTGCGGATCCGTGCCAGGGTACTCCAAATTGGATCCAATCATAGGGCCATATTGTGCATATTGATTGGACCATTAATCCACATGTCGAAAACCGAGCAGTTTTCTGATTTGGCGTTGGGAGCTCGAAATCCCGGCGTGACGCTCTATCGGTGGCTCTACGATGAGATCCGCGGCGCCATTCTCGATGGGCGCCTGCAGCCCGGAATCAGAATCCCATCAAGTCGCAGCATTTCCCGGCAGCACCGCGTGGCGAGAGGGACGGTCGTGTCCGCATTGGAACAGCTTTCTGCGGAGGGATATATCCGGGGACGCGTGGGCTCCGGCTCTTTCGTGAGGGGATCGGTGCCGGACAAGCTACTTGAGGTAAACGGAAAAGATCTGCCGCCCAGTCCTGACGTATCTCGCGCGTCCCTTTCTGCTCGGGGCCGCTGCTTGTCCAGGTACCGGTTCTTTCCGACGATCTGGCTGAAGCGGACAGCACCAGCGTTGCGCGTCGGTCAGCCTGCGTTGGGTGCTTTCCCTATAGATCTGTGGAGCCGAATCGCGGCGAGGCGCTTGCGGTGCATGACGCCCTCGCTTCTTTCCAGGTCCGATTCGTTTGGATATTTGCCGCTGCGAGCCGAGATCGCCGGCTATCTGGGGAGATTCAGGGGGATAAAATGCACGGCGGACCAAATCATAATAACTTCGGGAACCCAGCAATCTCTCGACCTTACCGCAAGGCTTCTGCTGGACCGCCAAGATGACGTTTGGGTGGAGGATCCGGGCTATCCGGGCGCGGTTGCGATTTTTCGCGCCCTCGGGGCAACAATTGTCCCGGTCCCGGTTGACGACCAGGGGCTTGTTTGCGCCGTGGGCCGCAAAAAATGCAAGTCTGCGAAATTGGCATATGTCACGCCCTCTCACCAATTCCCAATGGGCGTCACCATGTCCTTGTCCCGCCGCCTGGAGCTCCTTCAGTGGGCACACGAGGAAGATGCCTGGATATTGGAGGACGACTACGATGGGGAGTTTCGATTTGCAGGCCGACCGCTGGTGGCCCTCCGCAGCTTGGACACCCGCGGATCCGTCATCTACGCAAACACCTTCAACAAGGTGCTGTTTCCCACGCTTCGGCTCGGATATCTGGTCGTTCCTAGTCGGCTAGTCGGATCCTTCGCCGCGGCAAGGTCCGTAATCGATCGTTACCCTCCTGCATTGGATCAGGCGATCTTGTGCGATTTCATAACCGAGGGGCACTTGGGCCAACACATTCGTCGCATGCGCGAGCTTTACGCCACCCGACTCGAGATATTGAGAAAGAGTGTGCGGGCCGAAATGGATGGATTGATGCATTTGGCTCCCATGCGCTCAGGATTGCAGGCGATTGGGTGGCTGTCGAAAGGGGTCGATGACATCCAGGCCTATGAATTGGCTCTGTCGCGGGGTGTTGAGTCGGTCGCGCTTTCAAACCTGACCATCGATCGGCCCATGAAACCGGCCCTGATTCTTGGGTTTGCGGCTACCGAGGAGCGCGCGATTCGCCGAGGGGTCGAGGAACTTGCGGCAGTCCTTCGCGAATTGACCCAAAAACGCTCAAAAAAGAGGTGAATTGACGGCTTCAAGTGCTTATATAATTTCCTTTTAAATAATAGGTAGAGAATTATTTGACATTGATTTGCATGAGGTTTCCGGCGTTCCAGAATTCTTCCTTCATTCCCCAGTAGATACGAGAAAGGTCTCGGAAATTGTGATCCCCAGTAAAGTTTACGTCAAAATGCGCTAGTATTTGACACCAAAATGCAGGTAGCCTGCATCCATGCCGTACGAGAATTGGCTCCAAGCCCTGCTGCCCCACTTTAGGGAAGCAATTTCCAGGGCACTTCAGGAGCTAATGCAGGAGAAAAACCTTTGTCAGTCCGTCTCGATCGACCTGAGTTTCATCAAGACATGGGCTTTTGCTCGCGTCGAGGGCGGCGGTCCGGATTCGTTTCAGATTGGGGCCGACCGACAGTTGCTCAAGGAGACAAATCAGAACGCCGGCGCGCACATCCTCAAAGCAAGTTGGTATCCTGAAGGATGTGCCTTCGAAGTCGACGGGATGTACCCGACTTTGGGTTCACGGATGAAACGCGGCCACGCTTTCTCTTTTCCGCTGCCCCAGATCACCCTGTCGTGCTCCGAGTGCCAGGAACGCACGGTATTCAAGACGGACCTTCCCCGTTGCAGATTTGTCCCAGGCAAGGAAACAAGCGACGAGCAGTCGCTTCTCCTTTCGTACGAATGTCAGGGATGCCGCGCCCGGCGGGTGACATTCTTCGTCAGCCGCAAGGGCGAAAGGATGCAGATGTCGGGGCGTGACTCGATCGAGATTCTGCCGGTTCCGCGCAGCGTTCCGAGCGTGGTCGCGGAATATTGCTCCGAAGCCCAAATCGCCCACAACTGCGGACGGAACCTCGCCGCCTTTATCCTCCTGCGGGAGTTCATCGAGCAATTCTGGCGTTCCCTGCCCGAAATGCAGGAACCGCTTTCCATGAGTTCCCAGATGACCGCCGAGGAGATCGGCGAATGCTATTCCGCCCAGCTTCCGCTCGAGTTCAAGGCCCAGTACCCGAGCCTGTCGGATTGCTATAGCTGGCTAAATGACGCGATTCACGGCCCCCCTATGCGCCGGGACCTTTTCGAATTCTGCCTGCGCGACATTGTCGACCACCTCGACGGACGGCGCTTTCGGCGGCTGACGACGAAGAGTGCCGTGCCGTACAGCTTGGTCCGCAGCGCTTGACGCGTAGACGTCGGAGGCGTGCGAGCCCATTCCGAACGAGGCCGATATCACCGAATCTCTAGGTGGTTAACCGCTGGGCCTTGGCCTGTGCCAGCAGGCAGAGTTCCGCCGCCTTGAAGGCGTGGACCTGCGTCATAGCGTTCTCCGTGCGATTCAGGCAATCCAGGATGAATTGGCCGAAGAAACGATACCCAACCTTTCCGGCAACATCCAACCGGTGCTCGCCCTTTTCGTCGGTGATGTAGACATGGTCGCCGGTGTCATCCCGGGCGACGTCCACGTACTTGCGCAGTTCAATAAAGCCCTTTGTCCCCAGGATGAAGGTGCGGCCGTCGCCCCAAGTGCTCAGACCATCCGGGGTGAACCAGTCGACGCGAACGTAATTCAGCGACCCGGTGTCGCCCACCAGGCAGGCTTCGCCGAAGTCCTCAAATTCCGGATGGTCGGGGTTGCCGAAGTTTCCGACGGCCGCATGGCTGATCGTGGCGTCAGTCGACCGCGTGTAGGTCAGAAATTGTTCGAATTGGTGGCTGCCGATATCACAAAGAATGCCGCCGAACTTGTCGCGCTGAAAAAACCAATCCGGCCTGCTCGATTTGCTGAGGCGGTGGGGGGCGAGGGACACCACCTGGATCACCCGACCAACGACTCCTTGGTCCATGAGGTCGGTCGCGAACATCCCGGCTTCGTTATGGAGTCTCTCGCTATAATAAACGAAGTACTTGCGCCTCGTGCGGGCAACCACCTCCCTCGCCTGCGCGAGCTGCTCGAGCGTTGTGAACGGGGTCTTGTCGGTGAAGTAGTCCTTGCCGGCTTCCATCACCTTGCAGCCCAGGGGCCCCCTCTCCGAGGCCACGGCGGCCGCGGCGACCAGGCGGATCTCGGGGTCGGCCAAGACTTCGTCGAGCGAGCCAGCGACTCTTGCCTGGGGAAACTTTGCCCGGAAGGCATCGGTTTTTTTCGGATCCGAGTCATAAACCCACTTGAGGGTCGCGCCCGCCTCCGTAAGCCCATTACACATGCCGTAAATGTGGCCATGGTCCAGGCGGACTGCGGCCATGTTGAATTCGCCGGGCTTGACGACGGGGTTGGGTTTTCCCCGTGGGGCGTAGTTCATGCCGTCGGCCTTTTGAACGGTGCTTTCGGCGCCGCCGCGGGACGCGAATGAGCTGGCGACCAAGGTTGCGGCGGTGGCAGAGACGAATTCGCGGCGGTTCATTTACACTTGGTTTATTCGCACTTACATTCTACTTCGCGCACTTACATTCTGCACTATTCAGGAACACCGCCGCGCTGAACCTAAACAGGAAGCTGCGGCCTCTTCGGGTCGGGCCAATCAAGGTGGAAGAATTTCCCGCGGGGCTGGTCGACGCGTTCGTAGGTGTGAGAGCCAAAGAAGTCACGCTGGGCCTGGAGCAGGTTCGCGGGGAGGCGGGCCGAGCGGTAGCCGTCGTAATATGCGAGCGACGCGCTGAAGGTCGGCGCCGGCACGCCGCACTCGGCCGATAGCGCGATTACCTTGCGCCAGTTCGCCTGGGCCTTCCTGAACGTCTTGTTGAAATAGGGATCAAGCAGCAGGTTTGCGAGATCGGGCTTGGCAGCGTACGCCTCCGTTATCTTCTGCAGGAACGCAGCTCGAATGATGCAGCCGCCCCGCCAGATCTTGGCGATCTCGCCGAAGTTCAACTTCCATTTGTATTCCTGCGCGCCGGCGCGCAGCAGCTGGAAGCCCTGGGCGTAGCTGCAGATCTTGGAGCAGTAGAGTGCGTCATGGATCGCCTCGAGGAGGGCCTTCTTGGAGCCGCGGTACTTCTTAGAAGGGCCCTTCAGGATCTTCGAGGCCGCCACACGCTCGTCCTTGATTGCTGAAATGCAGCGCGCAAAGACGGCCTCGGCGATCGTCGGAGCCGGAATGCCCATGTCGAGGGCGTTGGTGGAGGTCCATTTCCCGGTGCCCTTCTGGCCGGCCCGGTCAAGGACGACATCGACAAATGGCTTCTTCGTGACGGGGTCCTTCTGCTTCAGGATGTCGCTCGTGATCTCGATCAGGTAGCTGTCCAGGATTCCCTTATTCCATTCCGAGAAAATCGGGCTCATCTCGGCGGCCTTGAGCCCAAGGAGCCCTTTCATGAGGGCATAGGCCTCGCAGATCATCTGCATGTCGCCGTATTCGATCCCGTTGTGGACCATCTTGACGTAGTGTCCGGCTCCGTCGGTGCCCATATAGGCCGTGCAAGGGACCCCGCCCAGGACGGGCTTCCCCGGTGAGCCGCCCTCAAGCGGCTTGCCCGTCTTGGCGTCAACCTTGGCGGCGACGGCCTCCCAGATCGGCTTGAGTTCCAGCCATGCCTGAAATTCTCCGCCTGGCATGAGTGATGGGCCGTAGCGCGCGCCTTCCTCTCCCCCCGAAACTCCGCTCCCGATAAGCCGAAGTCCCTTGTCACTGTAGGCCTTCTCGCGGCGGATCGTGTCGGTCCAAAGGGAATTTCCCCCGTCGATCACGATGTCACCCTTCTCAAGGAGCGGCGTGAGCTCGTCGATGACGGCGTCCGTCCCCGGGCCAGCCTTGACGAGCAGGATGATCTTCCTCGGCGTCGAGATCGACTTCACGAATTCAGCGACCGTCTTTGATCCGACGACACCGCCCGGCGTGTTCGGGTTGTCCGCGACGAATTTGTCTGTTTTTTCGGTCGTGCGGTTGAAAACGGAGATCTGAAAGCCGTGGTCGGCGATGTTGAGCGCAAGGTTCTGGCCCATGACCGCGAGGCCAACGAGCCCGATGTCGGAAAGTGGTTTAGGCATGCGGTCGCAATCTCCACCACCAAGGCCCGGAAACCAAGTAGTTTCTCAGGCGCGCCCTACTTCTTCTTCGTCGTGTCGCCGGGAAGCGTGGACTGCTTGACCTCGTACGCACCGGCGGCGGGGAAGAAGGGGGCAACCCTGTCCACGAGGGGACTCAGGAATTTGGGTTCAGTGCGGTGGTAGATCCAGTTGAACCAAAGCAGGCCTCCCCCGATGAAAACCACTCCCCCAAGCACGAACTTGTTAATCTTCAACACCCTCTGGATGACGATGAATACAACTATGACCGCCAGCACTCCGATGCCCAGTTTGCCCCAGACCGCAGGCGGGATCGCCTTCAGCTTGTCGAGGGTGGTCTGGGTCGCTGCGAAGTAGACGTGATAGGTGCCCATATTTCGTGCCGTTGTCTTAACAATGGCAGCCAAAGGTGTCCAGCCGAAGCAAATACCCGGCCATCACCCCTTTTTCACGGCTATTTCATTGGCTTGCCAAGACCCCCTGCGGGCCCGCGCATCGCGCAGTTGACCCATTCCTCCGAGCCGCCGTCGTAATGCTCCTTCTTCCAGATCGGCACCCGCGCCTTCGTTTCGTCAATGATGTAACGGCAGGCGTCGAATGCCGTTTCGCGGTGCGCTGCGATCACCGCGACCCAAACAGCGATTTCGCCCAATGACAGGCTTCCCGTGCGATGCACGCATCGCGCGCCGATGATCTGGAATTTATCCCGCGCCTCCCCGATGATTTTTTCACCCTCCTTCTCGGCAAGCGGGCCGTAGGCCTCGTAGTCGAGGGCCGTAACCTTCCGTCCCTCATTTAGGTTCCGCACGCGGCCCTCAAAGGTGACGCAGGCGCCCGCACCCGCGTCTCGCAGCCCGGCCAGCAGGAAGGCGGGATCGATCACGTAGTCGGTAATCTCAAAATCCATAGGGTTCAGCCTCCCGCAACGGGAGGGATAAAGACGACCAAGTCGCCCTCCCGGACCTCCGCAGACCATGGCTCAAAATCATCGTTGATCGCGACCCGCAGCCTCTCTGCGGGAAGCGCGAACCGGTGAATGGCGCGAAGCTCCTCGTAGAGCTCGGCCGCGGTCAACGCGTCCGTCGAAACCGTCTCCGCGTCGAGGCCGCGCTGCTCGCGCAGGATTGCGAAGTAACCGACGCGGACCGTCTTTTTCACGGCGCGCGGTAGTCCCTCTTGCCGCCGGTTTTTTCCAGAAGCCGGATTTCGCGTATCGAGATCCCATGAGTGACGGCCTTGCCCATGTCGTAGAGGGTGAGGGCAGCGACAGTCGCTCCGCTCAGCGCCTCCATCTCCACGCCGGTGCGCGCCTCCGCCCGTGCACGGCAATGAATCTCCACCTCGACGGACCCGTCCGCACCCGGCGGCCGCGCGCTGATTTCGATGCTGCAGTCGTCGAGCGGGATCGGATGGCAGAGCGGGATGAGCTCGGCCGTCTTCTTCGCCCCCATGATCCCCGCTAATACCGCCGCCTGGAAGATCGGCCCCTTTGGAGTCCTGACCTCGCCATCCTTCAACAGAATAGCGAGCGGCGGCGGCAGCATGACGATTGCGATCGCGTGCGCCGCCCGACGCGTGACGGACTTTCCGCCGACATCCACCATCTGCGGGCGGTTGTGGGCGTCGATGTGGGAGAAGCTGCGTTGGGAGGCCATCTGATGTTATGGTGGGCCGGGCAGCGGTCCAACCGCAACCCTTCGGTGCGGGCGTTCTATACCCAGCTGCGGTAGGGGGCCACGTAGCCGGCCGGGAACTCGTCCTGTCCCGCGGGCAGCTCGACGAATCCGTCTGTTTCAACAAGGCCGGCAAAATCTCCGGACGAATTCACGGGACCGGGAGTCGCGAGGAGTTCCGCGTGCGGTCCGCTTGAGAGCCGGACGGGCAGGAGGCAGGCCAGGTTTGGCTTGAACACGACCGGTTGCGCGAGCGCCGCCAGGAGCGGCTGCCGCTGCGTCAGGCCGCTCGCGTGGTCGAGGGCCGGCAGGACGTAGCGGTGGAGGCAAGTGTAGGCCGAGACCGGATTGCCGGGCAGCGCGAACACGGGGGTGAGCCTGCCGCTCAGCCCGAACCAGAACGGCTTTCCCGGCCGCTGCGCGACGCCCTGAAATACCTTCTTCACGCCCTGGCGCCCGAGCTCTGACGGGAGAAAGTCAAACTTCCCCTTGGAGACGCCCCCGGTGATCAGCACGATGTCATATTCCGCGAGTATGTGCCACAGCATGTGCTCGATCTCATGCCGGACGTCGCGCATGTGAAAGCGGTCGGCCCGCGGGTAGCCCGCCGTGATGAGCGCAGCGCGGATCGCGTGGTCGTTGCTGCGCCGGATTTGGTGCGCCGCGACGAGCGCGTCCACCTCGACAAGCTCGTCGCCCGTAGAGATGACGGCGACCTTCGGCGAATGGGTGACTGTCAGGGCGGGGTGTCCGCATGACGCGGCCACGGCGATCTCGCGCCCGGTGAGTCGGATCCCGGAGCGAACGATCACCTCGCCCGCCCTGTGGTCGGAGCCTCGGCGATGGACATGGCGGCCCGACACCGCGGCGTCAGCCGTCGGCGCCGCGACCATCCATTCCCCCTCGCGACTCGTCTCCTCGTAGGGGATGACGCAGTCGGCCCCCTCAGGAAGGACGGACCCTGTCATGACCTCGATGCACGCATCTTCCCCGGGGCCAAGGGAAAACGGCCTCATCCCGGCAGCCTGCGTCGCCTGGACGACGAACCTCCCAATTCCCTTCGCGAGCGATGAGGCGCGCAGCGCAAACCCGTCCATCGTCACCCGGTCATAGGGCGGAAGATCCCGGTCCGCCTTGAGGTCGGACCGAAGAACCCTGCCATGGGCCTCCGATATTGCACAGTCTTCCCTGTGGAAGAGGGGGATCGTGACGAATATCAGCTTCTCTGCGCCTGCGGGGGTGAGCACGGTCAAAGGATAGCACACAAATGCCTCCTCGCGAAAATAAGGATTTGGTGTTTTTTGCCTATTCCATGGCAGCCGTACGCGACACCCTTGGCCGACCCATACGCGATCTCCGAATCTCCGTCACGGATCGCTGCAATTTTCGCTGCCCGTATTGCATGCCGAAGGAGGCTTTCGGCCCGAACCATGCCTTCCTTGCCGACAGCCGGCTGATGACTCGCGCGGAGCTCGTCGCAATCGTGCGCGCATTCGCGGGCGTGGGGGTCGAGAAGATCCGCCTGACAGGCGGCGAGCCGCTGCTCCGGGCCGATCTCCCAGCGATCATCCAGGAGATCAAGGGCCTGGGCATCCCCGACGTCTCGCTCACGACAAACGGATGGCTTCTCGCGAAGCAGGCGGCCGCGCTTCGGGGAGCCGGACTCGACCGCCTCAACGTCTCCGTCGACGCTCTCGACGAGACAATATCAGGGCGGCTGAATGGCCTCGGCTACAAGGTTTCACGCGTGCTGGAGGGTGTCGATGTCGCCGCGGCGCAGGGATTCCCCTTGAAGATAAACTGCGTCGTCCATCGGGGCGTCAACGACGGCGAGATCATACGCCTCTGCGAGTATTTCAGGTCGAGGGGGCACACGCTTCGCTTCATCGAGTTCATGGACGTCGGCAACACCAACCATTGGTCGCTTTCCCAAGTCGTGCCCGCACGTGAGATAGTCGAGCGTATCTCGGCGATGTGGCCGATCGAGCCCGTGGGACCGGCCTATCGCGGCGAGGTCGCCGCGCGCTACCGATATGCCGACGGACGAGGTGAGGTCGGCATAGTAAGCTCGGTGACGGAGCCCTTCTGCAGGGACTGCAACCGGGCGAGGCTTTCCGCGGACGGCAAGCTCTTTACATGCCTGTTCGCCTCCGAGGGCCGGGACGTGCTCGGCAAGGTACGCTCGGGCGCGAGCGACGAGGAGATCGCGGGGTTCCTGGCGGACATCTGGAGCCTGCGAAAAGACCGCTACAGCGACGAGAGAGCGGGTATCCTTGAATCGGGCCCCGGCCGGAAAAAGATCGAGATGAGCTATATCGGCGGCTGAGCGCCGCCTAGCGGCCAGCCCGCGCCTTTTTCAGGATCGAAAGGAGCTCCGCAAAATCCTCGTTCCGGGTCCTGCTCTCGATCTTGTAGTCAAACTTCGACGATTCACGGAGCTCGGCCTCCGCGGTTGCCATCCGCCTGGCTATCTCCGTCTCGTCGTCCTTGCCCCTCTCGCGCATGCGCGCCAGCAGGCGCTCGTGGTCCACCACGATGAACACGGTGATCATGGCCCTCTTCAGGAATGGATTCTTGGCCGCAATACGGCGGAGGCTCTCGACGCCCTGGACATCGACGCTCATCACCATGTTCTGGCCGAGGAGAAGCGGTCCGAGGACACTTGCGGCGAGGGTTCCGTACCTGCGATCACCGTGGACCCAGGCCCATTCCAGGAAATCGCCGGATGCAACCTTGGCATCAAACTCGGCCGGTCCGAAGAAATGATAGTGAACCCCGTTGACCTCGCCCGAGCGCGGGACGCGGGTCGTGCTTGTCACGACCCGCGAGAATCCCATCCCTGCCGCGACTAGCCTGTCGCAGAGAGTGCTTTTCCCCGAGCCCGCGGGGCCGGCAAGGACGAGCAGAATCGGGTCCTTGGCTGCGGCCCGAAGCGGGGGCTTCACCGTCATCGGAGCGCGAAGGCGGCCATGCAGAGCACGATGCCGTAGGCCAGGAAGAGCCCGCCGAGTCCCCTCGACCGCGCCGGTCGAGCGAAGAGCCAGTTGAAGAAGTCGCGCAGCCGCCACGGCTGCGCGCCCAGCCAGATCGCAAGCGCTATCGCCACATAGACGAACGAGACCATGAAGAGGCGCTGCGGGCGGCCATATTCCATGTAGGCCGCGTCCAGGAAGGGGGCCGCTCCAATCAGCACGAGGGCGCAGGCACCGCGAACTCCCAGGAAATCCGGAACGCACTTGAACGCCAGGATCGCCACCGCGGCAAAGCCGGCAAACAGGTAGTACCGGTACTCGCCGAAGTCCGCATTGGAAAGGTGAAGGATATTGTAGAGGAACCAGGCCGCGGCGGCGCCGAAGACCAGGTAGCCGGCGGAAGCCGACCTCGGGAATGCCTTGATCGCCGCCTTCGCCCCGGAGAGGTCAAGCAAGAGGGGCAAGCTCAGCACGATCAATATCAGTCCGGGGATTAGTGAGGCTGCGAAAAGCGACATGGGTGGCTCAGAGTGACGCGATGGGTTGCGGGGATTGCAAGCCGGCGCCTTCGACGACGATGTTTCCGTAAAGAGTGCTCACGCTCGCCCTCGTGATTTCGACCGGGACCAAGGTGCCCACCAGGCGGGGCGCCGCGTCGAAGACCGTGGTGCGGTTTCCACGGGTCCTTCCCATGAAATGAAGCCCCGTCTTGTCCGGCCCCTCGACGAGGATCTCCTGCACCGTACCGACCAGCGCCTGGCTCCGCCGAAGGGAGCCCTCCCGCAGGACCTCGAGAAGGATGCGGTTGCGCTCCTCGCGCACTGCCTCGGGCACCTGGTCCGGCATCGACGCGGCGGGCGTCCCCGTCCGCACCGAGTACTTGAAGATATACGCCATGTCGTAGTTGACG
>CAAGKR010064592.1_pt1 | contig 12180 bp, 11 predicted proteins | sample 2556971 | NCBI WGS metagenome assembly CAAGKR01 (sample SAMEA5207829, study PRJEB30636) | soil metagenome | biome: forest; feature: boreal; material: soil | place: USA | collected 2011-09 | depth 1 m
ATGTGAAGATATTATCATAAATGAATTTAAAAGAATATATAATAATATTGTATATATCAAAACCGAGAACAGAGAGACAATTTACGAAGCATGGAATAGAGCTATAAAAGCTTCATCTGGGAAATATATCACCAATGCAAATTCAGATGATAGACATAGGAAAGATGCTTTTTAAACAATGATAAAAGTTTTGGAAAATGATCATAGTGTTGATTTGGTTTATGCTGACAGTTTAATAACAGAAAATGAGAATGAAACTTACTATTTGGCGTAAACGGCTACATGGCGAATTCGGGTATTTCGACGGAACACCCAAGGTAGCTGGCGATTATGAATTTTGGTTAAGAATATCAAAAATGTCTAATTTTAAACATATTAAAGAATATTTTGGATTATACTTAAAAAGTTCTATTAGCGCCAAACGAAAAAATATGGTTATCGCAAATTCAGAGTCCATTTATATAAGATATTAAGTAAAACAATGAAGAAGGTGCTATCTACTGATTATTGCAATCTTGGGTATTCATATCGCTATAGGAAATATTTAATAATGACAAGAAAAGAGTTTTTATCAAGCTTAAATCATAGCTGTTTCAATTTAATAAGCTATAAAGGATTATTGACATGCTATATTCCTGATGAATTTATGAATATATATAGAAAAGCGAAAAATATTAGTAGTTCCGTTCAGGAAGTTCAAAGTAAATGTCCGAGAATTTGAGAGTTCACATTCATGCCTGACGTTTCCAATCAGTGGCTGATCGTCCAAGCCGGCAGAACCGATGGCCAATACTGGCGGGATCTGTGGCGATAGAGGGAGCTATTCTATTTCTTGGCTTGGCGTGACATGCTGGTGCGTTACAAGCAGACGGCCATCGCCGTGGCGTGGGCGCTCATCCGCCCGCTTCTCATAATGGTTGTTTTCACCGGGATGTTCGGCCGCATCGCCAACCCGAGTTGGTCCCGGTCGTATTCAGATAGCGAGAGAAGAGAAGGGGGATGATGTCCTCACGACATGAATTCGTCATCGCGCCGCCCAAGAGGTGGCTCTCCATCAACTGGGAGGAATTGTGGCGGTACCGGGACCTTTTCCTGGTGCTGGCCTGGCGCGATGTTTCCGTGCGCTACAAGCAGACCGCGCTGGGGGTCGTCTGGGCGATCTTCCAGCCGTTCGCCACGATGATCGTCTTTACCTTCATCTTCAACCGGATGGCCAACATCACCAGCGGCGATGTCACCCCCTATCCGGTCTTTCTCTATGTGGGGCTGCTGTTCTGGCAGTACTATTCCGGCGCCCTGACCAATGCCAGCAACTCCATGATCAGCAACACCTCCTTGATCCAGAAGGTCTACTTTCCCCGGCTCATCGTACCCGGAACCGCTGCCATCACCGGTCTGATCGATCTTGCCATTTCGTCCGTCATCCTCGTCGGCATGATGATCTATTACGGGGTGGCGCCGCACCTGCTCGGCATCCTGATCCTGCCCGCCCTCCTAGGGTGTTCGATCCTTAGCGCCTTGGGGATGGGCCTGCTGCTGGCGTCATTGAACGTCAAGTACCGGGATGTGCGCTTCGCACTGCCGTTCTTCATCCAGATCATGCTGTACGTCACGCCGGTCATCTACCCGGTAAAGATGCTGGACAGCTACCCGGTGGTCAAGGGGCTCATGCTCTGGCTCAACCCGATGTCGGGGGTCATCACCAACGCCCGTGCCGCGCTGCTCGGACAGGGTGCGGTTGATTTCGGCGTGCTGGGGATTTCCCTGCTGATGAGCATGGTCTATTTTGCCTGCGGGCTCTATTACTTCCGAAGCACCGAGCGGTATTTTGCGGATATTGTGTAGGCCATGAGCAAGCCGATCATCGAAGTCGAGCACTTGAGCAAATGCTACCGCATCGGTGCGATGAGGGAACCGTACCTGTCCCTGCGCGAGGAACTGGCCAAGAAGACTCGACGCATTTCATCGGCATTTTCCCGGGCCTTCCGCAAAGGCGAGACTGGGACATCAGGTAGCGAGACGGACTTTTGGGCCTTGAACGATGTGAGCTTCTCCGTGCAGGAAGGGGAGGCGGTCGGAATCATCGGCCGTAACGGCGCCGGCAAGAGTACTCTGCTGAAGATCCTGTCCCAGATCACCCCCCCGACCAAAGGGCAGATCACCATGCGAGGCCGGGTGGCAAGCCTGCTGGAGGTGGGGACCGGATTTCACCCGGAGCTGACCGGTCGAGAAAACATTTATCTTAATGGCGCTATTTTGGGGATGACCCGGGCGGAGATTCGAAAGAAATTCGATGAGATCGTCGCCTTTTCCGAGATAGAGAAGTTCCTCGATACGCCGGTCAAGCGTTATTCCAGTGGCATGTATGTGCGTCTGGCGTTTGCAGTGGCAGCGCATCTGGAACCAGAGATTCTCCTTGTAGACGAAGTGCTTGCAGTTGGAGACGCTGCTTTTCAGGAGAAGTGTTTAGGGAAGATGGAAGATGTAAGAGGTGGTGGGCGGACTATTTTATTTGTTAGCCATAATATGGCGGCTATCACAAACTTATGCTCACGTGTTCATCTAATACATAATGGGCACGCTTTAGCATCCGAAGTACCCTCTGTAGCAATAGAGAAGTATTTGAAACTTAATCTATCTAAATCTTATATTAATCTTTCGGACCGTAAAGACAGAAAAGGTGATGGCAGGGTTAGATTTGAAGATCTAACGATAAGCAACGAAAATGACGATAAAATAAATGCCGTCACGAGCGGACAAACTGTCAGGCTGAAATTGCGATATACATCAAACAGTGAAATTGCGTTAGGCCAATTGTCATTTGGTGTTGGCATTTACGATACGTTTAGACGGTTAATACTATGCGAAAACGAGATGGCGGGCTGCATATTTCGAAATTTGCCTCCCAGCGGCTGGATTGTATGTGAAATTCCAAACTTCCCATTATACGCTGGGCGCTATGAACTAAATGTGAACTGTGCGATGAATGGGATTGTATCTGATTGGGTTCCAAACGCGGGAACCTTAATGGTCGTTGAAGGCGATTTTTATGGGACTGGGAAATTGCCTCCACCTTCTCATGGTGGTTTCCTTACTAAGCAAGTTTGGAGCCATAATGACTAAAGAATTTATGCTGGCATATCGCAATATTATACCTATATTACCTCCCAGATTTGTAAGCAGAATAGTTGCTATGAGCGCTATGTATCCTGAAAAACAGTTGCTGCGCATATCTGATATTTTTGGAAATTTATATTCAAAGGTTTTCTGGCAAAATTCGTTGCGCTGGAAGAAGTATTCTAAGTATCAGACGCCTGCTTCTATTTGCAATGGCGAGGGAACATCGTTATTACGTCTAATAAATACTATAAAACCCAATGTAATACTTGAATTTGGGAGTGGATTTAGTACATTAATTCTTGCATAAAATCTAAGAAAACGAAAAATAGACACCTTGAATGCATCGAAAATTATTTCTGTGGAGCATGCAAAAATTAAGGGAAAAGAATTTCGCATATCTTGGCAACAGTGCCAATCAAATTATGAACCTCGTTGAATGTTGTATAAAAAATATTCCTTTGCCTTTTCAGCCAATAAATCCTACTCAGGAGTTACGACCCGTTCCTATTCGCCGAAAAATTGGAACAATATATCAGGCTGGCAAAAAAATCATACGGAAGGTTAAGCCCTTATTTAAATAATCGTTAAGATTATCAATAGCTCTATAATTGATGGCTTGAAAGATGTTTTCGAAAAAGTTATAGGCCTTTTCCTTATTACAAGTTAAGAAGTTGTCAATCCTGGATCCAAGCGTCTTAATAGTTTGCAGCACTATCGTTTTTTAATCGAGGAAAAATCTTAGTCTTTTTAGAATTATTTATGAGGGAACTGGAATTATGAAGGTAAGGTTAGATCAGTTTGTCGAAGATCCAACAACAAATTTACTTGTACATCCTTATTATACAGGTTTCGAATACTCCGATGGGTTAGAAGTTGAAAATCGGATATACCAAATTCTCTTGAACGCAAAGGATAGGAGCCTTTTCTCAGCCGAATTGCAAAACGCGATTGCCGATTGGCCGACCGAATACCATTTTTCACCGTTGCGGCATAACCTTCTCAGACATTTCCATTTTAAAGAGACAGACAAAATCCTCGAATTGGGATGTGGCTGTGGGGCCATCACGAGACAACTAGGGGAGAGCGGCGCCACTGTTGTTGCCATAGAGGGAAGTCGTAACAGGGCAAAGTGTGCGGCCGCTCGGTGTATGGATCTGACGAATGTCGGAGTCTATGCCGGGAACTTTCAGGATATCGCACTTGAGAGAACCTACGATTACGTGACAATGATAGGAGTTTTCGAGTATTCGCCGACCTATTTCTTCGAAGACAACCCTGAATCTGCCTGTTTGGAAATCGCCAGGTCGGCACTGAAGCCCGGCGGGAAACTGATACTGGCGATAGAAAACCGCCTCGGACTGAAATATTTCATGGGCCTCAAGGAAGACCACACAGGAATCCCTTTTTCCGGAATTCAAGACCTTTACGCCAGAAAGTCTGTTAAGACATACGGCAGAGTCGAACTGAAAGTTCTGCTTGAGAGGAACGGCTTCTGCTCAATTGAATTCCAGTACCCGTTTCCTGATTATAAGATACCAAACGTAGTGCTTACCGAAAAAGCCTTTGACAGTACCGGCTTCAGACCTGCGGAGATTGTCAGGCAATTTGCCTCAAGAGACTATTCGGTCAGCCACAAACCGTTATTTTCTGAGACACTGGTCTGGCCTGTCCTGGAGAGGAACCACCTGATACCCGATCTGGCAAATTCTTTTCTGGTGATTGCACGGACGGAGCCGCACATTCTCCCGGAAGACAATCTGCTTCTTGCTGTCAAGTATACCCTGAACAGGATAAGTAAATACAACACCAGGACCGAGTTCATTTTGAAGGAGTTGGAGGGGATAGTCGTAAAGAAGTCAAGTCTCAGAGATGAACCCGACGTAGCCGTTGCAGGCTTGATCCATTGTCTATCCGATGAGATTTATCATGAAGGTGTGAATCTGGACGGCGAGATAGACCGAATGATCCTCCGGGACGATTTTGAGGGCTACCTTAGCTGTATCAGGCAGTGGATCGGCTTCATCAAAAATAACGGGATTAAGACCATAAACGAAGCTGATATCTACGATTCGCTCGCCCTTCCTGAGTTTATCGATTGCATCCCTGCCAATCTTATTATTACGGACAGCGGCATCTCTCTTATCGACAGGGAATGGAAGTTCATGAAGGATTTCACGCTTACTACTCTGCTATTACGCTACCTTATTTATGAGAAGAACATTTCATTCATCAATAGACATCTGAAGGGATCGGAACCTGCCGTAGCAAAAATATTGAAACATCTAAGTATTAGATTCGACAAGAAGATTTATGAAGACTTCCAGAACATAGAGCACTTTATATTCTCGGAAGTGTATCCTTATAAGGATGCAGGCATGGCTTATTCTGGAGCCCCGGAGAAGGGGCATAAGAATACTGCCGTTATGATAAGAGATATAGTGTTTAAACTTCTTCGTTATTTTTACAGGAAGATAGTTGATAGGAACTAATTATATGAGGTTCAGTTGATGGGGAAAAAAGCCAGGTTGATCGCTTTATATTTACCACAATATCACCCGATCCCAGAGAATGACGAATGGTGGGGAAGGGGTTTCACCGAGTGGACGAACACGGCGAATGCGAAACCTTTTTTTAAGGGCCATTACCAGCCGCACGTTCCAGCAGATCTCGGTTTCTACGACCTGCGACTTCCGGAGGCCAGAGTAGCCCAGGCGGACATGGCTCGCGCGTACGGGATTGAGGCTTTCTGTTACTTCCACTATTGGTTTGCCGGCCATCGGCTACTCGAGCGTCCATTCAACGAAGTGCTGAGTTCGGGCGAACCGGATTTCCCGTTTTGCTTGGCTTGGGCAAACCAGACATGGACCGGTATATGGCACGGCGCACCTAACAGGACATTGATCGAGCAGACCTATCCAGGGATGGAAGACTATCGCCGCCACTTCGAAACCCTGTTGCCCGCCTTCTGCGACAGGCGTTACCTGAAGGTCGACGGCAAGCCCTTGTTCGTCGTCTACTATCCGATGGAACTGCCCGACTCGCCCCGTGTCATGGAGTTCTGGCGCGAACTCGCGACGAAGGCGGGCCTGCCAGGTCTTTTCCTCGTTGCCCAACAGCACATCCTGTCGTCGGATTGGGATCCGAAACTTAACGGATACGACGCGGTGGTGACGACAAAACTTACCCCGCGAAATAAATGGGTGTCCAGGGAACAAATGATCCAGAAGATCAAGGGGAGGTTCAACCGGTGGCGAGGCAGACCTTCGCCTTCGGTCTACCCATATGAAGAAATCATTGACCGCCTTGTGGCCAATCGGATACTGGGGATTGAGAATTTCCCTACCGTGATTCCAAATTGGGATAACACGCCCAGAAGTGGGAGGAACGGACTTGTGCTGCACGGATCGACGCCCGAGTTGTTCCGGCGCCACTTGCGGCACGCCCTTGACCTTATGCGCGATGTCCCACGTGATCACCGTATCGTGTTCGTCAAGTCGTGGAACGAATGGGCGGAAGGGAACCACTTGGAGCCCGACCTGAAGTTCGGCCTTCGCTATCTTGAGGTGCTCCGAGAAGAATTGCTGAAATCCCGGACCGGTATTACTGATATATGACTCCCTCTTATCTGACGGTGGTCAACGACCTGGACCGTTCCCGGGTCCTGTACGTGGCGCCGGGCCGTGGCAAGGCGAGCCTGGACGGCTTCTGGCCGACGTTGACCAAGGAACAGCGTGAGGTGATCCGCTCCGTGTCGATCGACATGTGGGACCCGTACATCGCCTCGATCAAGAAGCACGTGGATAACGCGCAGGAGAAGATCGTCTTCGACAAATTCCACGTGGCGGCGCACCTTGGGAAGGCGGTGGACATGGTTCGGCGGCGCGAGAACAAGGAACTTCTCCGCCACGACGACCGGCGACTGGTGAAGACGAAATGGTCCTGGCTTCGCCACGGGGCATCGCTTACCGACCAGCAATGGAGGGCGTTGCGCGACGCCGACCTGAAAACCACGCGAGCCTGGGCGCGCAAGGAGACGGGGATGGATTTGTATCTCTACCGGCGGGAACACGCCGCGCGGGCGTTCTTCGACCGCTGGTACTCGTGGGCGATTCGCTCCCGCCTCAAGCCGATGGTGGAAGTGGCGATGATGCTGAAGAAGCGGGTGAAGAACATCCTGACGTACTTCAAACTTCAGACCACCAACGCCAAGAGCGAGGCGATCAACGCGAAGACCCAGTGGATCAAATACACGGCGCGCGGCTACCACAACGTTTCCAACTTCATCACGGCGATCTATTTCCACTGCGGCGCCCTCAACATGAACCCCTTAGCCACTTGAAACCCGGAAGAACCACCTTACTGTTAAATGGGATTCTTAACACGGTAGACCTCCTCGGTACGGCACCTTCAGGGATGGCTTGACTCGATGTTGGGGATGGTTAATGCCAGGAAATCGGGAAAATGCCCTGCATGGTGGGGCAATCCTACGTCGAGTACTTGAAAATCAATGAAGGTATCGGCCATCATTCCCCTTTACAACAAGGCACCTTACATCCAAAGGGCGCTGGACTCGGTCCTCGTTCAGACATTACAAGACCTGGAGTTGATCGTGGTCGATGACGGTTCAACAGACGGCGGAGGCGAAATCGTCGAACGTTGCTCCGATCCGCGAGTCAGACTGATCCGTCAAGAGAATGGGGGGCCAGGCGCGGCCCGCAATCGTGCTCTACGCGAAGCGCGGGGCGATATCGTTGCATTCCTCGATGCGGATGACGAATGGTTGCCGGAGTACCTTGCCCGGTCCTATGAATATCTCCGTTCGCATGCAGGTGTAGCCTCTATATCGATGGGGTATCAGGATACGGGCCGAAAAGTCGGTTATTGGGAAGACATCTGGAATGAGAAGGGTATCAAGGACGGCCAGTATCGGTTTGGGCAAGAAGGCCTCACTGCTCAGTTTGCTGTCTCGCTCTTATCCTTTATGTGGACCTGCTCTACAGTTTCCCGAAAGTCGATAGTGATGCTCTATGGTGGTTTCTTCGATCGGTGGAAGTGTGTTTATGGTGAGGATGAGTACCTCCTGATCCAATTGCTGTTAAATGAGACCATTGCGGTATCGAGGGAACCCCTGGTTATTTTCCACAGCGAGGCTTCGTCGCTCAGCGGCAACCTGTCGGGACTTCATCCTGTTGAACCTTTCCTCAGCGATCCGTCGGAGTTGTTTGCAATGTGCCCGGACGACCGGCGCGACCTGTTGGAGGAGATCCTTTGCATTCGGGCTGTTGGTAAGGCCATTTATTATGCTCAGAACGGATATGGCCGCGAAGCCCGTGGATTATTGAATCGATATTGCCCACGATATCGCCCTCCGCAATACAAACAAGCATTTGTGTATAGCCGAATCGCAGCAATTCTTCCTTTCTACAGAGCCTGCAGGGATAAATTGAAACTCTTCCTTGTTTCGCGTGGGTAATAAACCCGGAAACCCCAAAATGGTTTGCGTTGTAATTCCAATTTGCAACCGTACACATTTCATAGGGGATACCATTGACAGCCTATTAACAGGACGTTGAAAAACAGAGATGACAGACCGCGGTTCTCTTCATAATCGCCGTCGATCGGACTCCCGGTGGAAGAACCTCTCCCTTCCGGGGCGCAGGTCGTTGAAGAAACTGCTCTCTGCCAACAAGCGGCTCCAGATCGCCTACCTGTCCAAGGAGTCGTTCGGTCAATTGTGGGGATACTCCCGGGAAGGGTGGGCTCGGCGGTTCTTCGACAACTGGAAAGAATCCCCGAAATGGCATCGGCTCAAACCGTTCGAGAAGTTCGCCACGATGGTGGAGCGGAACTGGAGCGGGATCGCTGCGTACTGCAAGGCCGAGGAGAAGTTCTCCCTGAGGTTCGTCGAGGGGGTCAACACCAAGATCCAGGTCATCCAGCGCCGGGCGTACGGCCTCCGGGACGAAGAGTATCTTCGCATGAAAGTTCTCACTTGCATGCTGCCCGAGATCTGAAATGGTCTCATTCCACCCACTCGATTACGCGATGAGCCAGAAAGTAATGGTGGTTCTTTTCCGGCTGTGATGTGGATTGCGCCCCGCTGAATCTCCCCCTCCATCTTCTTCTTGCTCAGTCCTTAACGATAGCATCCGGGTGTCCGGTTTAATGGGGACAACGCCAGGTTTAACGGAGACAACCCCAATGAAACAGGAGGTGGAACTTGGGACAGCGTCCTGATAGTGTTTCCTACATTCTGATCACACCGGCCAGAAACGAGGAGGCGAATATCGAGAAGACGATCCGGTCCGTCATTTCGCAGACTTTGCTACCGAAAAAGTGGGTCATCCTCAGCGATGGATCCACCGACCGGACCGACGAGATCGTCAACAATAAATCGTCTGCCTTTTTCACAAAATGGTCGATCGCTACCTTAAGCTATCGATTTCCATCGTATTCCATATTGCGATTGTTGCATGGAGTCGGTTGGCAAAGCTTGCAGGCAGTCCCTTGCCTCCAAGGGTCGTGGTGCTCCTTTATCATTCTGTTCAGCCTGAAGAAATCGCAGAATTCGAACGACAGATGCAATATATCCGGAAGCATTTCCGGGTCTTGAAGGCGGATTTCCGGGAACAACTTTCCGATAGTGAGCGATATGTGGTGATCACTTTCGACGATGGTTTTCAGAATTTCTACCAGAATGTGCTTCCGGTTACCCGGGATAATGGAATCCAGGTAACGGTCTTCGTGCCGTCCGGTTATATTGGCGACACGGCCAATTGGGAGATGAGCAGAAAATACGGAAATCCTGGGTTGCCCTTGATGCACCGGCAGCAACTCCAGTTCGCCTCCTTGAACAATGTGACGATCGGTTTCCATGGGAAAAGGCATTTCCGTTGGAGCCGTATCGATAGGAAGACCGCTCGCGAAGAAATATTTGGGTCTAAAGCCGAACTGGAAGGAATCTGCGGCATCCCCGTCCGGCTATACGCCTTCCCATATGGGGATTACGGCGATGACGCAATTTCCCTATGTAAAGAGGCGGGGTACGAAAGGGTATTCTCGGCCATCCCGTCTTTTCGCGATTGGAGCCCTTTTGGATACCTGGTAGGCCGCATGGATACTTTCGCGAAGGATTTTCGGGCGGAAACCGAACCACTGAGCCGAGGACTCGGAGAATTCCCTTGCCATACATCGTGACCATATGTTGAAAGTGACCTTGTTGACCGGGGGGGCAGACAAGCCCTACGCCTTCGGTCTGTTGAATGCCCTCCTGCGCAAGGGATTGGTGGTCGACTTCATAGGAAGCGATGAATTGAACGATCCGACAATCGTTGGCCAGAATAATGTAAATTTTTTGAACTATCGGGGAGATCAGAACCCACATGCTGGAACGTTAGAAAAGATCCGAAGAGTTCTTCTGTATTATAAGCGTTTGATCGTATACGCATATCGAACGGATTCCATGATATTTCATATATTGTGGTTCAATAAATTCATTGTTTTAGACCGTACCCTTTTAAATATTTACTATAAAGCCTTGGGTAAGAAGATTGTATTTACTGCACACAATATAGATCAAGGTGAAAGGGACGGAAGGAGTACTTGGCTGAATCGTATCTCACTAAGAATATTATACCATATCGTTGATGGCATTTTTGTTCATACGAATAAGATGAAAGAGCAATTGATGGATAAATTCAATGTTCCCGAAAGCAGGATCTCGGTCATCCGTTTCGGGATAAACGATACTCTTCCGGAGACGTGCCTGACCTCGCAGGAGGCAAGGGGCCGGATCGGCGTCGCGGATCAGGAGAGGGTCATCCTGTTTTTCGGGCGGATAGCACCTTATAAGGGATTGGATTTGCTTCTATCTGCGCTTGCCCTAATTAAAAGAAAGGGTGAGCCATTCAAACTGCTGGTGGCCGGGCCATTGAAGAGGGAAGGGAATGGCGCTGCATACTGGAACAATATCGAAAAGATCATGTCGGAAAAAGGGCTTGGATCCTATATTCGCAAGGACATTCGCTTTATCCCTGATGACGAAGTAGAATGTTTCTTCAAGGCGGCGGACGTGCTGGTCCTTCCATACAGGCATATATTTCAGACAGGGCTGATATTTCTTTCCTACAATTTCGGCCTGCCGGTCGTTGCAACGGATGTAGGAAACCTAAGAGAAGACATCGTGGAGGGCGAGACCGGATTTCTATGCCTCCCCGAAGATCCCGTCGATCTTTCTGACAAACTTCTGGCCTACTTCGAGAGTTCCATTTACAAGAACCTCCATTCAACACGCGAACAGATTCGATCAATGGCAAGGGAAAAATATTCGTGGGACGCAATATCGGTTTCAATCATTTCCATGTACGAAAGAGTTTCCTTATTCTCATGAAATCCGGAAGAGCCACAATATCCTATGACTGCCGCTATTATCTCGGGGACCGCCCTTGTATATGGCACAAAAAAGAGGGGGTTGTCTGCCAATGCGAGCATTATTCAGCCCCCACGAAAAGGATCGCCTTAATCAAGCTCGATGCGATGGGAGATGTTCTGAGGACAACCTGCCTATTGCCCGGTCTGAAAGCGGTTTCACCGGCGAGTTGGATCACCTGGATTACACGGCTGGAGTCGATGCCCCTAATAAAAAATAATCCATATGTCGATGAAGTTATTCCTTACGGGCCGGAATCATTACTCACCTTTTCGACCAGAAAATTCGACCAGGTCATCAATTTGGATGCGGGAAAGATATCATCCGCCCTGGCGACCTTGTCCAAGGCGGATGAAAAAACCGGTTTCTTGATGCATGAACGAGGGTACGTTTACGCAACGAACGAGGCGGCGGAAGAGTGGCTTGGAATGGGAGTCTTCGATAACCTGAAGAAGGCGAACCGAAGGACCTATCAGGAAGTCATGTGTTCCATTCTCGGTATTCCAGCCACCGGCATGAGGTATGTGCTCCGGTTAACCCCCGAGGAGGAACAGGCGGGGGATCGGCATCTTGAGGATCTCGGGGTCGATCTTGGAAAAAAAATCATCGGGATCCACACGGGGGGGGGGGGC
>CAAGKR010410214.1_pt1 | contig 12173 bp, 16 predicted proteins | sample 2556971 | NCBI WGS metagenome assembly CAAGKR01 (sample SAMEA5207829, study PRJEB30636) | soil metagenome | biome: forest; feature: boreal; material: soil | place: USA | collected 2011-09 | depth 1 m
GGTTGTGGAAAGGCTTGTAGCGGACGGCCTTCCCGGTGAAGGCGTTGAAAGCCCGCAGGATGTCGGCCAACCACGCGGCGGCTCCGGAAGCACACCCAACCCAGGACAACCGTTCGACTCTGACGAGACGACCGAGACCGCCAAGGCACGAGACCGCCGGGGTGGCTTGGCGGCCTCGCCAACCGACCCGGGCGCGGCCGCGCTAAACCCCCTTCCTACCCAGATAGTACCCGGCGCGTTCTGGGGCGCGTTCTCGCGCGGGCCTTCCTCGGCCAATCGGCCGCGGGCGTCACGTCGCTCACCCTCGTCGACCCCGCCACGGTGTCCGGGATGACGGTGGTGAGCCGCTGAACGGCGATTCATCGTCGAATGACGGCGGTCTCTCCATCTTCTACGGTCCGCCGACCAACGTCGCTCAACGCGCGATTACGGCATTCGAGCAGAGCATGAGCAACAACGGCACCGTGACCTTCCTCGTCGCGGGCACGCCCTACGTCCTGGCGTTCGGGACGATGCTGAGCCCCGACGCCGGTCCGCTGGGTGTGTGGACGCTGGAAGGCCTCACGCCGCAGGATGGGGCGCCGATGGCGGTGACTTTGCGATCACCCACGCCGTCCGTGGTGCCATCAGCGCTATCGCTTACCTGTCTCCCATGAGTTGGCTCTGGGGGGACGTAGCAGCCAACCGTCCCCTGGGCGTGCCGACTACCTGAAAGGCGTCTCCTCCTTGAAGATGCGGCAACACATTCCTCTGGTCTTGGCGGTCGTGGTGTTGGGTTTTGGCAATGGGTGCGGCTCGGCGTCGGCTGGGACTGACGGTGGTGGGGGAATCGCGCCTCAGGCACAGGGTCAACAGATGTCTCTTTGTTCCGCCGACTCGGAGTGCGGCAACGCGTACCTAACCTGCGTTCCGCAAACCTTCTACGCTTGTCGCGACCCGGGCGCGGTAGTCGCCGACGCGGGGAGCGCCCTTCCGATCTGCCCCGCGACGGAGCAGGTCACGGAGAACCTGTGCACGGTTCGGTATCAGCTCCCGTGCCAGATCGACTCAGATTGTGGTCCGGCGGGGTTTACGTGCGACCACTCTTGCTGGAACGGAGGGGCGCCCTGTGGGATCTGTTCGGAAGAGGGAGATAGTTCTTGCCGCAACGACAACCAATGCCCGCAGGGGTGGTCGTGCTACACGCCCTGCCCGTGCGGCGACACCACATCCGGTACGGGGATATGCAACCCGCCGTTCGCGATGTTTAGCTGCCCAATTTGCGTCACCCAGGTGGATGGTGGGTAGCCTTCGGTATTCCGGGGCGATGCCAAAACCGCGGAGAGCTCCGCGAGGCGATCGACGCAGGGATTCGTTACGTAGACCTCGGTGCCGAAAAAAACGGCGACCGGAAGAAGACGCGGGTCAATTACCTGCCGAAGCGCCTGCTCGAATCGATTCACGGCTTCGAGGAATGACTTTGCGAGGAAGGCTGCGTGAGCCCGGACCGACCCAAGATCGTTCCGCAACCACTCAATCCGCGTGTGACTGCGCCCGGGTTCGTCGGTGACTCGCAGTTCCGAGCTACGCGCGATGGGCCGAGCGGCCTGCTTCGACCCGGTGCTGGGCTACCTTGTACCCATCGACGCTGCGGCGAAGCAGAGTCCAGGTGTTTCCGATCTTCTTGCCCTTGATCCGTCCCACCTGGGCCGCCTTGATCACCGCCGAACGCGTCACCCCAAGAAACTTCGCGGCCTCGGTGACGCTGACGATGTCCTCCATCGGCACGCGCTCGTCGCCAGGATCAGGTGCCAGGATCCCCTGACGAATCCCAGCGCGATCCGCGATGTCCTCTGCCACTTGAAAGAGCAGCGAGTCGTGGATCTCGCGCGTCACTCGCGCGCCCCCCTTCAGCGGGTACGCGCCGGAGCCGCAGACGGAACGCTCAAGTGAGAAGTAGTCCTCGTCCTCCATCGCGCGCCGCATGAGCGCGAACAGAAATTCCATGTCCTCTCTCGGCAGCCCGGAGAGATCGAATCCCTCGCCGTTCAACAGCTGATACCTCACGCCCGTGTCTCTCGCTGCGGTCACCGGCGCGCTCCGTTCCTGAGGACGCCGCTGAGGCCGCGGCCGAGCAGGTACGTAGTCGGTTCCGGAAGCCAGTCTTCCCCCAAGGCCATGAGCGTCTACCTCCGGCACTAAGAGTAGCACTTGCTACGTACTTGACAACCAAAACCCTCAAGAACGCTCACCGCTTGGCGGGTGCCCTGGCAGGGATCACCTTCCCCTCCCCTCTAGCATACGCGACCCGCCACAGTGCTTTCTGGCCGAGTCGATGGGCGAGCTGGGCAAGGTATGCGTCGAGGTCGGCCAGTCTGGAGGGATCGATCCCGATCTCGTAGCGCCACGAATCGTCGTACTCGACTTGGCCTGACTCGGGATTGCGCCACGCGCCGGTGAGGGGTCGTGTCGGCGGCGAGGGACCACCCGTCGAACCTGTCTTCGAGGTCGCGCCTGACTCTTTTCTGGACAGAGCGCGGATACGGCTTCCCTTTCCGGTCGTAAATCGGCACGAGAAACTGGACGACGAGGATCTGCGCTTTCGCTTTCGATGGGTCGGACATCGCGCCGCGCCGAAGATACCCGCTCACCGACACGCTCCACTTCGTCGACACGCTGGGCGCGCTCGTCGATTACACGCCTTGGTCGCTGCCCCGGTTTCACTTTGGGGGCGGCGTGGGCGTCATGGCCGCGACCGACGTCGACAGGCACATGGGGAGCACCGACACCAACTGGGGATGGTCGCTCTCGGCGCACGCCGGCGTCCGCCGGCACCTCGCCCGCCGCTGGTCGATCGGTGTCATGGGTCGCCTCACGTTCTATCGGTTCGGGTCGGACACGCCGCCGCCGTCCTCGACGTCGATCGGGCTGCTGCCGGTCCTGCTGGTGACGTTCACGCGGTAGCCGAATGCTCGTCTCCAGGGCGTTGAGCAGGGAGATGGCGGTCGCGTGGATCGACACGTGGGCAGCGGCGGCGCTCGTCCTGGTGCCGGCGGCGCTCGTCGGGTGTGGCCGTGCGACCCCTCCCGGAGCGCTGGTCGGCGAGTCGGAACACTTTCGCTTGTTCGTCGATCCCGACGCAAACGTCCCTGCCGGGCTGGACGGTATGTGAACGGGCTCGTGGCCCTCGAGACCGAGTGGGCCGACGTCCACACAATGCTGCAGATGCCCGTCAGAGCTTCTGGCACACCACGCTCGACGAGGTCTGGAGGGCCATCCACGTGTTGCCGCTGGGTAGCGCGCTCAACGCTGCCGCACCGAGCGCCAACGCGTTCTCCTTGGCTCCCATCGCGGCCCTGCTGGTCACCGGGTTGGTTCCGGGCGCAGCAACGCCATTTTTGGTGAGTTCTTGATCTGAAAGCATGACCGCTCGATCACCAGTTCGCGCGGCAGCCGAATTAGAGCTCGACAGGTGTGCTCAGAGCTCGACCACGTGTACGACCACGTGTGCGACCACGTGTGATCCGTTGTAAGCGGGCCGGGAAACCCGACACGTCCCTGACGCGATCCGACCGATAAGTGCAATGTGGCCGTGGGCGAGACGTTTTTCGGCGCAACGAGCGAGTCACCCAACGAACGAAGTGTTAAGTTGATCTCGCGCGCTGAAGAGTTTCCGCCCTGATAAGGGTCCCAGACCGCGCGCCCGCAAGCTGTGGAGGTTCCGCATGCGTAGATCATTAGTATTGGCGTTGCCGCTCGTTGTCTCATTGGGCTGTGCCGCAAGTACGGACTTGTCGATTGACGGCGGCACGACCGGCGGTGGCGCCACGACCGGCGTCGGAGGGACGACGGGCGCAGCTGGAACCAACGGGGGCACAGCCGGCCGCGGTAGCACAACCGGCGCCGCTGGAACAACCGGTGGCACCGCCGGCCGCGGTAGCACAACCGGCGCAGCTGGAACAACCGGAGGCGTCGCCGACCGCGGTGGCACAGCTGGAACCACCGGTGGCACGACCGGCCGCGGTGGCACGAACGGCGCTGCTGGAACGACCGGCCGCGGTGGCGCGACGGGCGCCGCCGGTACAAATGGAGCTGGCGGCACCAACGGAGCGGGCGGCTCGACGACCACCTGGGCGTCCGGCAATCCAAACGGCTCTTGCAGTAGCGGCGTCCCCGCCAAGGGTCAACCCGCCGACACTTCGAACCCGACGACCGTGGTGGGAACCGGAACCGCGGCGAGCTGCACGTTCAGCGCGCTTCAGACAGCGGTGACGCTGGGCGGTGTCATCACCTTCAATTGCGGCAACGGCGCGGTCACCATCCCGATTACGGCCACCATGAACGTGCCAATCAACAAGAACACCGTCATCGACGGTGGCAAGAAGGTCACGCTCGACGGAGGGCACGCCGTTCAGATCTTGAGCTTCAACAGCTCGAACTTTCAGGCCAACAACAACGGACTGACGCTGCAACACATCGCGATCGTCAACGGCAAGAGCACGCCCACCGAGGTGATCCCGACGGCGCCCGCGCCCTGCTCGCAGGGGTACGACGACGGAGAGGGCGGCGCCCTCTTCATGCGCGACGGAAACCTCACGGTCATCGACTGCATCTTCACCGGCAACCAGGCGGCCCTGCTCGGGCCCGACACGGGCGGCGGGGCGATCTACATCGAGGGCAGCAAGAACGGGGCGGTGATCGTGGGGAGCACCTTCACCAACAACAGCGGCGCCAACGCCGGCGCGATCGGTTCGCTCTTCGCGGAGCTCGATATCTACAACAGCCTGTTCACCAACAACGCGGCCACCGGCAACGGCGCCAATAGCGACGACGCCAGCATGTGCTCGGCCATCAACGCCGGTCAGAACGAAGTCGGGTCCGGTGGAAACGGCGGCGCGATCTACGGCGACGGAAACTCCTTCAACATCACGCTCTGCGGCGGCGCCGTCATGAACAACGCCGCCGGTGCCAAAGCATTCGGCGGCGGCCTCTTCTTCACCAGCGACAACATGGCGGGAGTCCTGACCATCACGGATACGACGATGACGGGGAACACCGGGGGCTCCTGGACCAATGCCACGAGCGGCGTGCAAAACGTGGGAACCGCGGTCGGCGTGAACGCCAAGAGCATCACCGTGACGAACTCGACGCTCCAGGGCGTTCCGTAAGCCGAGCTTCGCTCGAAGCGCATCCTCCGGAAAACGTCTGTCCTCGTCGCTGGGCGCGGGCTATCCTAAAGTCTCCAATGGCCGTGTCGGAGAGTTTCCTCGAACGCCTCGAGGCGGTGCTCAAGCCGGGGCCGCTCCTGCGGTTTGCGATGTTGTTCGGCTCGGTGGCCGCGGGAACGGATCAACCAGACAGCGACGTCGACATCGCGATCTATCCCGAGGATCCGAACCTCTCCTTGCCCGACGAGCTGGCGCTCCAGACGGAGCTGGCCCGGGTGTGCGGGCGCCAAGTCGACCTCGTCCGATTGGACCACGCTCCGACGCTGGTGAGGTGGCAGGTCGTTCGCCACGGGCGCGTCATCGTCGAGCGCGCGCCTTTCGCGGCAGCGCGATTCATCGCGAGCTCGATCGCCGAGTACCTCGATTTTGCGCCGGCGTTCGAGCACGCGACGGAGGCCTTCCGCCGTGTTCTCGCGTCCGAAGGCAGAAGCCCGGTATCGTGACCGACAGCGCCGTCGTGTTTCGAAAGCTCACGTCCCTGCGGGAGCACGTCGGCCGAATGCGTAGGCGCCGGCCGGGCGACATCGCCACCTTCCGATCCGACACGGATCTACAAGACTCGATCGGCATGAGTCTTCTGGTGGCGATTCAAAACGCGCTCGACATCGCGCTGCATATGGCGTCGGACGAAGGCTGGGGCGTCCCCGCATCGTATGCGGAGAGTTTCGGAATGCTGGCGACCCACGGCGTGATCGACGCCTCCCTCGTCGCCTCGATGGCGAACCTGGCGACGCTCCGGAATCGTTTGGCCCACGGCTACGGCACGGTCGACATGGATCGCATCTGGACCGAATTGCCTCCCGGCCTCGCCGCGCTGGACGCATTTGCGTCGGCGATTGCGGTTCGTCTGGCACCGACCTAGTCTAGTCGGGCGCAAACGGCGACCGCAACTGGCCGCCGCCCAGATAGCTTGAGCCCGAGCGAGGTCCGTTCGTTCAAGCCCACCGCCGGGTGTCGAACACCCACCGCGCCGGCGTTAAAAATTCGCCAGATCGGCTACTTCGACAGCGGGGGGACCGGATAGATCCCGGGGCTGGAGCCTTTCGATCGGCGTCGCGCCCACGACCCGGCGATAGAAATCAATGGATGAGGCCCAGCCGATGATGGCGTAGGCTCCGAGCCCGAACCCAAGCAAAAGAACCGCCTCCCAGCCTCGATGGGGATGTCGGTGCTTCTCCCTCCGGGCAAGACCACCGACAAGATTCGCGCGACCCTACGCTGGGCCGAGTACGTTCCAGAGAAGCACGAAACCAAAGACGCGAAGCGGCCCCGAGACTTCTGGCGGCGAGTCCCGCACGGGCCGGAGTCAGTCGACCTGCCTCTCGAACGCAAGGCGATCCTGACGGGCGTCCGGCTGCCCAATACCGCAGGCATCGCCATCAAAGGGAAGCTCGCCGAAGCCGAAGCGCCAGGGCTACCGAAGGGGACCCGAGCGCTGTCACTCTTCGTGGTCAACGAGCGCCCGCCCGGAGAGAAGAACAAGGCCGACACGGAGTTCATCTTCCAGGTGGAATTCGAGCTTAGCTACGTGGACGGATTCCTTGCCCGTCCAAACCAGCGGGACGGCGGATCCCCCGAGTGGGACGAACGCGTCGTCGACCTCCAATTCCGGGATCGTGCCGAGTATGCGGTTGGGCATGGCGTCTCCGTATCCATACCGAAACAGGGTGGCAGGGTCACGACCGCGCGCACCGCCTGGGTCCCGGCGGCCGAGGTCCCGCGGGTGATCACGCACGACGATGAGGCCACCATCATCGACGCGCCGCCGACCGACGTGCAAAAGACGGTGCGCCGCTGGGACCTGGCGGCCAGCGTGCCGTCGCACGCCAACCCCGACCCCGATTTCACCATCGGTGTGAAGATGGGCCGACGGGCGAATGGTCGCTACGTCGTCCTGCACGCCGCCATGGCGCGAGCCCGCGCCGGCGACGTCGAGGATCTGATCCTCCGGACGGCCGACTTCGACGGCCGCGGCGTTCCGATCCTCCTTCCACAAGATCCGGGTCAAGCTGGCGTCGCGCAGGTTGCCGACCTCGTCAAGAAGCTCGCGGGGTTCGTGGTCTCGCACGAGCGGGAGACGGGACCGAAGCAGACGCGCGCGCTTCCGCTCAGCTCGCAGTGGCAGCACGGCAACGTCGAGATCGTACGCGGAGGCTGGAATGCCGATTACCTCTCGCAGATGGAGGGCGCCTTCACGTCGCGCTACTCGCACGACGACGCTGCCGACGCGAGCTCAGGCGCCTTCAACTACCTATCGAGGAGCAGTGAGCCCGTCTACGAGTCGTGGCGCGACCAAGGGGGACCGTTCGCCCCGAGGCGCGACTACAAGAACTATGGACCGGATCGGGGGCGGTGGTGATGGCCCAGCACAGAACCATTTCCGCCACGATGATCCAACGCGCCGCCGAGCGGACGGGCGCGACGTTGACCGCCGTTCGGCGGGTGACGCTCGGGTTGCCCAGCCAGTCCGGCGATGACGAGAAGATCATCCGGGCACTGATCGAGGAGGGCGTTGATCGCCGCTTTCTCACGGAGCTCCACGGGGCGCTGGGCGGGACGAAGGGAAACCGACGACCACCCGGCCCGGGGCCGCTTGCGGGCTGGCGAGGCGGGCGATGAGCGGGCCACGATCCGCCGCCGAGCTTGAGGCGATCGCCGCCCGCATCCGCACGACGGCGGCAGACGCACACCGCGCCCTTTACCCCGGCCGCCTCGGTGAGCCGCCAGCGGATATCGGAGTCGAGATCGCGACCATCCCCGCAGGTCCCGGCCGGGAACTTCGGCTGCGCTTCATCGTGGACGATCGCGGGCGCCCGTCCATCTCGATCCGTATCTGGGAAAGCGATCCGGGCAACGTCTTCTGGCCGCTGCGCGGGCTGGGTCTCGTGGTCCGCGACCACGAGCTCGTTCCGTTCGGCCACGCCGTCGCGAAAGGCCTCTCGATGGTGGCCAATCAGGTCACCGCTGCGCGCAACACCAACGAAAGGAACTCCCGATGAGCAACATCACGAAGAACCCGACCAACCCGAACCCGCCAGCCCTACCCGAGAGCGTCGTCGACGGCCGCGGCTTGCACCCCGCGGACCGGCCCGAGGACTCGATGCAGCCGTTGAAGGACCACAAGCCGGTGGCCGCGAAGCCCGTCCCGCTCAACGACCAGGGCCGGGTCGAGGCCGATTTTTCGACTGCCGAGTTGTGGACGCCTCGCAAGCTGCAGCCCCAGAGCGCCGACGTGCTCGCGGCCCTGGCCGCCGAATCTGGGAGGGCGGTAGCCGTGATCCCTCGGGCTATTGTCCTTCGCTGCACGCTGACCGAGCAATGCGACTTCCATCGCGACGGCGGCCCCGAGGTCGAGAAATGCCCCGGCGTCTGCGACTTCGACGGGTGTAACCGCGACGGCGAGGTCGAAACGAGCACCGAGCGATCGTTGTGCGAGCCGCACGCGGCACTCACGGTCCTGGCTCGTGCACTGCGCGAAGCGTTGGCGGCCGACGACGCGGCGAAGGGGAGCGAACATGCCGCGTAAACGAGCGAAGCGAGGAAAGCGATCGCACGGGAGCATCAGGCAGCAGGGCTCGTGCTTCACGATCCGTTGGCGGCAGAACGGCGTCCGCAGGTCCCAGAGCTTCCCCGACCGCGACACGGCCGAGCGCGTCCTCGCGACGAAGATCGGCGATATCGCGGCCGGGCGGGGCGGTCTCGAGGTGAAGAAGCCCGCGGCGCCGCTGCTGGGGACGCTGGCAGCGGAATGGCTCAAGAGGCGAGTTCAGACCCACCGCTCTGCAAACGAGGACCGCTGGCGCTGGGAAAAACACCTCAAACCCGCGTTCGGTCACCTGCGGCCGGCGGAGATCGACGCGGCGGCCCTCCGGCGCTTCATCGAGCGGAAGCTGATGGAGGGCCTCTCGTCGTCGACAGTGCGGCTACTGATCCGGGAGCTGTCGTCGCTGTTCTCGGACATCGTCGAGCAGGGCCACGCGGCCGTGAACCCGATCCGTGCTCTGCCGCGCGCTACCCGGCGCCTCATCCGGCCGGCGCACGATCCGCGCACCACGCCGTTCGTGGAGCGCCTGGAGGATGTCCGGCGCGTCTTCCTGGCGCTGCCCGAGCCCGATCAATCTCGCCTACGCCCTCGGCGCGCTGGCGGGGCTCAGGAACGGCGAGGCGCTGGCCCTGCGGTGGGTCCACGTCGACATGAACACGCGGCGCATCCACGTCCGGGAGTCGGTCGAAGGCCCGCTCAAGGACATCGACTCGCGGATCGTCCCGATCCAGGACGCGCTCTATCCCCTGCTCGCCGAGTGGAGGTTGCGCAGCGGTGGCGAGGGCAGGGTGGTGCCGTCGATGCGCTCGGACGGTGAGTTCCTGGACGGGCACACCATCCGGAAGCACCTCAAGGACGCGCTGGCCACGTCCAAGCTGCCGCCCATGACCTGGTACCAAGCGACTCGGCACACCTTCGCGTCGCATTGGGTGCTCGCCGGCAACAGCATCGAGAAGCTGCGGGAGATCATGGGGCACTCGACGGTGCAGGTGACCGAGCGCTACGCCCACCTCCGGCCCGAGCTCTTCGGCGCCGGCGACCGCGCAGCCCTCAAGATCAGCCTGGCGCCCGGCGCCGAGCTTGCTGGTAAGATTGCGCCCGTTGGGGCAACAGTGGGGCAAGCCAAGCCGCAGGACAACGCGGAGGTGGCCTAAGTGCCCGAGACCACAGCACGCGAGGATGGCGGAACTGGTAGACGCGCCAGACTTAGGATCTGGTTCCGAAAGGAGTGGAGGTTCAAGTCCTCTTCCTCGCACCTGTAATATCACACGGTTACACTGTCACTGCTGATGTCTCGCGTCGCTGATCGGACGTGGGTACAGGCTGGGTACAAGCTGCGTGCGCCAGAATCAATCTAGCGCCGCAGTGACTCGCTCGATCGCGCCCTGCTGGACGGCACCACGGCCGGCGTAGTGCTCGGTCGTCGTCGTCTCGCTCTCGTGTCCCATCGCCGCCGCTAACAGCACGCCGCTGATCCCTACCTCCCTCGCCACCTTGGCGTGCGTTCCCCTGAGCCCGTGCGTCGTCACGACGCGCACGCCGGCCGCCCCGCAGCATCGCTTCACCGCGCGCAGCACCCAGTGGCGATTCACCTCCCCGAACAGCCGGTCCTCCGGTTCCTTTCCCTTCGCCAGGGTTGCGAGTAGCGGCTGGAGCAGCCGCGGGACCTTCAGGGTCCGCTCGCCAGCTTCGGTCTTGGCGTCGGTGATATCGAGGAGCGTCCCGTTCCCGTCCAGGTTGCGGACGGTGCGGGTGGCGATCTCGGACGCCCGCATGCCGAGAACGAAGGCCAGGGCCGTTGCGATGGCCCCGGTGTCTTCCGGGCGGGCGATGCACCAGTCGACCAGCTTCTTGGCCTCGTCCTGCGTCAACTTGGGTTTCCCTTTGTTGCGCTTACCCACGACCTCGATCCCGTCGGTCAAGGTGGCGTGCTTGGTCCATTCCTGCTTCGCCGGCCACTTCAGGAACGTCCGGACCTGAGCCAGGGTATTGAGGGCGGTATCCGTCGCTTTGCCGTCAACCCAGGTTCCCCAGAGATCCATCATCTTGGCGGCGGTCAGGTCCCCCGTGATGATGTTGGTGTCGAACACCGCGCTGAGTCGGCCCATCGTGGTCTCGATGGTGCGGGGCTTGTTCGGTCCTAGGCTCGGCACGTTGCCCCTGGTCGCCAAGTGCAGCTCATATGGCGTCCAGGGCCTTCGACATCACGACGCCCACCGGCCGGCGGTACTGCCTCAGCCGGTTCGCAGAGCGTCAGGAGGCGAAGGAGGCCGATCACGGTTCCCGACCGCGTGCCACGATGGACGTTTTCTGGCGCCGCGGGCGTCTGTGCGGGGCAGGGTGGTCGGGCGCGGGTCGGGTACCGCGACGGCCCGGTCACCGTCGGGGACACCGGATCAGAGCCAGCTCCCTACGGAGTATTTGCGCCCTACACCCCACGAAGAGAAGACATACTCCGCCTCGATCTCCGATCGAGCGCCCTTCCACGAGATTGCCGAATGTGCTCCAGCCATGATCAAGAATCCTACGCCAACGGCCTGTCCCGCCGGCCTCCATCGCCGGTTCAGACCGCCGCCACAGCGCCCCCAGTGACCACCTCGTCGATCAGGTGGCGCTTCCAAACGATCCCAAGTTGAGCCGCCACATCATGCGGCCCGATTCGTCCTGAGTAGATTCCGAGGACCCGATCTACTTGCGCGATAACCGTGTCGCTTTGGGTACCGTCGGACTTCTTGTAGGGCCCGAAACATAGGCGGCGGGCGATCACGACAGATCCCGACATGCCGTCCCTGGTCGCCGAGTCAACGAACACCTTCGGATGCCCATCAGGATCAAAGGCTGGATCTGTGGCGATGGACCCTCGCTTCCAAACTGGTGTCGGAGCCGTCGCCACCAAGCCGAGTGGGTATCCGAGGATGAAGACGTCCTGAGAAGCATATGGTTCGAGTGCAGCGTCGGTTTCGAGGACGTTCACGTACGCCACCTCGATCCCATGCCCCTGCAAATCATCGGTGATGTCGAGCGCCGCCACGTCGACTTGCCGCCCCAATTCCGGATGCTCGAGCCAGATCGCATCGAGCCAAGTGGGGCCGCAGATCCTCTTGGTAAGATTCACTGCCTTCATCTCGACGAAGCCTTTCTCATCAGGCGCAGACACCTTCTGGAAAAGCGTGAACCTCACTCGATCTGGGCGCCCACCGTCTTTCTTCAACGGTTGCGATGTCTCGGGGTTGCAACCCGAGAAGTTGTGCCAATTCGAAACGAGGAACGAGCGGTCACCGTGCCGCCAGAAAAAGCCGGAGCCGCAGGTCAATTCGTGGTCCTCGTGTTGGGTCACCAGATACGTCTCCGCGCCCGACGTGAACGTGCTCTACAGGCTCAGATGGCAAGTCGAGCTGCTGTTTAAGGAATGGAAGTCTCAC
>CAAGKR010278073.1_pt1 | contig 12172 bp, 11 predicted proteins | sample 2556971 | NCBI WGS metagenome assembly CAAGKR01 (sample SAMEA5207829, study PRJEB30636) | soil metagenome | biome: forest; feature: boreal; material: soil | place: USA | collected 2011-09 | depth 1 m
ACGGTGAGGTCGTCATTCGCGTTGATGAGTGACTTGACGCCGTCGCGGACCACTTCATGGTCGTCGACCAGGAGCACGCGGATACGGTTTTTCGTCATCTGCACTATGGTCGCACCCCGTCGCCTGATGGCACACAGTCCGTAGTCCCTTTCCGCGAGGGCCGATCCGCCCTTCTCTGGTTCATATCGGGATTGTGACGCGCAGCTTGGTGCCCTTCCCGGCCTTGCTCGTGACCCGCATGGTGCCACCCACGGCGGCCGCTCGCTCGCGCATGTTGCGCATCCCGTTGCCGCCCGAATCGCCGTGTGCATCGAAGCCGACGCCATCGTCTTCGATCGTGAGCACCGCCTGTGATCCACTCTGCGCGAGGCGGACCACACAGTGCTGGGCTTGCGCGTGCCGGACGACATTGGAAAGCGCCTCGCGGGTCAATTGAACGATCTCATGGGAGCGGGGCGAGAGCCTGGCGGCAATTGCGGGGTCCACCGCGACGTCGACGAGCGTATGGGAGCGAGCCCGGATCTCCTCACCGAGCACTCGCAGCGCCTGGTCCAGCTGCCGGTCGGCAAGGATCCCAGGCCGCAGCCCGAAGATATAGTTGCGCAGGTCCCGGATCACCCTGTCCAGCTCACCAACCGCGCCTTCGATGCGAGCCGTGGCTGCCGGCGAACCCGCCATCGGCGCCGTTCCTTGAAGGCCCATGCCCACTGCAAACAGTGACTGGATGATCCCGTCATGGAGCTCTTTGGCAATGCGCTCCCGCTCCTCCATAAGGCCGAGCCGCCGCAGATCCGCCTGCGCGCGCCCGTACTCGATCGCCACTGAGGCCTGGTTCGCAAACGTTTCGACCAGCTGGACCGTCCGCGCGTCGAAGCGGCGTCCGCCCTTCAGGTTGGCGACCATCAGAGTGCCGGTGGCGCCCTCTCTCACCCGCAGAGGTACGAAAAGAGCAGGTCCATGCCGGCCAAGCTTGACGACTCGCTGATAGGCGCGCGGATCGGCGCTGACATCGTCCAGGAGGAGCGGCTTGCCCGTGCGCATGACCTCTCCGGAAATCGACTCGTTCGCTGATAATGACTGTCCGCGTAACTCGCTCGCGCGCGCTCCAACCGCCGCGGCGACGACCAGCTGACCAGGGGTGGTGCCGGCGGTCACGATGGTGGCAGCGTCGGCGGCCGCGAGGTTGCGGGCGTGCTCGGCGATGTCGTCCAACAGCGAATCGGGGGCTGCACCCGAGAGTATGCGGTTGGTGATGTCGTGCAGCGCATCGAGCCATCGCTCTCGCGTACGCATTTGTTCATATAGCCAGGCATTGGCGATGGCCACGCCGGCCTGGGTTGCCAGCACGACGAGGGCTTGCTCGTCTTCGAGGCTGAACGCCTCCGCGCCGCGCTTCTCGGCGAGGTAGATGTTGCCGAAGACTCTCCCCATCGCTTGGACCGGAGCGCCGAGGAACGAGTGCATGGGCGGGTGATTGGGCGGAAACCCAACCGACCTGGGATGGTCTGCGATGTTCGTAATGCGCACCGGTCGCGGTTCATGGATCAGCAGGCCAAGCACACCCCGCCCGCGCGGTAACGCCCCGATGTCCCGCCTCTGCTTGGCAGAGATTCCGGTCGTCGCGAACTCCACCAGCTCATCGCCCTCTCCGATCATGCCGAGAGCGCCATAGCGGGCGTCTGTAACCTGGGCGGCGAGGTCGACGACCCGCTGGAGCACGATCGGCAGCGACAGCTCAGAGGCGAGCGTGAGCCCTGCTTCGAGGAGCAAGTCCTTGCGGTCGCGCCGATCGGTCATTGCCCGCGAATCTACGCCAGCCGGTGCTCCTTGCGCAGGCCCCCTGGCCCTATCCCACCGCGACCTTCGACCCTACCGGGTGCGCGGGGGCGATGGAATGCTATCGCTATGGACATTTCACGAGGCTTCAATAGAATCCTTCTCGCAACCGATGGGAGCGAGCAGGCGGGGGCGGCGGTCGACGCCACGATCGAGCTTGCGCGCTTCTCTTCCGCGACGGTCCGGGTCGTGCACATCTGGAACCTCGAGGTCCATCACCGGCATGGTTACTGGGATGTCGAAGATCGGAGCGAGGCCCGGAACCTCATCAACGCTACCGTCGACCGCCTGACGTCGGCCGGGCTGCTTGCAGAGCCCGAGATCGTTCGCGCAGACGGCAGCCACGTCGCTACTTCCATCACGACCGTCGCGCGGGAGTTCTCGGCAGACCTTGTGGTCCTCGGCTCCCGTGGCCTCTCCGACTGGCAGTCGATGTTCCAGCACAGCGTTAGCCATCAGGTGCTGTCCGTGCTCGATTGCCCGGTTCTGGTCGTCCGCGGGCGGCCGGCGGGCAATGCTCAGCCAATTCGCCGGATCCTGCTTGCCGTCGCGGGAGGGGAGGATGTGGCTCCGGCTGCCCGAGCGGCGGTTGCCGCAGCGTCCGCGACCGCGTCCACCGTGATGGTCGTCCATGTGGTCCAGGCAATAATTGGAACTCAGGGCTTCGCCTACGTCGAAAACGAAGAGGAGGTCCAGGCCACGATGGCCGCCGCGATCAAACTTCTGAGTGAGTCGGGCATCGAGGCGGAGGGCCTGGTCGCCCACTCGGGCCCGGTCGCGAAGACGATTGCCGACATCGCGACTAACTGGAATGCGGACCTGATCGTGGTCAGCTCGAGCCGGATGGGCGATCTGGCCAGCATGCTCCTTGGCTCCGTGTCTCACGACCTGCTGCACGCAAGCGATCGTCCAGTCCTAGTCGCAGAGCGCATTCGGTCGTGAGAAACCTGCCTCGCCACCGGACCGTGTCCGATGTCATGACCACCCGCGTCCATGTCGCGAGTCCGCTGACACCGTTCAAGCTCCTGGTGCGCCTGATCGAGGAGAACAGGATCAGCGCGATTCCGATCGTCGACCAGCAGGGCGTGCCCGTCGGCATTGTTTCGGAGTCAGATCTGCTGCTCAAGGAACGGCGCCACGAGCTCGAATCCACCCAGGACCTTCTTCATCCGCGGAAGCGCCGGCACCAGAGGGCGAAGGCGGAAGGCGTGGTGGCATCCGAGGTTATGACCTCGCCCCCGATCACGGTCGCGCGGGAAACCCGCCTTATGCAGGCTGCCCGCCTGATGCAGGAGCGGAATGTGCGGCGCCTGGTCGTGGTGGATGAGCGCGGCAAGATCGCCGGCATCGTCAGCCGGAGCGATCTGCTTCAAGTGTTCCTGCGCACCGATGAGGAGCTCCGCGAGGAGATCGTCGGCACGCTCATACCAGCGCTCCTGTGGCCCGCTCCGGAGCGCCTCGGCGTTGATGTGCGGTGGAACGTAGTCACACTATCAGGCGAAATGGACCGGAAGAGTGACGCTGAGATACTGACTCGCTTGGCTAGGGATCTCGACGGCGTCGTCGGCGTGGTGGACGAGCTCAGCTTCCGGTGGGACGACACCACCGGCGATCGGGCGGGAAGTGGTTCCGGTCGCGCGCAGCTCTTAGGCGGCAATCAATACAGGACGGGATGAGGACATTGTTCTGGCGGTAGACGGCTCAGACCACGCTCACAGAGCGGTTCCAATCGCGACGGAGCTGGCGAAGCTGGCCGGCGGAAAGGCCGGCGGCCACCTGGATGCGCCGCTGGGCCACCCTCAAGCGCTGACACAGCACATGGAGGGTTTCGCAGAATGAGCGTCGCACTGGCAACCGGATCGGAGTTCAACCTTGAGCTGCCCTCCGGGCGCCTTCATGCGCAGCGCTTCGGCTCGCCAGAGGCGCCGCTGGCGCTCTGCCTCCCCGGCCTCTCGGCCAACCTCAAGTCCTTCGACTTCATCTGCGAGCGGATCGCCGGGGATCGGCTCCAGGCGATCGCCCTCGACCTCCGCGGCCGGGGCAAGAGCGAGGTGACCGCCGCCGGCACCTACGGCTGGCCGAACCACGCCCGCGACGCCTTCGCCGCGGCGGACGCTCTCGGCGCGAACCGTTTCAGCATCATCGGCCACTCGATGGGCGGCGCCGTCGCCATGGCCGCCGCCGCCCAGCACGCGGCGCGGCTGGAGCGGGTCGTCCTGCTCGACATCTGCGGCACGCCGGATCCGGCCAGCCTGGCCCCGATCTCAGCCTCGGTCAGCCGGCTGGCCAAGGTCTTCCCCTCCACCGAGTTCTACATCGAGGCGGTCAAGGGGCTGGGCCTGATCGAGCCCTGGAGCGGCTACTGGGACCGCTACTTCCGCTACGAACTGGAGCCCGTCGAGGGCGGCGTGCTGGCGTGCAGCAACCGGGAGGCGGTGCTCGAGGACTACTCCTACGGTGAGACGCACGAAGCCTACCCGCTCTGGCCGAGCCTGACCATGCCGGTCCTGCTCCTGCGGGCGACCCGCGAGATCATGCCCGGGATGGGCTACATCGTGAGCGACGCCGACCGGCGCCGCTTCCCGGGGGAGGTGCCGACGGCGAGTGTGGTCGTCGTCGACGCCAACCATTACACGGTCGCCACATCCGACGCGTCGGTGGCGGCGATCCGCCGCTTTTTCGGACTTGACTGAGCGAGAGTAGATCTCGCCGTGGTCGAACGACCGTGTCCCTCGATCACGACTCGGCTACCGGCATCGCTCCCGCGCTTAGCGGCGTCGAGTATCGTCGCCAAACGAGCCACCTTCCCTTCCTGCGGCGCCAGATATCGGTGAGGACGAAGATGCCGGAGCGGTCACTGCCTAGCACGGTGGCCCGCATGAACACGCGTTGGAGAATCACGCCGAGGTCACCGTCGTCGTCGATCACTTGGTCTTCCAATCTCCACTCATGCACTTGGTGTCGGCCAGGGTCTTTAGCCACCGGTCCCGCGGCGCGACAGACCTCTCTGGCTGCACAACGACGAGCGTGTAGTCGTCGTCTAGATACTCGACTACCGCCTCGACGTCCCGAGCTGGCTAGTCATTAACAAACGCGCAACCGACCATCTATGCTCCGATAGGCGTTTCTCCTACGTAACCGTGTGCAAGTTTGCGCCCATAAGGAGGTGATTTAAGTGATTCGTCGAGTGCAAGGACGTCGATTCCGGCAGAGCGGTCAAGGTATGGTCGAGTACGCGCTGATCTTGGTTCTCGTTTCAATCGTGGTCATTGTGATTCTTCTGACGATGGGGAACCAGATCCAGAACGTCTTCTCAAACGTGGTCGCCGCCCTGGGCTAAAGAGCGCGGTTGGGCCGCCGGCGGCGTACGGTCGCCCGGGAGATTGACAACCCCGGGCGGTTGTTACTTTGGCTTGTAATTGGGAAGCCGCGTCACTCTTTGCAATCGCCGACCGGGGGTACATCTGTGAAGGGTCACGATGTGCCCGTTTGGCGCCGCTAGTACTCTGTTCCTAGGCGCCGGTGTGCCCATCCTCCTCGAGGACGAGGGCCGCCAATCCGACCCTGGGCGCCAGGAGGTCGAAATGGCTACTAGCCCGCCAACCTCAGGCGCTTTCCGCGGTCCGCACGATCCGATCCGGGTGGTGCCAGTTCGTGTCGACGACAGCCTGACCGCGCCTGCGCCCGGCGTCCCGCCCGGCCCTGCCCCCAACCTCGTCTATGGGGGCGGCCCACTGCTGACCGCGGTGCAGGTCTTCACGTTCTTCTGGGGCGCCGCCTGGCAGGCGCAGCCCCAGGCCGGACTCGTGCAGCAGATCAACCAGTTCTTCGACTATGTGGTGACCAGCGCTCTGATCGACCAGATGGCCGAGTACAACGTGCCCGGAACGGCGATCAGCCACGGAGCCCGCATCGGTACCGCCACGCTGGCCGCGCCGGCACCAGGACGGTCGGTCACCGACAGTGCCATCCAACAGCTGATCCAACAGGAGATCTCTACGAACTCCGCCGTGCCGAAGCCGACGCCCAACTCCCTCTACTACGTCTTCTTGCCGCCGGGCGCGGCGGTCAGCCAAGGCGGAGGGCGCTCCTGCATGACTTTCTGCGGCTATCACAACGACATCAACGGGCAGCTCTACTACGCGGTCATGCCCTATCCCGGCTGCGCCGGCTGCACCGGCGGGCTCGCCGCGCTCGATGCCTTGACCTCCACCAGCTCGCACGAGCTGTGTGAAGCGATCACAGATCCGATTCCGGGCCAGGGTTGGTATGACGACCACAACGGCGAGATCGGCGACATCTGCGCCTGGCAGACCAGGAAGCTCGGAGCCTACACCGTCCAGCTCGAATGGTCGAACCAGGCCGGCAGGTGTATCTGAAGATGGCACCTGTAAGCCCGATCAGGCACGTCGTGATCATCGTCAAGGAGAACCACGGGTACGACAACTACTTCGGGGCTTTCCCCGGCGGGAACGGCGCCACGATGGCACGCAGCCCCAACCCGCCGCCGAAGGATCCCAATCACCGGCATGCGGCCTGGCTCACCAGGGACACCACGGCGCCTCGCGTGCAGTTCCAGCAAGCGGACATACCGCATTACTGGAGCTACGCGAGCCAGTTCACCCTCTGCGACAACTACTTCACCGACGTGGCCGGGCCCTCGACGCCCAACCACCTGATGCTGATCATGGCCGACTCCGCGTTGGTCGACAATCCGTCCCGGAACTACCGGAACCGTCCCGGACCGCCTGTGTACAACCAACCCAGCCTGCCCGCCCAGCTCGATGCCGCGGGACTCACGTGGGGCAACTACGCCGGCTATGCCTTCGACTTCATCAAGTACACCGCCGGCAAGAAGCTGCCTTGGCAGCAGTTCGCCACCGACGCCGTCGCCGGCAAGCTGCCTTCGGTTTCGTGGCTCTATTCGGACGGCGCTCTGAACGAGCACCCGGCCGATACGGCTGCGGCAAAGGCTGCCGGCGCCGGCAACGTGACCAAGGGGATGCGGTGGACCGTGGACCAGGTCAATGCGATCGTGGCTGCGGGGCTCTGGCTGCAGGTCGCGATCTTCATCACCTGGGATGACTGGGGAGGCTGGTGGGACCACGTCACGCCCACGGAGGTCGAGAAGTGGACGGATGGGACCCAGTTCCGGTATGGCGGCCGCGTCGGTTGCGTGGTGTTGAGCCCATACGCGCGCAAGGGCTACGTCTCCAAGGTGCTGCACTCCCACGTGAGCCTGGTCAAGTTCTGCGAGACCAACTTCGGCCTCCCGTCGCTGAACGCCCGAACTGCAGCGGCCGACGGGATGGCGGACTGCTTCGATCTCAGCCAGGCGCCCCTACCGCCGCCATCCTGAGCCATGGAGGATTGCCCACGACAGACCGTCGACTTGATGTCGGCAACAAAGCCACTTCGTGGTGGCTAGGCGGGTGGGGCCGAATCTAGACTACGGTTCTTCCCACTCCATGAAATTCCTCGATCTGACGCAGGACTTCTCGCTGCACACGCCTGCATTCGCCGGCTACGCAGGACCGGCCATTCGCTGGATCAAGCGGCTTGCGTTCGACAGGGCGGGCGGCCAGGAGATCACGATGACACTGCACGTCAGCACCCACCTGGACAGCCCTGCCCACTTCTATTCGGGCGGTAAGTTCATCGGCGACCTGGATCTGGACTTCCTCATCGGCCCCGCCTGCGTGGTGGACCTGGAGCGCATGGGCGTTGGCGACTATGAGCTCTACGGGCCCGAGCACTTCGAGCGCTGGGAGCGCGACACCGGTCACCGGATCGAACGCGGCGACATCCTCGTCATCCACACCGGCTATCACAGGCACTACCCGGAGAACTGGACCGATCGCTCCAAGGTGGACGAGACCAAGTACTTCATCCGCCACCCAGGGCCGACCCGGACCTTCGCCGAGTGGGTGCTGGAGCGTGGCGTGCGTTGGCTGGCGGTTGACGCCGGCAGCGCCGACCACCCCATGAACACGGTTATTCGGCGCATCCGGGCAGACGAGGCGGAGGAGGCCGAGAAAAAACTCGGCCGGAGCCTCGACGAGATCTTCCCGAAAGCCGACTACCAGATCATGCATACGCTGCTCTTTCCACACGATGTCGTCCACATCGAGAACCTGGGCGGCCAAATCGACGAGGTGCTGGACCGGAAGATCGTCTTGGGCTGCTTTCCCTGGCGCTTCCAGGGCGGTGAGGCGGCGCCGTGCCGCGCGGTGGCCATCCTGGAGTGAAGCCGCCTCTGTTCGAGTACCACGCTCCGGGGTCTGTGGAGGAGGCGTGCGTGCTGCTCGCCTCGCTGGACGATGCCAAAGTGCTGGCCGGTGGCCAGTCGCTGGTACCTCTGTTGAACTTCCGGCTGGCGCGGCCGGCGCACGTCGTCGACATCAACCGGGTCCGCGGAATGGACGCGATCTATGAGCGGGACGGGGGCGTGGCGGTGCAGGCGCTTGTCCGTCAGGCTGATGTCGAGGACTCGGAGCTGGTGGCGCATGTCTGCCCGCTGCTGGCCGCCGCCGTACGGCTGGTCGCCCACCGGGTCATACGCAACCGCGGCACCGTGTGTGGCAGCCTGGCTCACGCCGATCCGGCGTCGGAGCTTCCCGCGGTGTTGCTCGCCCTTGGCGGCCAGGTGATTGCGCGCTCCACGCGGGGCGAGCGCGTCATTCCTGCCGGCGAGTTCTTCCGCGGCGTCTTCGAGACCGCGTTGGCGCCGGACGAGCTGTTGGTCGAGGCCTGGTTCCCCGCTTCTTCAGGCGCATTTGCGGTAATGGAGGAGTCACGCCGTCACGGCGACTTCGCCATCGCAGGCGTGGTGCGAGCGGCCGACAGGCTGGCCTTGTTCGGCGTGGCCGCCACGCCCGTGCTCGCCGACCCGGGCGATCCCACTCGCGGGCTGCAGCCAAGCCGCGACCTCGAGGCCACGCCCGAGTTTCGTCTTCACCTGGTGCGCGTCCTCACCCAGAAGGCTTTCGCCGCGTGAACGTCAACGGCGTCGCCCATCCGGCGCCGTCGGATCCCCGGCGGCTGCTGTCGGACCACCTGCGCCACGACCTCGGCCTGACCGGCACCCATGTCGGCTGCGAGCACGGCGTGTGTGGCTGCTGCACGGTCCTGTTCGACGGCGCGCCGGTGCGCTCCTGCCTGATGCTGGCAGTGCAGGCCGAGGGCCACGACGTAACGACCATCGAGGGCCTGGTGGCGGCGGACGCCTCTCTTCACCCGGTGCAGCAGGCCTTCCACGAGTGCCACGCCCTTCAGTGCGGCTTTTGCACGCCTGGCTTTGTGTTGTCGGTCGTGGGCTTGCTGCGGGAAAATCCCAATCCCACGCCCGAGCAGACCGAGGCAGGGATCGCGGGCAACCTCTGCCGCTGCACTGGCTACGCGTCGATTCGGCGAGCAGTGCATCGGGCTGCGGAGCTGTCTCGGGGCCCGGCGCGCGCAGGGCGCACTTAAATGACGAGCCGATGGTTCGGGCCGGGCGCGCGCAGGGCGCCCTTCATAGGACAGCCGGTACAGCGAGTCGAAGACGACCGGCTGCTGCGCGGCTTGGGCCGCTTCACTGACGACATCGATGAGGGGGCGCTCGAGTGCTGCTTCGTGCGCTCGCCCTACGCGCACGCCCGCATCCGCTCGATCGAAGTGAGCGCTGCGCTGGCGTCGCCTGGTGTGGTTGCCGTCTACACGGCCGCGGACCTGCCGTTCGGCCAGACCGATCTGCCGCTCCTCATCCCGCATCCCAACCTCACCCACGGCCGGACCCAGCGGTGCCTGGCCTCAGAGGTCGTGCGCTACGTCGGCGAGGCGGTCGCCTTCGTGATCGCCGAGAACCGCTATCTCGCAGAGGACGCTGCCGACAAGTTGGAGGTCGATTACGAGCCGCTCCCGGTCGTGATCACGCCGGAGGTCGCTGCCGCCGCTGAGCACCTCGTACACGACGATGTGCCCGGCAACGTGGCGGCCGACATAACCCAGGCAGTGGGCGACGTGGACGCGGTCTTGGCGGCCGCGCCGCACCGCAAACGCCTGCATCTGCGGTTCGAGCGAAGCGCCGCCCACCCACTGGAGGCGCGAGCCGTGTGGGCCCGATGGTCCGCGCCCGAGCGCAAGTTGACCGTCTACGACTCCACCCAGTCGCCGACTTCGATCCGAGGCGGCCTGTCCGTGCTGTTCGGGCTGCCCGAATCGAACGTCGAGGTGATCGCCCCTGACGTGGGCGGCGGCTTCGGGCCGAAGATCATGCTCTTCTACCCGGACGAGCTGCTGGTTCCTTTCGCGGCGATGCAACTGGGCCGGCCGGTCAAATGGACCGAGGATCGGCGGGAACACTTCACCGCTGTCAACCAGGAGCGGGGCCAAGTTCACGAGGTGGAGGTTGGCTTCGACGCAGACGGCCGGGTGCTCGGGCTCAGCGACGACTTCATACACGATGCCGGCGCCTACACGCCCTATGGGATCATCCTGCCGATCATCACCGCGGGGCAGCTGCCGGGACCCTACCGGGTGCCCAACTACCGCGTCCGCTTCCGCGCCGTCTACACCAACGCCACACCGACCTCGCCCTATCGGGGGGCTGGTCGCCCGCACGCATGTTTCGTGATGGAGCGGACGCTCGATGCCATCGCTGTCGCGCTGGGCCTGGACCGCGTCGAGGTGCGCCGCCGCAACCTCATCCAACGCGACGAATTTCCTTATGAGGTGGGTGTCGGGTGGCAGGACGGCAACCGGGTCGTCTATGACAGTGGCGACTACCCCGCGCTGCTCGAAAGGGCGCTCGAGATGCTCGGCCCTCGGCCGGCTGGCGACCACGTCGGGATGGGGCTGAGCGTGTACGTGGAAGGCACGGGGGTCGGGCCTTACGAGGGCGCCCACGTCCAGGTCCTGGTCTCGGGCAAGGTGGTGGCGGCGACCGGCATCCCGAGCCAGGGCCAGGCCCACGCCACTGTCTTCGCCCAGGTGGTTGCCGACCAGCTGGGCGTGGACGTCGCCGATGTCCAAGTCACGGGCGGCGATACCCGGCGCTTCCGGTGGGGGGTGGGCACGTTCGCGTCGCGGGGTGCGGTCACGGCGGGCAACGCAATGTTTGTCGCCGCGGGCATGGTGGCGGAGAAGGCGAGGCACATCGCCGCCGAGCATTTGGAGGCCGCCCCCGCCGACATGGAACTGGTGGGCGGCCAAGTGCGGGTCAAGGGCTCGCCGGACCGCGGCATGGCGCTGGCCACGGTGGCTGTGCTCGCCAACCCCGTCCGCTACGCCTTCGGAGCCGGCACCGAAGCGGCGACTCAGTTCACGCCGAAGCCGCGTCAAGGGCCGCCACTCCTGGAAGGCGAGCAGCCGGGGCTGGAGGCGACCGGCTACTACAGTCCGCCCGGGTCCGCTTGGGCATCCGGCTGCCACGCCGCTTACGTCCGCGTCGACCCCCAGACGTACCGGCTGCAGATACTCAAATACGTGGTGGTCCACGACTGCGGGCGGGTCATCAACCCACTGGTGGTACAGGGCCAGATCGAGGGCGGGGTGGCCCAGGGCATCGGTGGTGCCTTCTACGAGCGGCTGGCTTATGACGCGGAGGGCCAGCTTCGCAATGCATCCTTCATGGAGTTTCTGATGCCGTACTCGAGCGAGATTCCGGAGCTCGAGATCGACCACCTGGAGACGCCCTCGCCGCTCAACCCACTCGGGATCAAGGGGGCGGGCGAAGCGGGGGTGATTCCGGTTGGTGCGGTCCTCGCGTCGGCGATCGAGGAAGCGCTCGGAGTGCCGATCACCGAGATGCCGCTCTCGCCGCTGAAGCTGTACGAGCTATCTCGTCGTCCAGGCCGCTGACCCCAATCTTGAGGACCTACTCATCGACCCTGACGACGGCGGCTACGATGTTTCCCCCCGGCGGCCCCTGGTGAGAGTTGCGCTCCCCTCCGCTCACGTAGTTCGTAGTGCGGCCGGTCACCGACGCGATGAGCATCCCTCCCAGCGCCTTCCCGATCTGATAAGCGTCGGGGTCATCGAGAAGAGTGATCCTCTGACCGCGGATCTGATCGCTGCCTGGTATGACCGACTTGGCGAAGACATGAACGAGGCGCGACAGATCCGTTTTAGCCGGCAACCCGTTGCTGAAGCGGAGCCCCGCCGAGCGGAGGGCTTCCCTCACGCCGTCGGCATCGATGAAGTCGCGGGTGACCGCATGGCCGATCCGCAGCCGGCTTCGCGACGTGATCGAGTTGCCGAAAACAACGACCTCGCCATGGCGCTTCTCGCCCCCGGAGGAGGTCATGGCCACCTCCGAGTACAGGTCCCAGTCGCGACGCACCACGTCGTCCGACAG
>CAAGKR010157179.1_pt1 | contig 12171 bp, 16 predicted proteins | sample 2556971 | NCBI WGS metagenome assembly CAAGKR01 (sample SAMEA5207829, study PRJEB30636) | soil metagenome | biome: forest; feature: boreal; material: soil | place: USA | collected 2011-09 | depth 1 m
CGTGGCCTTTCACCCTCCGATACTTCAGGTTGAACCGGATGAAGAAACCCGGATACTACAATCAATCGGTTGTAGCCAACTTCGGAGTCCGACAGGCTTGCGGCGAGATCGTAATTCTCAACTGTGCCGAATGCCTCCACGTAGGAAACGTTCTGCAAGATTTGGTGGACATGGTAAAGCCGGACACGGTTGCACTGTGTCGTGCCGACCATCTGAATATAGATGGAACGGTCAACCCCGCGAAGACGGATTACATGAACATCGTCCGCGAGCATCAGGCGCTGTTCTTCTGCGGAGCAATTTACAAGGATTGGTTTTACAAACTCCGGGGATTCGACGAGACCTACGAACGGTTTTATGGTGCCGATGACAACGACTTCTCTGACCGATTGCTATACTCGGGCGCGAAGTTTGTGTATCCGACATCCTCGTACGTACAACATCAATGGCATCCTATCGCGACTGCGGACCCGCTTAAGAAAGAGAACGGGGAGTGGTTGACGAAAGAGGAGCTAGGTAAAACGTTACTGGAATCGCAACAAGCGGCACACCGCTATCAGGTCAAGAACACTGCGGACATGAAGGCGGGTCTGCTTAGCCCGATTAGGAATCGTGCTAGCGAGTGGGGGAAAATCGTGGACATCTCAGTAGTGATTACCACCTTCAACCGTCCTGCTTTGCTGAAAGAAACTCTTCTCAGCATCCAGAAACAAGAGATCGAGCATCTGGAGATCGTCGTAGTAGACGACGGCACAGATTCTGAGACGGCGACCGTTTGCAAAAATTACGGCGCGACTTACGTAAGAGTAAATCGCCCACAATCTACCACATATCGCAACCCCGCGAGACCGATCAATATTGGTGTGCGGTGCGCTAAGGGGAAGATAATTCTATTACAGAATGCGGAATGCAAGCATGTCGATCCGGGCACCATCGAGAAATTGACGAAGAGTGTCACAGACGATAATGCAGTATTCGCGCACGTGATGGGGACGAAGCCCGACGGTTCTATCGACGGGCCATATTGTGGTCCCGAAAACCCTAGGCCTTTTTTCTTTTGTGGTGCAATCAACAAATCATGGTTTGAAACCCTCCGGGGTATGGACGAAGATTACCCCGGTGGCGGGTTTGACGACGATGACTTTGGGGATCGTCTGAAAGTCTCGGGCGTAAACTTTGTATTCACTGATGTCTTAGTGATTCATCAATGGCACCCACATCTCGGAAGTCTCAGTACAACACTTCCGCTCCAGATGTACAAAGAAAAATCTGCCCAGATGAAAGACGGAAAGATAACCCCCGTTCGGAACTTAGGCCGGGACTGGGGTATTCTTGGAACGGAATCAATAGTTGTCCCGTGTGCGTATGACTTTGTTCCTTTTACTAGGGACACAGTGGTCGCACCCCGACCCGATCCTACTGTAGTAGTACAAGGGGGGCGGTATCGGTATGACAAGAGTGGGCTAGTGACCAACTGGTGGGACAGACATTCAAGATGAGAATAACATGTAAGCGCGGGCATCCTTGGAACCCTAACAAAAACGGAAACTGTCCACAATGCAACAAGGATATGGCAACACGGTTTCAAAAACAAAACCCTGAAAGAGTCTCAAGAAATCAAAGGATTTGGGGGTTGCTTAATCCAGAGAAAAAGCGTGCACTTGGACGAAAGTCCCAGCATACACGCCGTGCCCGGATTCGTGGGTGTGAGGGAGAATATACCTTAGATCAATGGACACGACTGTTAGTATTCTTTGGCCATCGCTGTTTGTGTTGTGGGTATTCTCAAGACGATTTGGCGTTAGTAGGTCGCAGACTTACTTTAGACCATGTTCGACCTCTAGCCCGAAGCGGCGACAATAGTATTGAAAATTTTCAACCATTGTGTTGTGGAAAAAGCGGATGTAACCAGCGCAAAGGTACTCGATGGATTGATTATCGGGCGGGTTATGTGCTAGAAATCCGCTAGAAAAGGAAATTTATGGCAGCAGTTCTCGAACCAGCGGGCAGTGGAGTAGCAGGCGTCCAGCCCAAAGGCATTACACAGCAGTATCAACTCGCAGCAACTAACTCGAACTTGAACACATCTACGGGCATCCATCCGTATGATTCAGGAACAATTCTTGGGACAGTTCCCCCCGGTAAAACAGGACTAAAGTTGGTCAGTGGTGTCGTCCAGCGTTCTAATCAGTTGCTATGCGATGCGACCCCCGGCGTTGTCGGCAATGCTCTTGTAGGCATCGCTGGAACAGGTAGAGCCATCCCTACTCCTGCCGCAGGAACGCTTAAATCCGACGGTCTGTCGGGTTCACCAGATCGGGAGTAAATTTTTGGGGCTTCGAAAAAGCGCCTTTGGCCACTTGCTCGCGGCCCCAAAGTAATTTGGAGGAACCATGCAGTCAGACAGGCAACTGAAGACTTGGTACTCCAAATACAATCGCCTGTATTGGAACGGCGAACTCCCTGAGGTTGTAATTCTCTGGGAACCTTATCCACAAAGCGACGGTGTCACTTGCCCGATTTGGGAAATCGCTGACAACTGTTTTGAGATCAAGATTGATCCTGCATTGAAAGGTGTTCCATGCTACTGGAGAATCGTGCTTCTGCACGAAATGTGCCATGTCGCTATTTGGAAGGAGCATCCAAAGCACTTGCACGGAAAAATCTTTATCAATGAGAAAAATCGTATTTATGCGATGGGCGCGTTGAAGCAGTTGTGGTAATAGATTCTGGAGGGGATCATGCCAAGCAAAAGGATGAAACATCAAAGCATCGACCATTATGCGGGCGCGTTGAAGTCTATCATGAAGAATAAGGAAGGATACTCGGCATCGCAATTGAGCGTCATGCTCGCAGCAGCAGACCGACTTGCGGTCCTCGATGACCTCCCCCGGCTGACGGGTGACTCAGGCCAGCCTATTATTCCGCAGACTTCTGGTCCCGACCCGTTGCTGGAATCTCTCAAAGCGCGGCACGCCGCGACGGGGGTGACTAATGCAACTGCTTAAAATCGCGACAACAGAACAGGCAATTGCGTTCGCAAAGCAATGGAAGCATCGCAATATACATCATATAGTGGATGTGGTCCACGCCGCTTTCGCGGCAGACTTCGCAAATGTGGTCATCACATCTTTTGTCGAGAACCAGATGAGAAAAGCCGCCGAAGCGGCGAAACCTAAGGTGGTGTTAGAATGAACGGCTGTCAATACCTCTTGAAGAAGTTCTCCGCACCGGCCAGTTATAACACCAGCCAGATTCAGTGGGATTACGCGTTCCTGACGAAGAGAGAATTTGTTGTGAGGTATGGGGAGAAGGCTTATGAGGACGCCAAAAACTCTTAGGGGTGCCCTCGACCAGATTCAAAAGATGCTCACAAGACAGTCGTATAGCGGAGATCTCTGGGATGTGCTTAGCGCCATTCGTGGCCCAGATTCCCGCGATAAGACGATCAAGCATGCTACGACTACGGTCATTCGTAGTTCGGCATTCCCGAAGAGACCTTGCGAGGAGCGAAGTTTCTATAGTGAAGACTCCGCTAAAAAAGCGGGGATTCGCAAACAGCTGTTCAAGAACAAGGAAGACTTCAACCATTTCCGCCAGCATGTTCGTGACGGTTTTGATTCGCTTGGTTTGAAATTGTTTGAAGTAAACTCGTAGACTAATTACCTATGAGCGGGTGGTGCTTAGCACACCACCCTTTTCTGTGCTAAGGAGAAAATATGAAGTTGGTTAATGAATTGTGGAATCTCTACGGTGACTTGTTGGTCGTAGAGAAAGTACATAGCCCGAATAAGAAAAACAACCAGACGTATTGGCGGTGTGTTTGTATTTGCGGTAACGAGGTCATGGCTTGGGGTCCGCAACTCCGAGGCAGCAAGAATCGACCCGGACAAACGAAGTGTGAAGATTGTCGGAATACAGAATTTGCGGAACGGGGCATCGCCCTCCGCACCACCGATACGATTTATCGTTCACTTTTATACAGATACAAGAGCCGTGCTAAAGCTAAAGGTCTACCTTTTCATCTGTCGCTGGAAGATGTGAGATCGCTTACCTCTTCGAATTGCCGCTACTGCGGGATTGGTCCTGTAGCAACCTATAGGAAGCATTCTCAATCCATAAAGTATACAGGCTTAGATCGTAGGGATAATCGCGAAGGGTACACGCTAAGCAACGTTGTTCCTTGTTGCAAACAATGCAACCAGTCGAAGATGGATTACAGCGAGGAAGACTTTACGTCTTGGGTTAAGCGGACGTACGAGCATCTATGCACGAAATTATAGACCGGCTGTATGTTGGTGGGGATAAGGAATATGAGCGGGTGAAGGATAACGCGGGATGGTCTTTTCTGCGTGCTGCGAAATACGGCCCCGGAGGACACCAACAAACCTTAAATTATCACACCCTCGCGGCACCGCCCGGAAAGAATTATCTTTGGGTTCGAAAGGGTAATCTTCTGGCTTTGAATTTGATTGATATAGACGATCCGGCCTTCATCCCCGAAAGTATGATACTTAAGGGTATTGAGTTTCTCCAAGAGCGTATGGCCGCAGGCGATAAAGTTTTATCGGCGTGTAACGCTGGTCACAATCGAGGCCCGACGATGGCGATGTTGTATATGCGGTCGGTTGGGGAATTACCACAACCCTTCAACAGAGCAAAGAAGATTTTTGGCGCACTATATCCGCCCCTCTCCCAAGATCATGGGATGGAATACGTAGCCCGCAAGATGTGGGACGAGATTACCCCGAAAGGATAGTATGCCGCAAAACATTATGGAAGACGGTCCGGGGCTCGCAGAGCGTGGCCGACAGACGAAAGCTACGTTGAACTCTGTGTCCCCTGATATTACGAAAGCCCCACCCGCCGCCGCACCACAGGAGGTCGATAAGATTCATCCGAAGGCAAAGTTTGGAAGTAATAAAGGCGAGAACCGTAATCTTCCTGTCGATCAGTGGATGAAGCCGCTCTCTAGTTTCAAGCACGGTACTGATTACGTCCCGGAGACTGGACCAGCAATATTACATAAGGGCGAAGCAGTAACTCCCGCAAAGGATAATATGGACCCCATGGCATTAGTTCCGGGCCGCTCCGAAGAGAAGCCTAAGAAAGAGATTCATGAAATCCGAACGCGTAAGGCGAAGACAGGGTTCATCCACGAGCATCATGACAAACATCCAGAGCATCACAAAATGGTAGAGCACACTTCCCCGGATGTTAAAGGGATGCTTGCTCACATGAGCGAGCACATGGGTGATGGTTCGAGTGATGCGGACGCGACAGGAGCACCGGCAGCAGGCGCACCACCCGCCGCAGGCGCACCAGCGGCAGGAGCACCAACAGTTTAAGGAGAATCTATGAAGAAACAAGGAAAAACCGCAGAGGGCCATGATCTTCTGCCAAACCAGAAGACAGCCCCGATGACTGTAGAAAAATCCGGCCCCGGCCCCTTCAAAGGGTCAAGAGCAGGAGAGAAACGCGCAGGCAGTACTAAGTACGAATGTTACCCCGACGCTTCTACTTCACCTGAAGCGTATAAGGGTGGAACGAAATAAGCGAGGAGCGGTATGAAAGTCGAAACGTTACTGACATGGTTTGATAAGCACAAAGCTGATCCAAATTATCAACATCGGGACATGTCGCTGGACGAATTCGACGCGAAAGCCCTTACCAGCTTCACCAATATGAAACAGGCGCATCAACAGCGTGTGCTTGACGTTTGCCGTGCATATAAAGTAGTCATTGATGAGCAGCCAGAAACGCTGGCGCAGATGTTGCGTTATCGTTTTTTAGCCCAGACGAATTTATTCGCACTTTGTCATCTTTTGGAAAAGTATCGTGATTGTTCTGACAAGACATACGTTTGGATTGATGGAACGATTCACAATACCCATGAAGAAATCTGCAACGAACATTTTGTAAAAAAGGACCCAACAGTTAAGACCTTCAAACAATTCGCGCAAGAATATGTAGACCAGAAGCAACGTTTACTACTCGTTCCCCGTGGTGGGTTTAAAAGTTCAATAGACATGGCGGACACGGTCCAATACATTCTGTGTTGGCCTGAAGTCAATGTCATCATTCTTACGGGCGTGTTGCAGTTGGCGAAAGACTTCGTCTCTGAGATCAAGGGCTTCTTCAAACTCGAAGAAGGGACGGTGGAAGATGTCAATCTGTTTGCGACGAAGAAAGCCATCAAGCCTCGAACGCTGGACGACGATACCACGTTCATGTTCCAAGTTCTATTCGCGGAACATTGCATAGACAAAGATGATGGCAGAGAGTCTGAATTTGATACCCCTGCCAGTTCCGTAGAAGGAACAGGTTCTACTGTTTGGGCAGCATCTATCGACCAGAACTTATCTGGTTGGCACGCGGGCATCATGAAGTTGGATGACGTTGTGACCAACGAGAACAGCCGCACGGTTGACCGCATTATAAACGTCAACAAGCAAGTCAGCATCAATAAAGCGATGCTCCATCCTTACGGTTTCTACGATAAAATCGGAACGTGGTACGACTCCGAAGATACGTACGGCCAGGACATGAAGCACATCGCCAAGTGTGAGAAGTCTGGCGATCCAATCAATATGAAGGTTTACCTTCGCCCGTGCTGGTGGCCGAATGCCGCCGCAGTAAAGGCGGGCAAAGTTGAGAGCGAGTTAGTCGAGAGCGATTACGAGTTGTGGTTCAATGTTCCCGGCCAACTGACATACCAATTCCTTCGCGGCGAAATGCATGACGCCGAAGGTTTTGCGATCAAATATCTGAACGATCCTACGCGAGCACACACGGTCAAGTTTCCCCGGGAGTTGCTCGAACGTAGAACTATACACTCCAACCTCCTCCCACAATCAGGACTGGTTGTCACCTGTATTGACACGGCCTATTCAACGAAGAGTTGGGCGGATTACACGGTCATGATTACGGCCCTGATTTATGGGGGCCGCTTTTACATCATTGACATGGCTCGGGGTAAGTGGAACGAATTTGAACTCCCAGTCAAGATTGCGTCTGTAGCGAACCAGTGGCGACCCGCACGCATGTGCATCGAGGAATCTGTTGGAGTGAAATGGCTCGGCAAAGAAATTTACCGAGAGATGGACAAGTTGCGCGTACGTGTACCGATTGAATTCGTGCCACTCGGCAAGGGAAGTAAAGCCACTGCTAAAGATCAGAAGGCGAAACCTGTTCTACGATACCTCGGAGACGACCGCCTACTGTTCGCTAACCAGATGGTCGGGCTAGAAGAATTATATACAGAACTCGCCAACTTTGGAACCGCAGCGGGCACGCATGATGACATCGTGAGCGCACTCTCGATTCTCGTTGACCAGTTCTCGTCATACGCAGATATGGAAGGAAAGAAACAAGAAGCCTCCCCCGACTTCGTAATCAGTTCCCAACAGAAGCAGCAGTACGATCACATCTACGGTAAGGGCACCTTTGAGAAATGCTTCAAACAGCATGCTCTAAATGTGGCTCTGGGGAACCCCGATATGTCTACGCAGGATGCGGTCAAAGCGGAGCAAGCTGCCGCAGGAAGTTATAGCGATCCGCTGGCGGACGCTGGATTATATTAGGAGCAATATGCCCGAAATGATTGATGAACAACTGATACCTGACGGTAATCCAAATGCAACAATTACCGGCGAGAACTTCAACAAATCGGGCGAAATAAAGGAAGTAAACGGAGACCTTTCTACACACTTGGGTATAGTGGTTCAATCCGCCCAAGCTGCACGAGATTTCCTATTGAATAAACAGTGGGGACTTTTATGGCGCGACTCGGACCTTCTTTTTCAAGCACCACGTCCGATGACCGTTTACGACAACACATATGTCCTAGAACCTAATGTAGTCCGTTTTACCGTTGCGAAAATTTGTAACTCAGTAGTTCCGCAATTGTACAAGGGCATGTTCTATGACGACCCGCCAATGATCCTTCGCCCTCGCCCCGGCGTCAAGCAGGAGATTACAGACGCGAAGACAGCTTTGTTCTCTTATATACTTGACAAGAGCAAGTTCAAGACAGAGACGAAGTGGGGTCTAGAAACGATGGCCCATCTTGGTACGGGAATCTGGAAGTGGGGATATGATTGGACCGAGATTATTACGTCCAAGCGTACAGCCGCCGTCCTTACAGTCAAGACAGGCCCGGATAACGCGCCTGACACTCACCTAATCCCAGAAGATAAACCACCGAATATTACAGTGACGACGAAAGTCGTACCGATGCCATTCTTCGAACACCGTCCGTTGGATGCAGTGCTCTTAGACCCTAAGCTAAATGTCTCGGACATCCGCGAAGCGCGGTGGGCTATTGACGTTCGTTCGATGGATTTTTACGAAGTAGACGCCATGAAATCGGCGTTGGAACTGGAAGCAAAGGACAACCCGTCAGTATTGGATGGTTGGACCTTCCCGAAGAATCTTAAAGACATGTGGGCGGTACAATCACCATCCGCGCCGAACCAGTCAGTCGAGCAAGCCCTTTACATGAAGGGTGCCGTTCACCATGCCCAAGATTCCAACATCGGCCACACGCCTAATCCGCTGATGACTAAGTTGGAAGTGCTTGAGTATTGGGATGCGAAACAAAAGATCATCGTCCTAAAGGGCGAGAAAGTGTTATATAAGGGAGACAACGAATTCAAACGTATACCGTTCTTGTCTGCAAACTGGTGGAATAGGCCGAAGTCGTTCTATGGAATGGGTCTGGGTCTCATCGTTGGACAGAACCAGAGAGTTGACCAGGGTACGATCAATGCAATTCTCAAAATTTTGTCATACGGTGTTAACCCGATTTATCTGAAGAAACGTGACGGCAACAATTTTACCCAGATGGTAAAGACAAACGTCGGTAAAGTCATGACGATTGACGGTGACGCAGACAAAGCGTTCAAGCTTATGGAAACCCCGAAAGTGCCTTCCGATGTTTGGCAAGCATTGCGGGAATCTGAGCAGGCGACTGAATCGTCTTCAGGCGCGGACCAGCAGTTAGTTCAGGGCAGTTCAGCAGGGCCACGGTCTTCGATGGGCAGAACATCAGGCGGTGCCGCAATTCAAGCGTCCGCCAGTGCAACTAGACTAGATGGTCCACTAGACAACTTCATCGAGCAAGTATTTAAACCATGGCTGTATATCATGGACGAACTCGTATTCACAAAAATGTCAGACGCGACTATCCTTCATATTCTGGGTGACGTGCTTGGCAAGCCATTAACGAAATCCATAAGCATGCAAGATTATTGGGACGCAACTATGGACTTCGAAGTTCTCGCGGGCGCGGCAATGTCTGCGAAACGTACTATGGCCCAGTCCATGACGATGTTGACACAGTTCCTCGACAATCCCCAGTTGTCGGATTCCCTCGCTAAACAGAAGAAGAAGATTGACTTCCTCACCATCTTCAAGATGTGGATGGAAGCGAGCGAATGGAAGAACGGTAACGATATCGTTGTTGATATGACTCCTGAAGAGATTGCGGAGCAGAAGGCAAACTCACCCGCAGCAATGAACGCGGCGAAGATGCAAGCTAGCCAGCAATCTACACAACAGAAGTTCGAACAGAAGGAATCGCTTGAAGATCAGTCAACGAACAATCGTATCAAACGTGATTTGGTGATTGCATCCGCTAAGGCTTCGGGTCTCTCGGAAAGTGTTGAAGGAGAACCGTCCACGGGTGGATTAGAAGGCCAGCAACCACAAGTAACGTAGTCTTATGTGGGTCGGTTAGGTCATAAACGACCCATATAGAGGTACACGTCGAACAGCGGGTTTCAACAAAGGTTGAAGGCGACGAAAATGAATGCGCTGGACAGAAAGAATTAAATGTTGAAAGCCTTTGTATTATTCCTCGCGTTGGCGTTAGGTCTGTCCACTCCCGTGATACAAAACTACACGCCTGTCGCCACAAAGACGGCCATCGAACAGCAGCACGCAACCACTCACCGTATTGCAGTTTATGATCTGCTAAAAGGCGACAAGTGGAACCAAGAAGTTGCCCATTGTTCAGGCACTGTCATCGGACCGCACGCAATCCTTACGGCTCAACATTGCTTTTTTGACAGCAACCTAATCCGGTTGGACGAGGAGAAAGACCCCATCCGGATTGTTGCCGCCCTAGTTGATGGTAACGACCATGTAATCTATCTCGTAGATCAAACCTTCAAGACGTGGGCCAGCATCAACGAGCGCACCTTGATCCCGAACGAACCTGTACACATCTGGGGATCACCGGGCCATAATAGTGATATATACCGCCATGGCTATTTTGTGAAGTACTCCACCATTAAAGAGTTGGACCCCGAATTGAAAGTGCAGTTTGAAATGTTCATTTTGCCGACATTTGGGGGAGATTCGGGTTCTGGAGTATTTGATGAAAATGGAAGTATCGTCGCGGTAACGTCTATGGGCGACACATCCGCCGACAGCGCAGATATGCAACTGTCCTTTACATCAGACCAATTGGACACTGCCACCCGATAACATAATCTTGGAGGAGACATGAAATTAATGCTCGCAATATTGTATTTGGTGGGGATGTTGATAATATGCCCCATACTGATAATTTTAACCTTAAGGTAGCATCATCTTGGAGGAGACATGCTGAAAGTAACCAATGAACTCAAAGGGTTAGACATCGAGTTGGAATTGACCGAAGACGAGCGTGGGGTCTTAGCCGCTAGCGTGAAGCAACGCGGCTTCGAAATCATGCAGAGAATTATGGAAGATCAAGTTCGGAAGTTCAATTTCAAATTACTTGATACCAATCCCGCGAAGCAAGAAGAAGTTCTCGCCGCTCACTACATCGCAAAAGGCGTGGCGCAATTTTACACGTCTCTCATGGAAAAGATCGAGAGCGAGTGCCAGATCGTTGCGTACAGTAATCGCAAACCGCAGGTTGAGAATGCAACAGAAGTACCTGAATTTCAGTAACCTTGGAGGAGGAAGTGTATGAGTACAACAATCGTAACACCTGAAGTGCTCGAAGTTGCGCCTATCGAACCTGTAGTTGCGCCTATAGCATCTGTAGTTGCGCCTACACCTGAAGTGAAGTGGCATGAATATCAGCCTGTCGATAGTGTAAACAGACCTGTAGGGGGGCTGCAACGATTCAGCTACACGACTATGGAAGAATTAGTCGCGCAGTTGGAAAAGGCGCATACCAACTCTATCCTTGGCATGCGTGATGTAAAACGCAAGGCCCGTCTCGGCACCCCCGAAGTGGACGCCCTGCCCGCAGAGTTAGAACGAACTTCGCGGATCATTGAATTCAAAGAGAAGCCGCTTACTACAGAAGAACGGTATGCGATCTCTCAGGATATGAACGATCCCGCGACATTTGAGTCCGCCCGCGACCGACTTTTAGAGTCTTCGTTCGGCGCAACTCCCGCGCAGTTACGCGAGACATTGAACGCACAACAGCAACAGACACAGCAGATTATCGCTCGCCAGAATGCTGAAGTGTGGCTTGAAAGGCACCCAGAATTTTATTCGTGTGCCGAAAATATCAACACCGTTTGTGAATGGATGACAAAGACCGGGCTACAACCATCCGTTAAGAATTTTGAATTTGCCCAAGCAAAGATGGAAGAAGCCGGATTGCTTCTTTCCTCTCCTATCGTGCGTGAGGTTCTGCCAGTGGTCACACCAGTTGTGACTCCCGAGGCGGAAGTACAGCCGCAATCGCAGGCTGTAGCAGTGGAACCCGTTCGAATTAACGAAGTCCCAGTGCCGCAATCGTCCGCCGTTGTTACGACGGAAAAGCGTACACCCCCGCAGTCTCATGTTCCGTCAGGCTTGAACAATCGTGTTGCCCCAGTGGGCGGTGCGATGCCGACAGGTGTTACGGATGCATGGACTCTGCGAGACATCGACGTAATGCCTTCCGAAGATTATCGGAAGCAGATTATGACAAACCCAGCGTTTGTCAAGCGTGTGAACGAGTTGGAATCAACTCGACCCCCACGTCCTCGTCGATAACAGGTAAATAAATATGGCTTTCTCCCCAGCGGGTAACCAGCTTTCCAACCTGCCTCAGTCCACGGTAAAGTTTTACGACAAGAAGTTCCGTGAGAATTTGAAGGCACAAACCCCATACGTCGCATGCTCGGAACGTCTCGATCTGCCGATGAATTCCGGTAACCAGTACGAAATGTTCATGTA
>CAAGKR010186269.1_pt1 | contig 12171 bp, 10 predicted proteins | sample 2556971 | NCBI WGS metagenome assembly CAAGKR01 (sample SAMEA5207829, study PRJEB30636) | soil metagenome | biome: forest; feature: boreal; material: soil | place: USA | collected 2011-09 | depth 1 m
CCACCACATCCGGGTGGTGAAGAACTTGCGCAACTCCGCCGTGATCGCGCCGCCCATCAGGCGCCACCTTCGGTGTTGCGGTTGAGTTCGGCGCTGGTGAGCTCGAAGAAGAGCTTCTCGAGGTCGTTCTCGTTGGCTCGCAGCTCGTGGATCGGCAGTCCGGCGCGCAGGGCGATATCGCCGATACGGACGAGGTCCCGCCCGATCACCTGGATGCTGCCGTCGGCCGCTGTGGCCTGCAGACCGGCCGTGGTCAGTGCCGCGATCAGCTGTTGCGGCTCGCTGGTGCGGACGGTCGAGACGTGCTCGGTCGGCAGGTCGCTGATGGCTCCCTGCCGGATGAGCTTGCCGTTGGCGATGATGACGACGTCGTCGACGGTCTGTTCCACCTCGGCGAGCATGTGGCTGGAGATCAGGATTGTCTTGCCCTGACCGCTCAGATGGCGCAGCAGCATCCGAAGCCAACGGATGCCTTCGGGGTCCAGGCCGTTGGCGGGTTCGTCCAGCAGGAGCACCTGGGGGTCGCCGAGCAGTGCGCCCGCCAGCGCCAGCCGTTGGCGCATCCCCATGGAATAGCCGCCGGCCCGCTGGCGCGCTGCAGCGGGGATGCCGACCAGCTCGAGCATCTCGTCGACGCGCTTGGTGTCGACGTGGGCCGTATCGGCCATCACCCGAAGGTGGTCACGTCCGGAGCGGCCCGGATGGAAGTTGGTGGCCTCGAGTGCCGCGCCGACGACGTGCTGCGGCGTCCGGAGGTGGCCGTACGCCTGGCCGCCGATCGTCGCGCTGCCGCTGGTCGGTCGGACCAGGCCCAGCAACATCCGCAACGTCGTGGTCTTTCCGGCTCCGTTCGGTCCCAAAAAGCCGGTGATCCGGCCAGGCTCGACGCAGAAGCTGAGGTTGTCGACCGCCGTCAGTGAGCCGAACTTCTTGGTGAGGTCGGCCACCTCGACGCGCATCTGCGGTTTCGAGTCATCCGTCATGAGTCCACCCCGAGCGCTTCATGTGGACAGCCAATCATGGCTACCTCTGGTGAGCACCGGTGGATCGCCCGGCGATTAGTGCTTTCGGGCAAACCGCCGCAAGAAACCGGCTGGAGCATACCTGCGGTAGAGCAGTGTGCCGACGGCCGCGACGAGCACCACGGCGGCGCCGAGCATCAGCAGACCAGATTGCCCGCCAGAGGTCGAGGCAGCCGCGGTGTTGGCGGCACCGGACACGGCCGGTGAGGACGTCGGTGGGGCTGAGGTCGGGGCCGCGGACGCGGTCGTGGTCTGGGTGGGGGGCGAGGTCGCCAACGGGATCGCGGTCGCGGCGATGTCGCTGATCCTGGTGATGACGCTGGCATTGCAGGTCACCGCGGATCCGCCTACGTTCCCGCTGCCGTTGCACTGGCTGATCTTGATCGGGATCGCGCCGCTGACCTTGGACTGGGGGTCGACCGTGCAGTGCACCTTGCCGCCTCCACCGTTGCCGGAGCCGTTGCACTGGGTGAGCATGCCACCGGTGACATGGGAGGGGGCGCAGTTCACCACGCCTCCGCCGCCTGTGCCTGAGCCCACGCACTGGTTGACCGTCGGGGCCGCCAGGGGCTGTGCATTGGGGGTGTCCCTGCCGATGTTGTTGACGACGTTGACATAGCACTTGATCGCGTGCGACGCATCGTTGTCCGAGGTGTTGCACTGCTTGATGTCGGTCACGAGGCTGACCGAGTCGGCCGTGAACGTGCCGTTGGGGGTGGAGCAGGGGCCGAGCGTGCACAGTCGCGTCACGGTCGTGCGGGAGTAGGTGGTCGTGCCACTGATCGTGTTGACCACGGTCACGGTGCACTTCATCGCCGTCGTCGCGCCCGCAGCCCCCGGCCCGTGGCCGTTGCACTGCTCGACCGCCATCGTGGCGGCACTGGCCGTGGTCGGCACAGCCATCCCCGCAATGGAGAACCCGCCGGCCAACAACATCAGGGCCATCACCATGGCGCGCCACCTCGGTCCCGACACCGAGCTCGGTGTCGGGATGCTCGGTGCCGGAATCGTGTCGGTTCTCATGTAGCCAGCCTTGGGAGAAGACATATCAAGCCCAACTGGATACCGGGCACGAGTGGAGTCAGGGGCACACGGTAGCCGCTCAGGGGCACCGGGCGAATTCCCCGCCCTAGGATGGAGGCACTATGACGGAGTGGTTGCTGGTTCTTGCCGGCGTCGGGTTGACCATCGGGACCGCCGTCTTCGTCGTCGCGGAGTTCGCGTTCGTGGCCCTGGACAAGACGACCGTCCAGCAGGCCATCGACGCGGGGGACACCGCAGCCAGGCCGGTCCTTGCCTCCTTGGCTCAGCTCTCAACGCAGCTGTCCGCCTCCCAGGTCGGCATCACCTTGACCACCCTGGTTCTCGGCTACCTCGCCCAGCCCTCGCTTGGCAGGTTGCTGCGCAGCCCCATGAGCGCCGTGGGCGTCCCGGCGTCGGCGGTCCAGCCCACCGCCACAGCCATCGCCCTGGTCATTGCGACCCTGTTCTCGATGCTGTTCGGCGAGCTGCTGCCGCAGTTCCTCGGTATCTCCGCGCCACTTCGAAGTGCCAAGCTCGTCGCCGTGCCGGTGCGCGTCTTCTCGGTGGTCACCAAGCCGCTCATCATCGTGCTCAACGGCTCGGCGAACTTGGTGCTCAAGGCATTTGGCATCACCCCACGCGAGGGACTCTCCGCTGCCCGAACCCCTCAGGAACTCGCGTCGCTGCTGCGTCGTTCGGCCGAGGCGGGCACCTTGGACGAGGGCACGGCGCGGCTGGTGACCCGATCGCTGGGTTTTGGAGACCGCACCGCGGCCGACGTCATGACGCCTCGGGTTCGCTGCACCTCCATCGAACGAACCGCAGCCTCGGAGGACGTGGTGAGGCTGGCCAGAACCACCGGTCATTCGCGCTTCCCCGTCACCGGCGATGACTGGGACGACGTGGACGGTGTGGTCCATGTCAAGCGTGCCATCGCCGTTCCTCACGAACGCCGCCGCGACGTGCCGGTCTCGGCGCTCATGGTCGACGCGCTGATGGTGCCAGAGACGATCCGGCTCGACCCGCTGCTCCTGATGTTGCGCGGAGCCAAGCACCAGATCGCCGTGGTCGTCGACGAGTATGGCGGGACGTCAGGCATCGTGACCCTCGAGGACGTTATCGAGGAGATCGTCGGTGAGGTGAGCGACGAGCACGATCGAACCCGCACCACCGGACGGATCAGCACCGACGGGTCCTGGACGGTGCCTGGTCTCTGGCGGCCCGACGAGGTGCGCGACCGGCTGGGCGCGCCGGTTCCGGACGGGCCGGCATACGAGACGATCGGCGGCTATGTCATGGCATGTCTTGGGCGGGTGCCGGTGGTCGGCGACGAGGTCTTCGTGACCGGCTGGAGCCTGCAGGTCCACGTCATGGACGGCCGTCGCGTCGATCGGCTTCGGCTCACCCCACTGCCGCAGGGGTCTGGCGAGGACGGCGATGACCGGTCGAGCCAGCGATTGGGTGGAGGCGAGCCCGGATGAGTCACGCGGCCGCGCTATGGCTCTCGCTGTTCCTGCTCCTGGGCAACGCGTTCTTCGTCGGCGCCGAGTTCGCAGTGATGACCGCCCGGCGCTCGCGGCTCGAGCCGCTGGCGCAGGCCGGAAGCAAACGCGCCAAGGTCAGTCTGCAGGCCCTCGAGCAGGTGGCGTCCCTGCTGGCCACCGCTCAGCTGGGGATCACGCTTTGTTCGGTGGGGCTGGGAGCCGTGGCCGAGCAGGCGCTGCACGAGATGATTTCGCCGACGTTGCTCCGGCTTGGCCTCTCAGACTCGCTCAGCCGCATCATCGCGCTGTTGGTCGCCTTGCTGATCGTGGCCTACCTGCACGTCGTGATCGGTGAGATGGTCCCCAAGAACCTCGCCATCGCCGGTCCCCAGCAGGCGGCCCTGCTGCTGGCGCCCGCGTTGCTGTTCGTCAGCAGAGCACTAAGGCCCGTGATTCGGCTGATGGTGGGTCTGTCGAAGGCAATGGTCCGGGCTCTGGGTATCGAGCCCAAAGACGAGCTGACCTCGGCCTTCACCGCCGATGAGGTCCAGCTCATTGTTGCCGAGAGTCATCGTGAGGGCCTGATCGAGTTCGAACGCCATGGTCTTGCGCGGCGGGCCCTGGAGTTCAGCGACCGGGTTGCCGGGGACGTCGCAGTGCCGCTCAGTGCGCTGGTGACTCTGTCGTTCGGCGCGACCCCGGACGAAGTCGAGCGGCTGGTGGCCAAGTGCGGCTTCTCCCGCTTCGTCATCACCGATGCGGCGGGCGAGGTCGTCGGCTACCTGCACCTGAAGGACATCCTGTATGCCGATGAAGCTCAGCGCAGGGCGCCGGTGCCCCTCAAACGGGTGCGGAGCCTGGCCACCGTGCGCTCCGGCGATGAGGTCGAGGACGTGCTGGCGACGATGCAGCACACCGGAGCCCACCTGGCCCGGGTCGTGGACCCCGAGGGCAATGTCAGTGGCGTGGTGTTCCTGGAGGACGTGCTGGAGGAGCTGGTCGGCGAGGTGACGGACTCCAGCCGGCGCTGACCCCGGCCCCCGCGGTGGTCGGTCAGTATGAGGCGGGCGCCGGACCCAGGCCGGTCAGCTGCTGGGCCAGGGGCAGGAGCTTCTCCGACTCCGTCTTGAGCAGGAACGCGTCGATGGAGGGTTCATTGTCGGCGCGGGCCTGGAGCGCGGCATGGGCCGTGAACATGATGATCTTCGCCTGCGGAGCCCGCTCTCTGAGCAACGGCGCGGCGGCGAGGCCGGGCAGCGGTCCGGCCAGGCCGTGATCCAGCACGATGATCCCCGGTTCGGATGTGGGTGGCGCCTCGAGGGCCTCTTCGGCGGACTCCGCGACGTGAAGGAGGCCGAAACGAGGATCCATGTCAAAGATGGCTTCTATGAGGAACTGGACGTCAGGGTCGTCCTCGATGACGACGAGGATCTTCGCCGAGTTCGGCGACTTCGGCGAGTCGACACCGTCCTTGTCCACATCCCGGGAATCGACACTGCTCATCGGACTCGCCTCGTTCGGTCTCGCTGGGTTCATCTGGGGAGTTTCACTGTGTTCTCACAGTAGTGACAACATGTTGGTCAGCTGCTGAGCCAGGGGGAGTAATTCACCGGTTTCGGTCTTGAGCAAGAACGCGTCTACGGCCGGCTGATTGACAACTCGGGCCTGGAGGTCGGGGTGGGCGGTGAAAAGGATGATCTTCGCCCCTGGAGCCGCCGCTTTCAACTGCGGCACGGCTTCGAGGCCCCTCAGCTCCCCTGCAAGACGGTCATCAAGGACGATGATCTCCGGTTCCTTGGTTCGTGCAAGCTCAACGGCCTGCTCGGCCGAGTCGGCCAGCCCGGCCACCGAGAAGCGGGGATCCATGGAGAAGATGGTCGCGATCAGGGACTGGATGTCCGGGTCGTCCTCGACGATGACGACGGATTTCATCGGCGTTACCTTTCCTCTGTCGGGCGCGTCCCAGGGTTCTTGGGCAGCAAGAGCATGAAACACGAGCCGTGGGGAACGTTGGGCTGGAAGGTAGCCCGACCGCCGTTGGCCTCGGCCAGTCCGCGCACGATCGACAGCCCCAGGCCGGTGCCCTTCTTTCCCCTCGTGCTCGGGATGTCAGCCCTGGCGAACTTGCCGAACAACTTGGTCGCGAACTCGTGCGGCACGCCCGGCCCATGATCGACGACCCTGATCTCGACCATGTCCTCCAGCTGGCTCGCCTCGATCCGCACCGGCGGCTCGCCGTACTTCAAGGCGTTTTGCAGGTAGTTGTCGATCATCCGTCCCAGGTGGGAAGGATCGACCCAGACCACCAGATCCGGTGAACAGGACACCGACACGCCCGCGGTGTCCCTGCCGCTGGCCACGAGGCATTGGCTGATGGCCTCCGACAACACGATCAGCTCCGGCTGGGTGCTCAACACACCGCCCTCGATGCTCGACAAAGTCAGTAGGTCGTTGACGAGATAGGTCAACTTGTGGGATTGACGGTCAACCGTGGTGACGAACTGTAGCCGCTTCTCCTCACTGAGCGTTGCCCAGTTCTTCGACAGGAGCGAGGAGAAGCCAACCATCGACGCCAGCGGCGAGCGCAGGTCGTGGGCGGCGGTGGCGATGAAGCTCCGCATGGCCTCGTTGACCTCCCGCAGCTCGATGTTGGTCATGTCGACCTTGTTCCGCTCGACTGCAAGGTCGTCCAGCATGTTGATGAGGGCCTTCTGGGTGGATTCGAGTCGGGTCTTCTCGGTCTCGAGATCCTCCAGGATGTTCAGCATGGCGCGTTGGTTGTCGCCCTGTCTCTTCTGCTCTTCTCCCGCGTCGCTCAGAATGTTGAGGATTGCCTGCGTGTAGCTCGCCTCGTCGGCTGCCTCCAGTGCCTGGGCTGCGTGGGTGTGCTGTTGAGCAGTCGTCTCAGCGGTGGTCACCTGGCTCACCTCCATCGGCCTGGCCATACTCCTTGAGATACTCGACTTCCTTCTTGAGCTCGATCATCTTGAGTTCACGTCCGACGGTCAACCGCTGGAACCGCTCGAGCTCTGCCAGCCGGTCCAGCTCCCTGGCTTGCTGCCCGACGAGCTCCCTCTGGGCGGCCACCTGTCTGGTCACGTCGCGGGCGGCGGCGAAGACGCCGACCACGTTTCCCCGCTCGTCGCGCAAGACCGAGGCGTTGTACAGAACCTCGGTGAGCGTCTTGTGCCCGTCGCGGCCGCGCAGGGTCAGCGGGTAGTCCACGGCCATTCCTTCGGTGAACACCTGTTGGTAGATCTCTTCTGCCTTCTTCGGGTCGGTGAAGTAGTCGGAGAAGGAGGTGCCGATGAGCTTGTCGCGGGGGACCCCGGTGAGCTTGACTGTGGCCTCGTTGGCGTCGGTGATCTTGCCTTCGGGGCTGATCGCGACGAATGAGTCCAGGCTCGCCTCGATCATGGACCGGGCGAGTTCGAACGTACGTTTCTGTTCGCTCAGGTCGCGCGCGATCGTCGATGCGCCGACGATCTGGCCGTGGATGTCGTGTATGGGAGAGACCGTGAGCGAGACGGGTATCACCGTTCCGTCTTTTCGGACCCGGGGGCTTTCCAGGCGCACCACAGGCTGGCCGGCCTTGAGCTTGGCCAGGGAGTCGGGGATCTCGTTGTCGTAACCGGCGGGCATGATGATGCCGGCGGACTTGCCGATGACCTCGTCGCTTGGGTAGCCGAATAGCCTCTCTGCGGCCGGGTTCCAGGTGGCGACAACGCCATCGAGTGTGTTGCTGATGATGGCATCGTCAGAGTGCTCGACGATCGCCGCCAAACGTTGGGCGGCCTGCAGCGCCTGCATCTGCTCGGTCACGTCGCGGGAGATCACGGATGCGCCGACGACCGTCCCGTCCGTATCGAGGATCGGTGAGACGGTGAGCGAGGCCGGGAACACCGTCCCGTCCTTTCGGACACGCATGGTCTCAAAGTGTTCGACAGGCTGACCGGCCCTGACCCTGCTCAGGATGTTCCTGATCTCGTCGGGTCGATCCTTGGGAGTCACTGCCTGGGTGGACCTGCCGATGATCTCGTCGCTGGCGTAGCCGTACAACCTCTCGGCGGCCGGGTTCCAGCTCGTGATGATGGCGTCCAGGGTGCTGCTGATGATGGCATCGTCGGAGTGTTCGACGATCGATGCCATGCGTTGGGCGGCCCTGACCGCCTCCCTGTGCTCGGTCACGTCGCGGGCGTTCACCGATGCGCCTACGATCGCGTCGTTCTCGTCGCGGATCGGTGAGACGGTCAGCGAGACCGTGACCGCTGTTGCGTCTTTTCGGATACGGACCGTCTCAACGTGGTCGACAGACTCTCCGCCCCGGATCCTGGCCAGGATGGAGCTGGTCTCCTCGATTCGATCCTTGGGACTGAGGAGATCGACGGACTTGCCCATCATCTCCTGGCGGGAGTAGCCGTAGATCCTCTCGGCGGCCGGGTTCCAGGTCGTGACAACCCCTTCGGGCGTCTGGCTGAATATGGCATCGTCGGAATGCTCGACAGTGGCAGCCAGGCGGCGACGATCCCATTCCGCCTTGCGGTAGTTGGTCACGTCGCGCATTGCTGCGAGCACCAAGGCGCCGCCCCCGCCGTCCATGGGGGACAAGACGATATCGACCGGGAACTCGGTGCCATCGGCTCGCCGTCCGCTCAGCCTCACGTCGGTCCCCGTGGGTCGAGTCCTGGGCGCCGGGTTGTTGGCCTGCCGGTGCGCCGGGTGTACCTGCCGGGCAGACCCTGGAACCAGCGTCTCCAGGGATGCGCCGATGAGGTCGTCGCGCTGATAGCCGAACATCGATTCCGTCTGGTGATTGAGGAACCGGATCACCCCGGACGTGTCCACCCCCACCAGGGCATCAGGGACCGCCTCCAGCAGGCTTTCGAACCCCATCGTCTGCGGGGCCATCTGGTTTCCCTTCGAGTCTTGGCGAAACTCGAAAAACTGGCAGCAAACTCAGAACTTCTGCCAAGAACTTTACGCCGGAATCTGTTGCCACGGCAGGGGTGCATGATACTGGTGCCCCCGGCAGGATTCGAACCTGCGCTTCCGCCTCCGGAGGGCGGCGCTCTATCCCCTGAGCTACGGGGGCCAATGGCCACGGTTGTTGACATTCTCTTCGTGCTTTGGCGCGTCGCTGAGGTTAGCAGCCTAGGCTGCTAACCATGGAATGGGGCGGTTCCACCCAAGGTGACCCGGTGCCGGGCGTTGAGCCGGCGGCTGGGCCTAGCGGCGGCCCAGGCGGTGTCAGCGGGCGCGTTCTCGTCTGCGACGACACCGAGCAGATCAGGCGGCTCATCCGGGTCAACCTCGAGCTCGACGGCTACGAGGTCGTCGAGGCGGTCGACGGTGTTGCGGCCTTGGAGATGCTCCAGGACCTCACCCAGCCGCTGCCCGACCTCATCACTGTGGACGTCGTCATGCCGCGGCGGGACGGGTGGTGGATGGTGTCCGCGATCCGGGCCGACCCCAGACTGGCGCACATCCCTATCGTGTTGGTCACGGCCTCGACCCAGGACAGTGATCGAGCCCATGCCGAGCGGGCTGACGTCGACGAGTTCGTGGCCAAGCCGTTCGATCCGCAGGAGCTGCTCACCAAGATCGAGGCCCTGGCCGGGATCCACCACGCCTGACACGGGGCCGGGCCGGCACGGGCAGGTCCCTGGCTAGAATCTTCGGGGTGACCCCCGAACAACTCGTGCTTGCCATCCGTAACGCCCTCAACGACGCCGTTGCCGCCGGCGAGCTTGCCGTGGATGTGCCTGATGAGGTGCGCGTGGAACGACCTCGGAACCGCGAGCATGGCGACTGGTCCACGAACGTCTCGCTGCAGCTGGCCAAGGGAGCCGGTGTACCGCCCCGCGAGGTGGCGACGCGCCTGGCGACCCGTCTCGGCACGGTCGAGGGCATCAAGGCTGTCGACATCGCAGGGCCTGGCTTCCTCAACATCACCGTCGAAGCCGCTTCGGCCGGGGAGCTGGCACGCACGATCGTGGCGGCGGCGGGGGACTACGGCCGCAACGACTCCGAGGCCGGTCATATCATCAACCTCGAGTTCGTCTCGGCAAACCCGACCGGCCCGATCCACCTCGGCGGCACGCGCTGGGCTGCCGTCGGCGATGCGCTGGCGCGCATCTTCGAGTTCTCCGGCGCGCAGGTGACCCGCGAGTACTACTTCAACGACAACGGCGCCCAGATAGACAGGTTCGCGCGGTCGTTGCTGGCCGCAGCCAAGGGCGATCCGGCCCCGCAGGACGGCTACGCCGGCGCCTACATCGACGATATTGCCACTGCGGTCATGGAGCAGGAACCGGGAATCCTCGACCTACCCGACCCACAGGCACAGGAACGCTTCCGGGTGCTCGGCGTCGACCTGATGTTCACCGAGATCAAGGCGTCCCTGCACAACTTCGGCGTCGAGTTCGACGTCTACTTCCACGAGAACACCCTGCACGAGTCCGGTGCCGTCGAGCGTGCCGTCGCCCGGCTGACCGAGCTGGGCGTGATGTACGAGAAGGACGGCGCCACCTGGCTGCGCACCACCGACTACGGGGACGACAAGGACCGCGTCGTCATCAAGTCCGATGGCCAGCCGGCCTACATCTCCGGTGACCTTGCCTACTATCTGAACAAGCGGGAGCGCGGCTTCGACCGCGCGTTCATCATGCTCGGGGCCGACCACCACGGCTACGTCTCCCGGATGATGGCCATGTGCGCGGCCTTCGGCGACACCCCGCACGAGAACCTCGAGATCCTCATCGGTCAGATGGTCAACCTGATCCAGGACGGCCAGCCGGTGCGGATGAGCAAGCGGGCCGGGACCGTGGTGGTGCTGGAGGATCTCGTCGAGGCCGTGGGAGTGGATGCGGCGCGCTATGCGCTCACCCGGTCCTCGACCGACTCCATGATCGACATCGACCTGGACCTCCTGCGCAAGCACACCAACGAGAACCCGGTCTACTACGTCCAGTACGCCCACGCCCGGACCTGCAACGTCACCCGGCTGGCCGGGCAGGATGGCGTGCATCTGGGCGACGGGTTCGACCCCTCGCTGCTGACCCACGGGTCCGAGGCGGCGCTCCTGGCGATCCTGGGCGACTTCCCAAGGACCGTCGCCCAGGCGGCCAGGCTGCGCGAGCCGCATCGGGTCCCGCGCTACCTCGAAGACCTCGCCGGCCGCTACCACAAGTGGTATGACGACTGTCGGGTCCGCCCGCGCGAGGCCGGCGAGGAGGTCACCGACCTGCACCGCACCCGGCTCTGGCTCAACGAGGCCACCAGGATCGTCCTGTCCAATGGCCTTGGCCTACTCGGGGTGTCGGCCCCGGAGCGGCTCTGATGCCGGCCCATGAGGCCGGCGCCCTGCACGCCGAGGGTGGACACCACGGCCCATCGTGGCTGAGCCCCCCGCAGGACGTGAATGCCTTGGTACCGGTGCTGTGGGCGCGCTCAGTCCGGCGCTCGGATGAGGGCGCGCTGACGGTCGCCGGCCTGGACGTACGTGAGCTCGCCAGTGAGTTCGGCACCCCGGCCTACGTCCTTGACGAGGAGGACTTCCGCTGCCGGGCACGGGAGTTCCGAGCGGCCTTCGACGAGGTCTTCCAGGATCTATGCGGCGGCGCCGATGTCTACTACGCCGGCAAGGCTTTCCTGTGCACCGCCGTGGCGCGGTGGATCCACGAAGACGGCCTGAACCTGGACGTCTGCTCAGGTGGGGAGCTGGCCGTGGCGATCCGCGCCGGCCTGCCCGGCGGGCGGATCGGTGTACACGGCAACAACAAGAGCGTCGCCGAGATCGAGGCGGCACTTCGTCACGGGGTCGCCCGCATCGTGGTCGACTCCTTCGAGGAGATCGAGCGGGTGGCCGGCGCCGCCAAGCGACTCGGTGTCATGGCACCGGTCATGGTCCGGGTCACGGTCGGTGTCGAGGCGCACACCCATGAGTACATCGCCACCGCGCACGAGGACCAGAAGTTCGGCTTCAGCCTGGCCGGCGGGCAGGCGGCCGAGGCGGTTCGTCGCATCCTGGGCCACCCGGCAAGCCTGTCCCTGCTGGGTCTGCACTCCCACATCGGCAGCCAGATCTTCGACACCAGCGGCTTCGAGGTAGCGGCCCGCCGCGTCCTCGGGCTGCATCTAGAGGTCGCTCGAGAACATGACATCCAGCTGCCAGAGCTTGATCTCGGTGGTGGCTTCGGCATCGCGTACACCACCCAGCACGACCCGATGTCTGCGCGCGACCTGGCCACCGGCATGGCCCGGATCGTGCAGCGGGCCTGCCAGGACGAGGGCGTGCCCGTCCCACGGATCTCGGTCGAGCCCGGCCGCGCCATCGCCGGACCGTCGACCTTCACGCTCTATGAGGTAGGCACGGTCAAGGAGGTGCTCCTTGACGGCGATGCCTCTCGTACCTATGTCGCCGTTGACGGCGGGATGAGCGACAACATCCGCCCGGCGCTCTACGACGCCGACTTCTCATGCACTATCGCCAGCCGCGCCAGCCAGGCCCCCGCAACGTTGGCCCGCGTCGTCGGCAAGCACTGCGAGAGCGGCGATATCCTGGTCAAGGACGAGTTCCTGCCCTCTGACATCCGGGCAGGGGATCTGCTGGCCGTTCCCGTCACGGGCGCCTACTGCCGGAG
>CAAGKR010184273.1_pt1 | contig 12162 bp, 8 predicted proteins | sample 2556971 | NCBI WGS metagenome assembly CAAGKR01 (sample SAMEA5207829, study PRJEB30636) | soil metagenome | biome: forest; feature: boreal; material: soil | place: USA | collected 2011-09 | depth 1 m
GGGTCAGAATAGCTGCTCCCGCTATACTCCAGAAAATAACGCGCCGATAGAACGACCAGGTTTTGCCACCCAGTTTCCGGCGGCGAATCTCCACTGGCTTTTGCCGGCGCAGGAATCTCGGTTCTTCGTCGGAGATTAGCTCAGGACGGTAGGCTTCGTGTTCGGCGGCGGCCGAAGCAGCGTTACGTTGCATGGGTTTCAGGCGTTCCAAACGACCACCTCATTCTCGAGCGTTACTCCGTATGCAACACGCACGCGCTCGCGAACTTCGTTAATCAAAGCCAGCATCTCGGCTGCGGAAGCTTTCCCAGCGTTCACAAAAAAATTGGCATGGCGGTCGCTTACTTTGGCGTCACCGCGGCAGAGGCCTTTCAAGCCTAATTCATCGATCATGCGGCCGGCGGATGCGCCCGGTGGATTCTTGAAAATGCAGCCGGCAGTCTTCTCGCCCATCGGCTGGCTCGCTCGGCGCTTCTCGTTGCAGATACGAATACCTTGAAGAATTTCCTTGAACGGCTTGGAGGGAAGTTCGAGCTTCACTGAGAGCATCATATCATCGGGGGCAAAAGAAGTGTGGCGGTATTCGAACGAAATTTGTTCGCCTTTGAGGATTTCGATGGTGCGGGACGCAGCGCGATAGACTTTTACTTCGCGTACGTAGGAACCGATTTGCGTGCCGTACGCTCCGGCATTCATGCGCAGTGCGCCACCGACAGTGCCCGGCACGCCGATGAGGCCCTCCATGCCGCCTAGGTCATGCTTGGCGCAAAGGGTTACGGTGCGGCCGAGGTCGGCAGCGGCATCGACGCTGGCGAAGTTGCCGTCGATGACCACTTCCTGCTCAGGCTTGGCGAGTTGCAAGATTACGAAGGGCAATTCGCCGTCGATGACTAGAAGATTTGAACCACCGCCAAGAAATTTGTGGGGGATGGCATAACCATCCAAAAGGCTCAATATTTCGGGAATGGAATCGTGGCGATGAATGCGCACCAGGTCCGTGGTGCCGCCGATGCCGAGATAGGTCATCTCCGCGAGCGAAGTTCCGTGCACCAACTCGTTGCCGAGCTGCTGGACGCCCGCGATCAATGTGGGATCGTCAATCCGCATCTTTCACTTTCACTTCGGCGCTTTGACCATTCTCCGCTGCTAGAAGGGCCATGAGTTCGTTGCTGGCGCGGCTGACGCTGCCGGCGCCGATGGTCAGGATCGCGTCGCCCGGTTTCGCTTCCTGCAGCAGAAACTTAATTCCATCCTGCATGGAATGATAGTAATGGACATTTTTGTGGCCGGCGTCGCGGATGCTGGCGGCCAGGGCGTGGCTGGTGATGCCGTGTATGGGCGCTTCACTGGCGGCGTAAATATCCGTGAGCACAAGAATGTCGGCTTGATTGAAAGCGCGCGAAAAGTCGTCCCAGAGATGTTGCGTGCGGGAATAGCGATGTGGCTGGAACAGCACCAGCAGGCGGTTGAATTTGCAGCCGCGTGCCGCTTCCAGAGTAGCGCGGATCTCCGCCGGGTGATGACCGTAGTCGTCGACGACCGTGATGTTGTTGACGACGCCCTTCACATCGAAGCGCCGGCCGACGCCGGCAAATCTTGCCAAGCCCTCGCGAATCAGGTCGGTTGCAACGTTCAGATAAAGAGCGACGCCTGCAGCGGCGGCGGCGTTGCGAACATTGTGCATGCCGGGAGGATGCGGCAGCTGGAATACCCCGAGGTCGTCGCCTTTGTAGGTGAGCCGGAATTCGCTGCCGAGGCCCACCATTTGAATGTCGCTAATCACCAGGTCGGCCTGGCTGGAACTTCCGTAGGTGAGAATCGGCCGCTTGACGTTGGGGATGATGGCCTGAACATTCGGCTCATCCAGGCAGAGAATCGCCGAACCGTAAAACGGAATGTGATTCACGAATTGCAGAAAAGCACTTTGAATGTCTTCGAGAGAGGAATATTGATCCAGATGCTCGCGGTCGATGGTAGTGACCACTGCGACGACCGGATCGAACATCAGAAAGCTGCGGTCGCTTTCGTCGGCTTCCACTACAAAGTATTCGCCGCGCCCCACGCGGGCAGTGGTGCCTGCGTGATTTACTTTCCCGCCGATGACAAATGTGGGATCGAGATTCGCGGCAGCCAGAATCGAGGCGACCATCGAAGTGGTGGTGGTTTTTCCGTGCGCGCCTGCAACCGCGATGCCATATTTCAGGCGCATCAGTTCGGCGAGCATTTCCGCGCGCGGAATCACGGGAATCTTTTGCTTTTGCGCTTCGATGACTTCCGGATTATCGGCTTTCACTGCTGAGGAAGTTACCACCACGTGCGCGCCCTGGACGTTTTGCGCTTCGTGGCCTTCAAAAATCGTTGCTCCCAGTTCCTGTAGCCTTCTGGTTATGGCCGATGGCCTGGTGTCGGAACCGGAAACCGAATATCCCAGCGTCAGCAGAACCTCGGCGATGCCGCTCATGCCGATGCCGCCGATGCCGACCATGTGAATGCGTCGAAAATTGCGAAACGATACCATCATGGCCGTTCAGTCACCTCCAGCGAGAATAGGCTCGGCGGTGAATGTGCGGATTCGCGCAACGCTTTCGATCAAGTCGACAATATCCCGCGCGGCATTGGGGTACGCGAGGCTGCGCGCTTTCGTCGAAAGGCCTTCGAGTTCCTGCGGATGATCGAGAAGAGCAAAAATCTCCTTTGTTAAACGCTCTGGCGTCAATTCGCCTTCGGGAATCAAGCGGCCGGCATCGGCATTCATCATTTCCTGCGCGTTGCGCAACTGGTGGCTGTCGGTGGCGCGGCCGAACGGAATAAAGATCGCCGCGCGGCCGGCTGCGGCTACTTCCGCGACAGTAATTGCGCCTGCACGGCAGACCAGCAAATCCGCCCACGTAAATCGCTGCGCCATGTTCTCGATGAACGGAACAACTTCGGCGGCAATTCCGCGCTGTTCATAAGCCGTCTTGACCATGGTGAGGTCGCGCTCGCCGGTTTGATGCACGATTTGCAATTCGCCCTTTCGTGCTGCAAGTAGATCCATCGCCTCTATAAACACGCGATTGATCGGCAAGGCCCCCTGACTTCCGCCGGTCACTAACAGCCTAAGCGGCTCTCCTGGCTTGTGCGGCTGGATAGCGAAAAACTCTTCACGCACCGGGCAACCGGTGACAATCGCTTTTTCTCCCCAGGCTTTCGCGGACACTTCATACCCCGTGGCAATGCGCTTGGCGAATCGCGCGAGCGCCTTGTTGGTGAATCCCGGCTCCGCGTTGGGCTCGAAGATTACGTCTGGGATGCCTTTGAGCCAGGTCGCGAATAGCATCGGCCCGGCCGCATATCCTCCAACGCCCAAGGCAACTACAGGCTGATGCCGCTTCAACACACCGAAGGCGTCGCTCAGCCCACTACCCAGCATGCCGAGGTTTCGCAGCAACGTCGTTCCGCCTTTTCCTTTCAATCCAGCCACGCGCAACGTCTCCAGCGGCAAGCCAGCTTGCGGCACCAGCTTCATTTCAATTCCGCGTTGTGTCCCAACCAGAACCACGTCTCGATCCGAACCTCGCGACATCCACTCTTTCGCAATTGCCAGCGCCGGAAACACGTGACCGCCCGTTCCCCCGCCGGCAATCAATAATTTCACGGCTTAGTCCCGCGGCCCAACGGCCGGCGCCGCTTGCTGCGCAATATTCAGGAGCACGCCGGTGGCCAACAGCATCACTAGTAAACTCGATCCGCCGTAGCTCACAAATGGCAGCGGAATGCCTTTCGTCGGCATCATCCCCAGAACCACGGCAAAATTAATCAGCGCCTGGAATACCACCATGGCGGTTACACCGACCGCCAACATGCGGCCGAAACCATCCGGCGCATTAAATGCGGCGCGCAATCCGCGCCAGGCAAACACGGCGAAAAGAGTGATCAAGATGGTCGCGCCGATGAACCCGAGTTCCTCGCAGATAACCGCATAGATAAAATCGGTGTGCGCTTCTGGCAAATAAAACAGCTTCTGTTTGCTCTCCATTAATCCAACGCCGGTGAATCCGCCAGAACCAACCGCGATGAGCGATTGCAGTAGTTGAAATCCAGCGCCCTGCGGATCCGTGTCTGGATGTAGAAAAGCAATAAACCGAGCCATGCGGTAAGGAACATGGATGATAGCAACGAACAAAATAGGCAACGCGGTGGCTGCGCCGAGAGCGAGCCATTTCCAGGAAAGCCCAGCGACGAAAAGGATCGCAGTCATGATCAGCACAATGTCCACGGAGGTGCCCAGGTCCGGTTGCGCCAGAATCAGCGCCACGCAAACCAGAATCGGCGCAACCGCCGGAAAGATAGTCTGCAGAAAATCCTGTTTGGTGAATTCCAGGCTGGCGGTGGTGCGGCGCTTCAAATCCAGAAACCAAGCCAGATATAAAATTACGCCGAGCTTCGCCAGTTCGGAGGGCTGAATGTTTAGTGGCCCAAGCTTTATCCAGCGGTGCGTGGCATGCGATTTATCCAGAAAGAAAGCTCCGATCAACATCAACACGACCAGACAAAGGGCGGTATAGACCACTGCGGGTTCGCGCAGCCGGTGGTAATCGAACTTCATCAGCGCAAACATCCCGAGCAGGCCGAGCGTCAGCCAGGCGATTTGCCTGACAACGAATATATAAGAGTGGCCGTACTGGTGTTCGGCGGTCACTGCCGAGGCGCTAAAAATCATGACCGCGCCGAGCAGGCAGAGCACTAAGGTCACACCAAAAAGCCAGCGATCCATATCCGAGCGTCTCGCCAATTGATTTACTCCTTCCCCGCTGAGCGGCCAACGGTTCTTTGGTCGATACCGCGGACCAGGTCTTTGAAGATCTGGCCGCGCTGTTCGAAATTCTGAAACTGATCGAAGCTGGCACAAGCCGGAGCCAGTAGAACGATGTCTCCCGGTTGCGCCGACCGCGAAGCCATTTGCACCGCATAATCCAGCGTGCCGGCACGCTCGGTAGTCACACTGCCGGTGATCTGGCTTTCAATCTTTTCGGCGGCAGCGCCAATCAGCAGGACGAGAATCGCTTTCTCTCGCAGCGGCTCCCGTAACACCGTGTAGTCGCTGCCTTTATCCTTACCACCCAGAATAACTAGAATCCTGCCGGGAAACGCGTCCAGTGCCTTCAATGTTGCGTCCACGTTGGTAGCTTTCGAATCATTGTAGTAAAGGACGCCACCAATTTCCGCTACAAATTCCAGGCGGTGCTCCACGCCTTTGAAGCTGCGTACGGCATCACCAATTTTATTCGCGTCCACGCCAGCCAGGCGCGCCGCTGTGACCGCAGCCAAAACATTTTCTACATTGTGTGTTCCCGGTAATGGGATTTCACGCAGTTTCATAACAAATTCTTCGGTTTTGCCGCGCAACACCAGAATATCTTCTCCACGAACGCAAGCGCCTTGAGCCACACCCTGCCTGCGACTAAACCAGAAAATCTGCGATTTCGCAGGTGCTATCTGACGCGCCAGTGGCTTGTCCAAATTTAATACCGCGGCATCCAACTCCGTCTGATTTTCAAACAATCGCGCTTTCGCCGCTCCATAGGCTTCAAGAATCTTGTGGCGGTCCAGATGATCGGGCGTCAGGTTCAGGAGCACGCCAATATCGGGGCGAAAGGTCTCGATTAATTCCAGCTGAAAGCTGCTTAGCTCCACCACCGCCACCGTATTAGACGTCAGTTTTTCGACAACAGAAATCAACGGAGTCCCAACGTTTCCGGCCATGATCGTTTCCACTCCGGCGCTTTTCAGAATGTGGTGAACCAGCGTGGTGGTGGTGGTTTTTCCGTTCGATCCGGTGATGCCGATCAATTTCCCATTGAGAAAACGGTACGCCAGTTCAATCTCGCTCCAGATGGTGATGCCCTTGGCGCGCGCGGCTACCAGAAACGGATCGTCTGCGCGAACCCCCGGGCTCGGGATGATCAAGTCTTGCGCCAGAAAAGTTTTCTCCGTGTGGCCGCCAAGCTCAAGACTGACATTCGAATCCCGCAATTTTGCTGGAATATCGCCAAGTTCAGCTTCCTTGCGCCATTCGGTTGCGGTCACGATCGCATTGTGCGCGGCACAAAAATCTGCCGTCGCCACACCAGTGCGGGCCAGTCCGACGACCAGCACGCGCATTCCCCGCAACTCTATCGATCCGGGCATCTTGTAAATTGCAACCGCTTATTCTTTAAGCTGGTCGGGGCTAAAGCCCGGCTCCTACATTCTTGCTAACGCAATTTCAAGGTCGTCAGGGCGAACAACGCAAACACCAGGGCCGCAATCCAGAAACGAACGATTACTTTGCTTTCGCTCCATCCCAGCAATTCAAAGTGATGGTGAATCGGCGCCATGCGGAAGATACGCTTGCCGCGTAGCTTAAACGAACCAACCTGCAGGATGACTGAAAGTGCTTCCACCACAAAAACACCACCGACAAATACCAGCAGCACTTCCTGCTTGATGATCACAGCGATGGTGCCCAGCGCTCCACCCAGGCTCAGCGAGCCGACATCGCCCATGAAAATTTCCGCGGGGTGCGCGTTGTACCAGAGAAATCCCAGCGAAGCGCCGACCAGCGCGCCGCAAAAAACCGTCAATTCGCCCACGCGCGGGATGTACTGAATCTCCAGATAATTCGCCCAGCGAAAATTGCTGCTTACATAAGTGACCACGGTCAGCGCGCCGGCGGCGATCACGGTGCAGCCGATAGCCAAGCCATCGAGTCCGTCCGTCAAGTTGACGGCATTCGAACTGAAAGCGATGACCAGTGCGACGAAAACAAGGAACGGGACGAAAGCCAGCGGCCACAGATGCGGCGAATTGATCAACCCATGAATCACCAAGTCCGGACGAAACCTCTTAAAGAACGGGACGACCAACTGGGTCGAATAGGCGCTGTGCGTCGACAAAATGAGCAGCGAAATGCCCACGACAATGCTTACTACGAATTGCAGTGTGAGCTTGCTCTTTCCGCTTAGTCCTAGATTTTGCCGTTTCGCTACTTTTGCGTAGTCGTCCACAAAACCAATCGCCGCAAACGCCAGCAACGCAAAGAGTGAAAGTAATACAAAGGGATTCTGTAGATCGGCCCACAGCAAAGTCGGCACGGCGGTAGAAAGCACGATGAGAACTCCGCCCATGGTTGGCGTGCCAGCCTTTTTCTTGTGGTCCTGCGGACCTTCTTCGCGGATATACTGCCCAATTTGCATTTCGCGCAGTTTGCGAATCAGCCAGGGGCCAAACACGAGGGCTAGGAACATGGCAGTCAAACTGGCATAAACCGTGCGAACGGTGATGTAGCGAAACACATTGAGCGGGCTGAAATATTTTTGCAGCACATGATACAGCAGGTAGTAGAGCATTTAGTGTTCTACCCCCACTTTCGAACGCGCATCTTCCGGCGCAAAGCGTCCCAGGAGTGCTTCTATGATGCGCTCCATCTTCACGCTGCGCGAGCCCTTCACCAGCAGCAAATCGCCCGGCTGCACGAAGCCGCCAAGAAATTCCGCGGCATCCGCTGGCGTCGCAAAAACTCGGGTTTGTTCGCGCGGCATTCCGGCTGCCACCGCGCCTTCGACAATTTCTGCGGCGTCTCCCTGCACGCCGATTACGAAACCTATTTTCCCAGTTTGCGCCGCAAACGCTCCGCCTTCCCGATGCAACTGTTTTGAACTCGGACCCAATTCGCGCATTTCACCGGCGGTTAGTATGCGTCGCTGAAACCCAGGAGTTGCGGCCAGTAATCCAATCATCGCTTGCAAGGCGGCAGGGCTCGAATTGTAGGCGTCATTGATCAGCGCAAATCCATTGGTGAAGCGAATCAGTTCGCCGCGCATCGAGGGCGTGCGCAAATTTGGAAACACACTTTGCGCTTCCGCTACGCCGACACTCCACAGGCTGGCGGCAGCGATTGCGGCCAACGCGTTCAGCACCACATGCCGCCCCGGCAAAGACATTTCCATGCGTGAACGCTTCCCTTGCTGCACCAGCGTGAACGCCGATCCGAGCGCGCCGCGATCTTCGATATCCACGGCATTGAACTCCGCAGGCTTTTCGATTCCATAAAAAATGATGCGGCCCGGCGCAGCACTGGCCATCGCGGCCACCCGCGCATCATCCCGGTTCAAGACTGCAACAGAGTCCGGCCCGCAAAGGCCTTCCACTAACTCGCGCTTGGCCAAGGCAATTTCATCCACCGAGGAAAAATTCAGCAAATGCGCGGGTGTTACCCTCAGCTCTATCACCACGTCCGGCTGAGCGATGCTTGCCAGGCGGCGGAGTTCGCCCGGATACGACATACCCATTTCCAGTACAGCGACATCGTGCGATTCATCCAGGCGAAATAGCGTTAACGGCAATCCGTACTCATTATTAAAATTCCCTTCCGACTTCAGAACGCGCAGCTTCGTGCCCAGCAATGCCGCCAGGATCTCTTTCGTGGTGGTCTTTCCCACCGAGCCGGTGATCCCGCATATTTTCTTTCCCCAAGCCTTGCGTACGGCGCGTGCCAGATTATGGAGCGCTTCGAGAGTGTTCGCAACGGTGATGCAACGATCCTGCACCCAGCCGGGATAGCGCGATAGCAAAGGTTCCGCGACCACTGCGGCCACGGCACCCGCTTCCAGAACTGCGGCCACGTAGTCGTGTCCATCGTGGCTGGGCCCGTGGATGGCGATGAACAGTTCTCCGGGACGTAGCGTGCGAGAATCAATCGAGACACCGGCCACCCGGGCCAGGGAGTCGATTCCGCTCCCCTGCTTTCCCGCCACCGCGTCAACCACCTGTTTAGCCGTCCACTGCATAATTCCCTCAATATGCCTTTTGCTCCCAGAGCTGCTCGCGTGCGATTCTCTCTCGGGCCATTCATCACCGCTAGATTCGTTTTCACCGGTCGAGGGCTCCTCCTTCTTCTGCGAGTCGGTTGTTCAGCTCGCAAGCCCTCGTCCAAGCCAGGCGACGAGCGCGCTACGTGCCAAACCCTGATTCGCTTTGCTTCTCGATGTAACCCAAATCGCTTAGCGCAGTTCGCGCGACTTCGCGATCATCAAAATGAATGGTGCGGTCGGCGAAGACCTGATAATCCTCGTGGCCTTTTCCAGCGAGCAGAACGATGTCTCCCGATTTCGCCTCGTCCAGCGCCAGTTTGATGGCCTTGGCGCGGTCGGCTTCGATCAGATACTTGCCGCTCGATTTCTGCATGCCGACGACGACGTCGCTGATGATTTTTAACGGATCTTCCTGACGGGGATTGTCACTGGTGAGAATGGTCAAATCGCTGAGGCGGCCAGATGCCTCGCCCATGATCGGCCGCTTGGTGCGGTCTCTGGAACCGCCGCAGCCAAACATCGTGATAATGCGTCCCTTGGTATTCAGTTCGCGCGCAGTGCGAATTAGATTTTCGAGCGCGTCGTCGGTGTGGGCATAATCCACCACTACCAGGAATGGCTGCCCTTGGTCGATACGTTGAAATCTTCCGGGCACCGCGGATAAATTGCGGATGCCGGTCTCGATAATTTCGTTGGAAAAGGCCAAGCCGATGCCGGCGCCGATAGCGGCCAGGATGTTGTAGAGGTTAATGCGTCCGACGAGCGGCGACTGCACCTGAATCTTACCGTTCGGCGTTTGCGCCACAAAATTTAAGCCGGTAAAGCTCAGAGTAAATTTTTTTGCAGTCAGATCCGAGCCGTTCGTTAAGCCGTAGGTAAGTGTTTTCTTTGACGTGCCCACCAACTTCTTGCCCCAATCGTCATCGGTATTCACGACGGCTACATCTGGAGCGCCCGCGCCAGTGCCTTGGAACAAGTGTTGCTTGGCTGCGAAGTAATCCTCGAAAGTTTTGTGAAAATCGATGTGGTCACGCGTCAGATTGGTAAAAACAGCAACGGCAAAGTGCAACCCCCACAGGCGGTCGAGCGCTAGAGCATGTGAACTGGCTTCCAAAACGGAGTACATGCCTTCGGCATCGCGCACCTCGGCGAAAAATTCCTGCAGTTCCACCGATTCCGGAGTGGTATTCGGCGCAGGATATTGGCCCAGCGGAGTGTGATAGGCGATGGTGCCGAATAATCCGGTCTTCGCGCCGGAGGCTTTGATAATGGAATCGATCAGCGAGCTTATGGTGGTCTTGCCATTTGTGCCGGTGATGCCGACCAGCTTCAGCGCACTGGCGGGACGGTTATAAAAATTCGCAGCGGTAATCGCTAGCGCCTTGCGCGGCTCACGCACCTCAACCCACACAGCATTCCCGGACCAATCCGCCGGCTTCTGATCGGCGCTCAATATTACGGACGCGCCTCGTGCAGCAGCATCCTTCGCGAATAAATTCCCGTTGGTTGCAATACCTTGAATGGCCACGAACAGAGCGCCAGGCTGCACTTTTCGTGAGTCGTAGGTCACCTGAGAAATGCACAGGTCATCTGCGGGCAACGCCGAAATCACGTCGACATCTTTCAGGAGCGAGCGTACTGGCAATTGCACCTGGTGTTTCCGGGCGGCCACACTCTGTCCTCTCTCGTCCTCGGGCAATTCGCTTGCTTTCCTCTTTGCTTCTTCCGCGACACTCATTCCTAAGGTCATTGGCTTTGGTAAATCCCTTTTCCCCCGCTACTTGCTGGCTTGCCCCGGGGCGTCGCCGAATTCCACAATTATCTTCGAGCCGCGGCGCACCTTCGATCCGGCCTCTGGAGCCTGTCGGATTGCAATGGCGCTGCCAACTAGCACCGGGTCCAACCTCAGCCGGAAACAAGATTCCGTCACTTCTCGCATGGTCTTGCCCACAAAGTCTGGCACAACGATGCCTTCCCCTTCGTCCGGCGCAACCATCATTTCCGGCAATTGCTGCGGGGTTGCGACTGCCTTTTGGTCCTTCGAACTTTCGTTTTCTCTTGCATCCGTTTGCGCGGAAAAATCCACCGGTGTGGAATCATCGAGCAAGGAATTTTCTGCGTCCGGGCCAGGGTGGTAGGCAGCCTCGATCAGCCGCGGGCTCAACGGTACATCGCGCGGAACATCGAGATAGGCCAACACTTGCTCGGCAACTCGCTTAAACACGGGCGCGGATACCGTCGCGCCATCATGTGGGTGTCCGGCAGGCGAGTCGATCGAAACGAGTATGGTTATCGCTGGATTATTGATGGGCGCGAATCCAGCGAAAGACGCAATCACATTCGTGGGTGAGTAGCGCTTCGTATTGGGATCAATTTTCTGCGCCGTTCCTGTTTTTCCTGCGGCGGTCCAGCCATCCAACCGTGCATTTTTTCCAGTCCCGTGAATGATTACGCCTTCCATCAAGCCCCGCATGGTAGCGGCAATTTCGGGCCGTATGATCTGGTGCGAGCCTCCCTGGGCAGACTGCTCGGGCAGTGGAAGACGAGTGTCGCCGCGCCGCATTTCCAAAACCACATGAGGCTTGTAGAGGATGCCCCCGTTGGCGACCGCGGACACCGCTGTGACCATTTGTACGGAAGTGACTGCAACTTCTTGTCCCATGGAGACGGAGGCGATGGAGAACGAACCCCAATTCTTCAGTGGATGGAGGACTCCACGGCTTTCTCCAGGAAGGTCGACACCGGTCAAGGAACCGAACCCGAAAGCGTGAATGTAGTCGTAGAATCTTGGTGAGCCCATGCGCAGGGCAATCTTGAAAGCCCCCACGTCACTGGAATTGGCCAGAATATCGGAGACCGCCAGCAACCCGTATTTCTTGTGGTCGTGGATGAGGTGCCCGCCCACTCGCATCTGGCCGTTCTCGCAATCGAATACTTCGTCGGCGCGAATAAGGTTCTGATCAAACGCCGCTGCAAGGGTCACTACTTTGAAGATGGAACCGGGTTCATAGACGGAAGCGATCGCCCGGTCATTGCGCGATTCAGCAAGAGAATCCGTCGCGGCATTGGGGTTGAATTTAGGCCAGTTGGCCAACGCCAGAATTGCGCCCGTGTTTGGATCCTGGATAATCACGGTACCGGCCGGAGCGTGGGTCTTCGCGATTGCTGCCGCCAGCTCCCGCTCGGCGATGTACTGAATCTTTTCATCTAAAGTGAGGATGACGTTCACGCCGCGATCGGCCTGCGCTTCGCCGCCATCAAACCAGCGTTGCCGCGCGTCCGCCATCACGATAATTTTCTCGCCCTTGCCGCGGATCAACGAATCGTA
>CAAGKR010082839.1_pt1 | contig 12159 bp, 13 predicted proteins | sample 2556971 | NCBI WGS metagenome assembly CAAGKR01 (sample SAMEA5207829, study PRJEB30636) | soil metagenome | biome: forest; feature: boreal; material: soil | place: USA | collected 2011-09 | depth 1 m
CGCATGGCGAATTGTATTCTGCTCCGTGACCGAGGCCAGGGAAGAGAAAGTAGTAGCTGTTCTTGAGAGTTTGCGCCGCAAGCTGGCCATAGGCAGGCGGGGTGATTGGGTCATACTCATTGGAGAGCACCAGCGTCGGGATAGTGCTCACGACCGGCTGCTTCTGGACCGAAGGTGCCTGTTGCACATGCCAGAGTCGGCAGAAGTCATACTCCTGTTGCATTTCATTCTGTAGTGCGGGTCGAATTTGTGGTGTGATTCCTTGCATAGCAGCCGCGATGTCATGCTGCGTCAGAAAATCCCAATCCTCGCTACATTCATCTGAATAGAACATGCCATCACTAAACGTGTTATCGAACGAAACACTTCCATAAATTTGCAAGAGCAGCTCATTGTTGTGGTCACGCACCTGAAAGATCATCCGCGGTAGCATGGGGATGGCTTGTGTCACATAGAGGGCACTGAACAGCATAAACACAAAATCATCACCTCCCATCACCACGTTATAGCTCTTGTTTGTTGTGGCATCGGTTGTTTGAAAGTGAGCGGGCTTGGCGTTGAGGTCCGTGACAAGCTGGTAGAAAACACTATCCAGATGCGGATAGAGATGATCACAGTGTGCATCAGCGGCACAACCATGAAAGAGTACATTGAAGGCATGCTGCGTTGCGTTCGGCAAATCGCTACGGTTCATCTGCGGCGGATACACTGAGTCCAGTACTACGCTGCGAATCACCGATGGGAACAGGCGCATAGTGGTGAGGGCCAGTCGTGTGCCATACGAGACTCCATATAGATTCGCCTGCTTGTACCCAAGAGCCAGGATCAGATCATGTACATCCGCAGCATTTTCCAACGAATTAAAGGCATTCAGGTCAACCCCAGACTTCACCAGACGATCATGGCAGGCGCGTATCGCGTGCAGTTGCAGCTGCTCGGAATCGGCTGCACTCAAGTGCTTATCCAGGGTCTGATATTGAAGTTGCCGCGTCTCAGAACAGTTGAGCGAAGGTGTGGAATAGCCCGTTCCGCGTTGGTCGAACATGATCAAGTCATGATTGAACACAAATGTTGAGTACTTCGAGCTTGTGATATAGCGTGCCAAATTATCCAACGACGGACCGCCAGGTCCACCTTCAAGGCGAACGACAGGGGAAGAATCATTCTGGACGTTTGGCGATTTGAAGATCGCTACAGCCAGTTGCACTTTAGCTCCATTGGGGTTACTGCGGCTCTCGGGGACAGTGACATAGCCACATTTGACCGTCTGCCCATCCACCATGCCGTTACCAAGCAGAAATGGACAGGAGGTCGAGCGAAAATTGGCGGTCGGTATGGCCAGGTGTGTGGGCAAAGGTTGAAGCAATGTTGTGGTAGGCGCCTTCGTCGATATGGCTTGACGGAAGAGCACTTGTGAGAAACCTGACAGGAAAACCACCCCAACTACGAGGACCACACTCACAGCCGCCACAATGAGCGGAAGGCCCCTGCTGCGCGACCGTTTCAGTGATGTAGGCGCAAGTGGTGGTGATGGTGGCGACGGTGGCGGGATCAATGGCTGCGCTGGACGCCACTCCGATGAGTAATCATAGTAGGGGAGATTGTCCTCTGCGTACGGATTCTGTTCATCTCTATGTGATGAGGTATCTTCCAAACAATACCCACCTTTTCTCGCTCTATCCTATGCATTTACACATAGCCAACTTGGGCGTGATAGTTATTATCCATTGACACACACTTGTAGCGGCTTCTATACTGAGCATATTATAGCAGCTAAAGGGACAAAGCAAGGAGAAGGGACTCCATGTCATTTACCGCAGACGAATTACAGTCCTTCAACGATATATTAGAGCAGAAGCTCAGCGCCCACCGCCGGGAGATGGAACGTGTTTTTGATCAACGGATACAGACGCTTCGTCGTGAATTGGAGCGCTATCTTGGTACGCTCCAGCTGGAAATCATGCGAACCTTCACCCAGAGTCAGGCAGAACAGCAGAGGGGCCTACAAAGCGCGCTTAGCCAGCAATTCAATACCCAACAACTGAATATCGCCCAGGTAGTTGACAACGAATTAAAGCTACGGCAGCAACAACAGCAGTCGCACATTGAAAACCTGGTGGATCGCGCACTCGCGGCACAACTCCAAGCTATTGATGAACTTCTCAACCAGCGCCTCTCCATGCAATCTCTCGCTGAGTCACCTGCACAGCCTGGCGACCAACCTCCCCATTATGAAGCAATTGAAGTTCAGACAGAGCTGCCCTGGGAAGACCTGGTAGATATCTTTGGGAAGGCGCTGGATGAACGCTTTGTCAGGCTCCATGATATAACTCAAACCACCATGAGCAATTGGGAACAGTATCTCACAGCGCAACTTCAAACCTTGCTATCCCAGGTACAAGCAGGAGCTATGCATAGCGGGCAAACGCAGGCAGACAGCGGCAACCTGACCAATATGCAGGAAGTGTTTCAAAGTATTGAGCAATTGGAGCGTATCATTGAGTCTATGCAGGTAGCTATGACTGCTAATCATGCCCTTATCTCTAACCGCCTCTACCAACACCAGCAATTGCCGCTTGAACGCGCACATACAAACACGCGCCCACTGCCTCCTACAACTCACCCCAATGGCACAAATACTAGTGACCCACTTTTGCTCCCGGAAGAGCGCGCGGGAAAATGACACATCTCACATAAACCGGCTATAATGCGTTATAATATCAGCAGTGAACTGCCGTTGCCGTATATGTATCCTGGCAGTTCAGCGGAACTTATTTCTTTCAATTTTTGAGCAAGGAGTGCGTGAATGCCAATTGAAGAACGTTTGCCTGAAGCTGCACATGTTCCACCCGCCTTTGAACTTGGCCAGGTAGTCATTGATAAAGATGGAAAAAAGCTTGGGAAGATACAGGCTCGCTTCAGTCACTATATCCTCGTCCAGCGTGGCGGTCTGTTTGTGAAAGCATACTATGTTCCTCATAGCGCTATTAAGAGCAATGAGAAGAGTTTTTTACGCCTCTCGTACACGGAAGAGGATTTACGCAACAAGGGATTTAATCGTGTGCCTGATGACCTCTATATCGAGTCACCGGAACTGGGTGTGAGCGATCTCAGTGGAGTGGCGCAGTTTGCGCGCGGACCCCTCTCACCCGCGGAGACCGGTCACTATAATTATGGCAAACGCTCGCCTGGCATGAATACCGATGCCAGCGGCTCCTATCATCGTGATGAGGTATTGCAAAGGCCGCAGCAGTACGTGGGGGAGAGCACAACCATCTTCTCGACCGATCTACCGATCGAGTCGAGAGATATCAGTCCAGATTAACGTAACGACCTGGTTCTTGAGAGGCCGCTCACAGAACGAACTACTTCAGCGGAACAGTCAGATCTATCGGTGTGATTGGCCTCAGATGGGCTTCGATTACCTGTCGCTCCTGCTCCAGAAAAGGAGGAAGTGAGAGCCGCTCCCCAAGGGTTGTAGCATCTTCGTCCACCGCAAAGCCCGGTCCATCGGTTGCAATCTCGAACAATACACCGCCTGGTTCACGGAAGTAGATCGAGTGGAAGTAGAATCTATCGATCACGGGCGTGACTGATCGGTTGACTTTAGCGATCTTATCCCTCCATTGCCGCTGTTCCTCCTCGTTTGGCGTACGGAATGCCACGTGATGCACTCCACCTATGCCAACGAAGCGGTGGAAAGGCAATTCAGGATGAATCTCCACGTGCACCTCTGCACCCGGCCCCCCATTACCCACTTCAAAAACGGTTACGAAAGTCTGTTCTGGCATCTGATAGGTGTCACCTCGTCGGAAACCAAGCACCTCGGTCAGAAAGTGCGCTGAAGGTTCGAGCTTGCTCAGTGTAAGCCGTACCGCGTAAAAGCCGTGAATCGCCATCTCGACGAGCACAGGACTTTTGCGCCAGGGAGTGCTCTCCAACTTTCCAGCATCATCTACCAGTTCAAGACGCTGCCCCTCTGGATCGCGGAAAGGAAGTACGAGACGCTTATCGGTGCCGCGTGTTTGAATACCATCATGGGAAATGTTGAAATCACTAAAACGCTTAACCCACCATTCGAGCGCATCTCGACCGGTCACGCCCAGCGAGATTGTTGAGATAGTGCCAGCACCTGGACGATGGTATCCCGTGTCTGGCCAATCAAAGAACGTCAGATCTGTGCCCGGTCGACCTAACTCATCTCCATAGAAGAGGTGATAGGCCGAAACGTCGTCCTGGTTCACCGTTTTCTTCGTCAAACGCATGCCAAGCACTTGCGTATAAAACGCGACGTTGCGTGAGGCATTTCCCGTAACAGCAGTAACGTGATGGATACCACTTAATTGCATCATGCTTCTCCTTTACTATGCCCTATTGATAATCGTAGAAACCCTTACCGCTTTTCTTGCCATACATGCCCGATACCACCATACGGCGTAACAGGGGAGGTGGGGCATAGAGCGGGTCTTTATATTCCTCATAAATAGCTTCTGCTGCCCACATCGTGGTATCCAGTCCAACATAATCAAGTAAGGTAAACGGACCCATTGGGTAGCCACAGCCAAGTTTCATGGCCGTATCGATATCCTCTTTTGTTGCCATGCCATTTTCTAACATCCGTATAGCTGCTAAGAGGTACGGAATCAAGAGGAAGTTGACGATAAACCCTGCCGTGTCCTTCGCGAGCACAGGTGTTTTCCCTAACGAAAGCGCGAATTGCCTGACAGTCTCAATAGTGGCCTGAGATGTGGAAATTGTTTGGACTATTTCCACCAGCTTCATGACAGGAGCGGGATTAAAAAAGTGCAAGCCACATACTTTATCAGTTCTTTTCGTCACCGCCCCCATTTGGGTAACGCTCAAGGATGATGTGTTGCTGAGGATAAGCGCATCTGCCTTCAGAATACCATCAAGTTTAGGGAAGAGTCGTAGTTTCTCTTCCATGTTTTCGAGAACCGCTTCTATCACCAGGTCGCAATCGCCAAAATCGGCAAGATCAAGCGCCCCGTGTAAACGCGCCCGGTTCTCATCTACCTGTCCCTGCGAGAGTTTGCCCTTGTTCACCATCGTGTCCCAGGCACTATAAATACGGGCCATCCCTTTATCCAAAAATTGTTGGTTTACCTCAAGCACAATCGTCTCATAGCCAGATTGCGCGCACGTCTGTGCGATACCTCCACCCATCAATCCGCAGCCGACAACACCGACATTTCTTATAGCCATTGACTCTATTTCTCCTTATCTACAAAATTACGAATTGCTTCAACTGGTCCATTCTCTACCCCAAACAGTATCGTATAGTGATTCAAGGTAGGGAAATTCACATACCTACAGTTCTCTATCTCACGTTGGGCTGCGGCGGCGGATTCGACTGGTAAAAGTTGATCATTATCGAGAAACATACCCTGGCCTGCCCGTAGCAGCAGGGTAGGTGCCTGGACGTTGACCCACTGCGCTTCGGGCCTGGCTTCGTTGTAACGCTGGCCTTCCTCGAGTATTCCTTCACGATAACATTTTGAGGCAACTGACCCATCGCTATTTCTGCGAACGTCGTGCGCGAAATACAGGTCAAAGTACTCGTTCCAGTAAGGACCTAGAAAGGGCGCTAGTTTGAGACGCTGCGTATATTCTTCAAATGAAGGTACCGTAGTACCAAGTCGGCTGATCGAGGCTGTGAGCCAGGCAGGCTGCTCCACTGGTGTGTTCCAGGGTAGCGGCGCCCCGGCATCCACTAAAACCAGCTTACTGAGCTTATCTGGATAATGGGTCGAGAAGTAGAGCGCGATCAGCGCACCTAGCGAGTGTCCAATCAATACAGGACGCTCCAATCCTAATGCATCAATCAGACCTGCGAGGTCTGCGGCGTGGATAGGAACGCTGTATCCCTTTGCCGGTTTGTCGCTGTCTCCTCGCCCTCGTAAATCATAAGCGAACAACTGATGCTCATCAGACAGCTTGTCGGCAAAAGCTTGAAAGCAAGAGGCATTGGCGGTAAGTCCGTGAATACCGACAATCGGCGTGCCTCGTTCTCCCCATTTGACATAATGTAAAGTGAGATCGTTAGTAACGACGAACTCATCGCGCGCTGGTTTCATCAGCATAGATTGCTCCTTGACGTTGATTTGCAAGCCACTTATCCCTCGTTGCCGCGATGATCGGCGCGCCTTCTTGATAGCGTTGTTGCTGCGAACGCCACTGTGTTTGCTGGCTGCGCGAAGAAACACCATGCCATAAGACATCCTTTATCACCTGCATATAAAGGTCTATTTCTGGTGCAAAGAGCAGCGATTTGACCGTGTCCTCCAAATAGAAGTAGTGACCGTGGGCCGTATACCAGGCCCGTACGTCATCTTGTGAGTGCACAACGATAGTATATTGTGGTGTTGTGATGTCATATGTTGTTTCCCCAAAGGGAAAGCAGTGGAGGTGAGCATGAAACACGGTCTGCCGGAAGACACCATGCTCCCAGAAGATGGCGGGGGCATAGTATCGGTTAAAGAAATCTCGTACTTCTTGCTTCAAACGAGCCAATTCCTCGTCCAGTTCAGCAGGAACAGCCCCATAACAGGCATAGTGGCGTTTGGCAATGATCAGAATATGGCCTTCAACAAGTGGGGCGTGGTCGGCAACGACAAGAAACGCGTCGGTCTCTTTAAGAATATTTGCAGCAAAATCACCAGGCTGACAAAATGCACAGTTGATGTTACTTGCTTCAGCATCCAAGGAGGCATGGCTCCCATTCTGCATCCCGGTGGCTCCTTACTGATAAACATGGCGTAGTCAACGATGATTTGAGTATAGCCCAGGGTAAACCAAGATGGCAAGTGAACAAATTGGCATAGTGGCGCTCGGGCGATCTTTCAACCAGCGTGCTTGAAACCCGCTTCGGCCATGGTCAAGGGCTGACCCTCGCCCAGCATTCCGACATTTACAACTTCGCTTACAAGCAGCGTTGAATCACCTGTTTCAGTCGTGTGGCGTACTTCGCATGCCACCCATGCCAGGGCTTCGTGCAGTATAGGGCACCCATTCTCTCCGATATCAAACCCGATACCCGCCAGTTTATCGGGATGCTGCATGGCAGATTTCCCCAGCTTCCCGGCCAGTTCGCGTCCACCCGCGCGCAGCACATTGATGGTAAAGATGCGACTGCGCAGGATCATTGGCAAAGACTTTGACCTATTCTCTATTGAGACAGCAACTAGAGGTGGATCGAAAGAAATCTGTGTCAACCAGTTAGCTGTAAAAATGTTGACCTCACCCTCGTTGGCGCACGAAATAGCATAGAGTCCATAGGTGAAGGTACGTAATACCTGTTTTTTTGTGTTTGCGTCCAATATTTTATCTCTTTCTCATTGTGCCTTGTAAAATGATAGCAGCACTCACATTGTCTGCTGTCGAGTAGAAAGTATTGCGAGTCCACAAGGAGAGCAGACGCTTCAAGTGGACGAATTCTTCTCGCAGCACATGCGAGGAACGCCTTTTGCTGAGTCTGGCGATGTCAGTTAGCAGGGTAGAGGGATTGGAACGAATGCACATATGCACGTGATCGGGTTGAATAGCCAGCCGCATGACTTCCCAGTCGTGCTCGTGAGCAACTTCATGAAGAATCTGCGTGAAGCGTTCTGCTATGCTTGCCTTGTAACACCTTCCGACGCCGTTTCGGACACCAGATGATATGGTAGACAATCAGGTGTACCGTGTGTTGTTCGTATCTATAGTCCATGAAGATAAGTATGTACAATGCAACGCACGTTGTCAACATTCCCCTCATTACCCCAGATCAGGTGTTGACGTAGCGATCACCGCCCTCAACATACAGATCCCAGAGCACCTGCGTATGTAAGTAGCAGGTGTAAGTGATTCCTGGGAGATAAGAAAGAGCTGGGTGAACTCAGCAGTGAGCGCTGTCGTCGGTGCCTGGCCAACCTGAGCTAACAGTAGGTAGATACTCCTGGATAGCTTTTCTCCCCCGAAAGAGGGAGGAAAAGATCCCGATTTCAGGCGATGGCTTCTGATGCGATTTCGTTTACATTTCCTCCATAAGCAATACATTGATTGACATCTGACAACAGTGTCAGAAAGGAAAGAACATGTTAGGCCTCCTACGCTTGCCACCTCTTCTCGTACTCGTGATTGTGCTTGCCGTTGCGGCTTATCTGGTATATCACATTGCCGCTACCGGAACGGTGCAGCCCCTGACAATCATTCTTCTCGTTCTTTGTGGATTCGGCTTCGTTCGAACTTTGTTTAGAATGCGGCGCAAAGTACAGGTGGGCGAGAGCGACGAATAAACCTGAAATCACAAGGAGATCTTCACGATGATAGAATTGTCCACTGATATGATGAGTTCGCAGAAAACGGGATCGCCCGTCCCGGCCATCGAATTCCAAACCATCTCCAAGTTTTTCGGAGCTGTGCAAGCCCTGCAGGAAATGAGCTTCGCCATTCCACAGGGTCAGGTCGTGGCTTTGCTCGGCCCCAATGGCGCGGGAAAAACTACCGCCATCAGCCTGATGCTGGGCCTCCGTCGCCCATCCCACGGACAGGTGCGCCTGCTTGGTCACGATCCTCACGCTCGCCGGGTTCGCAGTCACTGTGGCATCATGCTCCAGGAGTCTGGCGTCCCGCTCAACCTCACGGTGAGCGAGACCATCACGCTCTTTCGCAGCTATTATCCGCATCCCCTACCCCTCGCCCAGGTTCTTGAGATGGCGGGTCTGAAGAAGAAAGCGGCGGCTTCGGTCGGGTCGTTGTCGGGTGGACTACGCCAGCGCCTCTACTTCGCGCTGGCAGTCTGTGGCGACCCCGATGTTCTCTTCCTGGATGAGCCTACTGCTGGACTCGATGTAGAAGCGCGCCACAGCTTCTGGGAGCAGATTCGCACTTTTGTCCAGCAGGGAAAGACCATCCTGCTGACCACGCACTACTTGGAAGAAGCCGAAAAACAACGCTAAGGTTTGATGGCTTCACGTGGTATCTTACTGCCTACTTCTTTGTGTCGCTTCCCACTTGTGTTGCACCTCAGACTCTGGTAGAGTGACTCGTCACGAAAAACTCGGAAGAGAAGGGACATTTCGTTTCGAGTCACGTTGTTGTTCGTTCTACAAACAGAGGGGTTGTGCAAGGAATCCCGGCGCTCATCTGAAAACGGTATGAAAATGAGCAGCGAAAACTCGAAACGGAATATTTTGGGGAGCGAAATGCCAATGTCGATGCTACCTTTCTTTTCCTCAGATCAGGAGCAGGGGGCCAATGATCAACTCCTGCGTGAGTACGCCCTCTTCCTGGCCGGCAAAGCTGACGGAACCATCGAAGCCTATCTGCGGACGGTTCGTCAGGTGATGACTTGGGTCGCCGGACGACCCGGCAATGGTGGACTTTTCCAACCACAGCAGTTAACGAAGACAGCAGTCGAAATGTACCTGGCGTCCTTAGAGCGTGATGGTTTCAGTCTACATCACCGCGCTCGCGTCAAGTCAGCCCTCAGCACCTTTGCACGCTGGTTGATCGAAGAGAAAGGTCTGCTCCAAAAGAATCCAACACGCGGGATTGATCTCCCTGCGATGCAGATGCTCGCTCCACGTCAGTTGTCAGATGACCAGCGCTTCATTCTTCGCTCACTTGTGGAACAAGAGGAAGATCGACGGGGGGCCGCGCTCTATGCGCTAGGTTATTGGGCTGGCTGCCGGGTAAGTGATGTGTCCTGGCTGGAAATGGCTCATACGCATGTTGGCCCAAAGATTGGGTGGCTGCACATTGGCCATAAAGGGGGCAAGTGGCGCGATATTGATCTCATCAACGAAGTGCGCAAGCCGCTTTATGAGTACCTGCAAGCCACACGTGATCCCGAACGTGGATATGTCTTTCCCTCCTAGCGTAGCGTGCGATTGACCGAAGAAGGCATTCACCACTGGTTTCGTACCCTCAAAGCACGGGCAACAAAGGAGCAATGGGAGCACATTGCAGATCTGACGTTCCATGATCTTCGCCATGATTTTGCGCATCGAGCACGAGAGGGTGGGTGGAGCCTGGAAGAAGTTGCCTATTATCTGGGCCACGTCACAAAGAAAGGCACGCCAGCCATTCAAACGACGGTGCGCTATACCCAGGTCAGTCGAGAGCAGGTGAAAGAGAAACTCAGATTCTTGAAAGGATAGCAGGCAGTCTCTTTTCCGCCTTCGTTCGTCTTCCCGCCTGATCACAACGATCCTGTGGTATCATGAGGGGTGAAAAAGAGGAGTTCTTTTGTGATTGCTTCCCTCAGGCACAGCGGCTCTCCTGTAGGAGAGGCAACGCTCGCTCTGCTGCAATCACCACACCCTTCTCTACTGACAGGCGCTCTGACCTCACTCATCAACGAACTGGCCGCGCTTTCGCAGGACACCGCCCTGATTCTGGATGACTATCATCTGATTCGAGAACAGGCGATTCATGATTCACTGCAGTTCTTGCTTGATCATCTTCCTCCCTGCCTGCACCTGCTCCTTGCCAGTCGAGGCGATCCCAAGCTTCCTCTTGCTTGTCTGCGGGCGCGAGAACAGGTGGTCGAGATCCGCGATGCTGGATCTGCGCTTGAGCGGCGAAGAAGCCGCCAGATTTCTGACACAGGTCATGGGCCTGGCTCTCTCAGAGGAAGATATCGGTCGCCTGGAAAGGCGCACGGAAGGGTGGATCGCCGGACTCCAATTGGCAGCTCTCTCTTTGCGCAGACATCATGATGTGTCAGCCTTTATCCAGGCGTTTACCGGCAGTCATCGCTTTATCCTGGATTATGTGCAAGAGGAGATCCTTGAGCCATTGCCTGAGGTGCAGCAACGTTTCCTGCTCCAGACGTCCGTGCTCACCAGGATGAATGCCGAGGTCTGTCAGGCGCTGACCGGGGAACCGGCCAGCCAGACGATCCTGGAGTCGCTGGAGCGGACCAACCTCTTTCTTATTCCTCTCGACGAGGAGCGGCGCTGGTATCGCTTTCACACGCTCTTCCGCGAGGTGCTGCTGGCGCGTTTACAGGCCACCCAGCCGGAGCAGGTGTCCCGCCTGCACCGGGAGGCGGCGCTCTGGTATCAGCACCAGGAATGGCCGCACGAGGCGATTCCCCACGCGCTGGCAACGCAGAACTTATTTTCCTGGCTGAGTTGCTGGAGGGCTCTGTCGAGCGTTTGTATCTGCAAGGGGAGCTCAAAACGCTGTTGGCCTGGATCAAGCTGCTTCCCCAAGAGGTCTTGCGCGCGCATCCTCGCCTTGCCACGAGCTACATGGTAGCGTTCAATATGATGTTCCCTTTCTCTCATCAACAACAAGAGGAAAGGGCGTATCTTCATCAGCTCCAGGAGGGAGTGGAGTTGCTGTTGCAGAGCGAAGATCAGACCACCCTTCCTTCCATCGAGCGGGACCGATTGCACCGTCGGATCATGATTCTCAAGGCATGGAACCTGGGAGCAAGGGCGCTCTCTGACGGCAATGTTGAACAACTGAACAGCGCCGCTCAGCAGATGCAACATCTGTCTCTGGATGACGACACTATGTGGAAGCTGCTATCTCCGGGTTCTTTCGCCACGGCTTATCGTCTCGCAGGGAATTTTCCTCCGATGGTGTCCGCCCTGCAGGAAAGCAGGAAGATCACCCGGATGACGCAGAATCGTTACCAGGAGGTCCAAACCTTCTGGGGGCTGATTGGCGCACTGATCAGCTTGGGGCAGTTGCGGCAGGCACGCGACCACTGTCAGGAACTGCAACACCTGGTCGGCCGTCTGGGAGGACCACTCCCAGTGGCGGCGTATCCCGATGTATTCCAGGCTCAGCTTGCGTACGCATGGAATCAGCTGGAGGTCGCGAAAAGCGCTGCGCAGAAGGCCATTGAGAAGACGGCCCCCTTGCAGTACATGGACATTCTCATGGTTGCCTATGAGGTGCTCGGGCGTTGCTGCATTGCCCAGGGTGATCTGACTGGCGCTGAACAAGCCGTGCGCGAGATGGAGCGGGTGAATCAGTCTGCCGGGATCCCGCTCTTTCGTCCCTGGATCGAAGGTCTCTGAGCCCATCTCTGGCTGGCCCAGGGCGATCTGACCCGGGCGGTGGACTGGGCCGAGCACACCCCATACCGTCAGGATGCCCTCTTCTACAGCCGCGAAAGCGCCTATCTGGCGCTGGCGCGCG
>CAAGKR010206152.1_pt1 | contig 12158 bp, 8 predicted proteins | sample 2556971 | NCBI WGS metagenome assembly CAAGKR01 (sample SAMEA5207829, study PRJEB30636) | soil metagenome | biome: forest; feature: boreal; material: soil | place: USA | collected 2011-09 | depth 1 m
AATACGAAGTGATCACCGCGAACACCGGCTCCAACGCGAACAAAATCGCCGCGTGGCTCGCCGAGGTATATTGCTGCGCCCAAAGCTGCACAGTGAAAGCAACAGCGGTGGCAAACACCGTACAAATTCCAACCGCCACTAGCAGCTCCCAACGCCAGGCGAACCGCACCGGCTGCCAGTGAATCACCGCGCCTGCGCCGGCTAGCACCCACGCCATCGCGCCGCATCCGGCGACCTGAATCAGGCTGAGCGCGGAGACGGAATGCTCCTGCATATACTCACCGACCAGGATGATGTGGACCGCGTAGAACCCCGCCGCCACGAACGTCAAAACATCCCCGTAATTCAGGTAGCGCAATCCCGCGGCCGGCACAGTGAGGAAATACAAACCCACCAGTGCTGCAAACGCTCCCCCGTAGATCCAGTAGGTCAATCGGCGACCCCAGAATATGCCGAGAAGAATGGGCACGAGCACCACGCTGGCGCCAGTGACGAAGCCGGAATTGGACGCGGTGGTGTACTGCAAGCCCGTGGTCTGGAAGCCGTAACCCACAAACATGAAGAAGGCGAGGCGAAGGCCAGCGAAAATTTCCTGCGTGTCCATGCGCCGCAATACTTTTGGCCGCAGCGCAGCCATCAACAGGGCGGCAAGCGTGAACCGGATAGCCAGAAAAATAAATACAGAGGAATAATCGAGAGCATTCTTCACCACGACAAACGTCACGCCCCAAATCAGCGAGCAGAACATCAGTGCCAGGTCGGCTTGGAGTCGGCGTTGCATCGTGGCGAACGTTAGCTCACTCGTTAAGCACGGCATTTCCGAAAACGGGCCGTCCCCCCAAGGATGTGTAGAAGCCGTAGAACACCATAGCAGCGATCAGCAGAATCCCGGTCAGACTGATTCCCGAATACCAAACAGACCCTTGCGTCGTCAGCGGAAAGCTTTGCAGGATGGTGAAGACCATGAAATTGGCGACCAGCGCCAGCAGGCCAAAGCGAATCATTACAAACACAGCCAAACTACTAAAGATCAGTGAGTCCCCCCAGCCAAGCGGGTCATAGCTGAGGGGGAAAAAAAGCGTAAACAAGAGCACCCAGGCGACCGCCGCCGCCCACTCCTTTCGCAGTAGACCTCGCAAGAGAAACAGAATAAAAAGTAACGCAAGCCAGAAAAAAGGCGCAAACATCAACGCGAGCGCAACATGAGCGACGATCGCTTGAGCGCCCGAAAACTGCCACTCCGGGCCAGAAGCTGGTAGCGGCGGAGGATAGCCGAGCCATGCGGGAATAAACCACCCGAATCTTGGAAGAGCGAGCGTAAACGCCGCCAAAAGACTACCGATCAGGATGTCGCGCCCCACCAGTGGATCGCGAAGGTCTCCCGCTAGCAATCGGCTCCAGGAAACCAGCGCGGCCGGCCAGCGGCGACGCACATAGGGCTCCAAAGAAACGTATAGAACCCAGATAAAACAGGACCAGCCAAGCCCCCAGGCTAAGTACTCGATGAACAGCCCGAGTTCGGATGAGTTCGAGACGTGGTGCGCGCCAAAAAATTCCGCGACCGTCCAAGCCACAAAAACAAAGGCTGCAAGCCGAGAAGCTCCCCGGCGATCACCCCGGCCGATACGCAGGTTCCGCCACGCGAGTATTGCGCTCATGACTAGTACCGAAAGCAACACAAGAATGAAAACCACCATAGCTGCCCATTCGCTTCGGGTCTGCTGATATCGCTGCATGCGCTCGGGACGCGTCCACGGACCAATTAACTCGAAGTAGACAGGCTTGCCCCGGAATGCCGCGGCCTCTATGCGCATCGGAATATCAGGGCGCTCGGCCAGCGACCCAGTCCATGCCGCCCGCGCGTCGCTATAAATGGGAGGCGTCCACATCGGCTGCGCCGACGGCCACTTGGACGAATCAAGTCCCGCGGCGGTGAACAACGGGGCCCAGTCAGGTGACGAATCTGCGCTTGCCGGCGTTTCAACCTGCGGAGGAACTGCGATCAACTCCGTGAGGCGCCCGCGCGGATTCAACGTGACCAGTGTCATGCCGGACTTGTCGAGCGGCGGGTCTTGCGTCCATATTGCTCCCAGTATCGGTGCATCGGAGAAGAGAGGCGAGGAGTGAGCTGCGAGCGGCCGGGGGCTGCCGCGATACCAAAACACAAACGCCCCGGTATCGAGGTTGTCCCAACGCGTCTTTGACTTGTCATGTTCCGCGATGTAGTGGAGAAACTCCTTACCCTCGTAGAATCCCATCGCCGCATCCACCGGCCGATCAGAATAGCCAACGCTCTGCAGAATATCCCGCGCGTGCTCGGCTAGCGCCTCGGGCGGTTTTTCGAGCGGTACGCGTCTGTAAAGCATTGTTTGTGCACTCAACAAAATCGCCGAGGTGAATGACACAACGATTCCCGCCAGCAACAACCAGGCTACCAGAGGCTTCAAGCCTTCGGATTCTCCCGAAGCTGCAACCATCTCTGGCGACGGCGTTTCACCCGCTGCAAGTGCAGCGGCGAGCGGGTCGCCTCCCGGCAGCGCAGCTGCAACTTGCAGCGCCGAAGCGGGACGCTTCGCCGGATCTTTTTCCAGGCAGCGCAGGATCACGCGCTCGATCAGTGGGTCCAGCTCCTTTACGAACTGCGATGGGGCCGTCGGTGCGCTCCTGTCGCGCAGGCGCGCCATTTCTTCAACTGTGGAAGCGTCAAAGGGACGCTTGCCGGTAAATATTTCGTAAAGTACAAGACCGAGAGAGTAGAGGTCGCTCTTACCCGACAACTCGCCGCCGGCGAACTGCTCTGGCGACATGTAAGCCGGCGTTCCTGCCCGTGCGGCGTCGCATCTGATTTCAGCGGCCAGCCCGGCTAGGCCGAAATCCGTGATCCGCACTCGGCCGCGTCCATCCAGCATGATGTTCGCGGGCTTCAGGTCTCGATGGATGATGCCGTGCTCGTGCGCGGCTGCGAGGCCTGCGCATAACTGTCGCGCGATTTCCAGGGCTTTGTCCGGCGGCAATCTCCCGATGCGGCGCATAAGCGACGCAAGATCTTCGCCATCCACAAATTCCATGGTTAGGAACGTATGTAAGGTTCCCTCGCCGCCGTTTCCGTCATCAGTAATCTCGCCGATATCAAAAACGCGGCAGACGTTTGGATGCGAGACTTGACGTGCCAGACGCACTTCGCGCGTGAACCGCTCCAGCGCATTTTCAGACTGGGCCAGCGATCGTGGCAGAAATTTCAGGGCCACCGCTTGCCCGAGTTTTAGGTCCTCGGCGCGATAGACTTCTCCCATACCGCCTTTGCCAAGCGGAGAAACGATTCGATACCTACCCGCGAGGGTAGCTCCCGGGACGTAGTCTGCTTCGTACCTTGAGGACGGGGAAATCCTGCCTCTGGGAGAGAAATCCCGTTTACGCGGAAAAGCACCTGGCGAGCCGTCGCCGCGCGGAGCGACCGCAGATCCTCGCGTGAGTGTCTCACCGCTATCCACCGCACAGCCGCAGGTAGAGCAAAAGCGCGCTGCGCCAGGGACCTCACTTCCGCAGGTAGAGCAACTCATGGCCGTCCGGGGAGTATATATCACCGCCCGCTCGCAAGCTCTCATTCTGCGGAGCAATCACTTCCGAGGAACGGCAGCATGAGCGGCAACCGAAACGGCTCCGGACAGATGTTTGGCAATTCGTAGACTATCCTCTTACCTTGCGGCAAGTCTTGCTAAACAAGCCCGCCTGGTTACAAATCTGGTAGAGTTGGAACCGCTTATTGGAGGCACGCATGCCTTGTCTCTTCCTGATTCTCTTCCTGGCCTTTCCCCGAATCGCACTGGTGCTGCTATTCCTTTTTTCGAATTATCTGCAGCGCGCCTACCATGGTTTTATTTTGCTTATCCTGGGCTTCATCTTCTTGCCGCTGACGACTCTGGCCTACGCATGGATGGTGAACACCGGACGGCCCACGACCGGGATCAACTTGATAATACTCATTGTGGCCGTTGCGATTGACCTCAGTAGTCTCGGCGGCGGCGCCGCTCACCGCAGACGCGAATACCGAGCTTAATGCAATAGGCGTTGAGCCGGACCGCAATGTCGACGAACTCATCTCCCTGGCCTCCGGCACGAAGTTGGGACCCTATGAGATCGAGCCCGTGATAGCCGCCTCAATCGCGATGTTGCCATTAAGGTCCTCCCTCCGGAATTTGCACGCGATCCGGAGCGACTTCGCCGTTTTCACGAAGGAGCGCAGGCTGTCGCGGCTCTGAACCATCCCAACATTCTGTCAATTCACGATTTTGGAGCCTTCCTGGAGGCGTTCGATTTCCTGACTCTCGGCCCGGACGGCGAACTGCTCAAGATTCATGATCAGCGTTCATCGCAGATCTATGCCCTCAAGCGCCAGGACTGGTGACCGCTCCAGAAAGTGGGTAAGCGAAGGACCGATTATGTAGGGGGAGGCCTTCCGAGGCCATTCGCCCAGCCTGCTAATCCAAAAAAGGCTGCGCTGTCCAATTCTCCAACGGCATCACTGTGTTTTGGGCGACAACGGTTTCTGATCGGTCTGAATTGAAAACAACTTAAAATCCGAGAATGCGTGGTACACGATCGTGCGGTGGTCATTAAAATTATAATAAGCGTCCACCGTTTGCGGCAACACCATCCGCACGCTCTGCTTTTGGAACTCGACGGGTGCGTAATTGATCGATAGATACCACTCCACTAGCTTTACTTCTGTCATTCCCTGCAGAAGACTAAACTCCATATGCAACACCTCGCCGGAATCCGCGGCAATCCAGGCGCGCCCTTTCAAATTCGCGGCGTGAGCGACACCGCCGCGATCGCGATAGGAAAGGGTATGATTCGGTTTGTCTCTGCGATGGACGAAATGAATCACTTTCGTAGTCTTCCCGTGCCAGTCGGTAGTGCCTTCACAACTCATCTTGTACTCATCCTGCAATTCGGGAAGAAACAGCAGCGCCATTCCCGGCAGACCAATCTCGGAGGAGAACATCGGTAGCAAAACGCTCTTATCCATCGGCTGGCGACTTTCTTGTACGTTTGTTCCTTTCGCTCCCTGTTCGAATAGAACAACGTAATCAAACGTTCCGTGCCGGGCGTCCAATGGATAGCCCGTATGGTCAAAAGATCCGTATTCAATTCGTTCCTGCGCGGCGAAGCTTTGCAGATTCGTGTAGAGGTCGTTGGCACGTGCACCTGCGAGTCTAAGAATGTCGGGGAGGTCGCATGACGCAGGTGAGACGCCGGCTCCTAAGGGCGCGTCGACCAGAGGCGGAGACCAGCTCATGGTCCGGCCCTTCCATGGTTTATCGGTTTCATTTGCGGATTGAGCCGCCAACAGAACAGAGGTCAGCTGGGTGGTCGGCACCACGCTCGCAATCCCTGCAATACACCCGAGTATTGCCAGCCCAGGTATGGCGAGCTTCAAGAGATCCTTCGCGTTGGTTTTGATCTTAATAATGCAATTGTATTCCGTTGCGGCTATACCCAGCAATCAGCGCTTAGGTTACGCGGGAACTACTCGGCCGAAAATACCGTGCGGCCGCCTACTACTGTGCGGAGGACTTTGGTCTTGGTGAATTGTGACGCGGGGATTTTTGTGGGGTCGTTCGACAGCTCAATGAAGTCGGCATACTGACCGACGATGAGCTGGCCCTTCTTTCCTTCTTCGAATTCGGCGTAAGCGGAGCCAGTGGTATAAGCGCTGATGCAATCATCGAGCGAAATTTTCTCCTGCGGCTCCCAACCGCCCGGCGGACCACCATCAGGCAATTCCCGTGTGACGCAGGCGTACAAGCCGCGCATCGGATTGATGGGCTCGACGTCGTAATCCGTGCCGAAGGCCAGCCTCGCGCCGCTCCTCTCCAAGGAGTTCCACGCATACGCTCCCTTTGCGCGTTCCGGCCCGATGCGTTCTTCCGCCCAGCGCATGTCATTGGTCTCGTGGGACGGTTGCATCGAAGCAATTACATTCAGCCGCGCAAACCGCGGAATGTCTTCCGGCGCCACTACTTGCGCGTGTTCAATGCGGTCGCGCCGGTCGCGGCCGGGATTAACGCGCTGCACCGACTCAAAAACATCCAGCGCCACGTGATTCGCTTTGTCGCCGATGGCGTGGAAGGCCAGTTGAAAACCCAAGCGGTCCCTCTCGATGGCCATGGCTTTTAGTTTTTCGGTGTCTATGCTCATGGCCCCGCTGGTAGATGGATCGTCGGAATAGGGAGCGTTCATCGCCGCGCTGCGGGTACCGAGAGCGCCGTCGGTCACCATTTTCAGCGCGCCGGTCTTTAGCCAGGGGTCGCTGGTGCCTCCCTGCGCGCGATGGTCCTGCAAATCATTGACGGGCTCCATGAAGTGCAGCCATTCCGTGATTCGTGCCGTGAGTTTGCCTTCTTCTTTCAATTGCTTGTAAACCTCGAAATCTTCCCACTCCGAATTATCCTGCGCGCTGGTGACGCCGTTGCGCGCCAGTTCTTCGAGGACCAGCTCGATGCCGTGACGGCGCTCCGCCTCCGTGAGGTCGGGAATGCGCTGCTCCACAAACTGCATGGCCGCGCCTTCCTTTAGCATTCCAGACGCTTCGCCGTCGGCGAAGCGCTCAATTTCGCCACCTACCGGATTTTTCGTGTCCGCATTGATTTCCGCATGTCGCAAAGCGAGGGAGTTGGCTACCGCCACGTGGCCCGAAATATGGACCAGATAAACCGGATTATCGGGAGACACTTCATCCAGTTGCAATCGCGTGGGGAATTTCTTGTCCGGCCAAAGCGTTTGATCCCAGCCGCTGCCGAGAATCCATTCACCGGACTTGTGTTTGGAAATTTCGGCGGCCACGCGCTTTTGCAGTTCGGCGACCGATGAAACGCCATTGAGGACGATGGTGCTCTTGTCGCGGCCTGCTCCGCCGAGATGGGTATGCGCATCGTTGAATCCGGGCATCACGAAATGATTATCCAATTGGATGGTATCGCCGGGAGCGTTCGCGCCGCCGCAATCCAACAGAATCTGCGCGATGGAGCCGATGCAAAGAATTTTCTCGTCGCGTACCGCGATCGCCGAGGCCCACTGATGTTTCGGGTCACCTGTATAAATGCGGCCATGCAGGTAATACGTTGTTTTGTGAAGCAGCTGAGGATTGGTTTGAGCCCTGAGAAACTTAGGCGACATCACGCAAATTACAATCAGCGTAAGAGTGACGGTAAATCCGCGCGCGGCGCGCCGCATTATCCATTCCCTTTCTTTGGCGGCATATCTGCATTCGCGTCGGGAACCACTCCCGCAACACCGAGCAACGCCAGAAGCGCACGCTTCAACCCCACTTCCCGTTCGGCAGGCTCGTACCACTCTTGCAGCGAATGCGCGCCGCCGCCATTTCCGCCGGCTCCTATCGCTATCGCATCGATCCCCATCGATAGCGGAATATTTGCATCCGTTGACGAGCGCTCGATTCGCGATTGGTTTCCAAGGTAATCGTCCGCGACTTGCAGCGCCGCCAGCAAAGGTGAATTCACCGGCAGTTCCCCACCCGGACGGCTCCCGATCACATTGATTGTCCAGTCCAGTTTGCCCTTGGTGCGATCGCGCGCGTTATCCATTTCGTCTTTCACCCCTGCGCCCATGCAATCGCGAAAGGCAATTTCCAGGCGCACGATTTCGTCTTCGCTCTCGGAACGCAGATCGACTTTGAGTCGCGCTTCGTGAGGAATGGAATTGACGGACGTACCCCCTTCCACCTGGCCGAGGTTGAACGTAGTGCGCGGACTCGCAGGAACTTTTGTGTTAATAAAACGCAAAGCCCCGCGCACCAACGCGTTGATCGGATTCGGCATTCCAAAGTCGGACCAGCTATGCCCGCCCGGGCCAGTGATAACCGCTTCCATGCGGCGCGAAGCAAGCGCTTTGGTGGTCACATGATCGGTGCCGGAGCCATCCAGTACAATCACCGCGCGCAGTCTGGCCCGGTAGGCTTCAATCAGCGCCCGCATGCCGCGTAGATTACCTTCGCCCTCTTCGCCCACGTTAGCCGCAAAGAGTATCGTTCGCTCGGGCAAAATGTGGTTTTGCTGCATGGCACGAGCAAGCGCAACTAAGCCAGCCAAACCCGTGCCGTTATCGGATATCCCCGGTGCAATCAGCCGCCCACCTTCGCGCTGTACTTTGACGGGCGTTTCTGCCGGGAAAACGGTATCGAGGTGAGCGGTTACCAAAACCACCTCTTTCGGATTTGCGCCGGGCAATTCGCCGATCACGTTTCCGAGCTTATCGCTGTGAATCGCCAGTCCTTCGGCTGCGAGCAATGCCTTCACGGCCTCCGCGCGCCTTTCTTCCTGAAATGATGGCGCAGGGATTTCCGTCAGTCGGATTTGCTGCTCATCGATCCACGATTGATTTTTCCGGAACCACTCCAGCGCAGTCTGCACCCGCGGATTATCCGCCAACGCGAAGTTGCTCATTGGGCGGGAAGCCGGCGAAAGCATAGCGGAGCGAAGTGGCATGACGAAGAGAATAGCGCAAAGCGCTCCCTGTTTCACCGTACGATGTGACAGGTACATAAATGCTCAGTCCGTTGCGCCGGTCTTAGCGCCAGGGCCGTCGCAGAGCGCCAGCAACTCCGGATTGGTCAAAACACGGGAGGACTGCTTGGCCGCGTCAAAGATCCGATTCACCAACTCGTCGCTAGCCGCAATCTTATGCCGCGAGAGCCAGTGCAGCACGTTCGACTTTCCGCTCATGGGTCCGACTTCGACGATTTGTTCCAGGCCGAATAGATGTGCGGGGACGCCGCTGTATACCGAATCCGCCAGCACGGCGTCGTGTTTATTCAAAGCTTTTACAATCGCCGCCGCATGCACACCGGTAGCGGTGCGAAACGCGTCTCTTCCGAACACCGGATAATTTGGTGGAATGGTGGTGTGCGTCGCTACGGCAATTTTCTCGCAATAGGCCGGAAGCTTCGTAAGATTGTTTTGTCTCAGCCCCATCAAGCGCAGGTTTACCAGCAACAGTTCCATCGGGGTGTTACCAACGCGTTCACCTAGCGACAACGCGGCGCCGTGAATCTGCTGCGCTCCGGCAGCTAATGCTGCGAGAGAATTCGCGATCGAAAGCCCGCGATCGCGATGACCATGCCAATCGACTCGCACCTTTTCGCCCGAAGGCTTTACCACCGTGTCGATCACGAACTTCACTAGGTTGTAAGCGCCTTCCGGAGTGGCGTGGCCGACCGTATCGCAAAGTACGACGGCGCGTGCTCCGCTGCGAATCGCCGCCGCATAAAGTCGCTGCACCGTTTCCGGATCGGTGCGGACGGTGTCTTCCGTCACGTACATCGACGGCAGTCCTTCGGCGACCACAAACTTCACAGCCTTTTCCGTGGTGCGTTCCAGATGATCGACGGTCCAGTCTTCCACCAGCCTGCGAATCGGGCTGGAGCCGAGGAATGTGGCCGCTTCAATGGCCATTCCAACCCGCTGGGAAATCTCTGCAATCGGCCGAATGTCCGCTTCCACGGTGCGCGCCGCGCAGTTCGGCTTGATGCGCATGCGATTGCCGGCAATTTCCCGCGCCAGCGCCTCGACATCCGCGAAAGCGCGCGGTCCTGCCCCCGGAAGCCCGATGTTCACGGAATCAATTCCCAGCGATTCCATCAGGTGCAGAATTTCAATTTTTTCCTGGATCGTGGGATCGTGCACCGAAGGATTTTGCAGGCCGTCGCGCAGCGTCTCGTCATTCAGAAGAACGGGCGTGCCCGGCGCTATCGGAGCTTTGCCGGCCAGATTCCAGTCGTAAATCCATTCTTGCTGCGCTTGTCGCGACATGAGCTTGATGGTGTGAGTATACCGCGCGCGGCCCTGGATGGAGTGCGGGAGTTCCAGTCCCTCGCTTTTACGAAGTCAAATCGTTCGCAACTCTTCGCCGTAATTGCCATCACAAGAGAGGCCGCGGAGCTGCCGCACTCCAAATCAAAACCCGTGGTTGCGAAACATCATTTTCAACGCGGCGCGCGCATTCCGAGCCCGCGACGCCACACTGCCACCGAATTCGAACTTCAAAAACGCGTCAGCCGCGTTTTGCAACTCCGCCCCATAGCGAAACCACCATGGCTTCGACAGCCCCGGCAAGCAGTCTACGTCCACATACTTCACGGACACCATCTCCGCAATACCGGCCTTGCCGTGCGTGCGTCCCCATCCGCTCAGACCAGAACCGCCGTGTGGCGCCTCTGCAATCGCAAATGCGCTAATCAGATCGTTCACCATCACGGTTCCAGCGCGCAGCCGTCGTGCAATTGATTTTCCTTGAGAGGTATCGCCAGTCCAAACACTGGCTGAAAGAGAAAATTCCGTGTCATTGGCCTGTCGAACAGCTTCATCTGCGTCTTTCACGATCTCTATAGCCATGATCGGACCGAACGTCTCGTCTTGGAATAGGCGCATCGATTTATTCACGCCGGTCAAGATGGTTGGTTCGAAAAAGTTCGGACCAAGCTCCGGTCGGGCACGCCCTCCACATACGACCCTCGCGCCACCCTGCACCGCCTCACCCACCAACTCGACCATCCGCTGCACGTGTTGCGGGCGAATAAGTGGTCCGAGGTCCGTTGCCGGATCACTTCCCGGCCCGATACGAAGCTTTTGTGTCTTCTCCACGCACCGCCGGATAAATTCATCCGCAACTGCTTGCTCTACGAAGAGTCGCTCGACAGACAGGCAAACCTGGCCGCAATTGGTGAAGCTGCCCCACACTGCCGCGCTGGAGGCAACCTCCAGGTTCGCATCACGCAAAACCAGCATGGCATCTTTGCCACCCAATTCCAGCACGCTGGGAATCAGCTGCCGCGCGCACGCCTCCGCGATCTTTCTCCCGGTTTCAACGCTGCCCGTGAAGAATATTTTATCGGGGTGCGCCTCAATCAGCGCCTGACCGATTTCTCCCCCGCCTTGCAGCACCGTGATCAAGTCGTTTGGAAAACCCGCATGACGAACAAGTTTTTCTATGAGTACACCACATTCCGGCGTGACGTCGCTGGTCTTACACAGCACCGCATTTCCAACGGCCACCGCCGCAATAATCTGGCTCAAAGGTATAGCCAGCGGATAATTCCAGGAACTGATGATGCCCAGCACGCCGAGCGGCTCGTAATAAATCGTCCCTGATTTTGCTTTGGCCGCGATGTTGTGATGTGCCACGCGCTCCGGCCGCATCGAGTCCGTTCCGTTTTTTGCGAAATACCCAGCGGTATCTAGTGCCACAAATATATCGGCGAAAATCGCTTCCGTCCTGGGTTTGCCGGATTCCCGAACGACTGCATCCGCTAGCCCTTCGCACGCAATCAGGATTTGCCGCTGTAACTCTCGTATTCGTCCGCGCCGCTCATTGGTCGCAAGGTTCGCCCAATGCGACTGCGCCGCGCGCGCTTTAGCCATCAATTCCGGAACAGTCAGCGGCGAAGTCTTCTCGAAGCTTCCGAGCACCCGGCCGGTGGCCGGATCGATGGAAGAAATCGTGTCCACCCGTACTGACGTTGCTACCATACCGTGATTCTAGCCGAATTTATGCCCTGCAGTTCATTTGGAAGAACGTAAACGGACGGAGTGGTGATAGCGGAGTGAGAAGAGTACACTTTCAGCCGGCGCGCCGGTTCGTGTGGTGATTCATAAAGATATGTGGTGCAAAATGATCGGCTTATCCAGTACAAAAGGAGACCAACTCGTGATGAAACGTACATTTGTGGCCGCGCTTCTGGCGTCGGCACTGCTGTGTAGTTCAGCATTTGCCGCAACCGGAACAGGCACTGTGCTGCACATCAAGGTTCATGCCAAATCTTTGGAAGGAAATCTGGAAGGCGATTCGCCAGACCGCGCTGTCTCGATCTATCTTCCGCCGAGCTACGAAAAGAACAAATCCCGACATTATCCCGTAGTGTATTTCCTGCACGGTTTCACTGACAGCGACGATAAGTGGTACGGGCCAACGAAACATTGGATCAATCTGCCAACCGTTATAGACAAAGCACTCGCAAATCCTGATTCTCGCGAAATGATTTTCGTCACCCCCAACGCTTTCACCCGCTACCAGGGCAGCATGTATTCTAGCTCGGTGACCACGGGAGATTGGGAAAAGTTTGTTTCTGAGGAATTGGTGGC
>CAAGKR010257636.1_pt1 | contig 12158 bp, 11 predicted proteins | sample 2556971 | NCBI WGS metagenome assembly CAAGKR01 (sample SAMEA5207829, study PRJEB30636) | soil metagenome | biome: forest; feature: boreal; material: soil | place: USA | collected 2011-09 | depth 1 m
ATGCCGGAGCGCATGCTGCTGTGGTCGCGGCTATTATTGAAAAGCCTGGCAGCGCACCGCACACTACCCATCGCGCAGGATGTTGCGGTTGAGATTGCATCTATGGGCCAGCAGGTTCGCGAGTTGGTCAAGATCCTTCAAGATGGCAGCCGCTCGCAGGTGATGGTGGTGATGCTGCCGGAGCCGTTGCCGGACGAACAAACCGCGCGTCTGCTACGCTCAGTGGAGGAGCTGCCGGCGCGGGTGGAAGCAATCTTTGTGAATCGATTGCTCGTGAAAGAGGAGACGGCTGGATGTCCGCGGTGCGAGAGCGCGCGAGTTTGGCAAAATATCACGCTGACGAAGATAAAAAAGCGGTACGGCGGACGAAAAATCTACCTGGCCCGCAATTTTCCGAAGGAAGTGGCAGGCAAAACGGCACTGCGGGAGTTCACGAGAGAGCTATGGCAGCTCGCGTAAAGAACGAGGAGAAAGGCCGGTTGAAGGGCCATGGGCGAGGCCCGGGCAAAGTGTCTTGTCTTTATCTGTATGGATTGTCACAGGTCAGTAGTTCCGGCAAATCGAACAAGGGTCCGGGAAAGATATCCGGCCCGCAAATCGCGGTTGCTGGAATTGATGGATCAAGTGAAGTGAAGGCCATCGAATGTGCGGCGCTGCTGGCGTGGGTGTCAGAGGTGGATGCGCAGGGCTTCGCCGCGGACCTGAATAGTAAGATGGAGAATTTGGAGTGGCTGGCCGACGCGAGTGTGCGGCACCAGCGCGCGGTTGCGGCGATTTCGGAGATAACGGAACTTTTGCCGGCGCGATTTGGCACAGTGTTCCTGGGAGTGGATTCGTTGGCAGTCGACATCCGCTCGCGCAAAAAACAATTGTCAGCGGCCTTCACTCGCATCGCCGATGCCGAAGAGTGGGGCGTAAAGGTGTTCGCAACAGAGGAAACTGCGCGACCTGTGATTGAGGCCAGTTCGGGAAAAGATTACCTGCAAAAGAAGGCGCGCGCCATCGAAGCGCGGGGAAATCCCGTTGCCGACGAAGAGATCAAAGAGCTGAATTCCGCGCTGGCCAAGATTGCCCGGGCCAGTGCGAAGACGGGCAAAGTGAGTGGCGGCCTGAAGGGGTTGCAATGGCAGGCGACATTTTTAGTTGCGCGCAACCGTCGCAAGCAGTGGGAGGCGACACTGAAGCGATTTTCGGCTCGTTGGGACGAATCGCGTAGGATTGAGTGCACCGGGCCGTGGCCACCCTATTCGTTTGTTGGAGATAATCCGGCGATTGCCGTGAATCGTGAATGAAGAGTAATCGAGGCGGGACAGCATCAAACATTTTGAGATATGCCAACGGATCTTCCCCAACGTGTAAGTTCGTCTTCGTTATCAGCTTCCGACGATGGCGACGAAATCTCGCTGCTGGAAATTCTGGATCACGTGTTGAATGCTGGGGTGGTAATTCAAGGTAGTATCGTCATCTCAGTGGCAGGAGTGGATTTGGTGTATTTGGGGTTGAGTTTGGTGTTGACGTCGGTCGAGACCGCATTACAACATCTGGGAGATGGTTCGACGTCCAGATCGAAGCGAACTTTTTAAAGCGTCAAAAGGAACTGTGATCACATGTTGATGCTGTATTGCATGACTGAACCTAATGCGAATGTGGCTGCCCCGGCCGCCGGTGTGCGGGGGGGCAAGGTCACTTCAATCGTCGAGGGAGAAGGCGAAAGCGGCGTGCGGTGCTTTTATTCGGATTCAGATCTGAGCAACAGCGCGCAACATACGAACCAAATTACGGTCGAGGCAATGGAGTTCGACGCGGTCCTGCGGGAGATATTCAGGCAAGTGGCGGTGATCCCATTCCGATTTATGACAGCCCTGGCCGGGGTTGAAGAATTGCGCGGCTTTTTGCAGAGGAATGCAGCGGAATATTCCGCCGAGCTGGCGCGCATTCGCGACAAGATTCAGATGGAAGTGCGCATCACTGCGAAGCAAGCGCCTGCTGCTGTGAGCGAAAGCCCGACGGGAACCGATTTTTTGAAGACAAGACAAGCTGGTTCGCGGGCGGTTGAGCAAGTGGCCGATCAGTTCACAGAGGCATACCCGAAGGCGCAGTGGAAGCGTCGCGCCACGCCCGATGGCATGCGCCTGTATGCGCTCATTGATAAAGTGGCGGGCTCAGCAGCCGGTGCGGAAGATTTTTCACAGGCGATCAAGAGCCTGGCGATTCCTCCCGAATTTCTCATGCGCACCTCAGGGCCGTGGCCAGCAACGGAGTTTATAAACTGCTACGCCGATTTACAAACTGCCGTAGCCGGCTCGAAGAAATAATCTTGCGCTGACTGCGCAAATCATAAAATGTCTGACCTTCACCAGGTAAAGCCCGAAGAAATAGAAGCCGCGGTTGGCGACCTAAAAAAACAACTTGAGTCCACAGCCTCGGGCACACAGCAACGAATTGAATGCTCTTCGGAGAACATTGAGCAAGGGCTGGCAAAGCTGGTGCTGTCACTGGTGGAACTACTGCGCCGGCTGCTCGAACGGCAGGCAATTCGTCGCATGGAGGGCGGAACGCTTTCCGAGAGTCAAATTGAAGAGATGGGCAGCGCCCTGATGAAGCTGGAAGAAAAGGTGCTCGAGCTTACGCAATCTTTTGGGCTCAAGCCAAGCGATCTCAATATAGACCTGGGGCCGATTGGGAAGCTACTGGACGAGTGATGTCGCTTAGAAGCACCCTCCCGTACTAAGTGAAGATTCTTTGTGAAGATTCTTTGTGAAGATTCTCTTGCAATTCTGCTTGTTTATTGCATTGATGGGGTTGATTGTCGCAGACCGATAGTTTAGTCTCCTCTGTCAGGCTGGAACGGAATCGCGGATCTCTGCCTGAAGGCATTACCAGTTGCAGATGTGAAGTCTGGTACTACTTGCGAAAGACCATGCCCATACAAACAGTGTCGGGCACCACGAATTTAATCGACATTCTGGACCGCGTACTGGACAAAGGTCTGGTCATTGCGGGAGACATACGTGTTTCCCTTGCGAATGTCGAACTGCTGACCATCCGGATTCGTCTGCTTATTTGTTCCGTGGACAAGGCGGAGCAAATCGGAATGAACTGGTGGCGGCACGACCCGAATTTGACGGTTTCGCTGCCGGCACCACAATCGCATTTGGGTCTGCCCCCGGGGGGCCGGCGCACCCTCCGACAATCATCACGGGTGAGCAGGGTGCAACCCCCATCGCGAGTAGCGAGAAAGACTTCCCCCAGCAAACGTTCGAAGAAGAGTTCCAGCAATGGATCGGCGAAGAAGCGCAAGAAGAAGTGAAGCATACTCTAGCCGGCGCCCAGCAGCTTGGCGTCGTCCAGGGACATCGAGTGAGAACAGCAAAAGGAGAACCCTCCAATGGCAGTTGAACGTGCATCCGGCGGTTCCAGTCTTATAGATGTACTTGATCGCATACTTGATAAAGGAATCGTGATCGATGCCTGGGTCCGCATATCACTGGTCGGTATTGACCTAATCACTGTGGAAGCCCGCGTGGTTGTGGCCTCCATTGACACTTACCTCAAGTATGCTGACGCGGTCGGACTTACCGGTCTGGTTTCACGTCCGCAGCTGGGAGGCAAAGAGGCAGAAACTTTGGAAGCTCCCGAGCCGGTCCGGAGACCCTTGAAAGCTCCAGTTCGCCGGAAGGCTCGCCGCTGACGATCATTTAATACCGCCAGGCTACGACGAGAGTGAGGCTGACCCGCCTCCCCATATGGTCTCACTAATGCTTGGCGCAAATAGAGGGAAGGCATCCCCACTTGGCAACGCTTGAAATGCGTTTGAAATCCCTGGAATTGGTGAAGAGCAGCGGACTTCTGAGCGAATCGGAGGCTCGAGTTCCCGCAGCATTGCGCCTGCTGCAGGCGGAACGGTCTGACGAAGTATTCCCCATCCTGCTCGAGGAAATTGCCAAACTTGGTCTGCCCCGCGCGCTGGTGTTAAGCGCCAATTTTGAAACCGGAGAAGTATTACCATCCGACGCCATCAAATGCTCCGAACAATTCATCGCTAAGTTTCGATCGTCCCTCTATGCGGCGGACAATCCCGTCATCACGGTTTTCCAGACGCTGAAACCTGCCGTACTGCCGCGCAGTGAAATGCTCTCCCGGCCTATGTACTGCCACCCCATGCTGTACCGCAATCGAAGTGTCTGCTGGGAGGCAGAGCGGGAGCGGCGGACGGATTGTCTCGCGGTAGAAAACTTCGAGGGTGAACGCCGCCTGGGCTTGGAAGAACAGCAGTGTAATGCGTGTGAAATGCGCGCCTATGCGGCCATGGCAGTGGTGGATTTGGGCAAGAAGCAGCCCGCCCGGGTCATCCATGAGCTGGGCGCGCTGATTGAGCTGGCAAACCGATACCTCGCGCGTCTTTTCAAGATTGAGCATTACTACAATCGCATGCGGGACATGGAAGTCACAATCTCGCAAATGAACAACATAATGATGAGCATGGCGGACCCTGTGATCCTCACCGATGCGCAACATCGCGTCATCATGCAAAACAAGGCCGCCGCGCGTTTCTTCAAATTGCCAGAGCAGCCCAGCGAAGGTGGCATGGGCGCGGTACAGATGAATAACATGCTTTTCTCCGCGGCACTATCTTCCATGGCGATGTCAGGGGAAGAAACTCATCGCGATCTGACGCTTGTTGATGTGAGTGAAGGTGAAGAGCTGCTCTTTGAAGCGGTTTGCGTGCCATCGCACAGCCGGGAGGGAATCTCCACGGGAATGGTCACGGTGATGCGCGACGTGACCGACCTGCGCAGGGCGGACCAGGAGTTGCAGGCCAACTATGAGAAATTGCGTTTAGCTGAGGACGTGGTTCGCCAGGATCGCGATCGCTTGAACCTGGTCATCGAAAACGTGGGTGATCCGATTGTGGTGTGCGACAACGAAGGCAAAGTCGTGCTCCTTGACCCGCTGGCCAAAGGTTTGTTCGGCTCCGAGACGGAGGCCACCCGCGATTCGCTCAGAATTAAGAATCAGGCGGTGCTTGACGCCTATATTTCGGGTTTCACATTTTCGTTTGCCAACACAGAAAGTCAGACCCTGCGATTCAATGATCCAACCTCGAAGCAGGAGGTGGAATATGACGCACGCTCAGGAAAGATTTTCGATGAACGCGGGCGCGTTGCCTACACCGTGACGGTGTTGCGCGACTGGTCGGCGATCCGCAAAATCGAACAACTCAAGGTGGAGCGCCGCATGCTGGAGGTGGAGAAGTTTGCTGCTGCGGGCCGCCTGGCTGCCACCATTGCCCACGAAGTGAACAATCCCATGGAGGCGATCAAGAACTCCATTTACCTGCTCTCAAAGAAGGTGGAGCCCGAGGCTGAACCGGTTTATGACATCCTGAAGTCGGAGACTGAACGCGTGGCCCGCATTGTCCGCCAAATGCTGGGACTTTACCGCAACCAGGAATCGGTAAAGCCGGTGAACCTTAACACTCTGATCGAAGACACTCTGCTTTTACTCGGACGCCAGCTGCAACGATCTAATATTGAGGTCCAACAGGAGTTCGGCAACATGGCACCGGCGGTGGTTTCATCCGACCAGTTACGCCAGGTGTTCTCGAATCTGGTCATCAATGCCAAAGACAGTATGCCGGCAGGTGGTAAGCTGAGGATTCGCACCCGCCAAGTCTTATCGCACGATGGCCTGCATGAATGGATACGCATTCTGATTGGTGACACCGGAACTGGCATACCCAAGGAGATTGCGAATTCGATTTTTGAACCCTTCATCACCACTAAGGGAGAGAAGGGCACTGGATTGGGGTTGTGGATTGTCAAAGGTATTATCGGCAACCACGGCGGAAAGGTCAGTCTCCGCAGTAAGCTGGGCCAAGGCACGGTTTTCAAAATTGATCTTCCGGTAGTACGCATCTAAAGGGTGGAGTTTTGGCTGTAACCAAGGAGAATCGGAATGACGGTAAAGCCACAATGCCCCGGGTGTTGGTGGTGGATGATGAAGCCTCCGTGCTCCTTACATACAAGATGATTCTGGAGCGCGAGGGATACGATGTAATCGCGGTGAGCACATCCAAAGAGGCCATGGAAGCCATCCAAAAACAAGGTTTTGACCTGGTGCTCTGCGACTATTCGTTGGAGCAGCAACACACTGGCTTTGAGGTGATTGCGGCGGCGCGCGAGCGCCAGCCCGATGTGCCCTCACTTATGCTGACAGGTTATGCAACTTTGGAAACTGCGGAAGAGGCCCGCCGGGGAGGCATCGGCGTCCTGTATAAGCCCATTGATATAACCGAATTCTTGAATACAACATCCGCGATGCTGAGGAACGGAAATGAGTCCAGAAAAGAAAACCACACAAATTAAACCGAAACTCAAGAGTAAGGCTGGGAGCGAGTCTAAAGGAGCGCCAAAAGTCAATACCAAGCCTGCGACCGCGGTAAGAGTAATGTCACCTAAACCCTGCCGGGGTGTTGAGCCCTCGAATGGGAATTCCATCGCGGTTGCGGTGAAAGCGGCAGAGTCAGAGCCGCAGGTGAGAGTGCCCTTATCCGAGCGGTCTGAAGGGAAGGCCGGACAGGAGGGACGTTACGTGTACGGGATTATCGAGAGTGCCGAGCCGGCGATCTTTGGCAAGACCGGTATTGGCAGCTCGGGTGAGAATGTTTACACCATCCATCACGGAGACGTGGCCGCGGTGGTGAGCAAGACTTCAGTCTTCATTTTCGATCCTACGCGCGAAAATGCGCTCGCCCACGAGCACGTCATAGAATCTGTAATGAAGAGCAAGACCATCATCCCCATGAGTTTTGGCACTGTCTTCCGTACAGATGATGACATCAAGGAAGTTCTCAGGAGTATTTATCCCTCGCTGAAAGACGTGATAAAGCAAATGTCCGGAAAACTGGAATTCGGACTCAAAGTGACGTGGGACCGCGAGCGTGTCATTGAAGAACTCAAGCGCGATCATGAAGAGATACACCGCTTTCATTTGGAACTTACGCGCAAGCACCTCCAGTCAACCTACTTTGCCCGCATGCAGTTGGGCCGCATGATTGACAAGGCGCTGGCGGAGCGATCGGCAGACTATGTTCGCGAAATTTATGACGCACTGCGGCACATCTGCGTGGCTTCGCGCGACAACAAGCCCATTGGCGACAAAATGATTATGAATGCGGCATTCTTGCTCAACAGCGAACGTGAGGCCGACTTTGACGCTGCGGTGAACAAGATTGCGCAGAAGTTTTCCGATCGCTTGAACTTTAAATACACCGGCCCGTGGCCGCCGTATAACTTCGTCAATATCCGCCTCAAGTTGGAGCGGGGCACAGCGTCGTAACCGGCATTGGCGGGAGTCATGGTCATGTTTGGAGGAGCTTAAATCCGTGATTTTTAGCCTGCTGTCGCTTCCGATGGACGGATTTAAGTTCGTGCTCAAAACCATCATCAAGGTTGCGGAAGAGCAGTGGACGGATGATGCTCCACTGAAAGAGAGATTGCTTGAGCTGCAAGTGAAGCTCGACAATGGCGAGCTGACGGAAGAAGGGTACGTAGAAGCCGAAGCACAGATTCTGCGTGAGCTGCGCGAGATCCAGAAGCGCAAGCGTGAGCTGGCCGGTGCCCCACCCGAGCAGGAAGGCGGACTTTCCGGCACGGTGCAGGAAGGCTCAGGGGCCTCGGTTACATGGGATACTGGAGAATCTGAAAAGAAATAGATTTCAGCGTGGTCGCGGGTATCCATGCGCTCGCCCGAGCGACCCGTGTTACACCCGTTTCGATAAAGCCATTTATATTTGACAGCCAGTTCGGCAGGCGGTTGAATGTTTCCCCTATGATGCGAACCCTCATTGTTCTAGTAATAGCATTGATGTGTGCTGCGCCAGCCGTTGCCGAGCATGCCTATTTGTACAAAGCCAGCCTGGTACAGGCGGCGCCGGGGAAGCTGCTGGCATTGATCGATCTCTACAAGCAGGCCGACTACAAATCGACAGGGGACGAGCCTCCGTTTTGGATGCGGCACAGCCAGGGAGACCATTGGGATCTGCTGCTCCTCTATCCGATGGGCAGGTACGGTGACTACTACCGGCGAGATCGAGTTGCGAAGAGAGAGAATTTTTCGCTTGCGGTGGCGGAACGGAAAGCAAGGACAGAGGGACTGATCGCCTGGCAGGAAGATACGTTTGTTTATGGGCCACCGCCCGAAGAGGTGCGAAAACTATTCGCAAACGCTGGTTTCTTTCATGTTGAAATGTTTGTAGCGCTGCCCGGAAAAGAAAGTGAACTGCGCAAAGAACGCGAGATGGAAAATGCGTACCTGCGACGCTTGAAAGCGCCGGACAATTTGATTTTTACGCGGGAGGCAGGGGGCGCGTGGGACCTGTTCACCATTGGTTTTTATCGCGACCTAAAGGATTATGCCGCTGCAGCCGACAGGACACAGGCGGACCAGGAAGCGGCGGCCAAAACTGCTGGTTTCGAATCGTCCAGCCAGATCGGGCCTTATCTGCGAACCCTCATCAGCACCCACCACGACACGCTGGCAGTCGCCGTAAAGTGATGAAAGGCAAATGAATGTATTCACGTGTTCGGTATTACGCGTCGCTGCTGTTTATGTTTGCGCTGCTCTCAAGCGCGTGGGCTCAAACTGGCCAAAATCCCAAGGTGCGCGCGATAACGGCATTTGTTCGCATCGATCGGGCGCACTATGGACAGCAGATCGAAGACACGCTCAAGATGTTGCGCATCGCCAAAGCTGCCTATGAAAAGGAAGGCTACGCGGTCGAGACCATTCGAATCACCACGCAGCCATTTTCCGAATACGTGAATGGATTGAGCCAGGATGAGGCTCTTGCGTTTTTCAAATCTTTCAACGATCTCTCAGAGAAAGAATCTTTTCTGCCGAATGTGGGCCCGGCAATGCTTGGAGATCGTGACGATTTGCGAAATGTCGAGCTGCTAGAGAAGGCATTGTCAACGCTGCCGAACATTGAAGGCAGCATCATCGTGGCCGGCGAAGATGGCATCCATTGGAATGCGGTGCGCGCGACCGCCAAGCTGGTCAAATATGTCGCCGAGCACAGTCCGCACAGTCAGGGCACATTCAACTTCACGGCCACAGCCATGCTCGCCCCTTACGGACCGTTCTTTCCCGGGTCTTATCATGTGGGTGGAGGTCACCAGTTTTCCGTGGGATTGGAATCGGCCAATGTGGTTGATGATGTGTTCTCCGCCGCCAAAGCTAATGCCGGAGTCGCCGATATCACAGACCGGCTCACCCGAGCGCTAAGCAAACACGCGGTGGCCTGTGAGGCGATTGCCAAGAGTATCGAGAAGCAATCCGGTTGGACCTATGCCGGCTTCGATGCTACTCCGGCGCCGTTGGCAAAAGTCTCGATTGGAGCGGCCATTGAAAAGCTTATGGGCGCGAAGTTCGGCTCCAGCGGCACGCTGACCGCGGCCTCGATCATTACAAGAGCGGTGCGGGACGTTCCCGTGAAGCGTGTTGGTTATGCCGGACTGATGGTACCGGTGATGGAGGACAGCACGCTGGCGCAGCGATGGGCTGAGAACGCGATTCAGATTGACTCATTGCTCGCATATTCCGCCGTGTGCGGAACCGGGCTGGATACAATTCCGCTGCCGGGCGATGTGTCAGAAGAGCAGCTTTATCGCATCATCGGCGACATGGCTTCGTTGGCATTCAAATGGAAGAAACCATTGTCCGCGCGTCTTCAGCCGGTCAAAGGAAAGAAAGCTGGCGAGCGAACCGAGTTCGACGATCCGTATTTGACAAACACGCTTATCCAGCGCTTGCCATAGTCCTGGTAAGTAGAAGCCGGCGAATAGTATTTGGAGGCATGATGGAGCATCGCAAACTGAGCGGCACGGACATGAAGGTCAGCGTGCTTGGATTTGGCGGCTCCGAAATTGGATATGAAGCAGCCTCCCCTGCCACCGTCGAGCAGCTTTTACACGCCGCGCTGGATGCAGGCCTTAACGTAGTCGACACGGCTGAGTGTTATCCCAACAGCGAAGAGATGATTGGCGCGGCGGTCTCACATCGCCGAAGAGAACTTTATTTGTTCACGAAATGCGGGCACCCAGAGGGAATGGCTTCAGAGGATTGGCGCCCTCAAGCATTGCTGAGCAGTATCGAACGAAGTCTCAAACGCCTGGGGACAGATTGTCTGGATCTCATCCAATTACATAGCTGCTCTGAAGCCGAGTTGCGCAAGGGCGATGTCATCGGTGCACTCGAGTCCGCGAGAGAAAAAGGGTACTGCCGATACATCGGTTACAGCGGCGACAGCGCTGCCGCCATCTATGCGATCGAGTGTGGCCGTTTCGATACATTGCAGACATCCGTAAGCATCGCCGACCAGGAGGCCATCGATCGCGTGATTCCACGAGCCCGCGCGAAGGGGATGGGAGTGATCGCCAAACGGCCGCTCGCCAACGCCGCCTGGAGGACAGGCGCAAAGCCCGCGAACGCGTATCACCACGAATACTGGGAGCGGCTTCAGAAGTTGAAGTATCCGTTCCTGAGCAAGAAGCTGGACGACGCGATCAGCATTGCCCTGCGGTTTACGTTGAGCGTGCCTGGAGTCCACACCGCGATTGTGGGTACTACGAAACCGGGACGCTGGAGCGAAAATGCCGAGCAGCTAAAGAAGGGACCTCTCCCCCAAGGCGAGGTCGCGGCCATCCGCAATCGCTGGTCAGAACTGGCGGACAAGAGCTGGGTCGGACAGACCTAAAGTTTCCGCCGTTCGGCGCTTCGGGTTGAGAGTGTCAGTCCGAAAGCCGCAGATTAGGGTTCGACTCTTGGCAGCAGATGCTTCTGGATTTTCCCCAAGGCGTTTCGGGGCAGCTTCTCCACGGCAATAAACTCGCGCGGCACTTTGAAGGAAGCGAGCTTGCTCCGGCATCGCTGTTCAAGTTCGCCCGAGTCGAATGAAGTTTTGGAGACGATGTATGCCACCGGCACTTCGCCGCGGACTCGGTCAGGAACTGCCACCACTGCCGCTTCCGCAACTTCGGGCTGCTCCTCGAGGAATTCCTCGATCTCACGCGGGTAGATGTTGAAGCCGCCCGAGATAATCAGGTCGCTCTTGCGTCCGGATAAGGTGTAGTAACCGTCGCTGGAGCGGGTGGCTAGATCGCCGGTGCGGAAGTAGCCGTCAATAAATGCGGAGCGCGTCGCTTCTTCGCGTCGCCAATATCCCGCAAAAAGATTTGGCCCGCGAAGGAAGAGCTCGCCAGTTTCTCCATCGGCAACGGAGTTCCCTTGCTGGTCAAGCAGACGCGCGGAAATTCCCGGCAGCGGCAACCCGACGCTCCCTACGCGGCGCTCCCCAATGTATGGATTGCTCATGTTCATCAACGTCTCCGTCATGCCGTAGCGCTCCAGGATGGTGTGAGCGAAGAGCTTGCGAAATTCCTCCAGAACCTGGGCTGGAAGCGGAGCGGAGCCGGAGACGAACAGTCGCATTGAGCGGCCAATGGTGCGCGCAGTGTCCGACGGAATGTCGAGCAAGCGCACGTAAATTGTTGGAACACCAAAAAAGAGTGTGGGCTTGAAGTGGAGAAACTCTTCGGCAGCGCGCTGATGTTCAAAGCGTTCCAGCAGGCGCATGGGGCATCCACTCATCAGCCAGCAATGCAACCCGTTACCTAGTCCATGAACGTGGAACAAAGGTAAGCCCAGCAAAAAGCGGTCTGCGTTCGTAATCTGCCAACAAATAAGGAGGTTGATCGCGTTCGCGGCAAAGTTGTTGTGCGTGAGAATTGCACCCTTCGACGTCCCGGTGGTCCCTGAGGTATAGACGAGGGCGGCGGGGGTATCACCATCGGGCGCGCGCCGAGGCCGTTCCTGGGAAAATGTGGCGGCTGCCGTGATCAACTCCGCCGCCGACCAGGTTGGAATCGGCGGCATGGCGAAGGGCAGCGGGGTATTCGAGACTGCTGCGCGCGGTTCTGCGTCGGCGAGGATGTGGGCAATCTCGCGGTCGCGATAAAGAATGTTGATGGGGACGAATATCACGCCCAGTTTCAGACACGCGAGATAGATGTCAATCAGTTCGACGCAATTCGCAAGATAGACACAGAGCCGGTCGCCAGATTGAAAACCGCGGCTGCCGAGCAAATTCGCAAGCC
>CAAGKR010518435.1_pt1 | contig 12156 bp, 11 predicted proteins | sample 2556971 | NCBI WGS metagenome assembly CAAGKR01 (sample SAMEA5207829, study PRJEB30636) | soil metagenome | biome: forest; feature: boreal; material: soil | place: USA | collected 2011-09 | depth 1 m
ACGGACGAGATGGACTCACGGGACGCTGGTCCTCTTCGCGCCACCCGCAGCGGACTTGGTCGAACCCTTGTGCGGAGTAGGGTTCGGTGTCTGGTTCGGAATTGCGACCGCGGTGGTGTCCTGCAACTTATCGAAGCTGCTGGTCGCGACCACGTCTCCAGGATTGATGCCATCCACCTGGGTCAGACCGCCGTCGGTAACTCCCGGCGTGACGCCGCGCAAATGCGCGACATTGCTTTCAATCACATACACGAATGATGCCTGACCATTCTGCTGGATGGCGGATGCTGGAACCAGCGTCACCCCTTGCAACGTATTCACCAGCAACCGCGTATTGACAAACTGGTTGGGGAAGAGCGCACCGTTCTTATTATCGAAGATGGATCGCGCTTTGACGGTCCCGGTTGTGGTGTCAATCTGGTTGTCGAGCGTCAGCAGCTTCCCGCTTGCGATTTTCGTTTGCGCAGTACGATCAAAAATATCGACCGTGAGCTTGGCCTTTTTGTGCAGCTGAACTGCAACCGGGCCTAGACTGTCTTCCGGTACGGTAAAAACCACGGTGATGGGCGTCAACTGCGTGATGACCGCCAGAGTTGCGGTTCCGGAGGATTGCACCACGTTTCCTGGATCCACCAGCCGTAAACCGACGCGGCCGGCGATGGGGGCGGTGATGTGGCAATAGTCGACCTGAACCTGGTCAAATTGCACCACTCCCTGATCGTTCTTTACCGCGCCGTCGTCCTGCAGGACAAGCTTTTCCTGGTCATCCACGATTTGCTTGGCAATCGCGTTGCGTGCCAATGCGGCACGGTAGCGTTCCAGATCCATCTGCGCCTGGGCAAGGAGATTCTGGTCCCGTTCGAGTGCCCCTTGCGCTTGTAAAAGCGATGCCCGGTAGGTACGCGAATCGATGTCCATCAACGGATCACCCTTGCTGACCAGTTGGCCTTCCTGATAGTGCACGGCGACCAGCAGGCCATTCACCTGGCTGGAAATCGAAACGGTATAAACCGGGGTGACCGTACCGATTGCGTCGAGGTAAACCCCGATGTCACCTTTCGTGGCGGTCGCGGTCGTAATGGTGATCTTCGGCGGGGCGGGCGTGGGTTTTTTCGCGTTACCGAAGTGGCCCCACACCAGCACAATTGCAAGGACGAGGACCAACACAATCCCTGCAACGATCCACCATACTCTATGGGGGTGAGATTCCGAGCCGTTGGCCGTGAGTTGGTGGCTACGATCGATGATGGGATGCTCATTTGGGTCGACGGTCAAAAGGAAACTCCCTTGTCTCCGAAATTGCTCGAAATTATAGTCCAGGAAATGGCGCTCAATTCGCAAACCTGACGCCCTGTGCCGTTGCCCCAGCGGGTTTGCGAAGTGGGCAATTCTGCACAGTATTTCAAAACAGCAGAATGAGCAACCAATTAGGGGGCAAGATTGTGGTTTATCCGCGTCTGCGGACAACTTGGGTCTCGGTTCGGCCCCCCCGGGTTGCGCCGATCATTTCAGCGGCCCGGTACCCTTCTTCACCCTACCTCATCGGATTGCAGTACACCGGGCACTTTCCGCAAAGGGGTAGTCACGCTCTGAGCTACAAACTCGTATATGACAGCCGGATCTGGACAATAGGACCGGGACCCGTCTGGACCCCGAACAGTTGGGCGACTGCACAAGGTGGATGGCGATTCGTTAGCTCCGCGGACAGTGGCGGCCCGGTTGTTTACAGCTCTTGGAGTAGTACTTGCGGAGAGTACGCCCCCCACCGGCGGACAGAACGGAAACAACAATTTCTATTGGACCGCCCCCGACGGAACAAAACGTTATTTTGCGGCGTCTACCACAACCAGCTTAAGCGGTGGTTGCGGCACCGGCACATCCAGTACAGCCAGCGGATACTTCATAAAGATCGCAAACTACAACCAAGTCACGGCGGTCCGCGCGGCTCCCGTCGTGATCGATTTTAGCGATTCATAAACTGCGGATCGCTCTGCGAGAAATAACGCGAGAGCCAGCCACGATGATGCGGTCTTTGCGTGACAATGAGCGGCTTGCGAAATGCCGACGCAGCAAGTTTCAACAAGAAGACCGCTGGTTGAGCTGAAACCGCGATGGGATGTCGTATGTAGCGGGGATGTGGGCGCAGTTCGTCGATACGGCGGTTACGAATATGGTCGCCCTTGCCGATCAATCTAGATCTGTTTGGCCGCCGCACGCTTGAGGGCGCGCTGCAAAGTCTGGTCGAGTGCGGCTTTCGTCTTTTCGTATTCCTGCTGCGAGATGTGGCCCTGCTGGCGTTCGATTTCAAGCTGAAAGAGTTCCTCTTTTAAACCTTCCAGCAGCATGGAAGTGGAGCTGCGTGTGCCGGACGGCAGCTGAGGCGTCCCCCGAGCTGGCGTCGCGGTACCAGCAGGCGCTTCGCCCGCCTCGTAATCTGTGTACTGTTCGTCGTGCGTACGAGGCTGAGCTCCGGGACGATCGCCAGCGCGGGTTGCCGCCTTTCGCCGAGTGACTACGTAAATCGCGGCTCCTGCCAGCACGACGGCAAATCCGCCGAGAATATACCAGCGGTATGGATCCAGAGGATCCGGGGCGTCGATGGGCGGACCGAGTCCGCCGCCGGGGCGCTCGTCATTTTGACTTTGTGCACCCATGCCGCCGCCCTGCGCGCCACCTCCCTCCACGCGCGCTTGCAGCGTTCCTTCGCCCGATACGTTGAACGCGAGGCTCTGGCCCACCGTGGTGGTGGAAGCCAGCTGCACGTTGGCGTCGGGCTGATTGGGATCGTTCATGGGCTTAAAGGTGGCGCCGGGCGCGGCGGAGAATCCCATCGCTTTAGGCACAATGGCCACGAAGTGCTGCAGTGGATAGAGCGATTTGGGATCGATGTTCGCGCTGCCGTTGTATGGAAGCTGATAGGAAATCTGAAACTGGGTGATCCCCGGGCGCAACGGAAATACAAACGCGTAGCGGTTTCTTTCATCCTCTTGGACCGGAGCCGTCTTGAGAGGATTGCCGTGCTCGGTCAGGGCTGAGGCTTCGCCGATTTGCGCTCCTTCGGGAAGATAGAACTCAAGGGCGCGATCATTCATCTGTGTGCGCGGCGGCTTCGACGAATTCTGCACCGCAAACTCGCGCGTAACTTCCAGCTGCCCGTTTTCCACCTGCAGCCGCATGATGTCGGCGACAACTTCGACGCCGTCGATTTTCTTTCCCGCGTCATAAACCTCGACCTCGACCGAAGTAGTTCCGGGCGGTGCCATGGTGTGGTAGGGGACGTCCTGATGAATGGCGCGCACCAGATGCGGGCCCTGGCTGTCGTCTAATTTGAACGAGAAGTTGCCTTTCGCGTCGGTCTTGGTATGGGCCACTTCTTCCATGCCCTCACCAAGCTTGATCAAGACCACTTCGTCGCCGGACGCCGGCTTGCCCGTGGTGACATTCTTCACCGTGCCAGTCAGGGTCTCAGCGCTGGCGATGGCGGACAGCAGCAGGATGGCGAGAATCAAATAAACTTTCGTTGCGTAGCCTTGCAAAATTCCTCCGGTCGTTCTGCTGCATCGTCCCGCGAATCGCTACAACGATCGAACCCATTCTAGTTCGCCGCGGCTTGGCGCCAGTTCTTTTCGAGACGCCTCAGCTGGTTTGGCTTCCTTGCTGGCTTCGAGCGTCAAGTCTCGTGTGCCAAAACCCGCGCCGATGGTTTTCCGCGAATCATTGGGCGGTGTACCGCCGGCAAAAGATCCAGACAAAATCGTTGGGAATCTCCTGACGGACACCTTGAACGTCGAGGATAACTGAATCTCTCTTAAATTCCAGCGGATTCGTTTGCAACAACATCGGGACATCTGAGCGCTAACGCCTGATTGATTCATCTCTCGCTCGGATAGCTGGTTTTCCCGCCATGTGAGCTATCTAGCTCAGACACTAAAGTCTCATACCTGTCATTCTCTATTCTCCTGAGTGTGTAGTGCCGCCAAATCCTACGGCGAAACACGAGCGCTCACGAACAACCGAAAATCAGGGCGACGCCTCCGCTCGGACGACAGGAGGTAGCCCACGAAACACGGAAAGGTCGGGGGACTATGCCTTTACTTCAGGTGCTGGAAGTGCTGATCGTGGTAGGTGTGCTGCTGTGGCTGGTGAATCGCTTCATTCCCATGCAGGGCACCATTAAGTCAATCTTGAACGGCGTGGTAGTCATTGCCGTGGTCCTGTGGCTGCTGAACATCTTTGGATTGTTCCATTCCCTTTCCAGAATGCACGTCGGGACCTAAAGAATTCCGCCCCGGAAGCCGATCAAGAAGGCTGAAGGGGCACCATCCAACATTTTGTGAGAGCCAACTCCGCAGACATCTGCGCCAAGGAGATATTGTGAAAACCAAGCTTTTGTTAGCCGCTGGAATCGTTTGCAGTTTGAGCGCGTTCGCTCAAATCAATTCCTCGACCACCCTGGTGGTTGAGCCCATGGCTGACACGCCAACCTTTCGCGTCGTCGTAGTCAGCCGCAGTGTGCAGGCGGTCAACTACCGGCACCGCAGCGGATCCACCAAGCTGGACTTCGCGGGCACCGATCTGATGCCGTTGGCTGATGGCACCGCTGAAATCAACAGCAAGCGGGGATCGCTCACCATCTCCGCCGAGTTTGGCGATCTGCAGAAGCCAACCGCTTTTGGGACGGAGTATCTGACGTACGTCCTGTGGGCAATTTCGCCCGAAGGCCGTGCCATCAACCTCGGCGAAGTGCTGCTCGGCGGCGACCATCGCAGCAAGCTCAACGTGACCACCGACCTTCAGGCTTTTGCTCTGATCGTGACGGCGGAACCTTATTACGCGGTCCGCCAGCCCAGCAATGTGGTGGTGCTCGAGAACGTGGTTCGCAACGACACCAAGGGAGACGCCGAACTGGTGAATGCCAAGTATGAACTGATGGAACGCGGCGGCTACATTCCCACCGGCTACAAATTTGATCCCGTGATCCTGAACAGCAGGTTACCGCTGGAATTCTTTGAAGCGCGCAATGCGTTGCGCATCGCCAAATCCGAGGACGCCGAGCGTTATGCCGGCGACAGCTACCGCCATGCGGCCGAGTTGATGGACCGGGTTGACGCATACGCTGTCAGTGGACATGGCAGCCGAAAGCCGCTCATCGCCCTGGCCCGCGAGGCCGTGCAGACGGCCGAAGACGCGCGCCAAATCGCAGTCAAGAAGATGGACGACGTTCGCCTCGACAACGAACGTCAGGCTGCCGCCAACGCGCAAGCAACAACCCAGGCGCAGGCCGATGACGCCACACGGCAGAAGGACCAGGCGCAGTCGGACCGCGCCCAAGCCGAGTTCGCCAGGAACCAGGCCCAGTCAGACACCGCGAATGCTCAGGCTGCCACCGCAAGTGCGCAAGCCGCTCAGGCCCAAGCCGAGAATGCTACCGCCAACGCAAATGCCGATGCCGCTCGAGCCCGATCAGATTCTGATCAGGCCAAAGCCGACATGGCAAATAATCAGGCCGCTTCAGCAACCGCTTTAAGCGCAGCGCAGGCGGATGCCGATCAATCGCGCCTGGCAGCACAGCAGGCGCAGGCAAACGCGCAACAGGCCGACAGCGACAAAGCTGCCATGCGAGCCAAGTTGTCCGAGCAGTTGAATTCCATTCTGCAGACGCGCGACACCGCGCGCGGGCTCATCGTCAGCATGTCCGATGTTTTGTTCGACACCGGAAAATATTCCTTGAAGCCGGGAGCACGCGAGAAGCTGGCGAAAGTTGCAGGCATTCTCCTCGCCTATCCAGGACTCAACATCGCGGTCGGCGGTTATACCGACAACGTGGGCGGCGATGCTATGAATCAAACTCTGTCTGAAAATCGCGCCGGATCCGTCCGCAATTATCTGGTGGAGCAAGGCGTCGCGACGGCTTCGGTGAGCGCTACCGGCTTCGGCAACACTTTGCCGGTGGCCACCAACGATAACGCAGTGGGTCGCCAACAAAATCGGCGAGTCGAGCTTCTAGTATCCGGAGAAGCGATCGGCCAGCCGGTGAACGCGACCACAGGCAGCTTGCAGTAGGTAGGTACGGAAATCAGCAGCATATGGAGATAACACACATGAAAACGATTGGAATCATCAGCACCGCGGCGCTGGCTCTGCTACTTGGAGTCGCCGCTCCCAGCTACGCACAGGATGACAAAGACCAGCAGCAGCAGGAACAGAAGGACAAACCTGCCGATAAAAAAGCGCCAGAGGAAAAGACTGCGAAACCGGAAGAAAAGGCCGCGCCGCAGCCGGACAAGAACACCAAACAGGAAGAGAAGAACACGCAGCAGGAAGACAAGAACAAGCAGCAAGAACAGAAAAACGCGCAGCAGCAGGACCGGAACACCAAACCGGAAGAGAAGAGCTCGCAGCAGCAGGACAAGAACAACCAGCAGCAACAGAAGAATGCGCAGCAGCAGGACAAGAACAACCAGCAGCAACAGAAGAGTGCGCAGCAGGCGCAGCGCGGCGGCAACCAAGGCGGCCGCATTCCCGACGACCGCTTCCAGGCCAATTTTGGACGGCAACACTCGTTTCATGTCAGCCAGTCCGATTACAGCCGCGACCGCCGCTTCGAATACGGCGGCTATTCGTTCGGATTTGTTGACGCCTGGCCCACCAACTGGCTGTACACGCAAAACGTCTATGTGATCGAAATCGACGGCGTGTATTACCTGTGCAACGCCTCGTATCCGGGAGTTAACGTCGCGCTCAGCATCAACCTGTAAAGCTCATCCGGCGTCTCGCGAGAGACGCCGGCGTTTTGAATCATGATCGGCGCGGGTCCAAAAGGCTGGAAGCGCAGCACATTGTAACTAGCAGCAAGGAAGGAACACCTATGAAGATAACGAACATTACCAGCGCCGCTTTCTTGACCTTGCTGGTAGGAATCGCCGCGACTGCGTACCCCCAGGACAAGGGCGATAAGGGCGAGAAGGAAAGTCGTCCCGCCCAGCAACAGAGCCGGCCGGAGCAAGCCAGACCCGTTCAGTCGCATGCTCAGTCACAACAACGTGCTCAGCCACAGCAGCACCAGGAACAGGCCAAACCGCAACAACACGCGCAGCCACAGGAGCATGCCCAGCAACAACGATCTCAGCCGCAGCAGCATGCGCAACAGCAGCGGCCGGAACAGAGCAAACCGCAAGAGCACGCGCAGCAACAGGTGCGGCAGGACCAGAACCAGACGCAGGCGCATGCGCAGCAACAGCAGCGGCAAGATCAGAACAAGACCCAACAGCGCGCGCAGCAGCAGCGGCAGGTCCAGAACAATCAACAGCGAGCGCAGCGAAGTAATCCGCAACCGCGGGGCAACATGCAGGCGCGGGGCACTCCGGAGCAGCATCGCGTCCAGCAGGCCACATGGCGGGAGCACGGGTCGCGGAACTGGGCCTCTGACCACCGCACCTGGCAGCAACGCGGCGGCTACAACGGCTACCGCATTCCTGACGATCGATTCCGCGGATATTTTGGGCCCGATCACGGGTTCCGAATCGGCGGCCTGCCCTTCCTGGTCGTCGGCGGCTATCCCCGCTTTCAATACGACGGCTACTGGCTCAGCGCAGTCGACCCCTGGCCGGATTACTGGGGTGCCAACTGGTATGACGACGATGACGTTTATGTCGCCTATGTAGACAACGGCTACTACATGTACAACCGCAGGTATCCCGGCGCCGGAGTTGCAATCAGCGTCTCGTTCTAAGGCAATCCTTCCGGGTGCAGCCTCGCAGGACTAGGCTGCATCCAAGGTTTCGGCGTAAATCCGGCAAAGCTAAGGAGTCAAAAATGCTCGGAACAATCTTGATCGTGATTTTGTTGTTAATGCTTTTTGGCGCTCTGCCCCGATGGTCGCACAGCCGGGAGTGGGGCTATTACCCGACCGGCGGAGTGGGATTGGTTCTACTGGTTGTTGTCATTCTGTGGGCTGTCGGCCGGATCTAAAACTATGCGACGCAGATCCGAGAGTCTGGAGCTTATGGGGCCAGGCGCCGCTCCCAAGAGCGGGTGCCTGGTTTCTGCACGTGCGACCACGCGGATTCTGCTGACTGCAGTTGTGATGACTGTCCTGCTGTGCAGCGGGACGGCATCCGCCTATTCCGTCCTGACCCACGAAGAGATCGTGGATCTGGCGTGGGCAGACCAGATCCGCCCGCTTCTACTCGCGCGATTTCCAGGACTCACCGACGACCAGATCAAAGAAGCCCACGCCTATGCATACGGCGGCGCTGTCATCCAGGATCTTGGCTACTATCCATTCGGCAGCAAAGACTTCAGCAACCTGGTGCACTATGTTCGCAGCGGAGACTTTGTCCGCGAACTGATACTCGAGAGTCGGGACGTGGATGAATACGCCTTTGCGCTGGGCGCACTGTCACACTACGCATCGGACATCGCCGGCCATCCCGCAGTGAATCAGTCCGTCGCCATTCACTATCCCAAGCTGCGAGCGAAGTATGGCAAGTCGGTGCGTTATGCGGATGACCGGACCGCGCATCTGAAAACCGAGTTCGGATTCGACACCCTGCAGGTCGCCAAGAATCGCTACGCCTCCGAGCAATATCACGATTTCATCGGATTTCAAGTTTCCAAGCCGCTGCTCGAACGTGTCTTTCCCGTGGTGTACGGAGTGGATTTGAAAGACGTGCTTACCCACGAGGACCTGGCGGTGGGTTCGTATCGTTTCGCGGTGAGCCGGCTGATTCCGCAAATGACTCGGGTCGCACTGCAAACCCACAAGAAAGAACTGATGCGCGAGAAGCCGGATTTTGCCAAGAAAGAATTCCTCTATCGTCTTTCGCGCACCAGTTACGAAAAGGAGTGGGGAAAGGACTACGTAAAGCCGGGCATCGGCACGCGGATTTTATCTACGCTGCTGCGCTACATGCCCAGAATCGGTCCCTTCAAAAGCCTGGGCTTCGACAACCCGACCCCGCAGACGGAAGATCTTTATATCAAGAGTATTAATACAACCGTCGATCAATACCATGTTTTCCTGGAGCAGGTGCGCACCGATACTTTGGTGCTGCCCAACTGCGATTTGGACAGCGGCAATCCCACTCAGGCGGCGGAGTACTCGCTGACCGACGATGCCTACGCCAAGCTGCTGGCGCAGTTGTCGGGGCGGAAGTTCGATCGCACCTCGCCGGAGCTGCGCGACAACATCCTGCAGTTTTATTCCGACCTCTCGCTTCCGATCGAAACCAAAAAAGACACGGGAGATTGGCAAAACGTCTTGACTGAACTGGACCAGCTCAAGCTGGCGACTCCGGTCCCGATTGTCGCGGGCACTCCGGGGCAATGAGGACGTCTGCGTGAGAGAAAACTAATCGGGTGCCTTCTCGACCTGAGCTTTTTTGCTCAGACTTCAACCTCTCCGCAGTGCGAAAGTTTGTGGCAGAACCATTTTGCGGACGAGACGGATTCTGCAAGTACGTCTTGCCCCCGAAATCGCGTCTCGCTATCCACGCAACCCGCAGCCACACCGCTTCAACGGGCAAGCCAAGGATTGCGGGCCAAAAGGAAACACAATGCCTCTGATTCCCTCTGTTCGATCCTTTTTTTTTGCCCTGCTGATGCTAGCGATGTCTGCGGCGGGGTTCGGGCAAATCGGCATCTCAATTAACATCGCGCCACCGGAGCTGCCGGTGTACGAACAGCCCGCAATCCCCGGCGATGGCTACATGTGGACGCCCGGATATTGGGCTTACAGCGATGACGCCGACGGCTACTTTTGGGTGCCGGGCACGTGGGTGATGCCTCCGGAAGAGGGACTGCTTTGGACGCCGGGCTACTGGGGATGGGGCGATCGGGGATACGTTTTTAACGACGGATATTGGGGGCCGACGGTAGGCTTCTACGGCGGCATCAGTTACGGCTACGGCTACTTTGGAGAGGGCTATCAAGGCGGACGCTGGCAGGATCACCAGTTTTACTACAACCGCTCGGTAAACAACGTGGGCGGCGGCAGCATTCACAACGTCTATAACGTCACGGTGATCAACAACACAACGGTGAACCGGGTCAGCTACAACGGCGGCAATGGTGGGATTGACCAGCGCCCGAGACCTGAGGACGAGGCCGCAGCGCGCGAGCGGCACATTCCGGCAGAAGCAGCCCAAACCCAGCAACGGCAGGATGCCCGCGTGAATCCTGAGCAGCGGGCCTCGGTGAATCACGGCGCGCCGCCGGTCGCGGCTACTCCGCGGGCGGGCGCATTCAGCGACCGCGCGGTCATACCGGCCAAAGCAACAGGCGCGCCGTACAAACCGGAAGCGAATCGCGCCGCCGCTCAGCCCGCGAACAATACTCCCGCAGCGCGTCCGGAGAACGCCCCACGGAACGACGTGCCGCGTCCCGATCGTCCCGCGCCGACGAGCCAGGCGGAACCGACTCGTACGCCGATGGCCCAGCCCGAGCGTCAGCCAGAAACCAGGCCCGCGACGGCGGTGCAGCCGAACGATCGGCCGGAAGCGAAGCCCGCGCCCATGGTCCAGCCGAACAATCGGCCGGAATCGAAGCCTGAGCCGATAGCCCGGCCGAACAATCGGCCAGAGCCGAGCAGTCCGCCCACAGCCGAGCCGGAGTCCAACAGCCGGACGGAACCCACTCGAAACGAGCCAGTGCAGCGGCAACAGCCTCCTGCGCCTAACGAGCACGCGCAGCCCCAGGAGCGCACTCCTCCGGAAACCCCGCATGCCGCGCCTGCAACACAACAGCGGCAGCAGCCGGTAGCGCGTGCGCCGCAAGCGAAGCCTGAGGAAAAGCCAAAAGAAGAAGACAAGGCTCCGCCACGTTAATGAACAGGTTTTAGACCGGGTTTTAGTGCTCTGGGCATCCTGTTTAAGAGGGTGCCCTTGCTTTCTCGACCGCAGTGCGGCGTTGATTGATGGGAAAACATGCGCTTCAGCATAATCCGGGGGTTCACGCTGCCGCTGATGCTGGTGTTGTCCGCCATTCTGGCTTTTGCGGCGCAGGATACCGGGTCCCAGGCGACGACGGATGCCGGCAAATCGCCGGGCAACTTCCACATACGGCGGCCACATTCGGACACGGTCTGGCCGCTGCTCCACGCAATGCCATTCGTCTCAACAATCTGAAATGGGAGTTGCCCATCGCCGCCGCCACCGGGCTGCTGATCGCTACGAGCGACACGCACATCAACAATCACATTCAGTCGCCAGCCTTCGTCCAGGATTCGGTGCGCGGATCCAATATTGGCCTGGGCATTGAGCTGGGCGCGGCTGGACTGATGTACCTGGGAGGCTGCGCCGGACACCGTTCCTCGTATGCGGCGAATACCGGCTTCGCCGCTCTCGAAGCCGTGGGCGCGGCAAACCTGATGACCTTTGCGATCAAATCCGCCGCCAACCGCCAATATGCCTATCGCTCCAACACCCAGGGAGAATTTTGGGAGGGCGGCAGGTCGTTTCCGTCGGGACACGCGTCCAGCAGCTTTGCCTTCGCCGCCGTGGTCGCGCAGCGGTATCCGCACAATTTTTGGATCAAGTGGGGAGCTTACGGGTTAGCGACTGGAGTCAGCCTCGCCCGGGTAGGAGGCAAGAAGCATTTCGCCTCGGACATTCTGGTGGGTGGAACTCTGGGGTACATCAGCGGGACTTATCTGGCCACGCATTAGCCGGAAAAAAAACAGCCCCGCACAACGCGTTATCGAAGGGTACTCAGCTTCTGCGCGTGACCACGGACACCAGCTCAGGGTTGCACCGGGAATTTTGAATGGATTTGACCGCGTCCTCGGCGGTGAATCGTCCCATCAGAAGCGCCAGCTTGCGATTGGTGGTCATCCGGATCGGAGTTTTGCCAAGTTGCTGCACATATTCCGGGAGGCGAATACCGCCGCGGTTCACTTTCACGAGAAACTTAATGATTTCCATGATTCCTTTCGTGTTCCCTTGGCTCACTTGAACGGACAACGATTCGAACCGGCAACGGCGCAGGCGTAGACTTCGAGTTCTTGGCCTGGTGGCCGGCTGGACTGACTTGAATTCAGAGGACCCGAGAAGAGCAAGAAGAAATGCTTGCCCTGCTTTTGATGCTAGGCTTGTGCGGCGCCATTGTCAAACTTCTATCTGTCGCGTGCCTGCAGGCGGGTTGGAAGCCTTGTTCCTA
>CAAGKR010053256.1_pt1 | contig 12155 bp, 12 predicted proteins | sample 2556971 | NCBI WGS metagenome assembly CAAGKR01 (sample SAMEA5207829, study PRJEB30636) | soil metagenome | biome: forest; feature: boreal; material: soil | place: USA | collected 2011-09 | depth 1 m
AATCAAACCCCTGCCGAGCTTCGCTCGGCCCGGACGGGCAAGAGTGCCCGTCCCCACACAAGCACTTCTTCCCACATGGGCTCGGTGGAATTGACCGCCGCTACGTCCTCAGATAGAATTGATTTGTTCAGCCTTAGGCTTTCTGCTTGGCTGAGTAGTTTATCCGGTGTCCCTGTGAGTAGAGGCAGGGGCCGGGCCGAGACCCCGCTTCTCGACCTCGTCCGTACCGGGATAGAAAATGACTTTGAAAGAGTCGTCTTCCCAAAATATCCCGAATTGCGCGAGATCAAGAGTGTGCTGAAGGACGCCGGGGCGGTTTATGCCTCGCTGTCTGGTTCTGGGTCAGCAGTTTACGGACTGTTCGAGTCTCGGAATCAGGCAAAAAGGGCAGCGGCAATTTTGACGAAAAAGGGTACACCGGCAGTGACGACCACCACTCTGAGTCGGGAACGGTATTGGAAGATGATGTCAGATTGAAGATTTTAGATTGCGGATTTGGTTTTCAATCTACAATCTGAATTCAGCAAATCTGCAATCGGAATTACTGGGCCGTCGACTAATGGTAGGTCAAGTGCCTTTGAAGCACTTTGTCTAGGTTCGAATCCTAGCGGCCCAGCCAGAAAAACAGCTATCAGCTTTCAGCCGTCAGCTCTCAGCTTGGTGCGGGATTCAAGCTGAGAGCTGAAAGCTGACAGCCGAGAGCTAAAAATATGGCAACTCTTGCTACAGCGGCGGAAAAGAAGGCGGCCCCTGACGAGAAACCAGAGCGCAAGCCTCAGCGCGCCCGCGTGGACGACAAGTTTAAGATTTTCAGCGGCACGGCCAATGAGCGGTTGGCCGATGATGTCTGCGAATTTCTGGGACTGACCCGCAACCTGGCACAGGTGACCCGGTTCAAAGATGGCGAAGCCTACGTCCAGATTCAGGAGAACGTGCGTGGCGCGGACGTGTTCGTCATCCAGCCGACCTCGCGTCCAGTGGATGAGCACCTGATGGAGTTGCTTCTGATGATTGACGCGCTGAAGCGGGCTTCGGCGAAACGCATTACGGCGGTGGTTCCGTATTACGGTTATGGCCGGCAGGATCGCAAGGACAAGCCGCGGGCGCCGATTTCGGCCAAGCTGGTAGCGGATCTGCTAACCACTGCGGGAGCCGACCGGGCGTTGCTGATTGATCCGCACGCATCCCAGATACAGGGATTTTTTAATATCCCGGTCGATCCTTTATTCGCCTCGCCGGTGCTGGTGGATTATTTCAAGAAGTTGAATTTACCGAATTTGACGGTCGTTTCTCCGGATGCGGGCGGCGTGGAACGGGCCAGGTTTTTTGCCAAGAAGGTGGATGCAGCTCTCGCGATTGTGGACAAACGCCGCGTGGAAGCGAACGTTGCGGAAGTAATGAACGTGATCGGCGATGTGCAGGGCCGCACTTGCCTGGTGATCGACGACTTGATCGATACTGCGGGCACTTTGGTGAAAACTGCAAGCGCGTTATTGGAAAACGGGGCAACCGCGGTTTACGCGTGCGCTTCGCATCCAGTGCTTTCGGGCGCGGCGGTGGAAAATATTTCGAAGTCCTGCATCAAGGAAGTGGTGGTTACCGATACCATCCCTCTGAGTGAAGCGGCAGCAAAAGAGCCCAAGATCCTCGTGCGTTCGGTGGCGGGGTTAATCGGGCGCGCGATTCAATCCATTCACGAAGAAACTTCTGTCAGTAAATTATTTGTGTAAATAGGAATTCCTAATTATGGCGACTGCAACGGAAACAAACTTATTGGAAGCTCAACCCCGGGAAGCCGGCAACAAGAATGCCGCGCGGCGTGTGCGGCAAGGCGGAAAAGTGCCGGGAGTTCTTTATGGCGCCGGCAAGGACTCGCTGGCCCTGAGCGTCGATCCGCGGCAGGTTTTGCGCATTCTACACTCGCAGACTGGCCACAACACGATTTTCGATCTGGCATTGCAGGGCGGCGAGCGGTCCAAGGCCATGATCGTCGATTGGCAGTACGAGCCCATCAAAGGCGCCCTGCTGCACATTGATCTCAAGCGGATCGCGATGGATAAAGCGCTCACGGTTAAAGTACCCATCGTTCTTAAGGGAGAGGCTGAAGGGGTCAAACAACAGGGCGGAATTCTTGAACAGATTTTGCGCGAAGTGGAAATCGAGTGCCTGCCTGCTGACATTCCAAGTTCGATCGAGGTTGATGTCACTGAATTGGTGATGGGGAAAGTACTGCGTGTTTCGGATCTTCCGCATGGCGAGAAGCTCACATTCCTCACCGACGCGAATCAGCCGGTTGCTCACGTCGTATCCGTCAAAGAAGAGGTGGTGGCCACACCGGAGGCGGTTGCCGCCGAGGCCGGAGCAACGCCTTCCGAGCCGGAAGTCATCAAGAAGGGCAAAGGGGAGGCTGGGGAGGTAGGCGCCGAACCTGCCGCCGAGAAGGAAAAGAAATGATGACGGTGATTTATGGAGAGACGGGCGTCCCTTCGACTTCGCTCAGGGCAGGCCTCGCCCGTCAATTCAAGTTCTCGGCAGGCGGATGTTAGACGGACGTGAAGCTGATCGTGGGACTTGGCAATCCGGGAAGCGAATATCAGTTCACGCCTCACAACATGGGCTTTCTGGCAATTGACGCGATTGCCGACGAGTGTGGCGTGGAGTTAAGAAACCGGCAATGCCGGGCGTTGACTGCGAGGGCTGAAATTGGTCCCGAGATGGTGTTGCTGGCAAAGCCGGAAACTTTCATGAACCTGAGCGGCATTTCAGTTCGTGAATTGATTGCGAAAAATGAAGTCGCGCCGGAGACAGATTTGATCGTGATACACGATGAGTTGGATTTTCCGCTGGGCGCCATTCGAATTCATCGGCGTCGAAGTTCGGCGGGACACAACGGGGTGGAATCGATCATTGGCGCATTAGGCACGCAAGACTTTTTGCGGATACGGATGGGAGTTGCTCCGGACCGGAAGGTCGAGGATGGAATGAGTTATTTGCTGTCCGCGATGCGGAAGGCGCAACTGAACGTGGCCGATGAAATGGTAGGGGCCTCAGTGGCAGCGGTGAAAATGATTTTGGCGGACGGCGAGGCGGCGGCCATGAACCACTTTAACCGGAAGCCTGAGGCGGAAGAATCGGCTGAGTGAGTGCATTGCTGGGGATTAGGGATCCCTCGCTTGGCTCGGGATGACGAGTTAAGAGATTTTTGGAGAAGACTAAATGAATCGTACTTATGAACTGATGTTTATCGTGCGCCCAGACATGGCGGAAGAGGACCAGGACAAGTTGATTTCCACTTTAGAGACTGCGGTGACGTCCTCGGGCGGAGCGGTCAAGAGCGTGGAGAAAATGGGCAAGCGCCGCCTGGCATACACGGTGCGCCGTTTTCACGATGGCCTCTACATGCTGCTTACCGTCGAAGGAAGTGGCGGACTGGTCCATGAACTCGAGCGGCGGCTGAGAGTGACGGAGCCTGTCATCAAATTCATAACCGTGCGCATCGACGAAGAGCAGAAGCGCCTGGACAAGATCAAGGCAATCAAGGACGCGCGCCGCAAGGCTCCGCCCGCGCCGGTAACGCCGGAAGAAGCTGCGCCGGAAGCCCCGGCGGCAACCGCGTAGGAATCCCGTCGTTGGTCGTGGGCCGTTGATCGTTGGCTAAAACCTCTGACCAGCGTGAGACCATTGACTCCAGAACCGGACTCAGGATTTGGAGCCAACGACCAACGACGAACGACCAACGACAGATTTTAACGACTGATTTTAAGGAGCAACATGGCAGACGAAACTAGACCAGCATCAACGGCACCCGCCGGTCCGACCGGCGAACGTTCCTCTGGAGATCGTCCTTCCGGGGATCGTCCGGCAGGGGACCGTCCTTCGGGCGAGCGATCATTTGGTGGAGATCGCGGCGGCGAGAGGCGGCCACCGCGTCCGGGCGGCGGACGGGAGGGCGGCCCGGGCGGGCGGAAGTTTTTCCGGCGCAAGAAGGTTTGCAAATTCTGCACCGAGAAAATTGAGGCGGTCAATTACAAGGATGTCCGGCTGCTTGCCCAGTTCGTTGCGGAGAGCGGCAAGATTACCCCGCGACGCCTGACGGGAGTGTGCACGCCACACCAAAGGCGGCTATCCTCGGCGATCAAGCAGGCGCGGAATATTGCCTTGCTGCCGTTTGCGGGGCGGGCTGGGTAGGAGAGCATTCAGCACTCAGCACTCAGCAAAATCGGGTTCCAGCTCCGGGCTTTAGAGGTCACTCGAATGGGTTTCGGTCGATGAGAAATTTGCTTTAATTGGAGCCATTATGGAAGTCATTCTTAAAGAAGATGTCGCAAAATTAGGGTCACGCGGCGATGTAGTAAAAGTCGCCGAGGGTTTCGGGCGCAATTATTTGCTGCCGCACAAGCTCGCGATCGAAGCGTCCAAAGGCAACAAGGCTGTCATTGACCAGATGAAGGCCGCCACGGTGCGCCGCACGGCCAAGGAAAAATCGAGCGCCGAAGTTCTGGCTAAGCAATTCGAAGGCGTTTCAGTGTCGTTCCAGCGGAAAACTGGGGAGCAGGATCAACTGTTCGGATCAGTCACGTCGGGAGACATCGCCGATGCGCTGGCAAAGAAAGGCTTCGAGTTGGATCGCAGAAAGATTCAACTACATGAGCCGCTAAAGACTGTGGGCGAGTTTACCGTGCCCATCAAATTGCACAAGGAAGTAACGGCGCACTTGAAAGTGGTCATTGAGAAGGAAGCGGTGGAGTGACGAGAGCATCCTTATGCGTACGCGGGACAGCGCTCTCCCTAAGAACAATCCACCTTACGGTTCCGACCACTTCACATATCTAACCCTTTTTCAACACCTACGCCTGATTTCAACAGTTAATCCGCACGGCCCGCCATCTGGAAGAAGTCCGGGATCGGGTGGCTTTCCACGAGTCCCTTCAACTGTTTGGAAAAGTGGGGGCTCGGTTGATGCGAAGAGCACTCGAAACAGCTTCCCAGATACCCAGTCAAGGCATTTTCCCCAAGGGAACTTCTAATCGCCACGTCTCGTAATATCTTCTAGCGCGGCACGCGACGCATTCGTGCGGGCCACGTGATGGCGGGACCGCAACATCCCAAAAGCCACGGGAATACTGAGGGTGCGACCCACTCTGGATACTTGGCGATCACCGCTGGGCCCATGTGTGCTCAATCTTCGGCGGACTCTGCAACGTTTGCATCACCACGCAATACTGTTCCGTTTTCGCCTGCAGCGCACTTAGCTGTTGCTCGGTTGCTTGCGTTGCGCGGACGTCGAAAATGACTCTGATACTCTGGAAGCCCACGGGTACCTCTTTCGATATTCCCAAGGTTCCCTGGAGGTCCAGATCGCCTTCGACCCTGACATCAATTCCCTCGGTAGGTATTCCCATGGCAGCGGCTACCATCTGGCAAGTGATCTGAGCGCAGGCGGCGAGCGCGCCGAGGAGTAGGTCTCCGGAGCAGGCTCCGGTGCCTGCTCCACCAACGCCCAGGTGCGCTTGCGCATCGTAGATTGCCCGCCCTAGGTCGACCGAACATGCGATGGGCGCGCCAGTCTGACTGCTACGCGCGGTCAGCGTGATTCGAGAGCTCGCCGGCTCCTGCCGGTACCGATCTTTAAGCGGGCGCTGTAACGATCGAACATCCATGCATCGTCCCCTGAAATCTGGAGTATTATAGACGAACTCAGGTCAGCTGCTGCGAAGCTCGTCATGACGGCGAGCACAAATTCTACCAAGTCCCGCCGCGGCGACGAGCTTTGGCAAGCCGAAAGCTGCACCAGAGCGAGGTCCATGAACCCGCCCCAAACTCCATCATCAGTGCCGTCCAGCCTGTCTCCGGGTACGCGTTTCGGAAATTACCAGATTCTCCAGCGATTGGGGACTGGCGGCATGGGCGAGGTTTACCGCGCAAAGGATACTCGCCTGGAACGCGAGGTCGCCATCAAGACTCTCCTGCTAGAGCGCGGTTCTCAACCGGAGGCTTTATCGCGCTTCGAGAAGGAAGCCCGCGCTGCCGGCGCGCTCAACCATCCAAACATCGTCACGATCTATGAACTCGGGGAGGTGAACGGAGCGTGTTATATCGCGATGGAACTGGTGACGGGCGAGACGGTGCGAGAATTGTTGGCCTCCGGCCCTATACCCTTCCGCAAAGCGGTTGCAATCGCAGCGCAGATTGCCGACGCGCTCGCCAGAGCGCACGCGATCGGAATCGTTCATTGCGATTTGAAGCCGGAGAATCTAATGGTTTCTGGTGACACAGCCAAGATTCTAGATTTCGGCCTGGCGAAACTGCTGGGAATTAACCAAGCCCGGGATTCGGACGCTTCGACTACCAACACGGCACAGGGGACGGTAACGGGCACGGTCGGCTACATGTCACCGGAGCAAGCCACGGGCGGCGAAGTTGATTTTCGTTCCGACCAGTTTTCTTTCGGGTTAGTGCTCTACGAGATGGTCACCGGCTTCCCTGCGTTCCGGAAAAAGAGTTATGCGGAGACCACGGCCGCAATCCTTCGCGATGAGCCCGATCGCGTCGGTTCCAGAATGTTGCAAGCGCATCCTCCCTTCCTCTGGATCGTTGAGCGCTGCCTAGCTAAGGACCAGAAGGAACGCTACGGCTCCACCCGGGATTTGGCTCGCGACCTCGCCGCGGTGCGCGACCGTCTCGCCGAGGCGTCGGCGCGCCCTTCGGAGCCTCGTCCCAACAACCTTCCTGTACAACGCACTGCCTTTATCGGACGCGAACAGGAAGCGACTGCCTTCCGCGAGTTGTTGAACCGCGCGGACGTGCAACTTGTAACTCTGACCGGTCCGGGCGGCATCGGGAAGACGCGACTCGCTCTGCAGGTAGCGAACGAAGCCGCTGCCGAGTTTCCAGGGGGTGTCTGTTTCGTCCCGCTATCGGCGGTGAGCGATGGCGCTTTGATCGCCTCCACGATTGCGCAAGCGCTGGGTGTGCGTGAAACCGGGAATCAATCGTCGCAGGAAAGCTTGAAAGACTATGTGAGCTCGCTGGATCAGCCCACGCTGCTCTTGCTCGACAACTTCGAGCACCTCATCTCCGCTGCGCCGGTGATCACTCAGCTTCTTACTACCAGCCCGAAGCTTAAGGTCGCGGTCACGAGCCAGGCACCGCTTCACGTCTACGGCGAACATGAATTCCCGGTCCCCCCGCTTGGGCTTCCGGACCTCAAATCAATTCCTTCCCTGGAGGTACTTTCGCGGCTTCCGGCGGTTGCGCTTTTCGTGGAACGCGCGCGGGCGGTGAAGCACGAGTTCGCGCTAAGCAGGGAAAACGCATCCGCGGTGGCGGCTATCTGCGCTCGCCTTGACGGCCTGCCTCTGGCGATCGAACTGGCGGCGGCGCGGATCAAGCTGCTTTCGCCATCCGCAATGCTGGCACGACTCGAGAGCCGGCTGAATCTGTTGACCGGCGGCGCCCGCGATCTGCCGACCCGGCAGCAAACTCTTCGCAGTACCGTGGACTGGAGTTGCGGCTTACTCAATGCTGCCGAACAAACTCTCTTCCGCAGACTTTCGGTATTTGCCGGCGGCTGCACGCTGGAGGCCGTGGAAGCCATATGCAATACGAAGAGCGATCTGGGCCTCGACATCCTCGACGCCATGGCGTCGATGGTGGACAAGAGCCTGGTGCAGCAAGCGGAGCAGGTGGATGCGGAGACGCGATTCCTGATGCTCTCCACCATCCGCGAGTATGCACTCGAACGACTCGTCGAGAGCGAGGATGAGACGGCAGTTCGCCGAGCCCATGCCGCATATTACCTCGTGCTGGCTGAAGAAGGCGCCGAGGACGTGGCGGCTCACCCGGAATGGTTCAACCGTTTTGAAGTCGAGCACGACAACTTCCGCCTGGCGCTCGATTATCTGATCAAGACCGGAGATGCCGAGTGGGGCCTTCGCCTCGGCGCCGCTCTGTTTCACTTTTGGGAAACGCGTGAACATCTTACGGAGGGCCGGGACGCGATTGCCAGGCTACTCGCGCTGGAGGGAACCGCGGCGCGTCCAAAGCTTCGCGCGCGCATGCTATTCAGCGCCGCAGTACTGGCCGGCGAGCAGGGCGACTACAACTCTGCACAGAATATGTTCGAAGATAGTCTTGAGACGTGTGTCGAATTAAACGACAATCGCGGTGTTGCCGTCGCACTAAACGCATTGGGCGTAATCGCTCGAGATCGTGGAGAAATCGCCCAATCGTCCCTTCTCTTCGAGCGATGTGTCGCAATGTGGAAGGATGTCGGGGATTCCGCTGACATCGCCCGAGCCCTCAGCAACCTCGCCAGCGTCCTGAAATTGCAGGGCGAATATACGCGCGCATCCTCGCTTTACGGCGAGTGCCTGATGATGTTCCGGAAGGCTGGAGATGGCGCAGGGGTCGCCTGGACATTAAATTACCAGGGCGACGTCGCGCGCGAAAAAGGAGATACGGCCGCCGCATGCTCGTTTTGCGAACAGAGCCTCGCGGCGTTCCGGCAAATGGGGGATGGGTGGGGAATTGCCAGCGTCCTTTCCGACTTGGCAAGTTTAAACTGCGATCAGGGGAACAACGCCGAGGCGCGCCGCCTCTTCGGCGAAAGCATCAGGATGTTCCAGGAGTTGGGCCACAAACGGGGGATCGCGCGGGCGCTGGAATGTCTGGCCGTAAGTGCAGCGGCCCAATCGAACGCCGAACAATCACTGCACCTGGCAGGAGCTGCCGCTGCCCTTCGCCAACGATTGGGAGCACCGCTCAGTCTCACCGAGCAACCAAGGCTGGAGAAGGCCCTCAATTTCGCGCGTAGAACGCTCGGCACTGCCGCAGGTCTGAGGGCTTGGATGGAAGGCTGGGCCATGCCGGTCGAGCAGGCTGTTCGTGAGGCGCTTGACGGCAACGCGGAAATGGGACTTCGCAGTAGAAATTCCGCTTAACTCAATTTGCGGTGTTGGGATCGATCATGCGCCGCACTGCCGAGACGCGATTCGCCGGAAAACCCCCGCGGCGTGCGTGCTCGCGAACCGTTTCTTCGTCCGGCGCCAGGTATACGCAATAAATTTTATCGCCCGTGACATAGCTGTGAAGCCACTTGATCTCCGGTCCCATATCCTTCAGCACCCCAACCGATTTTTTGGCGACTGCCTGCAGTTCCGCATCCGATAAATTGCCCGCGCCCGGGATCTCCCGCTCGATCACAAATTGGGGCATACCCACCTCATTGAAGGGTCATGGTAGCAGAAGTTGCTTGGTCTCGCAGGAAGATGAGTCCTGACAAGAACGCTTGTGACAATTAATAAGACATTTCTCGGATCGCCGCCATCGGAAGCTGTGCCGCAGTAGGCGTAACATCGCAGTTACACTCATTAAACGGGTGTGAGCGGAATCGCCGATTCTCGTTGCGCACGGCTCCCGCCAGCGTCATATGCGTAAAATAAGGTAAGACGCTGTAGGGAATTGAGAGAAATAGGGAGTGGGCGGCCATGGAAAAGCAGGGCGAACGAAATCCCAAGTCAAATCCAGCCAAGGTAGAGGAGCATATTAAAAGTGCTCAACAGATCCTAAAGGCGCTGCAAGAGAAGATCGGAGAGCATCCTGAGATCGCCACGGCTCTAACGAAGCTGGAGTTGGCGCTGTATGATCTGGCGATCCAGACTGGCGGCCTGCTGTAGCGGGCGTCACAGGCGCAGGTGGTCAACGGATTACCGTCGATAAAATCGCGATTCGACTGTCACCCCGGAACACCTGGAGCGGATGACCGGTCTTTAAGTCCATCAAGTTGCACAAGGAAGTGACCGCGCATCTGAAAGTAGTGATTGACTGGGAGGCGGTTGAATAGGAACAGCCATTGCAGGTTCCGGCCACGAATGGGATAGCTGAGGTTTTTTTGCTTGTGACCGACGGGGTCAAGAACGCGCCGCCCACTTCTTTCTCTGAGTGGATAACGGGCGTAGCCTGTTGCGTGTGGCCGGAGGGGTAGAACGCCATGAATTCTTGAAGCTTGTCGCGGGCTTAACCTTGAAAGCCTGGCGAGCGGCTGCTCGCCCACCCAGACGAGGACGTCTGGGTCTATGTGTGTGGTTTGGCTAAAATATAGACGCGGCAAGCTGCGTCTCTACGCGAGATTCTGCCTTTCGCACTTACCCCTTAGCCTATAATTTCTGCTCACGCTCCTGCCTTTAACACGTCTATCACTACGCAACGGGAGAACGGCTAAGGCGCCCGGTTTGCGACGAGGAAGTTTAGACGAGGATCGGGACAATTATGCCGGCCGAGGCGTGGGCCATACCGTTAACGGTGGGAAAATGCTCTCATCCAAACACAAATCGTGCCGGGATGGGGGATAACAGCAGAGCTTGGGAGCCCCGAACGCGGGGGCAAATGGCTGGACAAAGTCTGAGCCGAATTGACGATACGCAACTGGTTCGCGAGGCGCAACGCGGCAACCGCGCTGCGTTCGAGGAGCTGGTGCGGCGCTACGATCAGGCTGTGCTCCGGTTGGCCATGCACCTGACTGGCTCGGTTCACGAGGCCCAGGATATCTATCAGGAGGCTTTTCTTAAGGCTTACAAGAGCGTGGGCAACTTTCGCTTCGAATGCTCTTTTTATACCTGGATTTATCGCATCGTGACCAATCTCTGTCTGGACCACTTGCGCAAAAAGCAGGTGCGCAAGGAAGACGCTCCGGTGGCCACGGATTCTAGCGGAGTGCAGTATGACGTACTCGACAGAGTGGCGGACGGGCGGTCGGGCGCGAATCCTGAACTCGACCTGATGCGGCGGGAGCTTGGCGGGCGCATTAACCGCGCGCTTGAAAAGTTGACTCCGCGCGAGCGCATGGTTTTTGAATTAAAGCATTATCAAGGACTGAAATTAAGAACCGTAGGCGAGATGTTGAACACGACGGAAGAGACGGCAAAGAACACACTGTTCCGGGCGACGCAGAAATTGCGGGGGGCGCTGACGGACATGCGATGAAGACACTCATCTTCATCGCAGCCGGGGGGCCTTTAGATTGAGAAGGAACTTGAATCATGAAATGTGAATGGGTGAAAGAAAATATTCTGCTCTACGTCTATGACGAAGTGGCAGACGATACACGGTACGAGCTGGAGCAGCACATTTCGCGGTGCGCGAACTGCGCGGCTGAACTCGAAAGCTTGCGCCAATTTCGCGCCTCGATTTCTCAGCCTGCCGTGGATGAGCCTTCGCCGAATTTGCTTGCGGCTTCCCGCATGAGGCTTCAGGAAGCGTTGGAAACCACGGAGCAGAACCGGTTTTGGCGGAGGCTGATTATCGATCCCGCTGCATGGCTCCAGCAGATGCGATTTTCCCCGGCCCTTGCGGCAATCCTTCTAATTGCTGGTTTCGCCGGGGGGGTCGGAGCTACGTACAAGATTGCCGCGGGTAATGCGGGAAATCTCTCCAATTCGACAACTGCGGTAGCCGAACCGCCCGTGGAGTCTTCCATCAGCGGCATTCGGTCCATCAGCCAACAACCAGGAAGCAAACAGGTCAGCATTCAGTACGACACGGTTTCAACCCAGCAGACCCAAGGATCGCTGAACGACGAGCGCATACAGCAATTGCTGCTGTTTGCCGCCCGCAACAATTACAACTCTGGCGTGCGGATGGATTCAGTGGATTTACTTACGCAGCAGCCCAGTGATCCTCATGTTCGCGAAGCGCTCATGTACGCCTTGCGCTACGACACAAATCCTGGCGTGCGTCTCAAGGCGCTGGGCGGGCTGGGGCCCTTCGTAAAGGATGATGTTCGCGTGCGGGATGCCGTGCTGGAGGCGTTGATGTCGGATTCGAATCCGGGGGTTCGCACCGAGGCGTTCCATTCGATCGAACCGGTGCGCGTGGATAGCAGCGTACGCATTGTGCTGCAAAAGCTGGCGGCCAGCGATCATAATCCATACATACGATCTCAGGCTCGCACATTGCTGGCGCAATTGCCGGAAGTCGATTGAAAAGGGAACCTGCGTGTGGCAAATGTGTAGCGAACGCCGGCCGCACTTCTGGTCCACGCAAGCTCCTTCGGGACAAAGTCCCTCAGGATGACGTCGGGGGGAGGGTTTTCAAGTTGACCCACTTCCGAAAAGGAAAAACATGCTGAACAGAGTCACTAAAATCGTCGCGGCATT
>CAAGKR010265397.1_pt1 | contig 12155 bp, 10 predicted proteins | sample 2556971 | NCBI WGS metagenome assembly CAAGKR01 (sample SAMEA5207829, study PRJEB30636) | soil metagenome | biome: forest; feature: boreal; material: soil | place: USA | collected 2011-09 | depth 1 m
CCGATGTTCGAGACCAGGAGGCCGAACCAGAACAGCCGGAAGTCGCGGTAGCGGAGCGCGGCGATGGCGGAGGTGCGTCCAGGCTCGACGTCGGCCGCAAGGTCGGTGGCGGGGCCCTCGAGCTCCTCCGCGAGCGCCTCGCGGGCCACGGGCTCGCTCACTGCGAGAGTGCATGGGAGTCGAACCCACCACGGAACGTGCAACGCCCCGTCAACGGTTTTGAAGACCGCGGCCTGCACCGGCAGACGCGCACTCTCATCGGCATTTGCTGAAGAAACTCTAGCCGTCCGAGCCGTCGCGCATCGCCATGACGGCGCCACTGTGGCTCGCGACGCGGTCGCTGGCCCAATACGAGCGCGACGAGATCGGAAGCGTCACGTCTACGCTGCGGCGGTGACCGACGGCGGGCTTCGGTTCGAGCTCGAGCGCGCCATCACCGAGAACGAGCTCGTCCTCCACTATCAGCCCCGCGTGCTGGTGAGCACGCTCGAGCTGCGAGGTGTCGAGGCGCTCGTGCGCTGGCGTCATCCGGTCCGTGGCATCGTCTCGCCGGCGGAGTTCGTCGCGGCCGCAGAACGCAGCGGCCTGATGCACGACCTCGACGCGTGGGTCATCCGCGAGGCCCTGCTCCAGGCGGCGGTATGGCGCCGCGACGGCCTGCGGCTCGGGATGAGCGTGAACGTCACGCCTTCGCTGCTGTACGACGAGTCGTTCCTCCGGCTCGTCGAGCGGACCCTGAACATCCAGGGCGACCCGACGACGCTCACCTTCGAGGTCGCCGCGGCCGCGCTCGACGGGACGGATCGGCCGCTGGCGGGGCTCATCCGGCTGCGCGAGCGCGGGGTGCGGCTCGCGCTCGATGACGTTACGAGCGCGGCCGGCATCGATGCCGGAGCGTTCATCCGATGGAGCTACGTGAAGCTCGGGCGGGCGCTCGTCACCGGCGCGGCGCGTGCCGTCACGTCCGGTGCATTGCTGCGCGCGCTCGTGGCGCGGGCCACCGAGCTCGGTTCACGGGTCGTCGCCGTGGGCGTCGAGGACGACGCCGCGATCGCGCTGCTCCGGGAGACCGACACCTATCTGGCGCAGGGCTACCTGATCGCGCCGCCGCTCGGCGTCAAGGAGCTCGCGGCGTGGTCCGCGGGACGGGACCGTCCGACCTAGACGGCCTCGAGCATCGGTTCGCCGAACTGGCTGTCGTAGAGGTCGGCGTAGAAGCCGCGGCGGCCAAGGAGCTCCTCGTGGGTCCCCTGCTCGACAATGCGCCCGTGGTCCATCACCAGGATCACGTCGGCGTCGTGGATGGTCGACAGCCGGTGCGCGATCACGAAGCTGGTCCGCCCACTCATCAGGGTCGCCATCGCGCGCTGGATGAGCATCTCGGTCCGCGTGTCGACCGAGCTCGTCGCCTCGTCGAGGATGAGGATCGGGGGATCGGCGAGGAAGGCACGCGCAATCGTGAGCAGTTGGCGCTCCCCTTGCGACACATTGGTGGCGTCGTCCTCGAGGACCGTCTGGTATCCCTCGGGCAACGTTCGCACGAAGTGGTCCACCTGGGCCGCTTGCGCGGCCGCAAGGACCTGCTCCTCGGTCGCGTGGTCGGCGCCGTAAGCGATGTTGTCGTGGATCGTGCCGTTGAAGAGCCAGGCGTCCTGCAGGACCATGCCGAAGGTGTGACGGAGATCGTCGCGCGCCAGATCGCGGATATCGATCCCGTCCACGGTGATGCGACCCGAATCGACCTCGTAGAAGCGCATGAGGAGATTCACGAGCGTGGTCTTGCCCGCGCCCGTCGGGCCGACGATCGCGACGGTCTGGCCCGGCTCGACGTCGAGGTTCATGTCCTCGATGAGCGGCGTCTCGGGCTTGTAGCGGAAGGAGACGTTCTCGAAGGCGACGCGCCCGACCGCGTGGCCCAGCGTCCGAGGCGTCGCCGCGTCGGGACGCTCCTCGGGCTCGTCGAGAAGTTCAAACACGCGCTCCGCGGAGGCGACCGCGGATTGCATGACGTTGCTGATGCTGGCCGTCTGGACGATCGGCATCGTGAACTGCCGTGAATACTGGATGAAGGCGAGCACATCGCCAAGCGACATGGTCCCCGTCGCCACCCGGAGCCCGCCGATCACCGCGATCGCCACGTAGTTGAGATTCGCGATGAACTGCATCGCGGGCTGGATGAGGCCGGAGATGAACTGCGCGCGGAAGCTCGCCTCATAGAGCCGGCCGTTGTGCGCGTCGAACGTGTCGATCGCGTCCTGCTGACGACCGAAGACCTTCACGATGCTGTGACCGGTGTGCATCTCCTCGATGTGGCCGTTCAACAGTCCGGTGTGCTTCCACTGCGCAGCGAACTGCTTCTGCGAGCGCTTGGCGATGAGGATGGTCACGCCGATCGAGAGCGGCACCGCCAGCAGCGAGACGCCCGCGAGGATCGGACTGATCGTGAACATCATGATCAGGACGCCGATCACGGTCAGGACCGAAGTCATGAGCTGCGTGAGGCTCTGCTGCAGCGTCTGCGCGATGTTGTCGATGTCGTTGGTGACGCGGCTCAGGATGTCACCGCGCGACTGGCCGTCGAAGTACGAAAGCGGCAGGCGACCCAGCTTCTCGTCGGTGTCCCGCCGAAGGCGATAAACGGTGCGCTGCGTGACGCCGGCCATGAGGTACGACTGGGCCCAGCTGAACAGGGCGCTCAGGACGTAGACGCCCGTCAACAGCAGGACCGCGGTGCCGAGCGCGCCGAAGTCGACGCCATGTCCGGGCACCACGTTCGTGCTCGCGAGCATGTCGGCGAACCGGTCCTGGCCCCGCGCCCGCAGGCCCGCGATCGCCTGATCCTTCGTGACGCCGGCTGGTATCTGCTTCCCCAGCACGCCATCGAAGAGGATGTTCGTCGCGTTGCCGAGGATCTTCGGCCCGATGACGGCGAACACCACGCTCACCACGCCGAGGACGAGCACGAGCGCGATGAGTCGGCGCTCCGGACGGAGCATGCGGATCAATCGCCGGAGCGACGCCCCGAAGTTCTTCGGTTTGGCTGGGGCATTCATCGCGAAGCCCATCATCCCGGGCCCGCCACCCCCGGGACGACCACCCGGACCGCCAGGCCCTCCCGGCCTCATGCCGCTACCTCGGTCCCGCTGAGCTGCGACTCGACGATCTCGCGGTAGGTCGTACAGGTCGCCATCAGCTCGGTGTGCGTGCCGACGCCGACGATGCTGCCGGCGTCGAGCACGATGATCTGTTCGGCCTGCATGATCGTCGCGACCCGCTGGGCCACGACGAGCACGGTCTCGCGGGCGACCTCGCGGCGCAGCGCGGCGCGGAGCTGCGCATCGGTCTTGACGTCGAGTGCGGAGAAGCTGTCGTCAAAGATGTACACATCGGGCCGCTTCACCAGCGCGCGCGCGATCGCGAGGCGCTGGCGCTGTCCGCCGGAAACGTTGGTGCCGCCCTGGCTGATCTGCGCCTCGAGCGCTCCGGGCATATCCCTGACGAAACCGGCCTGCGCGATGTCGAGGGCGCGCCACAGCTCGTCGTCCGTCGCACTCTCCCGGCCGAAGCGCAGGTTGCTCGCGACGGTGCCGCTGAACAGGAGTGCACGCTGCGCGACCACGCCAATGCGCGACCAGAGATCGTCACGGCGGAGCTGCCGTACATCGACGCCGTCGAGCAGGACGGCGCCGCCGGTCACGTCGTAGAAGCGCGTCAAGAGGTTCACGAGCGTGGATTTGCCGCTCCCGGTGCTGCCCACGATCGCCGTGGTCTCGCCCGGCCGCGCGGTGAACGAGACGCCGCGCAGCACCGGCTCCTCGGCGCCGGGATACCGGAATTCGACGTCTCGGAACTCGATCAGGCCCGCTCCCCGCGGCGGCGCCACAGGGACCTCGGGATCCCGGACCGAGGGCTCGGCCTGAAGGACGTCTTGGATGCGGCCGGACGACACCGCCGCGCGCGGGACCACGATGAACATGACCGTCGCCATCATCACGCCGAAGAGGATCTGGATGATGTACTGGAGAAACGCGGTGAAGTTGCCGATCGGCATCGCGCCACTATCGACGCGGATCGCCCCGAACCACAGCGCCGCCACGGTCGACAGGTTCATGATGACCATGAGCGCCGGCATCATCAGGGAGAAGAGGCGGTTGACGCCGAGCGCGGTCGCGGTGAGGTCACGGTTCGCGTCGTCGAAGCGGCGCTCCTCCTGCCTCGTCCGCACGAAGGCGCGCACGACCCGCACGCCGGACAGTGCCTCGCGGACCACCAGGTTGATGCGATCGATCTTGCGCTGCATGGCCTGGAACTGCGGGATCGCGCGGGTCACGATCAGGCCGATCACGAGGCCCATGAGCGGGATGATCACGAGCAGCATGCCGCTGAGCGGCACGTCCTGACGAAGGGCCATGATCGCGCCGCCGATCACCAGGATTGGTGCGGAGATCATCATCGCGAGGGCCATGACGATGAACTGCTGGACCTGTTGCACGTCGTTCGTGTTGCGCGTGATGAGCGACGGCGTGCCGAAGTGGTTGACCTCGACCTGCGAGAACGTCTGGACTTTCCGGAACACCGCGCTGCGGATGTCCCTGCCGAAACCCATGGCGACCCGCGCGCCCCAGTACGCGCCGACCACCGACGCGCCGCCGAAGACGAGCGTGACGAGGATCATCACCGCACCCACGCGCCAGATGTAGTCGAGGTCTCCCGTGACGACGCCGTTGTTGATGATGTCGGCGTTCAGCTCGGGCAGGTAAAGGTTGGCGATCGACTGGACGAATAGGAAGCCGATGACGAGCCCGAGCTCGCGCCGGTAGGGAGCGAGGTAACGCTTGAGCAGGTCGATCACGCATATCAGGTTGCCGAATATTCGGGAGCCTGTCAATATCTCGTGTGTGTCGTTCTTGAAGCGCCCGCCCGGATCGGCCGTGTACGGGCTGCGCATCCTCAATCACCACTTCTCGCAGCGGTTCTCCAGCGCGCTCGAGGAGCACGACCTCACGCTGCCCCAGATGGGGATCATGTTCGACATGGCGCGCATTCCCGGCGTCTCGAGTGCGGGCCTTGCGCGCGTGCGACAGCTGACGCCGCAGACGATGAGCGAGATCATCACCGGCCTCGAGCGGAATGGCCTGCTCGAGCGTCGGCCGCGTCATGGCCGGACGCTCGGCCTCTACCTCACGCCCGCGGGTACGGCTCGGCTCGCGAAGGCCGGGTCGGCGGCGGCCGGGATCGAGCGCGAGATGCTCGCGGGGCTCTCAGCGAAGGATCAGGAGCGGTTCCGCGAGCTCATCTTCCAATGCGTCACGCACCTCACCGCCGGCGAGGAGCGCCGCGCGGGCTAGCGGTCGTCGATCGTGTCGGCGGCGACTACCGCGAAATAGCTGCCCCAGGTCCGCGTAATCACGACGGTGTAGTGCGCGTCGTCGTTGAGCCCGTCGGCGTCGCGCGGATCGATTGTCGCGGGGCCGGTCTGGACGTAGCTGGCCTCGCCGCAGCAATACGACCCGACGCCGATCTCCTGCTCGACGACGAGCTGGTCGACCGACTCCCTCGTGTGCGGACGCCCGATGTCGACCGCGGCGAGGTCGTTAGCGAATCGCTCGCCGGCGCGCTCGAGCAGCGGCGCCACCAAGACCGTCTTGTCGTCGAAGTGGTGATAGAAGGACCCGACGCTCACGCCCGCCTTCCGGCAGATGTGCTGGATCGACGTGGCCGCGTAGCCGCGCTCGCCGAACTCGGCTTCCGCGGCGCCGATGAGCCGCGCGCGGGTCTCTTCGGGCGCGCGATGTCGCCCGGTGGGACCGTTGGTTGCCATGGCGACAGGGTCACCGAACGGCGGTCCGTGCGCCTCGCGCAACGGTAGGAGACGCTTTGAGCTCTTCGAGCCGCACGTCCGCAATCTGCAGACGCGCATGGTGAACTTGCCCTGGCTGACCCTTGACGAGGACCTATATCAGCGCCGGGCGAGCTTCTGCAGGGTCGGCGCGGCGCCCGCCGGCACGACCCCCGGCGCGACACCGAACGTGTGGGTGACCTCGGCGACGTACACGTCGCCGTGCGAGTCGACCGCGATGCCGTGCGGCGCGGTGAAGCCGCCGGGCGTGCCGGGCGCGCTCCCGCCCCACCGCGCGACCACCGTGCCATCGGTCCGCAGCGCCGACACACGGCCGTAGCGATCGGCCGTGATCTCGCCGAACCGGTGGGACCGCTGCCCTGTCCGCCACCAGAGCTCGGCCACGTAGATCAGTCCATCCGGCCCGACACACAGGTGCGTCGGCCGCTGGATGTCGAGCCACTCCGCGAGATAGCCACCCTCGGTATCGAAGAGCTGGATCCGATCGTTCTCGCGGTCTGCGACGAGCAGGCGGCCATCCGCGAGGAGGCAGATGCCGTGCGGGATCCGGAACTCGCCAGGGCCGCCGCCGGGCGCGCCCCACGACCGGACCGGCGTTCCATCCGGGCTGAACTGATGGACCCGTGCGTTCCCGTAGCCATCGGTGACGTAGAGGTCGCCGCTCGGGGCGAGGGCGAGGTTCGTCGGGCGGTTGAACGGCGGGCCGGCGCGGGCGATCGTCGCGTACGCCGCGCCGTCATACCCGGTGTCCGACGGCCGGCCGCGAGTGCCGAGGGTCAGCAGGAGCTTGCCCTCCGGGGTGAACTTCCGCACCGAGTGATCCGCGTCGTCGACGCAGTACACCGAGCCGTCGGGCCCGATCGTGATGCCATGCGCGCGCTCGCTGAACGCGTCCTCGCCCCACGAGCGCACGAACCGGCCGTCGCGCTCGTACACGAAGACCGCCGCCTCGCCGCGGGTGAAGAGATACACGCGATCGCTCGAGTCGACGGCGACCGCCGCGACGTCCTCGTGCCGCCGTCCGGCTGGGAGCTGCTCCCAGCCCGCGACGACCTCGAGGTGCGGTGCGCTAGCCGCGAACAGCCGCCACGCAGTCGACCTCGATGAGCCAGTCCTCGTTCGCGAGCCGCGACACCTCGACGGCCGTGCTCGCGGGCCGGTGCGCGCCGAGGAACCGGTCGCGCTCCGCGATGATGACCGCGCGATCGCTCATGTTCCGGAAGTACCAGTTGAGCTTCACGATGTCGCCGATGGTGGCGCCGCAGTCGGTGAGGATGCGATGGATGTTCTTGAACACCTGCTCCGCCTGCTTGGCGGCGTCACCCTTGCCGACGAGCTCGCCGGTCTCGTCGATCGCGACCTGCCCGGAGACGTAGATGAGCCGGTCCGCGGCAGGCACGATCGCGACCTGCGAATAGAGGCCGACCGGCGCCGCGACGCCGCGCGGGTTCTTGAACTCGGCCGTGGCTAGACCGGGGTGGTCATGTGCGGCTGGATCTGCTGGAGGAGCCGTTCCTTCGGCATGTAGCCGACGAGGCGCTGCGCTTCCTTGCCGCCTTTGAACAGGATCATCGTCGGGATGGCGCGGACGCCGAAGCGGCCCGCGGTGATCGGGTTGGCGTCGACGTCGAGCTTCGCGATCCGGACGTTGTCCTTCTCGCTCGCGATCTCCTCGAGGACCGGGGCCACCATACGGCACGGGCCGCACCAGGTCGCCCAGAAATCGACGAGCACCGGAGTGTCCGACTTGAGGACCTCCTGCTCGAATGTCTGATCAGTTACGACGGTGGGCTTTCCCATCTTTTGTTTCGCCTTTCTCTTTGCGGCTATTTCTTGCGCTCGGACGCGGGAAAACCCGCTGCTACCACTTGAACGCGAGCTGCTGGCCTGCTTGTTCCACTGCAGGTTCAAGGCCGAGGACCGGTTCCAGGCCGTCCAGCCCGGCTGCGGGGTCCGCGGCGAAGGCCTTCAGTGGGGCCCACTTTACGAATCTCCAGCCCCGCCGTCGAACGGCCGTCCGCAGTGCGGCCGAGCGCTCCAATTTGAAGGCGGCGAGCGGGCGCCGTTCGTCGGCGAGTGCCAGGAACCGGAACACCCGGTCGTCGTCCGGGATCTGCTCGCCGATCGCCGACAGGCTGCGGTGGAGCCGCGCGGTCCAGTCGAGCTGCCAGAGGAAGACCATCTTCCCGCGGTCGTACCAGGCGAGATCGACCGCATCGAGGACGTCCGCGGGACCACGAAGCGCCTTCGCGAGCGGCGTCGTCTTCTCCTGATCGGAGAGCAGATCCGCGAGCACGTTCGCCCGGCCGGCGTACGCGGTGCCCAGGCCCCGTCGGCGCAGCTCGCGACCGACCTGCACCTTGAAGCCGATGCGGTGGCCCGTCTCGATGAGGCTTGCCGCGAGCAGCGTCTGCTCGAGCTGGCGCTTCGCGAGGGTGTCCTCTTCGCGAAGGCGCCAGCGGCCGTCGTCGCCCTGGATGCCGTAGGCGGCGATGCACCGCTCGACGAGCTCGCGGTCCGGCGTCTCGACGCCGCGGAACAGGCCGTACGCGCGCTTCAGGAGCGAGCGCGTGTCGACGTCGCGCGCGGAGGAGAGCACGCCCCAGACGCCCCACTCGACGCGATCGTCGAGCGGCGCGTGGTCGTCGCTCCCGTTGATCAAGCCGTAGAGCGGGTCCTCCTTGTCAGCGCCGTCGAGCCGTTCGATCCCCGAGCGGCGCGCGTCGCCGAGCGCGGAGCGGAAGTGGTCGAGGAAGAGCTCGAGCTCGGACACGCCGCCGGCCCGCGCAAGCGCGAGCGGGGCGAGCAGGCCGCGCTCGGCGAGCGCGTTCAGCGCGGCGACCGCGGCGCGATCCGCCGGGATGGGCTCGCCGCGGGCGACGATCGCGGCGTGCACGCCACCGCGCATCGTCTCCTCGAGGGTCAGCGAGTCGGCGCTCCGCTGATCCTTGAGCAGCGGCACGTCGCGGTCGAAGTCGAGGATGGCGACCGCGCCCGAGCTTCCGCCGATCGCGGTCTGCAGGGTGTCGCGCTGGTAGAGGATCCCCCGCAGGCGGTAGCCGGAGCCCGCGCCGGCGAGCGCGCATGCCGCGACGGTCGCGCCGTCCGCGTGCGGCAGGTAGACGACGCAGGGCGCGCCCTCGTTCGACGCGCGATGCGCGTCGAGGAGCGCGGTGCGCAGCGTGCGCAGCAGCCGTTCGCGGCCCGCGAGCCGGCCGTCCCCGTCGGCGCTCGGATCTTCTTGCACGCCGGTGAGCACGACCGACGCGACGTAGGCCCATCCGCCAAGCGGATCGTCGATCGGCGCCTGCACGAGGACCAGCTCGGCCAGGCCCTTGAGCGCCGGCGCCGAGCGGGCCGGCGGATTCGCGGTCAGCCAGGCGGCGAGCTCGCGGGCGGTGCGCTCGAACTCGAGCCAGACGTTCACCTCGCGCGACTGCGCAGCCTGGCCGCGGCGGGCGCGGCCCTTCTCGATGCGGAGCGGGGCGCCGTGGCCGGCGACCGCGTTCAACCGGCTGCCGGACACGATGACCTCGAGCAGGCACAGCCGGAGGAACGCCTTGGCCGGTCCGTCCGGGAGGGCCGTCTCGATCGCGCGGAGCGTGCCCATGAGCGCGGCCAGGTTCCGCGGGGTGTACAGCGCCGCGATGCTCTGCGCCAGCACGCGCCGCTCCTCCGTCGCGCCGAACCGCTCGACGAACTGCCAGTACGCGAGCCCGTCGCCCTCGACCTTGCGGGCCCGCGCGTCGTCTTCCTCGGCCGTGGGCTCGATGAGCAGGGCCCGGCCCTCGCGCGCGCAGATCGTGCAGCGGAACGCCTTCTTCGTGGGCGCCGGCGCGTCGCGCTCCCAGAGGAACGCCTCGACGACGACGGGCCCGCGGCAGGTCCCGCAATGCGAGCCGTAAAGGTCGCGCATCACGACGCGGTGCGCCGCGCCGGCGAGGGTGCTGTCGGCGATCGCTTCGAGGGCGACGGTCACCTCGGCGAGCGACGGCGCGGCCGCGATCACGCCGCGGGCCCACGCGCCGATCGCCTGCGGCGAGCGCGCGATGCCGATGCGGTCCCTGCGCTGCGCAGCGTCAGCGGCCGAGAACGGGTACGCGAGGGGATCGAGGACGATGGCGCGCTCACTCGTGTACGCGTTCGCGTACGTCTCGGCGACAGCTTGGGGGAACGCGGTGCCGAATCGGTGGAGTGGTCTGGGAAGTGGAGCGGTCTCGACGGGAACGAAGCTGTCGAGCCGTTCCACCGTCATTGCAGATCGAAGACTAGAGCCCGCCGGCCATCCAGCACCACGCCCGCGCGTTTGCCGTCGGCTGAGGCGACCAGATCCTGGACCTGGCCATCGATGCCGAGCGCGTCGGTCGTCCCGTCCGCGGCGATCGCCCAGACCGCGTCCGCGCCGTCCCAGATGAGCGTCCGCAGGCCCACGACGAGCTTCCGACCGTCGGTGAGCGCGGCCTGCCAGCGCTGGGCCCCGTCCGGACCAGTCGCGATCGCCTTGTCCTTGTCCAGCTGGTAGAACGTGCCGTCCGCCCCGAACGCCACGTCGCGCACCGGCGCGCCGACGCGCTGCAGCGTCGCGGTCGGGTTGGCATCGTGCGGCGAGAAGCGGTACGTGCCCTGATCGGTGATCACGGCGCCGCGGTCACCCTTCGGGTCCATCGCGAGATCCTGGGCCCCGCCGGGGACCTGAATGACGGTGCGGGTGGCGTGGTCGGTCCCGAGCCGCAGCACCTCGATATCGGTCTTGCCCGCGCTCGTGGTCGCGATGAAGAGCTCGGCGCGATCGGTCACCGCGATGAACCCGCCGGCCGCGGGGGTCGTGATCGGGAACGGATCGCCGATGACGGCGCCGTCCGGGGCGCGCGCCCCGATGAGTCCGCCGCCTGAGCCGGCCACGCCGCTCGCGCTCTTGGACACCGCGACGAAGGCCCGCGCGCCGGGCACGTTCACGTACGCCGTCTGTGTGATCGCCGACGGGAACCGCAGCAGCTGCGTGATCCCGAGCGCCGAGTTGAACGACGGAACGAAGAGGACTGTCGCCGACGCGCCGCCGGCGAGCAGCCAGGCGCTGTCCGCGCTGAACAGGAGCGCCGAGATGCCGGACGGGAACTTCGGCAGGGCGGCGAGGCCGCCGGTCGCGGCATCGAAGACCCCGAGCGTGCCGTCATCGCTCCCGATCGCGATCCACTTGCCATCAGGAGACAGGGCGAGCCGCCGTGAGGCACCGGGCCCATTGATGACCCGGGCCGGCTCGCGCCAGAGCTCGACGTCCGGCACCGCGCCGCCGCGCACGAACGTGTACGTGTGCTCCTCCACGACGGTGGTGACGTCGATACCGCTCACCTTCAGGGCCGCGGCCGCCGCGTCGGCCTGGGTCTTCGACGGATACGTCGCGACCCGGACCACGAACGGCGCGACGTGGGCGGTCGAGATGACCGTGCCGATCTTCTTCGCCGCCGCGTCGGCGTCCGGGGCCGTCGCGTACGGCCCGGCCTGCAGCGCGAACTGCGAGTCCGACGTTGACGTCGCGGTGAACGACTGGCCTCGGGTCACGGTCTTCTGCAGCTCGGTGTCGAGCGGCAGCTTCACCGCGAGCGCCTGCACCCGGTCCCAGCTCAGGTTGACGTCGCCAAGGGTCTTCGCGAAGACGCCGGGGTCGGCCCCGTCGGCGTACGCGCCGGCGTCCTTGGAGAGATCGGTCAAGGTGTCCGCGAGCGCCACGACCGTGTCGCGCACCGGTCCCGCGGCATTCGCCGTCGCGGAGAGCGACGACGAGATCACGTCCGCGAGCTTCGGCAGGATGCTGCGCGCGACCGTGGCCCAACGGTCGCTGGAGACGACCCGGGTCGTTTGCCCGGAGAGGCTGCCCGCGAGCGCGTAGTCGTAGGCCGCGAGCTGTTGGAGCAGGGCCGCGGTCGAGCGCGCGAGCTGGGGCGCGTTGGGCACGTCGCCGCTCGGCACCACCTTGGGTGCTGACTGGCACGCGCTACCGATGACCAGGAAGATGCAGAACGCGACGCGAGCCAGTTGACGTGGGCCGCTATTCGTCGGCCTCGTCCTCGTCGTCATCGTCGTCGTCGTCGGCTTCGACGGCGAGCGGCTCTTCGGCCACAGCTGGCTCGGACTCCTCGTCGACCGCCGATGGCGTCGGCTCGGTCTCCTCGCCCTCGTCCTCGCCGTCCTCGTCCCCTTCGCCCCCGAAGCGGAAGAAGTTGCCCTTGATGTAGGCGCGCTCCTTCGTCTCGGCCGGACGGTGGTGGCCGGGGAACGAGATGCGCTGCGCGTTCTC
>CAAGKR010182889.1_pt1 | contig 12154 bp, 14 predicted proteins | sample 2556971 | NCBI WGS metagenome assembly CAAGKR01 (sample SAMEA5207829, study PRJEB30636) | soil metagenome | biome: forest; feature: boreal; material: soil | place: USA | collected 2011-09 | depth 1 m
GGGCCGTCTGACCGAGACACATCGAGCGAAGCGAAGAGGGGGCTCGGTCAGACGGCCCCCCACCTGCCCACGACACCACCAGAAGAGCAGCAAAACCGCTTCGCAAAGCCAGAAACGCGGTGTAAACCGTGACGCGAACCTGTCGCGGAACCTGACGCGGCACGCGACAGGATCCACGACACGATCACCACCAGCCCCTGGCCTTTCACCGACGGTCGCCCTGGCGACCGTCGGGTCCTGGAAGGCGAGGCGGCGCGAAGCGCCACAGGGCGCGAGCGCCACCCTCGCCGATTTTGGGCGTCACAGGCTGTGCGCTTGCGGACGACCGGTTAGCGGGGTCAAGTGACCCGCGGGCTCGGCCTCGCTGCGCCGTCACGGACTTGACGCCGCGGCGCCGGTCCCTCTATCCAGCCCATAATGCTCGTCTTCGGCAGGTCCCTGCCGAAGTGAGTGACCATCCTTTTGCGCTCCCACGCGGCGATCCCGTCCTCGCGCAGGAGTATGTGGCGCTGGCGCGTGTGAGTTATGACGAAGAGACCAGTTGCCCATGACCTACGCGCGTCACGCCCACACCAGCTACGGAGCTCCTCAAGATCCTTCGGCTTCACCTTCGCACGTTTCGACGGTGGCCTTTGCAGCTGTCGCGAAATTGCTGTCGACGGAGACGATCTTGCCGCTCGCATCGCGCGTGAGCAGTTCGGTGGGTATCGGCGAGAAGGCGCCGTAGGCGAGCACACCGCCGGCATGCAGGCGCGCGGGGATTGCCAACTTGTTCAGCGCGACGAGTTTGCCGGACACCCGTGCGAGCACGGTGCCGCGAGGAGCGCGCAGTAGGCCGTAGATGATCGCGTAGGGCTGAGGCACGCAACCGCTGGAGGTCTGCCGCTCGAAGGCCTGTGGCGACTGTACGGGACGCCCAGGGAAGACGAGGGAGACGCCTTCAGCTTCTGCAGCTCCAGTCGATTCCAGATAGTCCCTGCCGCCCGTTGCTCCTCCATAAAGGCGCCGACACAGTGCTCACATCAGCGCCGTGACTGCCTCTCGTTAGGCGCCGAGCGTAAACCGTCACAACGCGAAGTTACGATCACAAAGAGACGAGAAGCATCGAGTTCGTCGGACTCGACCTACTCGCCGTCACCGAGTAATAGCTCGCGCCTGTGACTTCGGCGCTGCCGCGACTCCTCCGATGGTGACATGCATAAATGAGGAGTCGGACAAGGTCGCCCACGGGCCCGCGCCAACTATGCAGGAAGGGACACCGTGGGTTGGACCGCCGGACATCTACAAGGACCATTTACCGCACGCGCGGCGATTGAGTTCGACCTCGGCGCGGAGTTCGCCGCGCGTGTGATCGACACCGCTCGCTATGGGCAAATTGTCTATGCGGCCGTGCGCTCAAGTGATGGCCGGGGAGTATTTGGTCTAGTGCTGTTGGCAGAGCGCCGTGACGGTGTGCTCTACACCAAGCCGATCAGCGAGGACATGGGTCCCGCCGAGGATCGCTGTCCCGCACGCATCCTCGATCGGCTCACTGAGCCGAGCAATCAGCACGCCCGTAGGTGGCGGCAACGCTGTCGCGCCCGCCTGGCCAGGCCACGTCCACGCCAAGGTCAGAAGGTGGTTTTCACCAAGCCGCTCCAGTTCGCCAACGGCGATGCTCACAGCGCCTTGACCTTCCAGGGTGGTTCGCGGTTTTGCTCAGCCGACGGCACGCTCTATCGCATTCGATCTTGGCGAGAGCTCGATTACAGCATCGAGCCATAACCACCTTGCCTCGTTGATGGGCTCGCATGCGTTACGTTGAATCTGGAGTTACTGCTCGCTCAACAGCCGCCTCGACCGAGTCGACATAGCTCGCGCGCAACGTGTCGTCCTGCTTACGCCCCCACACTGTGAAGCCCTCCGAATCCTCTTGTTCGACTTTCGTGTTCCATTTGCCCTCCGACACCAGGCGCACTCGCAGCCGGCCGGCGGTCGCTTTCGCGGGAGCGATCGACAACAGCTTGCGGCCGGTCTTCTCCTGCAGTAGATGCCCGCCCGTGGTGTCGATCGCGAAGACGTCTTTGCCCTTCCACACCAAGAAGTCTGGGTAGAAGTTGCGCGTCGGACCGACGCTGATGAGCGGGATGTTGTAGCCGCTGCGCGACGGATTGCGGTACCACATCAAGCCGGTGGCATCTATGGCGCGAGCAAACGGGATCTCCATGTCGTTGAGACCGCTATAGCCCTCGTGTAGCGCGTTGTCGAAGATCTCCATTTCGTCGCGGCGCACGAGCGCGGGACCGACGATGTACTCGTCGACTGCCTTCTGCTTGAGATACACGTTCTCGATGTACGCGTTGACGACGTCCTCTGCAACGCGTGCAATCTGTGTTTGCGCTCGGCTACCGAACCCGACCATGGCGTCGAACTTCGGTGCATCCGTTGGTGCGACTCCGAGCGCGCCAGAAAAGCGGCGCAGCACCTCGCGCTGGAAAAGCCAACGCGCTACCACAAGGCTCGTGTGCTCGAACTCTTCCCACTCCAGCTTGATCTCATCGTCAACACCGACCATGCGCTGGATCAGCGTGCGTCCGCCCGCACTCTTGATGTTGGAACCGTCGTCATTGCGGTAGTCGATCAGCCCGTCGAGTAGTTCTGCAATCGGACCGATGGCCTCGTCAGTCACGTACGCCGTCTCGAAGATGCGCTTGTCTTCCTTGGCTGGCACCGATTCCGGCTTGGCTTTGCCGGGACTCGTCTCGACAATCTTGATGCCCGGTGCATCCGACTTCAGCTTCTTGTTGACCTTTTTGAGCAGGTCTGCGAACACGCCGCGTTTGTCGACGCGCACATAGACGTGCGCGGAGTTCAGCCGCTCAACGGGGTAGTGCTGTGCGCCGGGCTGGCGCAACAGCCGACCGACGATCTGCTCGACCTGAATGTTCGAGCCCATACTCTTGTCGATGTACGCGAAGTAACACAGCGGGTCGTCCCAGCCCTCTTGTAGGGCCAGGTTGAAGATGACGTGGCGAAAGTCGCCAGCGACAAAGTCGTCGTAGTCCTTGTCCGCACCCTTAAACAGACGAAAGTCCGGCGGCAGCGGATAGTCCTTGTCCGTTTTCAGCGAGCAATACACCGCGATGTCCGCGGGGTCGACGTCGCACTTCTCCGTGAGGTAGCGCCAAATCAGGATTGGCGGAGACCGGCGCTGCAAGAACGGCTGCTTGGGATTGTCGGTCTGTAGACTGTTGCCCTCGATGATGTTGGTCTTGCAGACGTAGATCGCCTTTGGTGCACCTACGCCGTATGCGCTGGCCTCCTTTTCTGCGTCGCGCATATCGGCGATTAGCGAGTCGATCGTCTCCTCCATGGGTGCTTCGTAGCCACCGAGCAAGATCGCGCTCTTGACCAAACCCGAGTCGGCGACCGCCTTAGCATCGACGTCGGTGACAAGCTGCTCGTCGGTCCAGCCTTCCTCGCGCAGAAGTTTGACCTCGGCGCCGAGCTGTGCCGGCAGCTTCATGGTTGCGCTCGCCGCTATCAGTCCGTCGGGCTCTAGTTCGAGGAGCAGTTCCATCTGCTGATCGGTGAGGTTGTGCCCCTCGTCGTACACGAGTAGCAACGGCCGGCGCCGATCGTCTGCGTTGAGCCGCAGCTTCAATGCCTCCCAGGTGCTGTCTTCGGCTGTGTCGATCTCGCTCTTGAAAATCAGACGCTCGCCCTTCTCCTTATCCTTCTGATTGAACGTCCCCACAGTGGCGAAGTACACCAGCGGTTCTGTCGATTCACGCACGTCGGTCTGATCGTACTTCGCCAAGTAGCCGAAGCGTGCATTGCCGAGCAGGTGGTGGTACTTGCCTCCCGCAGCGAGGTTGGCGTAGGTCTGGTCGACGACGACCTTGCCCTTGGACAACCAAAGAACGACAGGAGGAATCGGCAGCAGCGTCGAGATAGTCGAGACCGCATCGGCAAGCATCACTGTCTTGCCCGACGCCGTGATTGAGTCGAGCGACTGATAGAAGGGGACGACGCGCAAGTTGCCGCGGCGTCCGCGCATCGGCGGTTCGTCGTAGTACTTGGCGAACCGATCGGCAATCTGCTCGGCCGCTTTTTGTTGGAAGTCCTTTAGCTCGATCACAACTCGTCGTCGGCGTAGTACGGCTCGCCACGCAGATCGAGTCCGAAATCCATGAGAATGCGGTCAGGAATCGGATAGAAGGTCACGTTGCTCGTCTGGAATCGATACAGCCGCGCGTAGACGTGGTATCGCTGCGCGAGGCCTGCGGCTTTCGCCTCCTCGGCACACGCTTCGTAAGTCTTCTCGGTGAAGTCCGTGTTGCCCTTGGTGCCGTTCCAGATGAGGAAGAAGCCCTCGCCATCAGAGTTGTGCGCGACCAGGTACTTGAACTGCGCTTGCTCGCGCACGTTGATGAGTGCATCGCGGCGCCGCGATGCGGCATCGAAGTGCGACGCGATCAGTGTGTCAGCTAGCTCTTCGCGCTCCATGCTGAGCAGCGCATCAGCATCGACCTTCTTGCCGAGCGAGACAAACCGATATCCGCCGCCGAGCGGTTCGCGCTTGCCGGTCGCCCAGTCTCCCGTGACCACGCGACGCAAACGGTCGGCTGTCAACGATCGAGCGTACGAGTCGCCGCGGTCCGGGCGACCCTGCTCGATCAGCACGAAGCGGCGTGTCGCCTCCTGCTGTTTGTTCATGGCGAGCACGGCCTGGCCCGTAGTGCCCGAGCCTGCAAACGGGTCCATCACTAGGCCGTCACCCGGACACCAAATCTGGATGATCCGCTGGAACAGCTTGAGCGGCTTTACGGTCTTGAACTCGTGGCCGGTGCCGACAACGGCGGTCAGCTCATCCACGCCTTGTTGGCTGTGGCCTGACTCGCGATGACCCCACGACACCGCCCCGATCTCGTCGGGGGTGTCGAAATCCTCGTCCCCCCAAAACGTCGTCGCGACCAGCCCCTGCTTCAGTTCGGTCAGATACTTCTTGAGACGCGGCTTGCCTTGGCCTTTCTTGAGGAAAAAGAATCGTGGCCAGATACCGTCGTCGTACACGCTCTGTGCCTGCTTGCGGGCCGACGACAAGGACTGCGCCAGGACAATGCCCTTTGCCTCCGGCACCTCGGACATCGGCACCCCGATCAGCGCCGCGCGCTTCTCCGCGTCGTCGAGGTCCTTGAGCTTGAACTTGCAGCCCCAGCCCGACAGATAGTTCAGATTACGTGTCTGCTCGAGTCGCCAAGCAGAGCCCGTCGGCGGATACAAGATCTGACCCGTGAACGGCGACTGGATGCCGTAGACCATCGACTTGTGAGCCTTCGCATTCGATGCCGTTGAGGGTCCGTCGGTCCACGGTTCGGGATCGGCGTCGGGATTGCTCTTGTCGCCATCGACGACTGCACGTGGCAGCAATCCGGTGTGCGCCTTGTCCTCGTCCCGCGCGTAGACGACCACGTACTCGGTTGTGGTCGCGAGGTGACGTGCGTCGTTGGTCCGCGAGTAGGTGCGCTGCCAGTTGATGATGCCGAGCCGATTCTGCTCGCCAAACAGCTCATCCATCATCTGACCGAGTCGGAACAGCTCGCGAAAGTCGATACATACGGCGATCACGCCGCTGGGCTTCAACATCTCCTTCATGAGCTGCAAGCGCGGCCACATGAACCGCATCCACTTGGTGTGCCGGTCGCCATCGTCGGCGTTGACCCACTCGCCGAGGCCGGGATCGTTCGGGTCGTCCTCCCAGCGATCGTTGTAGCGCCAGTCATGGCCAGTGTTGTATGGCGGGTCCGTGATGATGAGGTCGACCTGGCCGCGCTCACGGAAGAGCGTGGCCATCGCTTGCAGGTTGTCGCCTTCGACGATCAGGTTGCGTGCCTGGTCCTCCTCGGACCCGATCGAGTACTTCTTGATCGTCCGGCAGACGCGCGGGCGGACGCGTCGCGGCAGCTTGCGGGCGTTCGACTTGCCCGAAAAATCGATGCGGATGCCGCCTTCGTTGCCCGCCTCGATGAGCTCAATCAGCTCCTCTCGGGAGAGGTCGTCCAGAGGACGAGCACCGTTGAGAGGATGGACGACAGCCGCGGGCACCGAACCCTAGAAAATACGCTAAAGCTCGGCGTCGCCTATGAGCCCCTGCTGTTCGATGTCTCCCCTGTGGTCACGTTGATCACGTATGTCATCGGTGCAGAAGTGCTGTTTGACACAACATCTACCTTGACCGTTACGATCACCGTCAATGTCTGACGAACGCCCACCTCCACCGCCGCCACCCCCTCAGCCAAAGCCTGCGCCTGCTCCGCTGCCGTTGAGGCGGATACGCGAGAGCGAATAGATGGCCGAGAAACGCCCACCGCCGCGACCGAGCCCACGGCCGGCGCCCCGGCCGGCGCCGCCTAAACCCTCACAGCCCCGCGAGCCTTTCCGCAAGCGGGGCGCGCCCGGACGGCCCAAAACAGCCCCGCTGCCGGGCAAAGTCATCAAAGAGGCCCCGAGCCGCGGGCCCAAAGAGAACTAGGTGATCCGGGCTAGCAGTGCTGCCGCGATCTCGGCTACACCGATCCCGAGGACACACCACCACCAGAACGACGCCTTCCCAAAGGCGTTTCCCCGGTCTTCGTTCGCCTCTTGGGCTTCATCGAGGACCGTCTTGTAGAAGTCGAACAGTGCCGTCGCCATCTCGGCCACGGGTTCGCTCATGCGAGCGTCGAGCGCTTCAAGGGTCTCCCGTCCAAATTCGGTCCGGTCCCGGGGCTCCCAGACGTTGGCGGCGCGCACCAAGTTCATGACGAGCGCGCCCGCCTGCAGAGCAAGACCTGCCGCGAGCGCTACCACCCAAACCTTCCCCACGTGGCTTCCAGCGGCTACTGCGGCTACCGCCTGCGTAACCGCAAACCAAGACCCGGCCAGCGTCGCTTGTCCCCGCGCCTTTTCGTCCCAACGGTTCGCCCGCAGGAACTCGGAGTCCAGCGTGGCACGTGAGATGTCAAGAACGCGCGCGCGGTTCTCGGACGTTGGGTCGGGTCGTCGCCAAATCCACATGCTCAGTCCCCAAGGTACAGGCTCCTAACACGTCCCCAAGCGGGTTCGTTTTCGCCACGGCCGCCGGAACCGAACCGACACAAGACAACATCCGCCTGCGCGTGCTCGACAAGGCCGTGGAGAAGGCGAACGAGAAGCTGACAGAAGCCGGCGACGTTCCCCTGCCAGAAGGTCTGACGCCGCACAAGCTGCGTCACACCTTCGCGTCGATCCTTGTCGCCCTCGGCGTCGATCGGGTTTCCGCAGAGCGTGTCCCGTTTGTCGCGCATCGTCGGAGTAGCGAGTAGGCAACTCTGCCAGTCGTCATGGGATCGCTGGGGATCCCTCGACTCGATGAACACGACGAAGGACATACAACATGGGACTACGGGCCGGATTTACGCGTGCGTGGAGACTGCTTCGGAGGAGCCTTCGCTGGTCTCATCGCCGTGACATTCGACTGACCCCGACGGCTCGCGCGCAGCTTGACGGCTGCTGCAACGTCCTCCTCTGCGAGCAGCTGCTGTGCCAGCTGCTCGACAACGGGTCCCACGAGCTCCTGCGCCGACCTGAGCTCGCGCACAAAGACCGCCGCCTCGAGAGCGTCCAGAGCCTCCCTTGGCAGGCGCACATTCAGCTGCGGTGGTTTCACGTAGAGTCTAGATCCTAGAGTTTACTGTCTGATGCCTAGGCTATCGTAAGCGCATGCCCTCCGATCACGAATCACGGCAGCCCACAGACATCGCCACCCAGATCACTCTGGGCCAGCAGCTCGTCGCCGCCAGCGGCGGACTCGCGGCAGCGAGCGCAGGAAACGTTCCACAAGACGCCGAGCGCGAAGCGCTTACATCACTCGGCGATTCCCTGCGATCAGCCGCTACCCAGCAATCGATCGTCGCCATCTCCGGCGAGCTGGGGCTCGTCTCAGCCCGTGAGGCGGCCTACCTCGTAGACGCAGTCGGCCCGGATGCGGCGAAAGCATTGAACGAAATGGCCAACGTGCTTATGCATGCCGCAGAGGGGACCGTGGACCCGAAGGACACGAAGAGCTTCGATCGTGTTCGGCAACTGCTTCTCGCCCTGAGCGAGTTGCGCCTTGCCCAGGCAAGAAACGCGGACCGCTCAGATCCGCCGGAGCTCTCGTGGCCGACGACACCGAGTTTCGTTTCGTAACAGCAAGCGTTCGCCGCGCCGCACGACTGCAGCGCGACTATGTCGACTCTTTTCTCGGGGCCGCTGATTCACAGCGGTCAATCGGCGAGCAGTTCGCAGAGCTCTGCGACAAGATCGAGCAGGTCGTCAGCGATTACGAGCAGCGACATGCCGCAACAGCCGACGCAGTCGACCGCCAGCTCATTCTCAATGCGGTACGGGAGCTGCTGGCGTGGACGCGAAGCCTGCAACTGCGTTGCGCTTGGCTCGACGCAGCCGCAGAACCGCCGATCGACCTCGGCTCGCTCTATTACCTGCGGGGCCTGGCCAAGGCCATCGTCCGGGCGGACTCCGAGTTCACGGTCGTCTCGACACATGAGGGGTCGTACGCCACCGTCGTCAACCCGTTCCGCGTACCAAGCATGCCGGTACCGACGGGCATCGTTCTGGTCGCGCTCGTCCCGCACCGCGAGATCCGCAGCGGCCTGCTCCATCCGCTCCTCGCTCACGAGATCGGCCACGGCGTCGCCAAGGTCCACGGCTACACCGAGTAGCTCCGCACCAAAGTCACCCCCGGCAAGATCGACAAAATGCTCGACCGCGGTGCACGGGAGACCGCGAAGGAATCAAAGCGCGCTGTCACAGAAGAGCGAGCCGTACTCGACAAGCGCCTAGCGACATGGATAGAGGAGATCTTCTGCGATGCGGTGGCGACGGCCTGCCTCGGCGCCACCTACCTCTTCTCGTTTGCCACGGAGGTCTTGCCCGATGAGGTCGATGCAGCAGGACTCAAGCATCCACCGACGCGACAGCGGGTGAGGCTCATCCTGGCTCATCTAGATCGTCTCGGCTGGGGCCCAATCATCGATCGCGAAGCTCCCGGTTTCGCCGCGTGGGTACGCGGCGTGGCCTCCGCGTCGCCGACACCTCAGAAGCCTGCCGACGAGGCTCTACGGAAAGCCATCGATCTGGCCGCCAGACGCATCCAAGGCGCGGTCGACAAACACGTGGCCGCCAACATCGTCAAGCCCGACAAAAAGGCACTCGCGGCTGTAGCTACGCTGCTGAAGCAGCATGTGCCACCCGCGCAGCACGACGACGGTACCCCAATCTCTGGCCCGATGATCATCGCCGGCTGCTGGCTTTCAGCGATGAAGACGCGTAGCGGCGACGTCGAGGCACTCGCAGATGCCGTTGACTCCGATGAGGTGGGGCGGCTGCTCCCCTACGCGCTAGAGCTCAGCGTCATCGTCGACCGGTGGCAGACCCCATGAGCATCCTCGGACGGAACGGCCTGAAGAAAGCAATACTGAAGCGACCGATCGATCGCCGACTCGTTGTCATGCCCCTAATCGATCCGGAGCAGATCGGCGACGCCTCGGTCGACGTTCGCCTTGGAACCCGCTTCCGCGTGCTACGGCGCACCCAAGACTCAGGGCTAGATCCTCAAACAGTCGTGCAGTCAGAGGTCGAGCGAGGCCAAGAGGAGGTAGTCGTTCCCATCGGCCAACCGCTGTGGCTACATCCCGGGCAATTCGTCCTCGGGGCCACTCTCGAGTATCTGCGCTTCCCTAATGACCTTGCGGCCGACGTCGTTGGGCGATCGTCCTGGGGACGCGTCGGACTCCTCGTTGCCACTGCGGTAATGGTCCAGCCCGGATACCGCGGCACCCTGACGCTCGAGCTCGTAAATCACGGAGACGGTCCCATCGCCCTCTATCCGGGCTCGCGCATCGCCCAACTAGTCGTCAGTCCCGTGCGCGAACCGTCCAAGGACTCATACACAGGCAAGTATGCGGGATCGACAGGACCCGAGGTCTCGCATATCGCCAAGGAGCGCGACGAGATCGCCGCACTGCGCCGCACCGCCGATCTGTTCTCCGAACCATAACCCCCCACAGCCGGATCCCGATGTCGTGTTCTAGCGTAAGCGCGCCGCCGCCGAAGGTAAGGAAATCAAGATCGACGGAGAAGAACGCGGGGAGTTCCAGCCGGAGATCACCGTCAACTTTTCCATGCGCACCGATGTATGGCGACGAGAGGCGGCGAAGATCGCTCTCGCGGTCGGTTCATACGTCTATCCGCCCGCCTGGCGACTTTCGGCAGACGCTCACCGACTGCGTGAGTGGATGCACAACCGGGATTCATCGACAGAGGATGGACAGGCACCACCCCTTGTACCGGAACACATACCGCCTGGCACCTTGTTTGCTGAGCACGAGGAGCATTTGCTCTACTTCATGCGGCTGCGGGACGGCAACACCTACGTCAACGTCTTCCTATTTGGGTGTTCGTACTTCGCCGTTCCGGTTGACACGAGCGGGATGCTGGTCCCGCAGCAGGCATGGCGGCTCGACTGGCGCAAGCCGTCTAAGAGCGGCTTGACGACCTGGGACGATCTCCTCACAGACGCGGTCGTGCGGCGCACGCGAACAAACGCTGCCTGACTCGCTTACGCGCCACACCTGGCTCCAGGCGCCTGGGTTCTCGTGGACAGCTGAGCACTCCCGGAGATGGTCTCAGTAGTAGACCGCTTGCCACTCGACATTCTCCTGATCAAGACGCCTGGGCAACTGGTTGCGCACTTCATCGGTGAACACGGCGTCAAGGTCCCAGAAGTGCGGCTCGCCGCCTCCGATCGCGAGCATATTGAGCGCTTGAAGGCCCGCTGTCATCGGCCGTAGGGTCGGATCCGTGTACGAGAGGCTCCTCAGGAGATGTGTGATGAAGCTCGCGACAGGCGTCGGAGAAAGCTCGGGATGGGCCGCAATACGCGCCGTGTAGGCACTCGGCGGCCGCTCCCCCATCTCTATGAACGGTGACCGCGACAACGCCCAGGTGCCAAGGTCGGCAACGCAAATCAGGTCGAGGCTCTCTCGGGGATGTTGGACCAGCGCAGCTTCGTGCTTCACTGCGGCCGCGGTCACATTCTCAGTCGGCGTCGAGCCATCGCCTCGCCAACCATGTGAATGGGCGAGGAGTCCCACCGGGAACGGACCTAGCAGCTCGCCCCGGACCATCCCGTAACGCGGCTTGATTTGGCGCCGTAGCTCGGCGGCCCGGCTTGTGGCATCGCGAATGCCGTCGGCGTCGAGTGTCAGCCGAACGCTGAACGCGGCGGCGACACCACCTGCGATCACCTCCTCCTTATTCCTCATGGCCTTCGGGTAGCCGGGACTGAAGACGACGATGTCGGTCTCGGTCGGCTCCGGGGCTTCCTCGGTCTCGGGCAGGATGTACCTGCGGGTCGCCACCTCGTAGCTGCTTGGCAGCCACTTCTCCAGCAGGTGCGCCCAGGTGGCCTCGCCACCGTGTCCTGCCCTCTGAGGGTCCTTGAGCGCTGCCGCATGCAGACGGTCCCAGTCGGCCTGGACTTCCTTAGCCATCTCCTGAAACCAGTCGTCGACGCGGTGCATCCTGTTCATCGGCGGCGACTCTACCGCGACCCGACGACCCATCCTCCAACGCCTCGATCACCGCTTGCCAGGCTGATCGTCCGGCTTTGAGACCGGCGACGGCCAGCCGCTTGACTCAACTTAGACGGTCTCGTCCTGTGACCAAGCTCGACTCAGGCCGAGGAGCGCTTGCCAGCTCGTCGAGGGCGTTGAATGGGCAGCAATGGGCAGCAGCGGGGCTTTTGGACCCAAGAGCGGCCTTGCGACGAGCAGCTGGCCACTCCTAAAACCTGCCGATTAGCAGGGCTTTCATGGTTATGCCCCCGCCGGGAGTCGAACCTGGATCTACCGCTTAGGAGGCGGTCGTCTTATCCATTGGACTACGAGGGCGCGGGCCCCTCGTCACTGCAGGACCCGACGGGAAGGCTACTGGCGCTCCTCCCCGGCTGGAGGGGCGCCGCCGGCGAGCGCGAGCCGCGCCAGCCCTTCGCCGTCGAGGCGGTGTGTGATCCACTCGCCCATCGTCTCGGCGCCGAGACGGCGGTAGAAGCCGAGCGCGAGCTCGTTCCAGTCAAGCGCCGCCCATTCCA
>CAAGKR010382030.1_pt1 | contig 12154 bp, 9 predicted proteins | sample 2556971 | NCBI WGS metagenome assembly CAAGKR01 (sample SAMEA5207829, study PRJEB30636) | soil metagenome | biome: forest; feature: boreal; material: soil | place: USA | collected 2011-09 | depth 1 m
CTGAGGGCATGCGCGAGGCGCTCAAGAAGGTGCGCCCCGACGAGTTCAACGACCTCGTGGCGCTCAACGCGCTGTATCGCCCGGGCGCAATGGACCAAATCCCGGTGTATGCCCGCGGCAAGCACAAGCCGGAGTCCATCTCCTATCCCGACAAGCGCCTGCGCGCGATCCTCGAGTCCTCCAACGGCGTGATCCTCTATCAGGAGCAGGCGATGCAGATCTCCAAGGAGCTGGCGGGCTTCTCGGGGGCCAAGGCGGATGACCTGCGCAAGGCGATCGGCAAGAAGAACCGCACCGCGATGGCGGCGCTGAAGCCGGAGTTCGTCGAGGGCTGCCGCGCCTCGGGCACGAGCGCCGAGACGATCGAGTTTCTCTGGCAGACCAACGAAAAGTCGGCCGACTACTCGTTCAACAAGAGCCACGCTGCGTGCTACGGGCTGATCGCCTACCGCACGGCGTGGCTGAAGGCCAACTACCCGGCCGAGTACATGGCGGCGCTGATCTCCTCGGTGATGTCCACCAAGGACAAGGTGCCCTTCTTCGTGGCACGCTGCGAGGAGATGGGCATTGAGATCCTGCCCCCGGACGTCAACCTCTCAGACCACGAGTTCACGGTCGTGGAGGGCAACATCCGCTTCGGCCTGGATGCCGTCAAGGGCGTCGGCTACCAGGCGGTCGAGACGATCAAGCGCGCGCGGGGGGATGGAGGACCGGGTGGGCGTCCATTTGGATCGCTGTGGGACTTCTGCGAGCGTGTGGATAACCGGACCGTCAACAAGAAAGCGATCGAGTCGCTGATCAAGTGTGGGGCCTTCGGCTCCACCAAAGCCACCCGCAAGGGCATGCTGGCGGTGCTCGAGCAGGCGCAGGGGGCCGGTCAGAAGATCCAGCAGGACGCGCAGATCGGCCAGGGGTCGATCTTCGACCTCGCGGAACCGTCTGAGCCCGCGAGCGCGACGAGCGCCGCGCCTGGTGCCGGGCTCTCGCGTGGGCGGGGAGGCGATTATCCGCAGATCTCCTCCGAGGAGTACGACCAGGCCGAGCTGCTGGCTGTGGAGAAGGAGGCGATCGGCCTGTTCATCTCCGCGCATCCGCTGAAGCCGCTGCGCGAGGTGCTCAGCGCGCGCGTGGACTGTCCGCTGTCCGCGCTGCCCGATCGCCGCGACAAGGACCTCGTGACGGTCGGTGGGATCATCACCGAGGCCAAGCGCATCCGTACCCGCAACGGCGACCCGATGATGTTCGCAACGCTCGATGATCTCGCGGGATCCGTCGAGATGCTCGTATTCGGTAAGGCGCTCGCCGAGCACGAGGCGGCGCTGGCTGTCGACAAGGTTCTTCTGGTGAACGGCCGGGTTGACCACAAGGAAGCCGGCAAGACATGCCTGGTGGTCCAGACGGTGGAGGCCTTTTCACCTTCGGCGCAGGAGATCGAGCGCGCCCGCACGCAGGCCGCCTCCGCCGCCAAGACTGCCACTGCACTGGCCGAGCCCGTGCATATGCGGGTCGATGCAGCGAGCCTGTCTGCGAGCGCGATCGAGAACGTCAAGCAGCTGGTCGAGGATTACCCCGGTCCCGCCGAGGTGGTGCTCGACATCGACACGCCCGCAGGCGTGCGGCGCTTGCGCCTGGGGGAGGCATATCGCGTCAACCACACGCCGACGCTGCGCGCCGAGCTTGAACAGGCCCTCGCCCCGGTGGCCCCAGCGGCTGCCACCGGCTAACGGCGCGCGGCGATTCCCCGCTCGCGCAGCTTCACGGCAAACGTAATTTCCTCACGGGTGGGCCCTTCGCGGTTCTCGCCGGGCGTCTCGAGCACGCAGGGAAGCTTCTGCAGCGAAGGGGCAGAGAGAAACGCGGAGCAGCCCTTGCGCCCGAGCTCGCCCTTGCCGACGTTGGCGTGCCGGTCGCGGTTGGATCCGAGCGGCGTCTGCGAGTCGTTGAGGTGCAGTGAGCGCACGGTGCCGCGCCCGAGCAGGCGCCGGCACTCACTCAGCACAGAGCCCATCTTCTCGGGCGTGCGGATGTCATAGCCGGAGGCGAGCAGGTGGCAGGAATCGAGGCACACCCCGAGCCGCTCCCCGGCGCCGGCGGCGTCGATCAGCGCGGCGAGCTCCCCGAAGGAGCGCCCGAGCGTGCCGCCGGCTCCGGCGGTGTTCTCGAGGTGAAGCTCGCAGCCCTCGCTGCCGGCGAGCGCCGTGGCGATCGTCTTGCCGGCGCGCGCGATCGCCTCACCGGTGTGGCCGGTCTTCGCCGAGCCGGGGTGCAGGATAACGGCGCTCGCGCCGATCGCGTGCCCAACGCGCAGCGAGTGCGTCAGCGACGCGAGCGACTTGGCACGGATGTCCGGATCCTCGCTCGCGCAGTTGAGCAGGTAGACGGCATGGATCAGCACTGCTTCGATCGGGCTGCCGGCCATCGCCTCGCGGAAGGCGGCGATGTCCTCCTCGCGGTAGGCCGTCGGTTTCCACATGCGCGGCGACTGGTTGAAGATCTGGATCGCACGACAGCCGCGCTGCACGCCCCGTGCGATCGCCTTCGGCAGGCCACCAGCGGGCGAGACGTGCGCGCCGATTAGCATGCGCTGATCCTATGGATCCGCTGAGAGTCAGGTTTGCGCCATCACCGACGGGGGCGCTGCATATCGGCGGCGCGCGCACAGCACTGTTCAACTGGCTGCTCGCCCGCAAAGCCGGCGGAAAGCTCGTACTGCGCATCGAGGACACCGACCGCGAGCGCTCGACGCCGGAGAACGTAGAGCAGATCCTCGACGCGCTGCGCTGGCTGGAGCTCGACTGGGACGAGGGCCCAATCCTGCAGTCAGAGCGCGCCGCGCGCCACAGCGAGGCCCTGGAGGCATTGCTCCAAGCGGGGCACGCCTACCGCTCGAACGCCACCGCCGAGGACGTGAAGTCCTATAAGCAGCTCCATGGCGCCGACCGCGGCTTTCGGGGCGAGGCCGAGGAGGACGGCGCCGTGCGCCTGCGCGTGCCCGCCAGCGGCGCCACGGTTGTCCACGACGTCATCCGCGGCGACACGCGCTTTGAGCACGTGCACATGGACGACCCGGTGATCGCCCGCGCGGACGGATCGGTGCTCTACAACTTCGCGGTCGCGATCGACGACCTCGATGCTGGCATCACGCATGTGGTCCGTGGTGAGGATCACCTCTCCAATACGCCCAAGCAGGTGCTCGTGCTCGAAGCCACCCGTGCGACCGGCTTCGGCGGCGATGCTCCACTGCCGGTGTATGCCCACCTGCCGCTGCTGCACGGCCCAGACGGCAAGAAGCTCTCCAAGCGCCATGGTGCGGCCTCGGTGCAGGAGCTGCGTGAAGCCGGCTATCTCCCCGAGGCGGTTCGCAACTACCTCGCGCTGCTGGGTTGGGGAGCTGGCGACGATGCCACGGTGCTCTCCACCGGGGAGCTGATCGAGCGCTTTGAGCTCGAGCGCGTGAGTCGCAACCCGGCGCGCTTCGACGAGGTTAAGCTCGGGTGGCTGAACGGTGTCCACATCCGCCAGACGCCCTCAGAGCAGCTCGCCGGGCTCCTGGCGCCATACCTCGATGCCACTGGCCATGCGGGATTCCGGGATGACCCGCGCTTTCAGCGCGCGGTCGAGATCAGCCAGGAGAAGATCCACACGCTGGCCGATTTCTGGCCGCTGACCGGGCCGCTGCTGGACGCGCCGATCGAGGATGCGAAGGCGCGCGAGCGCTGGCTCGACGAGCGCGGGCGCGCGACTCTCGCCGAAGTGCGCGCCGCACTCGCTGGGGCGCCGGCGTTCTCGCAGGCCGACGTTGAAGGGGCGCTCGAAGGGTTGCTGGCGGGCGGCGAGCGCAAGCCGCGCGAGGTCTACCAGCCGCTGCGCGTGGCGATCTCCGGCACGACGGTTTCGCCCGGAATCTTCGAGAGCGTTGCGCTGCTCGGCCGCGATGAGACGCTGCGGCGCATCGACCGGGTGCTGTAGGTCACGCAGGCGGGAGTGCTGAGGCCAGCGCGCGTTGGAGCTGGCGGGCAGTTGTCGCTCAACCATGCGTTCACATATGCCGATAGGACCTCGACACGGACCACCCGCTCGGGTAGCCGGCGAATCGCGAGGTAGGTATTCGGACGTATGCAGGTCACAGCTTCCAAGCCAAAGCGAGCAGCGACCACGAAAGGCCGCTCCGCGGAGGTAAAGCGCCGTTCGGACGGATCCGCCGGCGCTCCTGGTGCGCGGCATCAGAACGAGGGTCACGGCCGGCGCCTGACGATGGCCTTCGAAGCGCTGGAGGCGTTTCCCGCGCTCGCCGAGTCACGCAACCGCCTGCTGGCAGTGATCTCTGGTGAGCATGTGGCGACGGCAGACATCGTGACTGCCGTGGAGTCAGACGTTGCCCTGATCATCGCTGTGCTCCGTCTCGCCAATAGTGTGACGGACACGCCCACCCGCCCCCGTGTCCGTGTGGACACGGTTGTGGCGGCCGTGGAGCTGCTCAGCCCTCAGACCGTTCAGGCGCTAGCGGGACGGGTGCGCACATTTGAATTCTTCGAGCGTTCGACCGTATGGGATGCGGCACCAGAGCGCTTCCGGCTACATGCACTGGCGACCCAGCGCGCTGCCGACCGTGTGGCGGCTGAGGTTGGCTACGAGCACCGCGATCGCTTGACCGTTACGAGCCTGCTGCATGACATCGGCAAGCTCGTGCTGCTGCATGCCTACCCCGGCTATCCCGCCCAGGTGCATCTCGGGGCAAAGACACCGGAGGAACGTATCCACCAGGAGCGCCGCGAGCTGGGCGTCGATCACGCGCTGGTGGGTGGCGTGCTCGCCCGGCGCTGGGGGCTGCCGGCGAGCATTGCCACAGCAATCGAGCGCCACCACAACCCCGATGTAGAGGGTGAGGCCTCTTTCATCCGTCTGGCGGACATGCTCGCGCACTATGAGCAGGGCGCACAGGTGTCCTCCACCGAGATGCTTAGCACCGCGCGTCTGCTCGGCATTGGGCCCGAGGAGCTCAGGCGGGTGATGTATGAGCTCCCCAGCTCCTCCAGCCAGCGCCAGCGCCACGTTGACCCTTGCCCGCTCTCCGGACGCGAGCTCGGTGTCCTGCAGCGTCTCGCCGAAGGCAAGGTCTACAAGCAGATCGCCCATGAGCTGACGCTCTCGACGAGCACGGTGCGAACCCACCTGCACAACATCTACGGCAAGCTGGGCGCGGTCGACCGCGCCCAGGCTGTGCTTATCGCAACAGAGCGCGGCTGGCTCTAAGCCCGCCGGCCACGGTGGCCCGCGGTTCCGTAGCATCGCTGCAAGCGATGATCTCGATCACCAGCAAGTCTCCCTATGCCGTGCTCGCGCTCGCCGAGCTGGGTCGTAGCGCGGGCACCGAGCCGGTGCCGATCGGCGAGCTGGCGCGCAAGCGCCAGGTGCCGGTGCAGTTTCTCGAGCAGCTGTTCGCTGTGCTTCGCCGCGCCGGAGTGATCAGCTCGCAAAGGGGAGTCAAGGGCGGCTACCGGTTTGCGCGCGAGCCCTCCACAGTGACCGTGCTCGAGATCGTCGAGCTGCTCGACGGCCCGCTTGGGCACGACTCCGAAGGCGTGTTTGCCGATGCCGCCGAGGCAGCTCGCAAGGTGCTCGCGCAGACCACGATCGCCGACGTGATCGAGCGCGAGGCGCGTGAGGCGGGCGCCAGCATGTACTACATCTGAGCACCGTCTCTCAATCTGCCCACTATTCTCGTGGGCATATGGCCCAAATCCCGATCAGCATTGCGGAGTTCATAGGAGACACGCCGGTTGTGGAGCTCCCCCGCATGCTCGACGGCACTGAGGCGGCTGAGGGGGGAGTCGAGCTGTTTGCGAAGCTCGAGGCGTTCAACCCGGGGGGGAGCGTCAAGGACCGGATCGGCGTCGCGATGATCGAGGCAGCCGAGGCGGAGGGGCGGATTGAGCCAGGTCACACGACGATCGTCGAGGCGACGAGTGGCAACACGGGAATCGCGCTGGCGTTCGTGTGTGCGGCCAAGGGCTATGACCTCGTCCTGACGCTGCCACAGGGGATGAGCCGCGAGCGGGAGAGCCTCTTGCGCCTCTACGGTGCCCGCGTGGAGGTCACCGAGTCGATGGGGGGGATGGGGGAGGCTGTCGAGGCGGCGCGGGCGATGGCGCGCAGCGGCGATGTATTCCTCCCCGACCAGTTCTCCAACCCCGCCAACCCGGAGGCCCACCGGCGGGGGACCGGCCCGGAGATCGCAAGAGTGCTCGAGCGGGTCGACGTGCTCGTCGCCGGAGTCGGTACGGGTGGGACGATCACTGGCGTTGGGGAGTATCTGCGCGAGCACAACCCCTCCCTCCAGATCGTCGCCGTCGAGCCTCGGGGCTCGGCGGTCCTCTCGGGGGGTGCGCCCGGTCCGCACCGCATTCAGGGCATCGGCGCCGGCTTTGTGCCCGCGGTGCTCAACCGCGAGTTGCTCGACGAGATCGTCTCCGTTTCTGACGACGATGCGATCCACACCGCCTGGGCCTGCGCCCGCCGGGCCGGTCTGCTGGCCGGGATCTCCGGTGGCGCCGCCCTGTGGGCTGCGCTGCAGGTGGCCAACCGCCCCGAGTCCAAGGGCAAGCGAATTGTTGTGATGATGCCGGACTCCGGCGAGCGCTACGTCTCCCAGGCGTTTTTCGCACCCTGACGCCACCCGGCGTCCGTCCACGTGCTGGCCGATCCCGGACGATCGGTAGCACGCGGACGCCCACCGTGCGGCGTCAGCCGCGTCTGTCTGCACCTGATAGGTGGGCCAAGGATTGGCCGCTACGCTGTTTCCATGCTCGGTTTCGGCGCATTTGCGCTCCTCGCGAAAGAGCTTCGTCGCGACTTGCAGGCGGCGCGCACGCGCGATCCGGCGGCGCGCGACGTGGGGCAGCTTGAGCTGGTCGCGACGTGGCCGGGGATCCACGCGCTGCTGGCGCACCGGATCGCGCACGCGCTCGACGCGGCGGGCGTGTCGCTGCTGCCGCGCCTGATCTCGATGATCACGCGCACGCTGACCGGGATCGAGATCCACCCGGCGGCGAAAATTGGCAACGGCCTGTTCATCGACCACGGCACGGGCGTCGTGATCGGTGAGACGACGGACATCGGCGACGACGTCACCCTCTACCAGGGCGTCACCCTCGGGGGCACCGGCTTTCAGACGGGCAAGCGTCACCCGACGGTGCAGGACAACGTCACAATTGGTTCCGGCGCCAAGCTCTTGGGGCCGATCACGATCGGCCATGGGGCCAAGATCGGTGCCAACAGCGTAGTTATCACCGATGTCCCGCCGAACTCCACAGTCGTCGGTAACCCTGGCCACCCAGTGCGTGTGGACGGCCGGCGCCCTGAGGGCCCCGACGCCGATTGGATCCACCTGCCCGACCCGATCGCCGAGGCGATCCAGGGACTCGCGAGCCGTATCGGCACGCTCGAACGGACAATCTCAGAGCTCTCCGGCGAGGAGCCGGATGCGCCGGTGGCCGAGGTCACGCCGCTGCGCACGGTCAAGGGGCCGAACCCCGCCGGGGGTTAGGGGAAGTCGCGGAAGTCGCTGAGCCCTATTCGGGTGGTTGGCGCGGCTCCGGCACAGCAGGCTTGTACCGCGAAGTTCGTTCATCGCGCAGCGACTGCCAGCTGCCCGCCAGGATCAGCACCGCTCCCGCCAGCGCCAGCCATGTCCCCCCGCACAGCCCGGTGGCGTGCTGGGGACGCTCCAGCGCCCTCACCACAGCGGCGATTACCCCCCCGAGGCCAAACAGCACGCACCAGACCGCGGCGGCCACCGGCAGGGCCGGAGTGCGCTCGGTGACGGTCGCGACCGTCAGTACGATCGCGCTGGCGGCCGCGAGGATTAGCAGCACGACCGCCAAGCCGAACGTGTCCCACGCGTCGAGGCTGCCGCTGGGAGTTTCGTACCAGCGCAGCGTCAGCGCGACGATCAGACAGACTGCCCCGGCCAGTGCGATCAGCTCACCGGAGCGCAAGCGGCGTGGGCTCATCTGCTACCTCGGTGGCGCACAGCGTGGAATCTCATCACGGCACCATCCCTGCCTGCGCATGCGCGGCCTGCAGCGTGTTGGCGAGCAGCATCGCGATCGTCATCGGGCCAACGCCTCCCGGCACCGGGGTGATCGCCGAGGCCACCTCGGCCACGGCCGCGAAGTCGACGTCGCCGACCAGGCCGCTCTTATTCCCGGCCTCCTCAGGGGTGAGGCGGTTCATGCCGACATCGATCACGACGGCACCGGGCTTGACGAAGCCCTCTGCAATCAGGCGTGGGCGGCCGACGGCGGCTATCAGCACATCCGCGCGGGCACACACCTCGCGCAGGTCGCGCGTGCGCGAGTGGCAAACCGTGACGGTCGCGTTGCGCTCGAGCAGCAGTTGCGCCATCGGCTTGCCGAGCAGGTTCGAGCGACCGACGACGACCGCTTCGGCGCCTTCGAGCTCGACCCCGGTCTGCGTGAGGATCTCGATCACGCCCTGCGGCGTGCACGGGCGCAGGCCGGGCAGCCCGAGCGAGAGCAGCCCCGTGTTGACGGGGGTGAGCCCGTCGACGTCCTTCTCCGCCGGGACCATGTTCGTCAGCGTCGGGCCGTCGAGGTGGTCGGGCACGGGAAGCTGCAGCAGGATTCCGCTCACTTCATCGTTGGCCTTCAGCGCGGCAAGCTCCTCGGCGACCCGCTCGAACGAGGAGTTGGCCGGCAGGCGCACATCGAACGCCTTCATCCCGACCTCGGCGCACGCGCGCTGCTTGCCGCCGACGTACACGGCCGAGGCGGGGTCATCGCCGACGAGCACTGTCGCGAGACCCGGCACACGCCCGGTCTGCGTGCTGAATGCCTTGACCTGTTCGGCAACCTCAGCGCGCACGCGCGCTGCGATCGCCTTGCCGTCGATGATCGTGGCACTCATGTCCGGAATGCTATGGGGTTGGACCGTGAAAAGAATGGGTGCGTCAGCGCCGGCTGACCGGGGCGTATTCGGCCATCAGCTTGCGCTCGGACCCGTCGCCGGCGAAGCGCACTACGATCACCCCGCCGGGCTCGACCCCGGTCACAACCCCGTCTCCGAAGGCGGCGTGAACGATGTCCTCGCCGAGGCGGAACCGGCTCCTCTCAGGCGAGCTCTGACGCTCGCCCCACGAGGCGAGCGCGGTCGCACCGCGGGGCATCGTGGAGGTACCCTTCCCGCCCAGCCCCGCCGTGATGGCGCCGGGGCGGAAGATCATCTCCTTGGGCTCCTCCAGCAGGTCCTGAGGAATCTCATCGAGGAAGCGGCTCGGCAGTCCGAAGGTCTGGGCGCCGAAGACGGCCCGCCGGCGTGCATAGGTGAGGTAGAGCTGGCGCATCGCGCGTGTGACCCCGACATAGAACAATCGCCGCTCCTCCTCCAGGCCGCCCTCGTCCAGAGCGCGCGAATGCGGGAAGACGCCCTCCTCGCAGCCGGCAATGAACACGATCGGGTACTCGAGGCCCTTGGCGTTGTGCAGCGTCATCAGCGTGACAAGGCTCTCGTCGTCACTGCGCGAGTCGGCGTCGGCTACGAGCGCGATCTGCTGGAGGAAGACGTCCAGCGTGTCCTCGCCGGCTGGCGCAGCGACGTCGAACTCGCGCCCCACCTCGACCAGCTGCTCGAGGTTCTCAATTCGTCCCTGCGCCTCGATCGTCCGCTCCGCCTCGAGCGCCTCTATGTAGCCGGTCTGCGAGAGCAATGCCTCAATCAGCTCGCTGACCGGAACTCCACGAGCGTGTGCGGGAGCCTCACTGCCCTCCGCGGGGAGCCCCTCGCTGGGCAGGCTGGCCAATGTATGCAGCTCCTCCATCGTGTCCATGAAACGGCGCAACGCCTTCACCGCTGCCGGCCCCAGACCGGGTATCCGTTCGGGCTCTGAGGCGGTGAGCCACACCGACTGGCCGATGGACTGGGCGTGAGCGACGATGCGACCGAGTGACGTCTGCCCGATCCCCCGCCGCGGCGAATTGGCCACGCGCGTGAAGCTGACCACGTCAAAGGGGTTGGCCAGGAGCGAGAGGTAGGCGATCGCATCCTTGACCTCCGCGCGCTCATAGAACTTCGTTCCGCCGATGACCTGGTAGGCGATCTCGCGCCGCACAAGGGTGTCCTCGATCACCCGTGACATCGCGTTCGTGCGGTAGAGCACAGCGACCTCCGCGCGCGAGGCGCCCTCATCCACCAGCCGCTCGATCTCGCCCACCACGAAGCGAGCCTCCGCGTGCTCGTCATCGAGCGGGCGCAGCCGGATCTGTTCACCCTCGCCGAGTTCGCTCCACAGCCGCTTGGCGATTCCGCCGCGGTTGTTGGCGATGACGGCGTTGGCCGCGGACAGAATCGTCCCTGTCGAGCGGTAGTTCTGCTCGAGCTTCACCACACGCGCGTCGGGGAAGTCCTCCTGGAAGTCCAGGATGTTGCGGACATCGGCGCCACGGAAGCTGTAGATCGACTGGGCGTCGTCGCCTACCACCGCCAGGTTGCGGTGGCCGGGGAGGCTGGTCCTTTTACCCCGCGCGGGCGCTTGGCGCCCGCCGCCGACCAGCAGCTGCAGGAGCCGGTACTGGGCGTAGTTGGTGTCCTGGTACTCATCGACGAGCACGTGCGCGAAGGTGCTCGCATAACGCTCGCGGACATCCTCAAAGAGTTCCAGGAGGTTGACGGTCCGGAACAGCAGGTCATCGAAGTCCATCGCATTCATCTGATGGAGGTCGCGCTCGTAAATGTCGTAGACGTCGGCGATCATCTCCTCGAACGGTGAGGCGGCAGCCTGCCGGTAGCCGGCCGCGTCGCGCAGGAGGTTCTTCGCGGCGGAGATCTGATTGTGGATGGCGGCCGGTGTGTAGCGCTTGGGGTCCACCCCCACCGCGTCGGCCGAGCGCTTGGTCAGTCTGCGGGAATCTGCCTGATCGTAGATCGTGAACTGACGGGTGTAGCCCAGCCGCTCGGCCTCGGCTCGCAGGATGCGCGCGCAGGCCGAGTGGAAGGTCATCAGCCACATCCCGCGCGTGCCCCTGCCCAACAGGCGTTCGACGCGCTCGCGCATCTCCGCGGCGGCCTTGTTGGTGAAGGTGATCGCCAGGATCTCGCCCGCTTGCGCCTGATCGGTGTAGATCAGGAAGGCGATCCGGTGGGCGAGCACCCGCGTCTTGCCGCTGCCGGCGCCAGCGAGGATCAGCAGCGGGCCCTCGCCGTGGGTAACCGCCTCGCGCTGGGGCTCGTTCAATCCTTCCAGGAGCTCCTCGAGATGCTCCGCATGGGGGTTTTCAGGCATTGAATCTCCAGCATAGATGCGTCCCCGGCCGACAGGCCCAGGAGGGTTGAGGTGGGTGAGCTGCAAGCAGGATTTGGGCGGAAAGCGGGGAACTTGTAATAACAGTTGCAATCTTTGCCCGCTTCAGACAGGGTTGCGGGGAGATCACATTCACCACCGAATCACGGGGGAATTAGCGCAATGAGCTTCGATATCAGTCGTCTGCGCCGGGCCGATCAGATCGTCGGCGGTGGTGCGATCGCCCTGTTCATCTTTATGTTCTTCTTTAAGTGGTTCGGCGTGAGTACCAATGTCAGCGCGGTCGCTGGTGTAAACGTAGGCGGGAGCGTCAGCAGTACTGGCTGGGACACCTTCACGAACAGCCGCTGGATTTGGCTGATCACGATCATCGTGGCGCTGGGCGCGGTCGTGCTGCGCGCGGGCCAGCGAGAGCTGAGCCTCCCGGTACAGCCGAGCGTGATTATCGCCGGGCTTGGAGCCCTGTCGACGCTTCTGATTCTCTACCGGATTCTCCACCACCCCTCCGCCAGCGCCAGCTTCGGGACCTTCCACACCTCCGTCGGCATCAAGATCGGCATCTGGCTGGGTCTGATCGCGGCTGCGGCGATCACCTACGGCGGGTACCTTGCGATGCAGGACGAAGGCACCTCTCTGTCCGATGTGCGAGACCAGGCCAGCCACGCGGTCAGCAGCGCCACAGCGGCGGTGAGCTCTCCGGGCGAGGGCTCCTCCTCTGCCGCTCCGGCTGGGAGTGGCACCCCCAGCGCTCCACCGGCGGGCGGAGCTCCAGCTCCTCCACCGGCCGCTCCTCCGATTCCTCCCCCGGCCGCGTCACCCGGACAGGAGACCTACGGC
>CAAGKR010239093.1_pt1 | contig 12151 bp, 11 predicted proteins | sample 2556971 | NCBI WGS metagenome assembly CAAGKR01 (sample SAMEA5207829, study PRJEB30636) | soil metagenome | biome: forest; feature: boreal; material: soil | place: USA | collected 2011-09 | depth 1 m
CCGACTGTGGGCCCGCCGGTCGCCGTGCCGCTGCTCGGCATCGACGTGGCCCCGGTCGGGCACGGCTCCCCGGTGGTCGACACTCCGCCTGGCGGCGTAGGAGACGACAGGGCCTCGTCGAGTTGATCCACGTCCGTGCGGACCTCCGTGGTGGAATCGGCCAGCCGATCACGCAGAGCGTCGGAAGAGAACCCGCCGGCGCTCACGTCGGGGGTGGAACTGCCGGGCGTGGAACTGCCGGGCGTGGAACTGCCGGGCGTGGAACTGCCGGGCGTGGAACTGCCGGGCGTGGAACTGGAGGAGTCAGCCACGGCATTGGCGGCGCCGAACAGCACGATGACAGCAGGGGCAAAGAGCGCCACTCCGGAGGCCGCAAGCGCATTACCTCTTAACATGGGTCCTCCTGGGTCTGGCGAGAACCCCGAGTAGCCCGTGGGGGCGGGCGTTCACTGAGTTCACTCAGAGAGAGTACTCGACTACTTATAGTGAAATGTGTCACAGGTGCCATGGGTGGTCAAGGAAAGTTGCGGGCAAGGTTGCGCAAAGCGCGGACAAAGCGATGATCTTCGAGCAGTACTACCTGGAATGCCTGTCCCACGCCTCCTACCTGGTGGGGGACGAGACGACCGGTCGCGCCGTCGTCGTCGACCCACAGCGCGACGTCGAGGGCTATCTGGCCGATGCGGATCAATTCAGGGTGTCCATCGAACGCGTGATCGAAACGCATCTCCACGCCGACTTCCTGAGCGGCCACCTCGAGTTGGCGGCGCGCACGGGCGCGGCAATCTCTTTCGGGGACGCCGCCGCAGTCGACTTCCCCATCGAGGTGCTCCACGACGGCGAACGCCTGTCGTTGGGCGACGTCACCCTCATGGTGCTCGCGACGCCGGGCCACACACCGGAGTCGATCTGTGTCGTGGTGTACGAACACGCCGGCGACACGGTGCCCTACGGCGTGCTCACGGGCGACACCCTGTTCGTCGGCGACGTCGGAAGACCCGACCTGTTGGCGTCCGCTGGGAGCGGGCTCACGGCCGAGGTGTTGGGGCGTCAGCTGTACCACTCGCTGCACGACACGCTGCTCCACCTTCCCGATGCGACCCGCGTGTTTCCCGCGCACGGCGCGGGATCGTCGTGCGGCAAACAGCTCTCCACGGAGACGAGCTCCACCATCGGTGAGCAGCGTGCGGTCAACTATGCGCTCGCGCCGATGACCGAGGAGGCGTTCGTCGCCGTCGTCACCGAGGGACAGCCGGTACGCCCTCACTACTTCGAGTTCGACGCGTCACGGAACCGGCAGCTCCGGCCGTTGCTCGACGAGCACGCGGCGCCCCTCGAGCTCACGGTCGACGATGTCCTCGCTCGCCGCGACGCGGGCGCGGTGCTCCTCGACACGCGCGAGCCAGCCGACTTCGCGTCGGGTCACCTGCGCGGCGCGATCAACGTCGGGTTACAGGGGCGGTTCGCCGAGTGGGCCGGTGACGTACTCGATCCCAACCGCGACATCGTGCTCGTCGGCGACCCCGCGACCGCGGGCGAGACGAAGATCCGCCTCGCGCGCATCGGCTTCGACCGCGTCGCCGGACAGCTCCGCGACGCGAGCGACGTACTTCTCGGCCGTCCCGATCTCGTGGAGCGCAGCTCTCGGCTGACCATCGAGCAGCTCGCCGAGATCCGCGGGCTCGAGCCCGACCTGCAGTTCGTCGACATCCGCAACCCCGGCGAGACGAAGGCAGGCATCCTGCCCGGGGCGAGCGAGCGCCCACTCCCGACGTTGGTCGACACCATCGAGACCCTCGACCGCGACCGGCCCACTGTCGTCTACTGCGCGAGCGGCTACCGCTCGGCGATCGCGGCGAGCGTGTTGCGCGCGTCGGGCTTCCAGGACGTGTCCGACCTGCTCGGCGGGTACCGTGCGTGGTCCGGCGCGCAACTCCCTACAACGGTGCCGGATGGCAGCAACAACGACGAGGACTCGGGACCGATGGCAGTCGTTGTACCCGAAGTGACACCGGAAGAAGTCGCCGGGCTCGTGGAAGCCGGCGCGCTGCTCCTCGACGTGCGCGAGCCCGACGAGTGGGAAGCGGGTCACGCACCCGCCGCGTCGCATGTCCCGATGCGTGAGGTACCCGCTCGCGTCGACGAGCTCCCCACGGACCGACGCATCGTGGCCATCTGTCGGTCGGGAGGCCGCTCACGCGCGGTCGCCGAAGTGCTGGTCGGCGCGGGTTTCGACGTGGTGAACGTCGAGGGCGGAATGCGGGCGTGGGAAGCCGCGGATCTCCCCATCGAGACCGACGACGGATCTCCCGGCACCGTCGCGTGACACCGCGCGTTCTCTTTACATCGGCTTCAGCACCTCATCATCCAGATCCGTAAGCATGGCGAGAATGGCGCAGCGGACATTCGGCACACGCGGCCGTGTCATCGCCGCCGCCGCCTGCGTCGGGTTGATCGGCGCGCTCGCAGGCGTGATGGCCGCTACCGACGGATCGAGTGCGGGCACGCACACGCCGAGCGTGAGCTCGACGCCGGTCGCGCACACGACGACCGGCGCCAGCTGATGACCGACCATTTCTGGTGGTACGTCGCTCGATCGGGTGGGCTCGTCGCGTGGGCACTGATCGTCGCGTCGAGCGTGTGGGGACTCTTGCTCGCGACGCGCACGTTCGGACGGCGAGTGACGTCGCCCTGGATGCTCGCAGTGCACCGTTACCTCGGCGCGCTCGCGGTCGTGTTCACCGCGGTGCATGTGCTCGCCATCGTGGCCGCCGACTTCGTGCACTTCGGGATCGCCGACGTTCTCGTGCCACTCGCGTCGAGCTGGCACCCGCTCGCGGTCGCGTGGGGAATTCTGGGGATGTACCTCCTCGTGAGCATCGAGGTCACGTCATTGCTCCGGCGTCACCTCTCGGTACGCGTCTGGCGCGGCATCCACCTCCTGAGTTACGCGCTGTTCGCCGTGACAACTGTCCATTTGCTCACCGTCGGCACCGACAGCGCGGACGTGCTCCCCGAAACGATCGCGATCGGTGCAGGTGTCGCAGCCGTCTTCCTCGGCGCGCTGTTGCTCTCGTGGCGCTCGGCACCGCGCACGCCCAGCAAACTTGCGTCAACAGACGGTGTATAGGACCCGCAGCTGACGCAAGTTCGAGCAGAAGCTGCCGATACCCTGACGTTGTGCCAAACGTTCCCGATCGTCCGCGTTTCGAGCGCGACGACGCGTTGCACCGGTTGCGCAACAACGACTTCGATCTGCTCGTGGTGGGTGGCGGCATCACCGGCGCGGGCGTCGCGCTCGACGCCGCCAGCCGCGGTCTCCGAACCGCGCTGGTAGAGCGACACGACTTCGCGTCCGGCACCAGTTCGCGGAGCTCCAAGCTCGTGCACGGCGGGCTCCGTTACCTCGACCAGCGCGAATTTCGCCTCGTCTACGAGGGGCTCGCCGAACGGCAGCGAGCGCTCGAGAATGCGCCGCATCTCGTTCGCGTGCTCCCGTTCCTCGTACCCGTGCTGACCAGCGGCGGGCGCGTCGATCGCAGGCTCGCGCCGCTGCTGGGCAGCGCGCTCTGGATGTACGACCTCACCGGCGGTCTCCGGATCGGCAAACGTCACCACCGGATCAGCATCGACGACGCGGTCGACCGGTTCCCCACGTTCGACCGCGACCGGCTCAGGGGCGCGTACGTGTACTACGACGCGCACACCGACGACGCTCGCCTCACCCTCACGATCGCGCGTACCGCCGTCGCGTACGGCGCAGTCGCGATGAACTACGCCGAAGTCGTGTCGTTCGAACGGCACGGCGGCCGCGTCGTCGGCGCGCAGATCCGCTCCGGTGGCGACGAGACCACGGTTCGGGCGCGCGCCGTCATCAACGCGACCGGCGTGTGGGCCGACGACGTGCGCGCGCTCGACGAGGGGCGGCACCCTGCCACGATCCGGCCGGCGAAGGGAGTGCACATCACCCTGCCGTGGGAGCGCGTGCGCAACACCGCGGCGGCGATCGTTCCGTCGGCACACGACAAGCGTTCGGTGTTCGTGATCCCGTGGGCCGAGCACACGTACGTCGGCACCACCGACACCGACTACGACGGTCCACTCGACGAGCCTCGTTGCACCGAAGACGACGCCGCCTACCTGCTCGACGCGCTGAACGGGGTCACAACCGTGAAGGCCACGAGCGCCGACATCGTGGGCTCGTGGGCAGGGCTCCGGCCGCTCCTCGCCGCCGCGCGTCACACCCGCAGCGCGGACCTGTCGCGACGCCATGCTGTGCACGTAGCCCCGAGCGGCGTCGTCACCGTCACCGGCGGGAAGCTCACCACCTATCGCCGCATGGCCGCCGACGCTGTCGACGCCGCGGTGCGGGTGCTCGGCGACCACACGCCGCGTTCGGCCACCAAGCATCTCCGGCTGCTCGGGAGCGACGGCATCGATCGCGACATCGCCGAGCGCGATCACCTCATCGGCCGCTACGGCACCGAGGCGGCAGCGGTACAGGCGCTGGTCGATGCCGATCCCGCGCTCGGTGAGCCGCTCGTACCCAGCCTCCAATACCTCCGCGCGGAGGCGGTGTACGCGGCGCGCCACGAAATGGCCCTCACGCTCGACGACGTGCTCTCGCGGCGAACGCGCGCGCGCGTGCTCGCGCGCGACGCGTCGATCGATGCCGCACCGGCGGTCGCCGAGCTCATCGCGCCCGAGCTCGGTTGGTCCGACGACGAACGTGAGCGGGAAGTCTGCGAGTACCGACAGGCTGTCGCGGCGGAGCGTGCATGAGACCCTCGCGCATGCTCGCCGTCGTGGTCGGCGTCCTCGCGGTGGTGACGGTTTCGATCTCGACACCGGGGTCGGCGCGCACCGCGACCACCACGACGCCGAAGAGCACGACCACCATCCCTCCCACCACTACAACCTGGGCGCCGCTTCCCGCGTTCGACACGAACATCGCGTGGGCCGGCTGCAACGACGGCTTCGAGTGCGGGACGCTCACGGTGCCGGTCGACTGGCGCTGGCCGTCGAGTGACACGGTTCCGCTCGCGCTGATCCGGCACCCCGCCTCGTCGCCCGAGGAGCGAATCGGGGCACTCCTCGTGAACCCCGGAGGGCCGGGCTTCGGGGGTACCCCGTACCTCCGCTCGGCGATACGGCGGCTGCCCGACGTCGTGAAGGAACGCTTCGACCTCGTCAGCTGGGACCCGCGAGGCACGGGAAACTCGCGGCCCGTCGACTGCGTGGACGACTCGTACCTCGATTTCGGCGCGGTCACAGCACCGGTCCCCGACACCGCCGAGAAACTCGAGATCCAACATGCGTACAGCCGCGAGTTCGCGCGTGGCTGCACCACGCGGACGGGCTCGTATGCCGGACAGATCGGCACGCGCAATACCGCGCGCGATCTCGAAGCCATCCGCATCGCGCTCGGCGAGCCGAAGCTCAACTACCTCGGGTTCTCCTACGGCACCGTTCTCGGAGCGACGTACGCGCAGATGTTTCCCACAAACATCAGGGCGATGGTGCTCGACGGTCCACCCGATTACTGGCTCTCACAACTCGACTACGCGCACGCGCAAGCCGAGGGCTTCATGAAGGCGCTCGACGCGTTCCTCGGATGGTGCGAGGAGAATTCCTCGTGCGCGCTCCGAGCCGCGGGCGCGCCGCGTGACGTCTTCAACCAACTGCTCGACCAGGCCAACGCCGCCCCCATCCCGGCCGAGTACACCATGAACGGCGAGACGCGCTCCGGCTCTCTGACGGGAAGCCTCTTCGAGACCGCGGTGATCTCGATGCTGTACGACGAGTCGCGCGGGTGGCCGATCCTCGCCCGTTCATTGGCCGCCGCCGCGGGCAACGACGCGGGACCGCTGCTCCAGCTCTCCGACAACTACCTCGGCCGTAGCCCTGATGGCACGTACACGTCGGCGCTCGAGGCCAACGCGGTGATCAGCTGCGTCGACCGACCCGAGCCGAAAGCGCGCACCGCCGCGAGCGAGCTCGCCGACATCGTCCGGTTCCAGTCGGAGCTCCCGCCGTGGGGCGGCGGCTGGGCGGTCTCGGGTTGTGTGGGCATGCCGAAGCCGGCGAAGGGCGACAAGCTCGGTGACGTGACCGGCAAGGGTGCGCCGCCGATCCTCGTGGTGGGCACCACCGGTGATCCGGCCACCCCGTACGCGGGCGCCAACTCGATGGTCTCGCGCATCGCCGGTTCCGGCCTTCTCACGTTCGAGAGCACCGAGCACACCGCGTACGGCACCGCCCGCAGCACCTGCATCGACGACGCGGTCGACTCGTACCTCGTCGATCTGGTGATGCCGGCCCCGGGCACCCGCTGTTCAGCCGGGTAGCGCGAGCCAGTCCGCCCAACCGGCGGGGGCCTGTTCGTCGGCGACGTGCTCGAACGTGCCGCTCCCGTCGAACGGGATCCGGCTCCGCCCGATCAGTAGCTCGCCAACCACATGGCCTTCGTCCCATTCGAGGTCGAAGCCCACGGGCACGCGCTCGCCGACCTCCGCGGTGCGCGCCTCGTCGCGGTCGTCGAGACGCAGGCCGAACGCTTCGAGGCCGAAGGTCCAGTGCTCGTCGGGCACCTCGCAGACGAGCTCGGCCCAGAGCCCGTCGGTGCGTACTTCGAGCAGCGCGCCATCACGTGGGCGCGATACGAGGTCGTGGCGGATAGCGACGAATCCCTCGTCGCCGAGGTCGAGCGACACCCAGTAAGACGCGTGATCATCGAACACCACGAGCCGCATCGCGCCTTTGACGCCGTCGGGCCGCCCGAACGCGAGCGCGTACCGCTCGGGCATCAGCTCCCGAGCAACTCGCGGACCTCGTCGCGTTCTTCGACGAGCTCCGCGATAGTGGCGGCGATCTTCGCCTGCGCGAAGTCGTCGTGCTCGATGTCCTTCACGATCGAACACGACGGGCCGTCGCTCCGCACCGGGAAACCGAACTGGAGACCTTCGGGAACGCCGTACTCGCCCGAGCTCACGACGGCGAGCGAGTGCCAGTCGCCAGCAGGAGTCGGAGTGTGGATGCTGTTCACCGAATCGATGATCGCGTGCGCAGCCGAGGTCGCCGACGATTGACCACGCTTGGCGATCACCGCCGCGCCGCGCTTCTGGATCGTCTCGATGAACTCACCCTCGAGCCAGGCCCGGTCCGTGATCACTTCGGGCACCGGCCGACCCGCGATGCGCGCATTGGCGAAATCAGGGAATTGCGTGGCCGAGTGGTTTCCCCAGATCGCCACGTTCGTGACCTGGACGTGATGCACACCCGCCTTCCTCGCGAGCTGCGTACGAGCGCGGTTCTCGTCGAGACGGGTCATCGCGAACCACCGGTCGGCGGGAATGTCGGGCGCGTGCGAACGGGCGATGAGACAGTTCGTGTTGCAGGGGTTGCCGACGACGAGCACGCGCACATCGCTGGCCGCGTGCGCGTTGATCGCCGCGCCGTACGGCCCGAAGATACCGCCGTTGATCTTGAGGAGGTCGCCGCGCTCCATCCCCTCCTTGCGCGGGATGGAGCCGACGAGCAGCACCCACGAGGCACCGTCGAAGGCGTGCTTCGGGTCGGACGTGGCTTCTATCCCGACGAGCAGCGGATGTGCGCTGTCGTCGAGTTCCATCACAACACCCTCGAGCGCGCCCATCGCGGGCTCGATGTCGAGCAGGCGCAACACGACGGTTTGGTCGGGGCCGAGCAGTTGGCCGCTCGCGATGCGGCTGAGGAGCGCGTAGCTGACGTTTCCGCTCGCGCCGCTGACGGTGACGTGTACGGGATCCGGCATCTCAATCTTCCGCTCATTGGCTCAGGGCGCCTTCGGCGCCGGGCCGCTCGGGCCGCTCGCTCTCGTCGCAGGGTACCTGCGGCGCAGCCGCTCGCTCTGGGAAACTATCCCGCTGGTCGCGCGTCCGCCGAGTCGACGAGGCCGAGGAGCAACTCGCGCGCGTCGGCGAGCTCGGCGATGCGCTCCGCGGCGCCCGCGCTCCCGGCGCCGTGGTCGGGATGCGCGAGGCGGACGAGGCGCCGGAAGCGCTTCTGCACGTCGTCGCGCTCAACGAGCATGCCCGAGCGCAAGCCGAGCACCTCCATCGCCCAGCGCCGCTCCGAGGGCACGCCGCGCCACTCTTCGGCGGGGATCGACACTCCCGGTGCCCGTGCACCCGGGGGGAACGGCCGCAGCCCGGGCAGACCTTCGAACAAACGGCGGACCTCGAGGCCTTCGGGGAGGAACCCCGGACGTGCGAGTGCGGCGTCGACGAAGCGGAACGCGGTCCGGCGGCCCGACGGTGGGAGCGCGGCCGCGGCCATCAGCGCGCCGATCACCTGCGGCGCCGGCGGCCCGTGCCGGTCGAGCTCGAGGACCGGGCGAAGGTTGCCCGCCTGGACGTCGGCGCCCGTGATGCGATGCCGGGAGAGATCGAGGCCGTGCGTGTCGGTCTGGAGCCGGTAGCGCAACGCGATGCGCGGCACGGTGAGACCGTCGCGCGCGGCGTCGACGAGTCGATGCAACGCGTCCAATTGTTCTTCGTCGATCCCCGGTACGTGCTCGGCGATCACCGCGCCGAGCAGCGCGCCGCCGAACGCCGAGCCGCTCGTGGGCAGATAACCGTCGTCGAGCGCAACGCGTCGCGTCGGCATGTGCCGCCGTGTGTGACGCACGTTCAGCTCGGCGAGCAGCACCCGCTCTCCCGCTTTCCTGTTCGACTCCGCGTCGGGGCTACAGGCGGTCGACGATCGCTCGAGCAAACTCCGACGTCTTGACCTCGGTGGCGTCGTCCATGAGACGCGCGAAGTCGTAGGTGACGATCTTCTCGCCGATGGTTGCTTCCAAGGCGCGCACGATGGCGTCGGCGGCGTCCTCCCAACCAAGGTGCTCGAACATCATCACGCCCGACAGCAGCAGGGAACCGGGGTTCACCTTGTCTTGGCCCGCGTACTTCGGCGCGGTGCCGTGCGTTGCCTCGAAGATTCCGTGGCCGGTGACGTAGTTGATGTTGCCACCAGGCGCGATGCCGATGCCCCCGACCTGCGCCGCGAGCGCGTCCGACAGGTAGTCGCCGTTCAGGTTGGTGGTCGCGATCACGTCGAACTCGTCGGGACGCGTCAGCACCTGCTGCAGCGTGATGTCGGCGATCGCATCCTTCACGAGGATCTTCCCGCCGGGATCGCCGCCGCAGTCGTCCCAACCGACCGCGACGTCGGAGAACTCCTCACGCACGAGCTCGTAACCCCAGTTTCGGAACGCGCCCTCGGTGAACTTCTGGATGTTGCCCTTGTGCACCATCGTGACACTCGAGCGCTTCTTTGTAACTGCGTACTCGATCGAGGCGCGAATGAGTCGCTTCGACGCGGTCTCCGAGATCGGCTTGATGCCGATACCCGAGTCGGCGCGAATGTTCCAACCGAGGTTCTCGTGCAGGAGTTCGATCAGCTTGCGCGCCTCGGGCGTGCCTTCCTCCACCTCGAGCCCGGCGTAGATGTCTTCGGTGTTCTCACGGAAGATCACCATGTCGACCTTCTCGGGGTGCTTCACCGGAGACGGCACCCCCGTGAACCAGCGCACCGGGCGGAGACACACGTAGAGGTCGAGGAGCTGGCGCAACGCGACGTTGAGGCTGCGGATCCCGCCGCCGATCGGCGTGGTGAGCGGGCCCTTGATGCCGATGAGGTAGTCCCTGAACGTTTCGACGGTCTCTTCGGGAAGCCAGTCGCCGGTCGCGTTGAACGCCTTTTCGCCCGCGAGCACTTCCTTCCACTCGATCCTCTTGCCGAACTTCGCCGCGGCGGCATCCATGACGAGCTGCGCTGCCGGCCAGATGTCGACACCGGTGCCGTCGCCCTCGATGAAGGGGATGATGGGCTCGTCGGGGACGTTGAGCTGGCCGTCGGTCAGCGTGATCTTCTCGGGCATCTACCTGCTCCTACTGCTTGAAAGGCCGGCTCATCGTACCGGCGCCCGAGGAAGGCAGGTCAGTCGTGGACGGACGCGACGACCGCGAGGACGACCAGGTAGATCACGAGCAGCGCCCCCGCCCACACCCAGAGCGTGCGGCGAAGGAACGGGCCCGGGCGACCGTCGGTGCCGGCGAGGGTCATCCCGCACGACTCACATCGCATCACCGTCGGCGCGACCGGCGCTCCGCAGAGCGGACACACCGACTCCTTCGGCGCGGCGGGTGCGCGCTCGGGCTCGGCGCTCATGTCACGGCCACGCGGCGCTCGGCGGCTTCCACCGCGTTACGGAACAGCATTGCGATCGTCGTGGGTCCGACACCTCCCACGCGCGGCGTGATCGCCCCTGCGACCTCTTCGCAGCGCTCGTCGACGTCGGGCAGCAGCTTGCGGCCCTCGTAGCGCACGCCGCCTCCGACCACCACTGATCCGGGTGTGATGTGGGAGGGCTGGAGGATTCCCGGTACACCCGCGGCCGCGACGACGATCTCGGCGCGCCGCGTGTACCGGGGCCAGTCGGGCACACCGGTGTGCACGACGGTGACGGCCGCGTTGGCGGTGGGCCGCTTCTGCGACAAGAGCAACGCGAGGGGGCGGCCGAGTGTGTAGCCCCGGCCGAGGATGCAGACCTCCCGTCCCGCCACGGGGATCTCGTAGTACGCGAGCAACGCTTCGATCCCCGCAGGAGTGCACGGAACCGGCCCCGGGATCGACATCGCGAGACGGCCCATGTTGACCGGATGCATGCCGTCGACGTCTTTGTCGGGGTCGATCTCGAGCAGCGCGGCGTCGTAGTCGATCTGCGGTGGCGTGGGATGTTGCACGAGGAACGCGTCGATGGCGGGATCGTCGTTGAAGGCGCGGATGGCGGCGGTGACGTCGGCCTGCGTCGCGTCTTCGGGCAAGTGGATGTGTGGCGATGCCCAGCCAAGCTCCTGGGCGCGGCTCATCTTCATCCCCACGTAGCGAACACTCGCCGATTCGTCGCCCACGAGGATCGTGCCCAGCCCGATCTGGTGGTCAAACCCTTCAACAAGCGCGTCGACGCGAGGCTTGAGCTCTTCGAACACGGCGTCGGCCACGGGCCCACCCGGCATCAACCTGGCTGTCATCGATCGCGCATCATCAGTGCAGAAAATGCCTCTCGCCAGTGAAGACCATCGCGAGCCCGAGCTCGTCGGCCTTTTCGATCACCTTCTCGTCGCCGACCGAACCACCCGGTTGCACCACCACCGCGACACCCGCGCCTGCGGCGGCAACGACGCCGTCGGGGAACGGGTAGAACGCGTCCGACGCGCACGCGCCACCCGCGGCGCGGCCCGCGGCTTTCTCCGCCGCGATCTCACCCGACTGCACGCGGTTCTGCTGCCCCGCGCCGATTCCGACGGCCTGACCGTCTTTCACCAGCACGATCGCGTTCGACTTCACGTGCCCACAGATACGCCACGCCAGCGCCGCATCGCGCCATTCCGCCTCGGTGGGCGCGCGCTTCGTGACGACGCGCCAGTCGTCGCGCGCCGCGATGAACTCGTGCGGCGTCTGCACGAGGAAACCGCCGGAGATCTGCCGGAGATCGAGCTCCGGCCGCTCGGGCGGAGGCGCAACGAGTAACCGCGTGTTCTTGCGCTTCCTGCGGAGCGCCTCGAGTGAGCCCTCCTCGAAACCGGGCGCGATCACGACGTCGGCCTGCGGGCCCGCGACCATCAGCTCCGCGGTGGCCGCGTCGATCGGCCGATTCAGCGCGACGATCCCGCCGAACGCGGAGCGTTCGTCGCACTCCAGCGCGCGCTGATACGCGGTCGCGAGGTCGTCGGCAACCGCGACGCCGCACGGGTTGGCGTGCTTGATGATGGCGACCGTGGGCTGGTCGCCCCGATCTCCGAGTTGCAAGTCGTGCGCGATTCGCCATGCCGCATCGGCATCGTAGAGATTGAGATACGAGAGCGCGAGGCCGCTGTGCTGCACCACGCCGTCCCACCAGCTCGTGGTACCGGCGGTGCGGTACCGCGCGGCTTGTTGATGCGGGTTCTCTCCGTAGCGGAGCTCCTCGCCGGTGCGATCGAGCGCGAGCACGAGATGCTCGGGCAACGCATCGTCACGTTGCAGCCACGCCACGATCGCGGCGTCGTACGCGGCAGTCCGCGCGAACGCTTCCAGCGCGAGCGCGCGGCGCGCGGCGTCGCTCAACGCG
>CAAGKR010272073.1_pt1 | contig 12150 bp, 11 predicted proteins | sample 2556971 | NCBI WGS metagenome assembly CAAGKR01 (sample SAMEA5207829, study PRJEB30636) | soil metagenome | biome: forest; feature: boreal; material: soil | place: USA | collected 2011-09 | depth 1 m
ACGAGTGCAAGGTGCTCGCCGGCGGCCAGAGCCTGGTTCCACTCATGAACTTCCGGCTCGCCAGGCCAGAGCGCCTGATCGACATTAACGCGATCGACCCGCTCGCCTACATACGGTATGACGACGGCCAGCTGGAGATTGGAGCCATGACACGCCACGTGCAGCTTGAGCATTCCAAGGACGTTGCTGAGCGATGTTCCCTCCTGACCCAGGCGATCGGATGGGTGGGCCATACCCAGATTCGCAATCGAGGAACTATAGGAGGGTCGGTGGCACACGCCGACCCCGCTGCTGAGCTTCCGACCGCTTTCGCCGCCCTCGACGCGAGCTTCCTGGTGCGCTCAAACCGCGGAGCTCGAACCATAGGCTGGAAGCAGTTCTTCGTCTCCCCGTTTACGACCGCGCTGGAACCTGACGAGCTGGTTGTGGCGGTGGAGGTGCCCGACCAGGGCATTGCCGGCACTGCCTTCGTCGAGTACGCGCGCCGTCACGGAGACTTCGCCTTAGGAGGCGCGGCCGTAACCCTCAAGGTCGATGCGAATGGGCGCTGTTCCGAAGCGACGATCGCACTGCTCGCCGCGGGGCCGGTCCCGGTGAGGGCAGAGGCGGCCGAGCGATTGCTTCGCGGGGAGCCAATCGGCGATTCTTCCATTCGAGCCGCCGCCGCCGAGGCAGTGGAGGGCCTTCATCCCACGGCTGACCTGCACGGCAGCAGCGAGTACCGTGTGGGCCTTCTACGGGTCATGATCGAGAGGGCGCTCGCCCAGGCGGCACGGCGTGCCGGTTACGTGCAATGAGCCGCAAAATCTCCGTCCAGATCAACGGCAGGGTCATCGAGGGCGAGGTCGAGCCACGGCTGCTGCTCGCAGACTTCATTCGCGACGACGCCGGCCTAACCGGGACACACCTAGGTTGCGAGCACGGCGTGTGCGGGGCCTGCACGGTGCAGTTCGACGGCGAACCGATGCGGTCGTGTCTGATGTTCGCAGTCCAGGCTGATGGCCATCGGATAGCAACCGTAGAAGGTATGGCGCCGAATGCGGACACGCTGCATCCACTTCAGCAGGCATTTCACGAGTGCCATGCACTGCAGTGTGGGTTTTGCACGCCCGGAATACTGATGACGATGGAGGCGTTTCTTCGCGAGGAGCCGGATCCATCGCCAGAGCGAATCAGGAGCGTACTCGCCGGCAACCTCTGCCGCTGTACGGGGTATCAGAACATCGTCACGGCGGTGCGTCTGGCAGCAGACAGGCTGCAAAACGGGGAAGAGGCGTCCGCTAGGCGGGTCTCCTGATGTGCTTATGGACATCATTCGCCCTAGATGCCACGGAGGCTATGGCGGGCGAGTCGAGCGGCTAACCTTATGCCACAGCCTGCGGATCCGAACGAGAGCGTAAGCCATTGATCGAATATGGCCTCGGTCGATCGTCCCAATCAGCCTGTTCCACTACCTCATCTGATTGCTAGAGCGGATGGACGAGGTTGGTATGGGCTTCGCCGCCCCAAGCGAAACCATCCCTGCGGTCCCCGGGTTCGACCAACAGCACGCGGCAGAGGTAGCGGGATGCGTCGTACCGCGGGCGGGCCGCCATTGTAGTGCGCCACGCGCATCGTTTAGATCGATCCAGGCGGCTCGTGGAAATGCATCGTCTCTCTTGACCGCGCCTGCTTGTCGCGTGCCAGCAGCCCGGTCAATTTGGCTACACCCAAAACCCTGTTCCAAAAGGAGGAAGCATCAATGAGAATCGCTTCTCGTTCACTCCCACGCATCGGTGAGGTGCCGCGCCGAATGGTTGCGCTTGTGGTGCGCCAATCCCGCTTCGGCGATCCGCGAGCTGCTTTCCAGTTGGAGGAAATCGAAACACCGACGCCGGGCCCCGGCGAAGTCTTGATCGCAGTCATGGCAGCTGGCGTTAACTTCAATAATGTCTGGGCAGCGCGCGGCGTCCCAGTCGACGTAATTGCGCAAAGGCAGCGGTCTGGAAAGCCGGAAGATTTCCACGTCGGCGGAAGCGACGCCTCCGGCATCGTTTACGCGGCTGGTAGTGACGTGCGAAACGTCAACGTTGGCGATGAAGTCATCGTCCATCCCGGCTATTGGGATCCTGAGGATCCATGGATCAAGCGCGGCTTGGATCCCATGGTCGCTCCGTCTGCCAGAATCTGGGGGTACGACGCCGAGATCAACTTCGGCTCATTCGCCCAATTCTGCCTCGCCCAGGAGCACCAGGTGCTGCCTAAGGCGAAGCACCTATCTTGGGAGGAGGCAGCGGCCCCAACGCTCGTTGGCACCACCGCGTATCGCATGCTGCATGGTTGGAAGGGAAATGAAGTTCGCGATGGAGACATAGTCCTGGTGTGGGGCGGCTCTGGTGGCCTCGGCAGCCAGGCGATTCAACTGGCCCGAATGCAGGGAGGCATTCCAGTAGCCGTAGTGTCGAGCCCGGATCGCGGTGATTACTGCGTGAAGCTCGGGGCGGCCGGTTGGATTAATCGGATGGAATACAGTCATTGGGGTATTCCGCCCCACTGGGACGACGTCGCTGGACAAAAGCTGTGGCTCAGCGAGGCACGGCGCTTCGGGAAGGCGATCTGGGACGTTGTCGGGGAGCGACGCAACCCGGCGATAGTCTTCGAGCATCCAGGCGAAGAAACCATCCCAACAAGCATCTTCGTTTGCGAGGAAGGCGGCATGGTGGTGATCTGCGCCGGGACAACTGGTTATTCGGGCATGGTGGACGTCCGATACCTATGGACGCGGCAGAAGCGTTTCCAGGGCTCTCACGGCACGAACGACAAACAGGCCATTTCATACAACAACCTCGTCCGCGAACGCAAGATCGACCCCTGTCTCGGGCGGGTTATTGACTTCGAAGAGTTGCCCAAGGCTCATTTCGAGATGGGTGAAGGCACCATCCCACCAGGTAATACAGTCGCTCTGGTCGGAGCATCAGGCCCGGGCCAAGGAAAAGACCTCAAGAGCTGATATGAGGTGCAACAAGTCCACTGGGTACGCGGCTCGAACCGGCCGGAGCTCGATGACTCGCAAGGTCGTCTGGGGGGTCTATAGGATGTCAACCCACGAAGAAGGGAGAAGGTCCTGCGAGCCCATGACGTTTCGGGTTGATCCCTCGGTCGCCTCCATCAAAGCCAGGGCAGTTCAAAAGTCTAGGACAATGCGCCTCTGCAAATCTGCCCATCGAAATGCACTCACCCTTATGGTTTTGATTTGGGTCCGAACGGCTCTGGCTTGAAAGGGTTGTCACGCGCGTCAAGGAAGCCGCGCATACCGTGCGCCCTCTGGGCGTCGTAAAGCCTCTCTCGGTCTGGGCCGTGGGAAGCATGAGTGATCGCCGAAAGTGTGCCGTTGGTCAACATCGCCGCATAGACACCTGAGACCATCAGGCCTTGCATCGCGACCGCCTTATTCATTCGGACCGAAGCCTCCGGTACCATCGCAATGCGCTTTGCGAGTTCGCCGGCCCGGCTCAGTAGATCGTCATGGGGCACGACCTCGTTGATCATCCCGATGCGAAGTGCCTCTGCCGCATCGAAGTGATCGCCAGTGAGCGAGTAGCGGTTGGCGACCTTCCAGCCACAGAGAGCGGTGAAAAGATAAGTCGTGTTCGAGATATGACGGACCTCGGGTTGGGCGAACACCGCTCGGTCAGATGCGATGGTGATGTCGCAAGCGAGCTGATACCAGAAGCCGCCTCCCATGGCCCAGCCATTTACCGCCGCGATGATAGGCTTGGTAAGCCGCCAGAGGTGCATCAGCATCTGGATCTTGGTGCCGTCGTTGCGATACCACCAATTCAGGTATTCGCCGACTGACCGACCAGCTGGGTCGAGTGGACCCATTTGCTCGTCGCTGTGTCGGCCGGCCATGTCATAGCCGGCGCTGAAGGCACGTCCCTTACCCGTCAGGATGATCGCTCGGATCGACATGTCCTCGTCGGCCTGGTCGAGTGCCCCGTGCAACTCGGCTTCCAATGCTGGAGAGATCGCGTTGAGGGTGTCCGGACGGTTGAATGTGATGGTCAAAACTGGACCGTCGACTTCGTAGAGAATGTTATCGTAAGGCACAGATACCTCCCATTTGTGTGAACGCAGCAGCCTAGCCGCTCAAGGTAATGGACTGGGCCGACCATACCATCCCCTCTTCGCGGAAGTTCGAATCGATGGTCGTGACTGCGGCTGTAGAAAGAGCCTACTTGCGCCCGGTCCTCGCCCCCGGACTGTCACTGAGCTCGATCAGGGCGTCCACCGCAACCGCCCCCGTGTCGACGGCGCCGACCAGCAAAGGGTTGACGTCCACCGAGATCAGGCGTTCGCGGTAGGTGATCGCGAAGTCACCTAGGCCGACTAAGACTTTGGCGATCGCGTCCACGTCTGTGGGCTTACCCCCGCGCACCCCTTTGAGAATGTCTCGTGCCCGGATGCTGAGCACCATGTCGCGGGCCTGGTGATAGGTCAGGGGGGGCACTTCGGTGACCGTGTCGCGGATCACTTCGACGAAGATGCCGCCGAGTCCAAAGAGTACCGCCGGGCCGAGAATCGGATCGACCGTGATGCCGGCGATGGCCTCCAGGGCGAACGTTGCCATGGGCTGAACGAGCACGCCGTTGACCTGAGCGAAACCCGCGCGTTCAACGTTGACCATGATCGAGTCGAACGATTCCCCTACGGCCTGCGCGTCGCGGCAGCCGAGCACAACGCCGCCCGCGTCAGTCTTGTGCGTCAGCCCGAGTGCCTCGATCTTTAGCGCGACGGGGTAGCCGAGCCTGTCGGCTGCTGCCACGGCTTGTTCGCGCGTGGTCGCGAGTTCGGTGGACACGATTGGGACTCCGAATTCGGTGAGAATCTCACGCGCAGTCATGAAGGGGAGAATGCCACCGGGCAGGTCCTTGCGTTCGGCTATCGTGGGCCTAGCCGCGGCGGGGACTATGGCGGACCGCTCCAGGTACTGGCGGTACTCGTAGAGGGAGTTGAGTGCCTCCATCGCGTACTGGGTCCCGGCCATGTAGGGAATGCCGGCGGTGTTGAGGGTGGCAAGCATCTCCCCGTCGGTTGCGCCGAGAGCAGAGGTCCCGTAAACAACGATCACCTTATTGCTGGTCGCCGTCTTCTCGGCCAGCACCTTGGCGAAGCCCTGCATGGGCGTCCCCGGTGCGGCGTCTCGATGGCGGGCCCGAAGGTTGACCGCGATGGCGCCGTCGGTTGGGTCGGAGAGCACGGCGTCCATCAGCTTTGGGAACAGATCAGGCTCGTCGAACATGGCGCCAGTGGCGTCGATTGGGTTGTCGGGGGCGCCAAACTCCGGCAGCATCGCCTCTATCCGGCGCCCCGTCTCGTCGGCAAGCGTGACTAGACCAATCCCGACCGCCTCGGCAGCGTCCGCAACGTGCGATCCCTCGCCACCGCTGCCGGTGACGACCACGATCTCCTTCTGGAAGGGCCGCTTATTCTTTAGCACTGCGAAGAGCGCGATCGTCTCGATCAGCTGGTCAATGCCGTCGACTTGAACGAAACCGTGTCGGCGAAGCAGCGACGCGAGTACCTCCGTGCTGCCGGCTAGTGCCCCAGTATGAGAGTGCGCGGCCTCCTTTCCCGCTGCGGAACGTCCTGACTTCAGGAGGATTATCGGCTTGCCAAGCTCGCGCGCCCGAGCCGCTACCAGTGCCAGCTTTTCCGGCTTGCGAAAGCCCTCGACGAAGGCAGCGATCACCTGAGTGCCCGCATCCTCGACCATGTACTCGATGTAGTCCTCGATGGCCACGCCGATCTGGTTGCCGCACGAGACCAGATAGCTGAAGCCGATGCCTCGGTCTTCCATCAGAGGGTCAGAGATGAGGTTGGAAAATCCGCCGCTTTGTGAGATCAGACCGACAGGTCCCATAACGCGCCGGTCGGAGATGAAGCCGCTGAACGCCGCCGCACCCGAGTGGACATTGAAGACGCCGTAGCAGTTGGGGCCGCAGATGGCGAGGCCGCGGGCAGCCAGGTCGCGGAGGTGGGCGACGCGTTCGCTATCCTCGTGCCCGCCTTCCCCAAAACCGCTTGAGAGGACAACAGCGCCGCGGGCGCCGGCCGCGTAGGCGTCTTCAAGGGCATCGAGAACGCCTGCCGCCGGGATGGCTGCGACCACGCAATCGACCTCGTCCGGCACGGCACTGACCGACGGGTAGCAGGGAAAGCCCTCAACCTCGGCGTAGCGCGGATTGATGGCGAACACTTTGCCCGCGTAACCCGTCTTCTTGAGGTTCAGGAGGACACGGGTTCCCCGTGACCGGCGCTGGGAAGCGCCGACGACTGCAATCGACCGTGGTCTCAACAGGGCATCCAAGGTGTAGGCCTCCTACCCACTAGGGCGTTTTCACCGCTATGGCGCGCTTCGATTGGATGATCTGACGGTGGAGGGAGGCGGCATCGGAATGGTGGAGCTCAAGAGTGACGCACCTTGACCCAACGGTGCCGTACGATATATAGTATGTCAGTTGGAGGTCGGCGGCCCTGGAGAGCCGGTGGCTCTAGCTGGCACACGACACGCAGAGCGTTGGCATGGGGCCGGAAGGATGCCATGGAGGAAAGGTTGAGATGCAGAAGTTGATCCACGGTCGGCCACTGGCTTGTGCGATGGCAGCCCTTGTCGGCGTTGCCGCGATGGCGTGTAGCAGTACTAGTACCCCGCAGGGTGGCATCAAATCTGGCGGATCCTTGGAGGTCGCAGAGGTTGCCCCATTCACGGGACCCGATGCGAATTTTGGTTTGAACAAGATAGCGGGCTGCGAACCCGCCGCTAATCTGATAAACGCTGCCGGTGGCATCGGCGGGAATACCGTGACTTGCCAAGCAGTAGACACCCGCGGCGATCCGGTCGACGCGGTTCCCGCAGTCCAGAACCTACTCGCGACCTCGTCCAACCTGATCGGGATCGTGGGCGTGACTAGCGACGAGGCTCTAGCCGTAGCCCCCACGATCAACCGAGCGCAGATCCCCTTCTTCACAACGACAGGCCAAGCGGAATTCGATACGAACAGCCTTCCGTACTTCTTCAGGCTTGTTTCCCCTGACGATTTTCAAGGCTATGTAATGGCGCTGTGGGGTCACGCCGGAGGCTACTCTCGGGCCGTAGCGATTTTCGGAAATGACATCGGCTCGCAAGGTAAGCTCCCAACGCTCACCGCAGGACTCGCCAAGTTGCAATCTCCGAAGCTCGTGCTGAGTGAGACTGTCGCCCTTGGCCAGACATCCTATCGCGCGGAGATTCAAAAGATGCTTGCCGTGCAACCTGACGTGATATTCACGGAACTTGACGCGCAAAGCTCGACCACGTTCTTCTCTCAACTCAAGCAATTCAACGGTCTGAGGCCGGTTATCCTGTCGGGAATCGCGGCGGACCCTACATGGTATGGGCCTGTTCAAGGTGCCGTTGGTACAGCGGATTTTTACAAATACTTTACTTGCGAACAGCAAGCTGCCGCTTCAAGCGGTCCCGCCTATGACATCTATCAGAAAGCGCTGCTCGCGCTAACTAACCTACCAAACCCCCAGCGCTATCTCACAAACGGCGCCGCATTGAGCACGTACGATGCCGTTAATCTGATCGCCTTGGCCGCATTGTCGGCGAACAGCCTAACGCCATCGGTCTTCACGCCATACATTGTTAAGCTGACTCAGCCGCAGACCGGGGCCGTTGTAGTGGATTCGTTTGCGGCAGGCAAGACAGCTCTTGCTGCAGGACACAAGATTCAGTATCGGGGTCTTAGCGGCGGATCGGGCGGAATCACCTTCGACAAATCGCATAACTCTCCCGGCGAGGTCCAGATCTTTAACTTCCCGCCGGGCGGCGGGTTGGTCGTGGTGCCGGGTGCGCCCACATTCACGGCCAGTCAGGTCGTCGCCCTTACTTAGGCGAAGGGGGACATCCCGCACCTGAACCACGAACTTTGTCCTCAGCGGCGGCCTGTGAGGGGCCATCCCTTTCTTGGGTGCGTGCCATCCGAGAACTCGACGCTAAGAACGAGTCGGTAGGCCACCACCTTGGACCTCTTTGTCGCGGCAATTGGCTTCGGTTTGGTAACCGCTTCCCTGCTGGCATTAGCAGGAGTCGGCTTTACCCTACAGTTTGGAATAGCTGGCTTCTTCAACCTCACCTATGGCAGTGTTATGACTGCCGCCGCTTTTGGCGCCTACTACTTGAATCAGCTTGGCCTAAGCGTGTGGGGCTGCTTAGTCGCTGCTGCCCTGTTTGGCGGCATTCTTTCGGTGGGACTGAACCAGTTCATCTTCGCACCATTTCTCCGCCGAGGAATCGGCCTCTTTGGCATGGTTATAGTCACTCTGGCCGTCGGCTTGCTGATCCAGAACGTGCTTCTTGCGGTAGGCGGCATTTCGTTCTTTAGCTACAGCAACGTGCCGACGGACGTCGCGGTTCACGCAATGGGAATGATCTTTACAACGTCACAGGTTGTGATCATTGCGCTGGCTTCCGCAAGTATGGTGGGAATGCATTTCCTATTGACAGCTAGCAAGTTGGGGAAGGCCATGCGAGCTACGGCCTCCGATCCCGTATTGGCCCGCGCATCTGGGATTAACACTGCCAGGGTAATCAACGTTAGCTGGGTAATCTCGGGTGCGTTGTGCGGTATGGCCGGAGTTGGGCTCGCCATTAACATCGGAACGTTCCAGTCGACGACTGGTGACGGCTTTCTTCCAACGGCGGTGGCTGCGGCGATGCTGGGCGGAGTCGGCCAGCCATATGGGGCCATGCTCGGGGCGGTCATCGTCGGGCTCGGCACGGAGGTATCGGCAACATACATCGATCCGGTTTACAAGACCATCCTGGCCCTGGCGATTATCGTGATCGTGATTTTGATTCGCCCTCAAGGACTTTTGGGCTCCTTAGCTGGGCGCGAAGGTTCGTCGTGAGTCAAAATCTTCTTTACTACGCATCCACTCTGCTCGTATACGGGGGCGTGGCGATCATAGCCTCATGGGCGTTAAATCTCGAGTTTGGCGACGCGGGAATCCCGAACTTCGGATTCGTCGTCTTCCAGGCGGCAGGCGGCTACACGCAGGGTGTTCTTACCCTCGGCCCGGACACAGGAAACGGCGGCTTCCAGCATTATGTGGGTGGCGCTGACTGGCCATTTCCTCTTCCAATCCTAGCGGCGGCTGGCGTCGGAGCGATATTGTCAGGCGTGGTTGGAGCGGTGACGATGTTGAGACTCCGCAGAGACTTCCAAGCGCTTGTGCTTCTAGTGTTTGCCATCATGGCGGTCAGCTTCGTGACTGACGATGTCAAGTTCCTCAACGGAGCTTCTGGTCTATCGCTGATTCCGCAGCCGCTGAGCTCCGTATTGCCAGTGTCGGCTATGAGCTATCAATGGTCCTATGTTGGGCTGACCGTCTTGATCTGCCTAATCTGCTTTGGGTTTCTCCATAGATTCACTGAATCTCCACTCGGCCGCGCAATCCGCGCAACTCGCGACAACGAGTCGGCTGCCACGGCCCTAGGCAAGAACGTCTTCAGTCTGAGGATTCTTACCATGATGGTGGGAGGCGGAATGGCGGCCGTCAGTGGCGCCGTTCTGGTCGGTTTTATTGGAGTCTGGGCCCCAGGAGGCTGGGCTTACCAGGAGAGTTTGGTGTACTTCGGCGCAGTCATTGTTGGAGGGGTCGGGAACCGGATCGGGGTGGCGGTGGGCGCCGTGCTGCTTCCCGTGGTGTTTAGTGAGGCTTCGCGATTCCTTCCTGTGTTCGGGCGCGTCGGTATGGTGGATGCATTGCAATGGGTAGCGATCGCATTGCTGATCTTGGCGTTCCTATGGTTTTGGCCAATGGGTCTTGTGCCCGAGAGACCGCGGTCCCCGGGCCTCCGGAGGAGCAGACGACGCGATCCCTCGGCAACGCCGGCGCTAACTCGACTAATGACAGCTACCGACCTGCACGTCAGAGCTCAGTCGGCAGCAGGTCCGAGTACTCCAATCCTTATGCTCGAGGTGCGGGATGTCCATTGCAGTTTCGGTGGAGTTCGAGCTGTAGACGGAACTTCCTTTGGTGCGATGTCTGGCCAAATTACAGGCCTTATCGGTCCAAATGGCGCTGGCAAATCAACCGTTGTATCGGTCGTCGCTGGGGCGATCAAGCCTGCGACGGGGTCAATCAGTTTCGATGGTCGAAACGTTACCGGGCTGGCACCATATAAGCGCGCAAGGCTCGGCCTCGTTCGCACTTATCAGCTGCCGAGCGAGTTCTCTCGGCTCACGGTGCTCGAGAACCTGCTCGTGGCGACGACAAGTCGAGCCGCAGAGTCGCTTCATGCGGCCCTGATTGGGCCAAGGGCTTGGGGCGATGTCGAGGATGAAATGATTACCCGAGCTCGTGAATGGCTGCGGCAGTTCAGAATGGCTGACAAGGAAGGAGCATACGCTGGGGCCCTGAGTGGCGGCGAAAAACGGCTCGTGGAGATCATGCGTGGGCTAATGATGAAGCCCAAATTGTTGTTGCTCGATGAACCTTTCGCGGGGGTCAGCCCTCACCTTGCAGCGAAGATCGCCGGCTATCTGAGCGATCTTCGATCTGGTGGTCTCACCATCGTGATGGTAGAGCACGAACTTCGAATGGTAGAGCGCTTGTGCGATCGTGTAATTGTCATGGCGCAGGGAAGAGTTATATCTCAGGGAAGCATGCACGATATCCGGCAATCACAGGACGTCAGGAATGCCTACGTCAACGGTTGATGGCCAGGCTGGCAGGCCCCCCGCTCATCTGGACGTGACTGACCTCGCCGCCGGCTACGGGAACGTGCCCGTCATTTCCGACGTTAGTCTCACTGTCGGCCGAGGCGAGCTTGTATCCGTCATTGGACCTAACGGCGCCGGAAAGAGTACGTTGCTGAAAGCGATCGTGGGGATCGTTCGAGTGCTGCACGGGGCTGTAAGACTCGATGGCACGGATGTCACGGGCTATGCGTCAAATCGCCTTACGCGGGCTGGCGTTGGATATGTGCCACAAGTTCGCGATGTTTTCCATGGTCTGACAGTCATGGAGAACCTGGAAATGGGGGGCTATTTATTCGGATCCGCCGACGTCGCCTTGCGCATCGAAAAGGTGATATCCATTTTTCCTGCGTTGGGCGCGATGCTGAGGCGCAATGCTGCGAAGCTCAGCGGTGGCGAGCGCAAAATGCTGGCGATGGCTCGCGTCTTGATCATGAATCCCTCTCTATTCATCCTGGACGAGCCGACCGCTAACCTTGCAACCGGTGTGGCACTAGATCTGCTTAACGTTCACGTGAGGGGCCTAGCTGAGGCAGGTGCCGCAGTACTTATCGTTGAGCAACGGGCGAGCGCCGCCCTTGAGGTTTCCGATTGGACTTACGTCATGGTGTCGGGTTCGGTGGCCCTATCTGGACCGCCCCGGGAGCTGACGGCTCGAGAAGGATTCAGCGACTTGTTTCTCGGTTTGCCCACCAGCGTTGGTGCGCCTGAGATTCCGTAATCGGCGTCCCAGAGTGAAGGCGGGTGTCCCCTTAGCGCTGGCTAGCCAACTCGATTCGGGAACCTTAAGCGGCGGGGTGCGCCGACCCGGAATCATCCCGAACCATGCTTGCAAGCTTGCTGTACTCGATCGCCAGTCTTCTGGTCGACTTGTTGAGCGTTCGCGATCGGGAGCAGGCTGAGCTCCAAGCTGAAGTTCTGGCCCTGCGGCATCGACTGCGTGGGTGCTGCAACGGCAGGTACGCCGACCGCGCTGGCGTCCAGGCGATCGCCTGGTCCTGGCGACGATCATCGAACGTCTTCCCAAGAGACGCTGGTTGGCTTTACTACCTAGTCCAGAGACGATCATGAGGTGGCATAGCGAGCTCGTGCGCCGCAAGTGGGCCGCTTCGGCCAGCGCCGACCCCGAGCGCGACCGGCGATGGACCCACAAAGCGAGCACTCCAGATGAGCTACAGTCGCTGGTCCACGCTGCCGCTCGCTACCACCTCCAGTTCACGGAGACGCCCCGTGGCTTTCGAACCAGCATTTCACCGTGGATGGTGACCTGACCCCCAAGAACTGGTCCACGTGATATGAGGGTTCCACCACAGCCCGAGAGGGCAAGGAGGAACTCGAGTGAAGGGCAGGAAACACACACCGG
>CAAGKR010333449.1_pt1 | contig 12150 bp, 12 predicted proteins | sample 2556971 | NCBI WGS metagenome assembly CAAGKR01 (sample SAMEA5207829, study PRJEB30636) | soil metagenome | biome: forest; feature: boreal; material: soil | place: USA | collected 2011-09 | depth 1 m
AGCGGGCGAAGGTCGCGAGCGTAGCGGAGTGGAAGCCCCCCCGCGAGCCCGGAGTCTGAGTACCCAACGGTTATATGTTGCCGTATTTATGAAATGCAGCACTAAGCTCACCGGCCTTTCAGGCGCGGGTCCGCGGCGTCGCGGATCCCCTCGCCCAGCAGGTTGTATCCGAGCACGGTCACGAGGATCGCGAGCCCGGGGAAGAGGGAGAGCCACCACGCGTACTCGATGTTGTCCTTCCCCGCGGTGAGGATGTTCCCCCACGAGGGGGTCGGCGGCTGCACGCCGATCCCGAGGAACGACAGCGCCGATTCGGTGAGGATCGCCCCCGCCACCCCGAGCGTGGCCGACACCAGGATCGGCGCCAGCGTGTTGGGGAGGACGTGGCGGAAGATGATCCGGGCGTCGCCGGCCCCCTGGGCCCGCGCCGCCGCGACGAAGTCGCGCTCCTTGAGGGAGAGGGTCTCCGCCCGGACCAGGCGCGCCACCCCCATCCAGCCGGTCAGGCCGATGACCGCCATGATGTTCCAGATCGACGGCTCGAGGAAGGCGATGACCGACAGGATGAGGAAGAAGGTCGGGAAGCAGAGCATCATGTCGACGAACCGCATCAGGACCGCGTCGACCCACCCGCCGTAGAAGCCCGACAGAAGCCCCACGAGCAGCCCCAGCGCGGTGGCGATCCCCACCGCGACGAACCCGACCTTCAGGGATACGCGCGCGCCATGGACCACCCGGGCGAGGACATCCCGCCCGAGGTCGTCCGTACCGAGGGGGTGCGCCGCCGAGGGGGGACGCAGGATGTTCACGATGTCGATCCGGTTCGGCTCGTGCGACGCGAAGAGGCCCGGGAGCGCCGAGACGAGGAAGAAGAAGAGGATGACCGCGCCGCCAGCTGCCGCCAGCCGGTTCCGGAGGAGCCGCCGCGCGAAGTCGCGCCCGATGCCCGGGGATCCGTTCATCCCTATCTCACCCTTGCCGGATCCGCGGATCGGCGAGGGCGTACCCGACGTCCGCCAGCAGGTTGCCGAGGAGGGTAAGGAACGCGCCGATCGTCAGGATCCCCATGATCAGGGGGTAGTCCCGCGACATGACCCCCTGGTAGAACAGTTGCCCCATCCCCGGAATCGCGAAGATCGTCTCGAAGATCACCGAGCCCCCGAGCAAGTCGGGGACCGACAGGCCGAGGATCGTGATCACCGGCAGAAGGGCGTTGCGCATCGCGTGGCGGAAGATGACCGTCCTCTCGGGGAGCCCCTTGGCCCGGGCGGTGGCGACGTAGTCCTGCCGGATCACCTCGAGCATGTTCGACCGCATGTACCGCGACATCCCCGCCAACCCTCCGAACCCGGCCAGCAACACGGGGAGTAGGAGATGGTGCGCTCGGTCGGCAAGCTTTCCGAGCGCGCCCAGCGACTCGTGGTCCAGCGACGAGATCCCGGAGATCGGGAGCCAGCCCAGCTTCACCCCGAAGAGGATCATCATCAGCAAGGCGAGCCAAAAGGTGGGGATGGCGAACCCGGTGAAGACGGCCACCGTGGAGATCCGGTCGAAGAGGGACCCCTTGCGCACCGCCGAGTAGACGCCCACAGGAATGGCCACCAGGAAGATGAGCCCCATCGACAGAACGTTGATCGTCAGCGTGATCGGGATCCGTTCCTTGATCTTCTCCGCCACCGGGCGGCCGTCGGGGGAGAAGCTGTCGCCGAAATCGAGGGTGGCCATCCGGGTAAGCCATTTCCCGTACTGGACGTGGAGCGGCCGGTCGAGACCGTAATACGCCTTGAGCCGCGCCCGCGACTCGGCCGTCGCCTTCGGGTTGAGGTCGGTCCCCGCGCCGATCGGCCCCCCGGGAGCCATGTGCATCATGAGGAACGAGACGAGGCTGATCCCGACGAGGAGGGGGACGGTCAACAGGAGCCGGCGCGAGATATACCGGAGCATCGCGTCCCCGCCGGCTAAGTGTTGCGTTTCATAAATACGGTGTCGCACCGAGAGGGTCGATGCGCTGCATCCGGCAAGGCGTCGCGACCGAGGCGTACTGGGCAAGTACGGTGAGGGAGCGCAACGAAGCCGGGGCGGATGCAGCGGCCCTCGAATGCAACCGTATTTATGAAACGCAGCACTAAGGCTGGACCCGGTGCTTTTGGAGCGCCGCCGGGACGTACCACTTGACGAAGTTATACGTGATGCCGGCCGGGGCCGGCACGATGCCGCGGAACCGGTTGTGCACCACCGGCAGCGCCTCGGGAACGTAGAGGAAGACGTACGGCTGCTCCTCGGCCAGGATCTCCTGGATCCGGAAGTACGCTTTTTTCCGCTTCTCGAGGTCGAACGTGCTTCGCCCCTCGTCGAGAAGGCGGTCCACCTCGGGGTTCGCGAACCCGACGTGGTTCAGTTCCTTCGGGCCGGTCTTGGAGGAGTGCCAGATGTCGAACTGGTCGGGGTCGGGTGTGATGTTCCACCCGAGGATGACCGCGTCGAACTTCCGCTTGTCGATGAACTCGTTGATGAAGGCCGCCCACTCCACGGTCCGGATCTTCATCCGGATCCCGACCTCGGCCAAATTCTGCTGCAGGATCACAGCCGTCTTGGCGCGCGCGTCGTTCCCCGCGTTGGTGAGCACCGTGAACTCGAACGGCTGCCCGTCCTTCACGAGCACCCCGTCCTTCTCCTTCCATCCCGCCTCGGCAAGCAGCGCCTTCGCCCGCGCCGGGTCGTGCGGGTACTTCTTCACGCCCGGGTTGAAGGCCCACGTTCCGGGCTTGTACGGCCCCGTCGCCTCCTGCCCCAGGCCGAGGAGGACCCCGTCGATCAGCGCCTTCTTGTCCGCCGCGTAGGCGATCGCCTGCCGGACCCGCTTGTCCTTGAAGAACGGGTGGGAGAGCCGGAAGCCGAGGTACGTGTACCCCGACGCCGTGTACTTGTACCTGTTGAACGATTCCCTGAATTCGGCCGTTTCGGTCTGCCGGACGTATTGCGGCGGGGTGAGCGTCATGATGTCCACGCCGCCGGACTTGAGCTCGAGGAACATCGTCGCCTGGTCGGGGATGACGCGCGTGATCACCCGGGAGATGTACGGCTTCCCCTCGAAGTAGTCCGGGTTGGCGTCGAAGACGACCTTTTCCCCGGTCTTCCACTCGACGAACCGGTACGGCCCGGTGCCGACCGGCTTCTTGTTCAACGGGCTCTTCGAAATGTCCGGATATTTCTCCAGCAGGTGCTTCGGGAGGATGTGCATCCCCCACGACGCCAGCGCGGGGGCGAAGGGACGGGCGTACTCCACCACGAAGGTGTGTGGGTCGGGCGCGGCGGCGCGCTTGACCTGCTTGAAATCCTCCCCATACGCGGTGGGGGTGCGCGGGTCGATCATCCGCCGGTACGTGAACATCACGTCGTCGGAGGTGAAGGGGGCGCCGTCGTGCCACTTCACCCCTTTCCGGAGGTGGAAGGTGATCCGCTTCCCGTCGGGAGAGACCTCCCACGACTCGGCGAGCTCCCCTTCGAGCTTCAAATCCTTGTCATACCGGACCAGCCCGTTGAAGACGTAGCCTGCCGCCTCGTGGGAGGAGGCGTCGGACGTGACCGCGGTGAGGAAGCCGCTCACGTCCCCAATGCTCCCCTCGACGATGGCGTCCCCGTGCGCCGGGACGTCGGGGACCGCCGTTCCCTTCCCCGCGCTCTCGGGCTTCCCCCCGCCGCACGCGGCGACCAGAAGAAACAGCGCGATCAACGGCAAAACGGCCCGCGGCAGCGATCTCCTCATTCCGGATCCCTCCGCAACGTGAACTTCGCTCCCCGGACCGACAGGACAATCCGCTCCGGCGGATCCGCGGACTCCCGCCCGGGGTAGTCGACCGTCACGCGCATCCCGGGGACCCGGTACTCGGCGCCGGCGAGAAACCGCCGCCCCGGGTCGGAGCGCAACGTCTGGCGGCCGTCGGAGAGCGACCAGGCGCCGTCTTCGTATCGCGCCGCCTCGGCGCCCACCACCGCGTAGCCGGGGGCCCCGGAGAGGATCCGCGCCAGCGACACGGGACCCGCGTCGAGGGGAGCAGCGAAGCGGAATCCGGCAAGGTCCGCCGCCGGACCACGGGAGATCGCCACGCGGCGGCCGTCATTCGTCAGAAACGCCACCCCGCGCCCGAGGGGATCGTACAGGCCGAGCGTCTCCTCTTCCGGCGACGGCGCGGAGACCCCCGCCACGAAGGGGACGGCGTCCCCCGCGACGGGAACCGCGGTCCCGGAAAACGACGCCTTGACTGGAAAGACGACCCGTCCCGGGAGGCCGGCAAAGAAACGTTCCGCGCGGTCCGCTTCCGGGCCCGTGACGATCGTTCGCGACGGGGCGCACCCGCAAAGCGCAAGGACGGCCAGGAGGGGCGCGACGGCCCGCAGCGGCGGCTTAGTGCTCCACCACTCGAATCTCACTTCCCGGCGGGCTGCGCCTTGCGCAGGCGATGGAGCTTCGCCCCCACTTCGTCCGGCTTCTCGTGCCCTTTCGCGATCGCCTTCTCGAACCGGGCGGCCGCCTCTTCGTCCCTCCCCTGGGCCTGCAGGACATCCCCGAGGTGCTCCAGGATGACCGGGTCGTCGGGGATGGACTTCAGCGCCCGGAGGAGCTCCTCTTCGGCACGCCGGTAATCGCCGCCCCGGAAGTGGACCCACGCGAGGCTGTCGAGGAAGTACCCGTCTTCGGGGCGGATCTCCAGCGCCCGCAGGACGAGCTTCTCCGCCTCGGCGATACGAATGTTCCGGTCCGCGAAGGTGTAGCCGAGGTAGTTGAGAGCGGTGGCGTGCTTCGGGTCGAGGGCGATCACCTTCTCCATCGCGGCGATCACCTGGTCGAGCTTGCCCAGCTTGTCCTGGACCACCCCGAGCGAGAACCACGCGGCGGGGTTTTCCGGGGCCTTTTCGGTCGCCTCGGTGACCACGGCCAGCGCCTCGTCGTACCGCTTCGCCCCCTCGAGCTGGCCGGCGAGGAAGATCATCAGCTCCACGTCCTCCGGGCTCTTCTCCCGAAGTCTCCGGACGACCTCGATCGCCTCGTCGGGCTTTTTCTGCCGCGACAGGAGCATCGCGAGGTGGAGCATCGCCTCCCGGTGCACCGGGTCGCCCTCGGAAACCTTCCGGAACGCCACCTCGGCCTCCGGTATGGCGCCCTTCTCCTCGTACGCCGTCCCGAGGAAGAACCGCGCCTGCATGTTTCCCGGATCGGACGCGAGAACGAAGGTGAACTCGTTGATCGCGTCGTCGAACCGGTCGCGATCGAGGTAAAGAAGTCCCAGCTTCGTGCGGACGTCGGGGTTGGTGGCGGAGAACTTCTTCAACTCCTCGTACTCGCCCACCGCCTGGTCGATCTTCTTCTCCCGAATCAGCAGGCGGCCGAGCCGGTCCCGGATGAACGGGTTGTTCGGGGATGCATGGAGCGCCTTCCTGTACCGCTCCTCCGCCTCGGCGTTCCGGCCGAGGATCTCGAGGACCGCGCCGGAGTCGAGCAGCGCGGCGTCGAAACCGGGAGCCGCCAGGAGCGCCTTGTCGTAGTCGGCCAAGGCCTCCTCGAACTTCTTCTGGGCCGCAAGGACGCGGCCCCGGTAATGGTGCGCCAGGTAGGAGTCGGGGTCCCGGGCGATCAGCGCGCCGAGGACCTCCTCGGCCTGGGAAAACTCCCCCCGCTCCGCGTGGAGGGTGGCGATGTGGAGGTACGCGTCATCGTTCTCCGGGTCCTCCTTCAAGACGCGGCCGTATTCAGCCAGGGCCTTTTCGCGTTCGCCCGACGCGGCGAGGATCCCCGCCAGAAGATACCGCGACCGCGTGTGCCCCTCGTCCGCCGCCAGAGCCTTTTCCAGTTCCGCTTGGGCCTCGGGGAGCCGACCCTTTTTCACGAGGACGTTGGCGATCTCGTAGAGGATGTCGGGCTCGTCCCCGGTGTACTTCAGCGCCTTCCTGTACGACCCGAGAGCGCCGTCGAGGTTCCCCTCCCGGGATTCGAGATATCCGGCGAGAAAGTAAGCGTAGGAGCGGGCATCGTACCGGGGGGCGATCGGGCCGGCAACCCCGTTGGACGCCCCTGCCGGGGCGAGAAAAAGAAGGAGGGCCAGGCCCCCCGTGGCGACGAAGATTCGCATCCGTTCCTCCGGAAAAATATCAACCATTTGTATTATATACTCACTCCCCGGGAAACCGCGAGGAGGACCGATGTCCGAGGCCGCTGCGCTCTCCGAACTGCCCGTTTCGAGAATCCTCTCCGCGCTGCTCTCCCGCGGCGGGGAGCACGGGGAACTGTTTTTCGAGGAAGCCCGGTCCCTCACGGTCCTCATGGAAGATGGCCGGATCGAACGGGTCGTTTCGGGAACCGACGCCGGAATCGGCGTTCGCCTCCTCTTCCGCGGAAAAACGTATTACGCCTACACGAACGACCGGTCGGCCGAATCCCTTCTCGCCCTTTCGAACGACCTCTCCCGCTACGCGGAAGGGGACGGCGTCGCCGCGGCGCTTCCCGCGTCGGCACGGTCGGCCCGCGGGCCGACCGTCGTCCGTGTGCCGCCGGCCGCGCGGGGGATCGGCGAGAAGGTCGCGCTGGTGCGGGAGGTCGACCGGATCGCGAGGGAATTCTCCCGGGAGGTGCGGCAGGTCCGGGCGACCTGGTCGGAGTCGCTGCGCCGCATCGAGGTTGCCGCCCACCCCGGCGTCTTCGTCCGCGAGGAACAGACGTACTGCGTCCTCGCCGTCCAGGCCGTGGCGGGGGACGACGGCGGGCTGACGATGGGGTACGAATCGGCGGGCGGGACCGAGGGGCTCGAGTTCCTCGACGGGGGGGTTCCTTCGCTGCTGGCCCGCAAGGCCGCCGGGAGGGCGGTGCGCGCGCTCCACGCGGCGAAGCTCCCCGGCGGGCGGATGCCGGTCGTCCTTTCCTCCGAAGCGGGAGGGACGATGGTTCACGAGGCGGTCGGGCACGGCCTGGAGGCGGACCTCGCCCGGCGGGGGATGTCGGTCTACAAGGAGAAACTGGGGGAGCGGATCGGAAGTCCTCTGGTCTCCATCGCCGACGACGCCACCGTCCCCGGGAAGCGCGGCTCGTTCGGGATCGACGACGAAGGGACACCCGGACAGCGGACCTTGCTGGTCGACGGCGGGATCCTGAAGGGATTTCTCCACGACCGTCTGTCGGCGATGAAGGACGGCGTCGCCCCCACGGGGAACGGCCGGCGGGAGTCGTACCGGCACAAGCCGATCCCGCGCATGACGAACACGCTCATCCTTCCCGGCAACACGCCCCCGGGGGAGATCCTTTCCGGCACCGACCGGGGGTTGCAGGTCGTCAAGATGGGAGGCGGCCAGGTGAACACCGTCACCGGCGACTTCATGTTCGAGGTGGCGGAGGGGTACCGGATCGAAAGCGGGAAGCGCGGGGAGCCGGTCCGCGGAGCGACGATCACGGGGAACGGCCCCGAGGTCCTCTCGATGATCGACCGCGTCGGATCGGACCTCGGGTTCGGCATCGGCACGTGCGGCAAGGACGGCCAAGGGGTCCCCGTCGGGGACGCCCAGCCGACCCTCTCCATCGGGCCGCCGTTCATCACGGTGGGGTAAACCGCAACGTTGTTATCCTTACTCCCGGGAGTGAACCGATGGTAACGCGCATCCTCGAAGCCCTCGCGGGCTTCGTCATCTTCGTCATCTCCTCCCTCGGGCTGCCCGGCATCGTCCTGTTGATGGCGATCGAGTCGGCGTGCATCCCCCTGCCGTCCGAAGTGATCATGCCGTTCTCCGGGTACCTCGTTTACAAGGGGGTGTACACCCTCTGGGAGGTGTCGCTGGCCGGCGCCTTCGGCTGCATCGTGGGATCGATACCGGCGTACTACCTCGGGATGTACGGCGGCCGCCCCCTCATCGAGAAGTACGGAAAGTACATCCTCATGTCCCGCCACGACCTCGACCTGGCCGACCGGTGGTTCACCCGCCACGGAGAGGCGACCGTGTTCTTCGCGCGCCTGCTCCCCGTGATCCGCACCTTCATCGCCTTCCCCGCCGGGGTGGCGCGGATGGACATGAAGCGGTTCCTCCTCTACACCTTCGCCGGGTCGTTCCCGTGGTGCCTCGGGCTGGCGTACCTCGGGATGGTGCTGGGGGAGAAGTGGCCGACGCTGCGGGAATATTTCCACCGGTTCGACCTGCTGATCGGCGCGGTCCTCGTGGCGGGGGTCGTCTGGTACGTCCGCCGGCACCTCAAGAACCGCGTGGCGGAGTAACCTGTCCCGACTCTTCGCGCAGCAGGCGCATGACGCGGAACGCCTCCGCGTGCTTCGGCCGGCGCGGGCCTTTTCCCCCGGCCGCCTTCGGGGCACGACGCGCCTCGTCCCTCGCCCGTCCGAGGATATAGGGGGCGATGTCCCGGTCCCCCAGCTGGCTCCGGTGCGCCGACAGCGCCGCGATCTTCGCGTCGATCGTGTCCGTCACGTCGATCCAGGTGTCGGGGGTGACGGTCGAGCTGACGTAGACGGCGTGGACCTTGTGGACGGGCCCCGCCCCGGGCCACAGGAGCTCCATCTCCGCGCAGGGGAAGACCGCTTCGAGCGCCGCCTTCCCCGCCGCGAGGTGGTCCGGGTGGTTGATGTACCGGTCGCCGAAAAGAAGGGCCTGGGGGTCGTTGCACAGCACGACCTCGGGGCGGTGCCGTCGGATCCGGCGGACCAACTCCTTCCGCAGCGCAAGGGTCGGGACGAGTTCGCAGTCGCCGTGACCCAGGAAGACGACCCGGGCGGCGCCGAGGATCCGGGCGGATTCCCGCTCCTCCCGTTCCCGCACCCGCGCGAGGCTCTTCCGCGTAAACTTCCGATCGTGCGTCCCGGCGTTCCCGCTCGTGATGAGGACGAAGGTCACCTCGCACCCCGCCCGTGCCCATTTCGCGACCGTCCCGGCGACGGTAAACTCGATGTCATCGGGGTGGGCGTAGATCGCCATCGCGGAGCGGGGCACGTACCCGGCGTCGAACCTGGGCATAAGGAGTCTCCTTTCCTTGTGAACTGTTCCCTGCGGTAAGATGGTTCCGCAAGCCGATCGGACTCCGCGCCACGAAGGAAATACCGCAGGGTGGATAACAAGGTCACCACGATCATCGCCGAGGTCGATAAGGCCCGCAAGGGGATCGCGGCGTGCGCCGTCCTCTTCCTCGCCCTCGCCGGACTCTGTTTCGCCTTCTCGGAGCGGGTGCTGCTGGTGGTCGTGCGCCTATTGGGGAAGAAGCTCGTCTCCTACTCCCCGGAGGAGGGGCTCATCGCCCTTGCGTCCCTCTCTCTGTATTGCGCCTTTGTCTTGACGCTGCCCGTCGCGGGGTACCTGCTTTGGCGACGCCTGATCCTCCCCCGCGTCCCGGCGTGGCGGTGGTGGGGCGGCCCGGTCATCGCCGTCGCGGCGGCGCTCTTCGCGTGCGGTGTGCTACTGGGCTACTTCGTGATCCTGCCGGCGGGGATCGGCTTCCTCGTGGGGTTCGAGACCCGCGACGTTCGGGCGCTCATCTCCGCGAAGAAGTTCATCTCCTTCTGCGGCACGATGCTGATCGCCCTCGGACTCTCCTTCGAGGCGCCGCTCCTCGCCTTCTTCCTTGCAAAGCTCGGATGGCTGAAACCGGCATTCTTCCAAAACCGGTGGCGGCACGCCATCCTGGTCTGCACGGTCCTCGCGGCGGTCATCACCCCCACGCCGGACGTCTACAACATGACGCTGATGGCGATGCCGCTGCTGGGGCTCTACTTCGTCTCCTTCCTCGTCGTTCACGTGGTCGCCGCGGGGAGGAAGACCCCAGAACCGGGGTCAGGAACGCTGTGAAAGCCCGAGGTCGCACAGCATCCGCAGGTCCTCCTCCGCCGGGCGCCCCGCCGTCGTGAGGTAGTTCCCCACCATCGTCCCTGTGGCCCCCGCGGCGAACATCAGCGCCTGAAGGTCGCGCAGGTTCACCTCTCGCCCCCCGCAGACGATGATCTCCCGCGTCGGGTTCGTCAAGCGCAGCATGGCAATGATGCGAAGGCAGTCCATCGGGGACAATTCCGTGCGCCCTTCCAACGGCGTTCCGGGGACGGGGTTCAGGAAGTTTGCGGGGATGGAGTCGACCCCGAGCTCCCGCAGCGTCAAGGCCAGCTCCACGCGGTCTTCCGGAGACTCGCCCAGCCCGAAGATCCCGCCGCAGCAGACCCACGCTCCCGCCGCCTTCGCCGCCCGCACCGCCGCCACGTCCTCCTCGTAGTCGTGGGTGGTGCACACCTTCGGAAAGAAGGAGCGGGACGTCTCCAGGTTGTGGTGAACCGACCGCAGCCCCCGCGACAGGAGATACTCCACGTCCGACGGGAGGAGGGTCCCGAGGCTCACGCACGTTTCCAGCCCCAGTTCCGTCCGGATCCGGTCCACCGCATCCCCGACGCGGGTCAGCTCCTCCCGGTTCCGCATCGCGAGGCCGGAGGCGACGATCGAAAACTCCCGGGCCCCGCGCTCCTTCGCCGCCACCGCTTCCCGGAAGATCTCCTCCCCGGACAGGAGGGGGTATTTCCCGATCCCGGCGCCGGAACGGCGGGACTGCGCGCAGAAGGAGCAATCCTCCGAGCAGAGCCCGGACTTCGCGTTGACGATGGAGCAAAGGCGGATCCCGTCCCCCTTGAACCGGCGGCGGACGGACTCGGTGACATCGAGCAGCCGCCACAGGGCGTCGTTGCCAAGGGAAAGGACCGCAAGGGCATCCTCCCTGCCGATCCCCTCCTCCGACATCGCCTGCGTGCGGACGCGCTCCCAGAATCGTTCCATGGTCCAACTCCTCAAGGAAAATCAAATATTTCCATTCTCGGCGCTCAAGTCGCGGGCTGTCAACCACGCACGACGCAGGGGGGCGGAATTTTCATTACAATGACGGGATGGATTATGCGGCGCGGTTGTTGGTCTTCGACCTGGACGGGACGCTGGTGGATTCGAAGGAGGATATCGCGAACGCCGTGAACGTGGCGCTCGAGTCGTTCGATCTCCCTCCCTTGCCGAACCCGGTGATCTACTCGTACGTCGGAGACGGGGCGTCCGCGCTGATCCTGCGCGCCCTTCCGCCGAAAAAGGCCGACCTGCTCCCGGAGGTCCTCGACCGGTTCCTCGCGTATTATCGGAGGCATCTGCTCGACACCACCCGCGCGTACCCGGGGGTCGTCGAGGCGTTGCGGAAATGGGCGGGGATCTACCGGATGGCGGTGCTGACGAACAAGGGAGTGGCGATGACGCAGGAGATTCTTTCTGGGCTCTCCCTCGACGGGTACTTCTTCGAGGTGCGCGGGGGGGACAGCTTCGGCACCAAAAAGCCCGACCCGGAGGGGTTGCTCCACATCCTCCGGGAAGCGGGAGTCGAGGCGCAGGAAGCGATCATGATCGGGGATTCCCGCAACGACGTGCAGGCGGGAAGGGCGGCCGGCGCGCTGACGTGCGGCGTCACCTACGGCCTGGGGGCTTCCGGATTCGCCGACCACTCGCCCGACTTCACCGTCGACCGCTTCCCCGACCTGTTCCGCCGGATCCGGCCGGTATGATGCTCATTCCGGATCATGAATATTGTGCCTCCGCACCATGTTTTCACGACTCCAAGTGAGAGGGGGGGACGTGGACGACCGGAAACCGTTCCCAGTGAAACCGTTGCTGGTCTTCGTCGCCGTGATCGCGGCGGTCCGGCTCTCCTTGTCCTTGCCGGTCACCCCCTTTTTCTCCCCGTCGCTATTTGCCGCCGCCCTCTTTCTTTATGCCCCCCTCCCCCGGTATTGGCGCCGCGGTTTCCCGGCGTGGGCTCGCGCGACGGACCCCGGCAGGAGCGTTGCGTTCTTCGCGCTGCTCGCCGGCGCGGGGGCGATCGCCTTCTTCCTGTTCGTGCGGCTTCCCCTGCCCCCGGCGATCTCCCCGTACCACGGGACCGGTCCCCTGACGGCGGCGATGGCCGCCCACCATCTGCTGCTGGTCGCCCTGCCCGAAGAGGTCTTCTTCCGGGGGTACCTTTACGACGCCTTCGAGGAGGCTGGGCGGGAACCGGTGTTGCCCGTCGCCCTGCTCTTCGCCATCGGCCACTTCGTGATCGCCCCGTCTCCGTTCCGCCTGCTGACCTTCTTCCCCGCGCTCCTCCTCGGATGGGGAAGA
>CAAGKR010078494.1_pt1 | contig 12149 bp, 10 predicted proteins | sample 2556971 | NCBI WGS metagenome assembly CAAGKR01 (sample SAMEA5207829, study PRJEB30636) | soil metagenome | biome: forest; feature: boreal; material: soil | place: USA | collected 2011-09 | depth 1 m
GACCCGAATACCAAATGTAGGTTTGCCGCATTGTAGCGCTGGCTCCGGACCGTGTCAAGCCAGCGTTCTCTCCCCGTGTGGTCGACGCCCAACGCGTGAAACGCGTCCGATCGAAGGGAACAAAAATAGCCGCATCACTTTCTCCAGTCCAGACGGAACATTTGTTGGTCCCGTTTTTCCACCATGAGCTAACAGGCGGTGCAAAACTCCTGTGGAAAAGCGGTGCAGCGCTGGGGGGACCGGCGTCAATCCGAAAGGCGTCGCTCGTATTTTTCGAGCGTGGCGAGGAGCGCGGCGTGCAGGTCGACCCCAAGGTCGTTGGCCAAGAGGATCGTGACGAACAAGACATCACCGAGCTCATCAGCAATGGCGCCATCCGCGTCCTTGACGGCGCGAGGCTTGTCGCCGTAGCGAAAGTTCAGCTCGCGACCGAGCTCGCCGACTTCCTCGGCCAGGCGAGCGTACTGCGAGAGAGGCGACCAGTAACGCCCGCGCCGTTTGATCCAGCCGTCGAGACGCGCCTGGAAGTCGGCGAGGCTGCCCGGCGCGTTCATCGCCGCATCACAGGGCCGGCAAGCGCTGGTGGAGCGTGAGCGCGTCGTGGAACAGGTCGCCGGACTCGAGCAGCCGCGCGCCAAGCGTCTTGATCGTCCACTTGTCGGGTCGAAGCTTCGGATCGTCGAGCTCCTCCCATCCGATCGGCGTCGAGACCGGGGCGTGCACCGCCGGCCGGACGGAATATGGGCCGGCCAGCGTCTTGTTGATGACGTTTTGCGTGTAATCGATCCGGATCTTGCCGGTGCGGCGCTTGACCTCCCAGACCTCGGTCACCTTGTCAGGCATCAGTTCGGCGATCATGTGGGACAGTTTTTCGACAAAGCCACGGCTCTCGTCCAGGGTGTATCGGCGCTCGATCGGGATGTAGACGTGCAGGCCGGTTTGCCCGGTCGTCTTCAGCAAGGCCTTCAGCTTGAGGTGATCCAGCGCGCTCTTGACCACCCTGGCCACCGCGATGACGTCCTTGAAGGTGGCGCCCTCGGCCGGGTCGAGGTCTACCACCGACCAGTCCGGATATTCGGGCTTGTCGACCCGCGAGTACCAGGGATGCATGTCGATGACGGCATGATTGGCCAGCCAGGCCAGCGTGGCCACTTCCTCGATCAGCATCCAGTCTTTGACGTTCTTGCGATCTTCATAGGTGAATGTGGGGATCCAGTCCGGGGCGTAGGCAGGTTTGTCCTTCTGCCAGAAACTCTTGCCGTGGATCCCGTCAGGATGCGGGTTCATCGACAGCGGTCGCCGGCTGTAGTAGGGAATCATCACTGGCGCCACCTGCACGTAGTAGCGGATCAGGTCCCGCTTGGAATATTTGTCCTCGGGGAAGAGCAACTTGTCGAGGTTGGTGAGATGGACGACGCGTCCGCCGATTTCCCAGTCGCCGTCTTTTACGATCGCGTCCAGCGCCTGCAACTCGGCGGCCGTCGCGCCGCGAACGGGGGTGCCCAGCTTCTTCGCGATCTTTGCCGCAGCCCGGCTGAGGGGCGTGTCGGGCACGTCGGCCGCCACGGACCGGGTGCCCTTCCTGACTGGTGGGGCGGCGGCCTTCGGGGCCTTCGTTGCGCGGGCCGTCACGATTGTCGCGGCGTCGGCCTTCATCGGCTGCTCCCGGCGGACGGTCGTGCTGTCCACGTCATCGCGCATTCCCTGAAAGACCGGTTGGCGCATGACCCCGTCGCGGGTCCATTCGGCGAACTTGACTTCGGCGACCAGCTCCGGTCTCACCCAGGTTGGCTTCTCGTTGGTTTTCGGGGGCGTGCCAGTGAACGGCGACGTCTTCACGATCAGCGGCTTCATCAAGCGGGAGACCGACGCCAGGGTCTTCTCATCGAAGCCGCCGCCGGTGTGCCCGGTGTAGACCAACCGGCCCTGGTCGTCGTAGACGCCGACCAGCAGGGCGCCGAAGTGCTTGCGGCTGTTCCGGGGAGCGGTGAAGCCGCCGATCACGACCTCCTGTTGCGCGATGGCCTTGATCTTCAACCAGGCGCTGCTGCGGATGCCCGGCTGGTAGGGACTGTCTCGCAGCTTGGCCACGATTCCCTCCAGCCGCTTCTGTTTCGCGGCCTCGAAAAAGGCCTTGCCTTCGCCCAGGACGTGCTCGGAATACCTGAGGACATCCGAATCGGAAACGACGTTCCGAAGCAGGCGCTTGCGATCCTCGAGCGGCACCCGGAAGAGCCGCTGGCCGTCCAGGTACACGATGTCGAAGACGACATACTGCATCGGCCGCAGCTCCTTACCTCGGTTCTGCAGCAGCTGGAAGGAGGGCCGTCCCTCGTCGTCGAGGACGACGACCTCACCGTCGAGGACAGCCTGCCTGGCCTTGACCAACCGGCTGATCGCCTGCAACTGGGGGTACTCGGCGTCGACCGCGCGGCCGGCTCGCGTCTGGAGCGAGACCGTGCCGTTGTCGATGAAACTAACCAGCCGGATGCCGTCCCATTTGACCTCGAAAAGCCAGCGGTCGTCGTCGAATGCGTGGTCGACCAACTGCGCTTTCATGGGGTCGAGGCTTTTGGGCATTGGCCCCGTCTCGGCCTTGGCCAGGTTGATCAGCCCCCCTTCGCCTTCTTCCCGCCGGCTGGACCAGACCGCGTCCTTTCCCTGCTCGATCTCCTCCCTGGTTCGGCCCGTTTTCACCGAGGTTATGAATGCCTCGATATTGAAGGTCGGGTCGGCGGCCTCGTCCTTTTTCTTGATCAAAAGCCAATCCTTGTCGGACCGGGTGCGGACCAGGGCGTAGCGGCCGCGGAGCCGGACCCCGTTGAGGCGGAATTTCACCTCACCGCGTCGCAGCGACTCCGAAGGCGTCGACTCTCCCAGCTCGAAGGTCCCCCAGTCCCAGACCATGACGGTTCCCCCTCCGTACTCACCCTTCGGGATCGTGCCCTCGAAGTCGTAGTAGCTGACCGGATGATCCTCGACATGCGCCGCCAGCCGGCGTTCCGCGGGGTTGAGGGTTGGTCCCTTCGGGATCGCCCAGCTGACCAGGACGCCGTCCATTTCCAGCCGGAAGTCGTAATGGAGCCTCGTTGCCCAGTGCTTCTGGACGACGAAGCGGTTCTGCCCGCGCGGCTCCGGGTTGCCTCTGGGCTCGGGGGTCTTACTGAAATCGCGTTTTCGCTGGTACTCGGCGAGCGAACGCGCCATCGAAACCAGTTTGCCAGAATGGTGCGATGGCCTCCGAGCTCGTGCAGGACCTCCTCGAGCTCGATACGTCGACGGAAGAGCACCTGAAGACGCACCGCCGCGACTTGCATGCCGCGCCCGAACTGGCCTTCAAGGAAGTTGAGACGGCCGCCTACCTTCGGGAACGACTGGATGCGCTTGCTCCCGACCGGCTCGAAACCGGCGTCGCGGGAACCGGCATCGTCGCCGACCTCAAAGGCGGGCGCCCGGGGCGCAGCGTGCTGGTGCGGGCGGACATGGATGGGCTGCCCATCACGGAGGCCGGTGACCTCGCGTTTAGGTCCAGCCGGCGGGGCGTGATGCACGCCTGCGGACACGACGTCCACATGGCGATCGCGTTAGAGGTGGCGCGGGCGCTGGCGGAGAACCGCGATCGGCTTCCGGGCATGGTCCGGTTCGCGTTCCAGCCGGCCGAGGAGTGCGCCGGCGGTGCCAAGCCCATGATCGATGCCGGGGTCCTGACCGGCATCGACCGGGTCATCGGCCTGCACGTCTGGTCCGAATTGCCGGTTGGGCAGGTCTCCGTCCGACCTGGCGTGGTGATGGCGAGCGCCGACATGTTCACGCTGACCGTGACCGGCAAAGGCGGCCACGGTGCCCAGCCGCACCAGACGGTGGACGCCGTCGTCATCGCCGCCCAGGTGATCAGCGCCCTGCAGACGCTCGTCAGTCGCGAAACATCGCCGGTTGCCCCGGTGGTGATCACGCTCGGCAGCGTGCATGGCGGGACCGCGGCCAACATCGTGGCTGAGTCGGTCATCATCCAGGGCACCCTGCGTACCCTCGATCGCGAGCTGCGGGTGCGGCTGCTGGCACGAATTGCGGAGCTCGGGGCCGGTGTCGCGGCCGCCATGCGCGGACGCTGTGACTTCCGGCACGAGTCGGCTGCCCCGCCCGTGATCAACGACCCTGGAATCGCCGCGGTCGTGGCCGACGAGGCCCGGCGCGTGGTCGGGATCGACGGCGTCGTGGCCTTTGAGCCCCTGATGGTGGGCGAGGATTTTGCCTATTTCCTGGAGGCCCGTCCGGGGGCCTTTTTTCTCCTCGGCGGGGCGCCTGAGGGACCCCGCACCGGCCATCACACTGCCGAGTTCCGGATCGATGAGCGCTGCTTGCCGATCGGGTTCCAGGTGATGACCGCGGCGGTGCTTCGGCTGCTGCAGCCGGACTAGAATCTGGGGCGGCGGAGGCTCGGCCGGACGCTGTAGCCGATCAGCACGAGGCTGAGTAGGAGGGCGGCCAGCATGCTGCCCCAATTCAGCGGAAAGCCGGCCACGGCGGCCAGCAACCCCAACGTGGAGCCCAGCAGTGTGACCATCCCCAGGAGGCGGACCGCCCGGTTGAAGCGGCTGCGGTAGGGAATCACGATCCGGGGCTTGTGGTCGGCAATGTCGGTCGTCGATCGCTGCGCGATGTTCTCAGCCAACTCCGTGGGTATAACGGAGCGCCGCGACGAGCCCCGTGACGGCGGTGTGACAGTCGTCTGTCGGGAGCATGACATCGACCGGCTGTCGGCAACCTCCGGCCACCTATAATTTCTGGTTGATGCCCACCGCCATCCGCGAGGCGCGCACGGTCGAGCAGGCGATGTCCGCGCAGTTTGCCTTTTGCTTTCCGAACACCAGCCTGGCGCAGGCGGCGCGGATGATGGCGCAAAACCGAGTCTACGAACTCCCGGTCATCGTTGACCAGCGGAGCCTGGGGTACGTCTCCTACCTGGATATCCTGCAGCGCTACGTGAAGGCCAGGCTCGGGGTCAAGGTCGCCGATATCATCCGCACCCCGCTGGCCGAAGTGCGGCCCGAGGCTTCGCTCGACGAGGCGGTTGCCCTGCTGCGGGAGAGCGGCCGCCACCTGGTGCTGGTGACGACCGACGCCGGGATGCCGATTGGGGCTTTGACCCTGCGGGACCTCAGCCATGCCATGAGCACCGACTAGTGCCCACCCTCAGCAAGCTGCTGCAGCCGATCGCCGCGACCTGTCCCGCCGAGACACCCGCCGCGACCGCGCTGGCGCAGCTCAGCGCCCTGGGCGCGGATGCCCTCGTGGTCCTCCGCAACGGGGCCCCGGTCGGCCTCTTCTCCCATCGGGAGGCGCTGGCCATGTTCGGGGATGGGGCTGGGCCGGTGGAAAAATTCATGCGGCGGCCCTTGCCGGGTCGGAACCTGGCGGACTCGATGGAGTCGGGCGCCGACATCATGGTTCGAGAGGACACGCCCGCCCTGCTCCTGAGCGCGGATGAGGGGGCTCTCTTCAAGAAGACGTCGCGAACGGTCGGCATGGTCAGTGCCTACGACATCCTGGCGGAGATCGGCAAGACCACCACGGACACGGCCTCGAACAAGGTCTTTTCCGGTCGCAAGGACCTGGGGCTCAATGTGCCGGTTTCGCCCTGTCAGCGCGCCTGCCCGATCCACCAGGACATCGCGACCTACGTCGACTACGTCTCGCAGGGCCGGTATCTCGATTCCTGGCTCGTCATTCATGAGACGAATCCCTTTCCGTCCATGTTGGGACGCCTCTGCAACCATCCCTGCGAAACCGACTGTAAGCGCGGCTGGGTGCAGGGTCCGGAAAATGCCGTCTCGATCAAGTCGCTGAAGCGATTTGCCACGGATTACGCCTGGGCCCGGCGGATGAAAATCGATTACCGTCGGGCGCCGGAGAATGGCAAGCGCGTTGCCGTGGTCGGCGCCGGCCCAGCCGGCCTCACCGCCGCCCAGGACCTGCGCTTGATGGGCTACGGTGTCGACCTGTACGAGCGGGAAAAGAAACTCGGCGGGCTCCTCTCCGCCAGCATCCCGCACTTCCGGTTCGAGATGGAACAGCTGCTCTGGGAGATCGAGATGATCGTCGACACCGGCGTCAACGTGCTGCTCGAGAAGAACGTGGGCAAGGACATCAAGGTCGAGCAACTGTTGGATCAGTATGACGCGGTGTTTCTCTCCGTCGGCATGATGACCGGCCGGATCCTTCCGGTTCCGGGCTCGGACCTGCCCGAAGTGATTTCCGCCATGGAGTTCCTCCGGATTCGCTCCTACGACGTGATCCCTGAGAACTTTCCGCGCGGCGATGACGTGGTCGTCATCGGCGGCGGCGCGGTCGCGACCGACGCGGCGCAGACGTCGATCAAGAGCGGAGCGCGGAAGGCCTGGATGGTCTCCATCGAACCGGCGGACCGGCTGCCGGCGTTTGGCAACGAGCTCGTCGAGGCCCGCGAGATCGGGCTCCAGCTCCACACCGGGGTGATCGTCAATGCGATCAAGGCCGATGATCGGGGCCACGTCAACGGGGTGGAGTTCATCCGTGTGGATGAAAAGAAACTCGAGTTCGACCCGGAGAGCGGTAAATTGCTCATCAACACGGTGCAGAAACTGCCCGGCAGCGAGCACGTGATCCCCTGCCGCTACGCGATCTTTGCCTCCGGCCAGATCATGGACTTCCCGCAGGACCAGGGGGTTCCGCTCACCCCGAGGAAGTTGATGGAGGCGGATACCGGCGGCCACACCAAGGTAGCCAAGCTCTTTGCCGGCGGAGACTGCGTGGAGGGCCCGTCCTTCATTGTCAACGCCGTCGCCTGGGGCCACCGCGTCGCCCGATCGATGAACGAGTTCCTGGGGGCGGCCGTCCCGCGCGACGCCACCCCGTTGACCGTGATCGAGGCGACGGACGATCATCGGGAGGCTGACTACTACTCGCGTGAGGAGCCGCCGATCCTTCCCGCGGAGAAACGCATGGACATGAGCCCGGTCGAGCTGTCCTGGAACGACGAGCAGGCCATTACCGCTGCGCTGCGATGCTTCCAGTGCGATACCGTGCACCATGTCGATGAATCGACCTGCATCCTCTGTGGCGCCTGCGACGACGTCTGCCCGGAGAAGGCGCTGGACGTCGTCGTGTTCGGCGAGAACCGCGACACGTCGAGCGGCGGCTTCGTCGAGATCTGCAACACGGTGTTGGGGGAAGAGTTCGGGGGCAAGGCTGGGAAAATCATGGTCAACTACGATCGCTGCACCAACTGCCGGATCTGCGAAGATCACTGTCCCGTGAACTGCATCACCTTTCAACGCGTACGATTCCCCGATGACACGATGCAAATGATCCCTCTGACTCCGGTCAGGACACCGCTGAAGGCGGGCGTCTGATGGCCAGGCTGACCGTCAGTGACGGCGTCGTGACACGGACGGAAGCGGTTGCCCGACCTCCCTTGATGGCGTGGCGGCTCACGCCCCTGGCCTTCTACCTGCTCGGGTTCTTGCTCATCCGCGGGGACCTGGCCCGGCTGCCTGGATCCGTCGCCGACCTCTCGCTCCATCTGTACTTCGCCGCCATGCTCTTGTATCTCGGCGGGATGTTCTTCTACTTCGCCTACTTTGCCTACCGGCGGGAAGGCTTGCGCTGGCTCGGCCTGGTGCTCGTCGTGCCCGGGGCGGCGGTCCACCTCGGGGCCATCGTCAGTCGCGGCTTTGCTGATGGGCATTACCCGCTGGCGAACATGTACGAGTACAGCTCGATGTGCGCGCTGGTCGCCGTGACGGTCTTTCTGCTGATGACGGTGCGGTACCCGGTCGCCTCGCTCGGTGGCGGCCTGGCGCTGTTCGTGGTGGTGGCGCTGATGGGGGTCGGCTATGGCCTCTACCAATCCCCCGAGCCCCTGGTTCCGGCGCTGCAGAGCTACTGGCTGAAGATCCACGTCAGCAGCATGATGGCGTCGTCGGGAATCCTGGTGTCCAGCTTTGTCTTTGCCGGGCTGTACCTGGTCAAGGATCGCAGTGGGAGTGCCCGGTCATGGCTGCATGATTCCGCGATCGCCGCCAGGCTTCCATCGCTGGAGACGCTCGACCGGCTGACATTCCGCGCCATCCTGCTCGGCTTTCCAATCTGGACCTTTGGGACGATGGCCGGGGCCATCTGGGGCGAGCACGCCTGGGGCCGGTGGTGGGGCTGGGATCCGAAAGAGACCTGGGCGGCCATCACCTGGATGGTTTACGCGATCTACCTGCACGCGCACGGGCTGCGCGCCTGGCGCGGCCGTCGCACCGCCCTGATCGCAACGGCCGGCTTCATCTCGATCATGGTCACGCTCTACGCGGTGAACCTGTGGATCGTCGGCCTGCACAGCTACGCCAAGGGCGCCGGATAAACGACTCCCCGCTAAACTCGAGGCGATGCCCCTGATCGATCCTTCCCTCGTGGACAGCGTTATCAAGCGCGCCCTGCGATCGGGCGCGGATTTTGTCGAGTTGTTCGTCGAACGCAAGCGCAACCAGGCGATCAGCGTCGAGGAGGGCCGGGTGCAGCGGGTCAACTCCGGGAATGACCACGGCGCCGGACTCCGGATCATCCATGGAGGCACGGTCAGCTACATCTACACGGAAGACCTGACCGAGGATGGGCTGCTCAAAACGGCCGACCTCGCCGCCGCCATCGGCCGGCGGGGCGGAGGGACCTTCTCGCTGACACAGGTCATGGGGACGCCGCATAAGCCGCAACCGGTCGAGGTGGCTCCGGATACGGTTGGGCCCGAAGCGAAGATCGAGTTGCTGCTCGAAGCCGACCATGCGGCGCGGGACGTCGACGGGGCCATCAAGCAGGTCGGCGTCGGATACGGCCAGAGCGCCCAGGAGGTCCTGGTTGCCAACTCCGAGGGCCTTCGCCACGGCGACTCGCGGACCCGGATCCGGCTGATGATCCATGCCGTCGCGGAACGCAACGGCGAGATCCAGACGGCGATGGAAGCGCCCGGTTCGCAGCGGGGGTTCGAATTCTTTGACGAGACATCGCCGGCAGCATATGCGCGGGCGGCCGCCGAGCGTGCCATCGCGCTGCTGGACGCCGGACCCTCACCGGCGGGGACGATGGCGGTGGTGATCGGCAATGAGTTCGGCGGCGTCCTGTTTCACGAGGCCTGCGGACACGGGTTGGAAGCGGATTTCGTGGGGAAGGGCTCCACCGTCTTTGGAGGCAAGATGGGCCAGCCGGTGGCGAGCCCCATTGTCACCGCGATCGACGACGGGACCCTGCCAAGCCGGTGGGGCACGCTGGCTGTCGACGATGAGGGGGTGCCGACCCGCCGCAATGTGCTGATCCAGGATGGCGTCCTGGTCAGCTACATGTACGACCGCCTTCGCGCCGGTCAGCAGCAGCATGTGCCCACCGGCAATGGGCGTCGCCAGTCATACCAGCACCTGCCCATCCCGAGAATGACGAACACGTTCATCGCGGCCGGGGCCCATTCGGTGGATGACATCATCGGCGCGACGCCACGCGGCCTCTATGCGAAGAAGCTGGGCGCGGGCCAGGTCGACGTGACGAGCGGGGACTTTGTCTTCGCAGTCACGGAGGGCTACCTGATCGAGGGCGGTAAGGTCGGCCGGGCGGTCCGGGGCGCGACCATCGTCGGCAATGGCCCGCGGGCACTCCACAAGATCGACATGGTCGGCAATGACCTCAAGCTCGCCCCCGGCACCTGCGGGAAGGAGGGCCAGGGGGTCCCCGTGTCCGTGGGTCAGCCCACGATCCGTATCAGCGAGTTGACGGTCGGCGGCACCGGGGTCGTTCCCGGCGGCGCCATGCGTCCGTGAACCTCGCCGCCGAGCGGGTGTTGGAGCGCGCGCGTCGCAAGGGGGCGGAGGAGGCGGAGGTGTATATCTCTCAGGGGACCGAGTTCACGGTCAAGGTCTACCAGCAGGAGATCGAATCCCTGGTATCCGCCGAGAGCCGGGGAATCGGGCTGCGTACGCTCCGCGAGCACCGGCTGGGGTTCTCGTACACGTCTGACACGGATGATGCGGCGCTCGACGGCCTGGTGGATGAGGCGCTCGAAAACGGCCGCTACAACCATCCGGACGAGGCCAACGTCCTGCCCGAAACCCAGGCCGCCGACCCGCTGCCTGGACTCTTTTCCCCGGCGCTGTCGAGAGTCGATCCGCAGCGCAAGATCGACTTCGCCCTCGAGATGGAGCGCCGCGCCATCACGCTCGATCCACGGGTCCGGCGCGTGAGCGAGGCGGTCTACAGCGACGGATCGGGCCAGGTCGAGATTTACAACAGCCGCGGGCTCGCGGTCGACTACCAGCGCAGCGTCGCCTACGGGGTGCTGGCCACGATTGCCGAGCAGGACGGCGAGATGCAATCCGGGTTCGCCTTCACGCACGGCCGTGACATGGAAAGGCTCGACCTAGACGCGGTGACGCGCGAGGCGGTCGAGAACGCGGCCGAATTGCTCGGGGCGACGCGGGTTCCGACGGCGAGGGTGCCGGTGGTGTTCCACCCGCATGCCGCCGCCATGGTCCTCGGGATCCTGTCCAGCTCCTTCTCCGCCGACGCGGTGCTGAAACGGCGCTCCCTCCTGGCCGGGAGGGTGGGGGAGCCGGTCGCGAGCGCGCTCGTCACCATCACCGACGACGCCCGGCTCGCTGACGGGCTTGCCAGCCGGCCATTTGACGGCGAAGGGGTGCCGGCGCAGCGCAACGAGCTGATCAAGGACGGCGTCTTGCGCGGCTACCTGCATAACACCTACACCGCTCGGCGCAGCCAGGCGCGTTCCACCGCCAGCGCGGTCCGTTCCTACAAGAGCGTCCCGGAAGTTGGCGTGACCAACCTGCTCTTGACGCCCGGCACCATCTCGCGCGATGCGTTGCTGGCCCGGGTCAGCGACGGCCTGCACGTATCACAGCTGCATGGCCTGAACACCGTGAATCCCGTGTCCGGCGAATTCTCCCTCGGCCTCACCGGCCACTGGATCGAGAACGGCCGGCTGACCCGGCCGGTGCGGGAGTTGACGGTCGCGGGCAACCTGATCGATCTCCTCAAGCGCGTGGTGGCCGTGGCCGATGACATGCGATTCATCTTCGCCGGCGGGTTCGTGGGAAGCCCCACGGTGTTGATCGAGGAGTTGCCCGTCGGCGGTACCTAGCGGGTGGCCAGGGCGTCCGGCGGCGTCCGGAGGAGGGTCATCATCGTCAGCAGGCCGATGATGACATCATCCTTGTCGATCGAGGGGCGGCCCGCACGCAGCGCTCGGGCCATGGCGATAACCTGGCCGCTGAAGGTGAGATAGCTGGTCAGCATGCTGCCTCGGACCGGGTGCAATTTCCCCTCCGTGATCTCGGTTTCGACCGCGCCCACCAGCCGGCCGGCACGGCGCAACAGTGGATAGGCGCTCTCCTGCGTCAGCTTGATCCGGCGCAGGCGGTGGAAGTAATCGACGTCCGGTTCGGCGGCCGCGGCACGCTGCACGAACCCTTCCGGGCTCTCAAGCAGGCGCAGCATCGCGTCGTAGACGACGTCCAACCGTCGCGACCCGGTTCGCTCCTGGGTGTGGCCGTAGTGCCAGAGGATGACCGCGTCCGCGTAGGAAAAAAAGACATTCCGATACAGGGTGTCCCCGCTCAGGGTGGAGGCGAGCGCGTTGCGCAGCCCGGCCCTGGCGTTCTTGAGTAACGGCCGCTCGAACAGGTCATCGGCCAGTCCGGCCCACTGAGGCCGGGCGGCCAAAGAGGCCGTCGCCATGACCTTGAAGGCCGGCACGGCCGCCAGGCCCTCGATGCTGGACGCCAGCGGGGTCGCCTCGCGGCCGCCAAGCTCCAGCAGCGAGGCGCGGGCCTCGGCCACCGCGGCGTCGACCAGGGTGGGACTCAGACCGCCTGCTCCATCACGGGCCAGCGGATGCGGGCGCCCAGCTTTTCCAGGTAGCGGACGTCGATCATCACCCGGGGTGCCTCGTAGTCCTCACCGTTGAAGCCATGAAAATCGGTGCCGACCGTCATCAGCAGGCCGTGCTGCCGGGCCAGTTCTTCGTAAATCGGGATCTGTTCCGGCTTGTGCCGCCGGGGATAGACTTCCAGGCCGTCGACAAGGGGCAGCACCTCTTTCATTAGGTCCTGATCGGGGACCGAGCC